>Ga0233425_10004470_pt1 | contig 23443 bp, 20 predicted proteins | sample Watercolumn_Towu_2_FD_181712 | JGI IMG/M metagenome (GOLD analysis project Ga0233425, IMG submission 181712) | Freshwater microbial communities from Lake Towuti, South Sulawesi, Indonesia - Watercolumn_Towuti2014_140_MG | ecosystem: Environmental > Aquatic > Freshwater > Lake | place... | reverse complement strand
GGCGCCAGACGCTCCACTCCGCGCGCGCCCTGGCGCGGCGCTACCACGCCGACGTCCGCCACGCGGGCCGCGTGGCCGCGGCCTGCCGCGGCTTGCGCGCGTGCCTGGCGCGCGCCTGCGGCGTGGTCTTCGACCCGCGCGACGACACGCTCCTGCACGTCGCCGCGCTGGTGCACGAGATCGGCATGTTCGTCAATGCCCGCGCCTACCACAAGCACACGCTCTACCTGGTCGAGAACAGCGAGATCTTCGGCCTGGACGCCGCCGAGACCGCGCTCGTCGCGCGCATCGCCCGCTACCACCGCCGCGCCGCCCCGCGGCCGACCCACGAGGAGTTCGTGGACCTGCCGGCGGCCGACCGCGTGCGCGTCTCCAAACTGGCCGCGATCCTGCGCGTGGCCGACGTGCTCGACGTCGGCCACGCCGGCGACCGGCCGGCGCTGACCTTCGAGGCCCGCGGCGACGAACTCGTGATCCGCGCCCACACCGACGCCGACCTCACCCTCGCCCAGGGGCAGATGGACGCGCGCGCCGGCATGTTTCGCTCCGTCTTCGGCCTGCGCGTCACGCTGCGCGCCGCCGCACGGGAGAACGGCCATGCCGCGGGATGAGCCGCGCTTCTGCAACCGCGAGCTGAACTGGCTGGCCTTCAACCAGCGCGTGCTCGAGGAGGCCGCCAACCCCGGCGTGCCGCTGCTGGAACGGCTCTTCTTCCTCGGCGTCGTCGGCACCAACCTGGACGAGTTCTTCATGGTGCGCGTGGGCGGGCTGCACCTGCAAACCGCCGCGGGCCTGACGCGCACCGACCCCGCCGGACTGGAGCCGGCCGAGACGCTGCGGCAGGTGCGCGCGCGCGCGCGCCAGCAGGCCGAGGAGCAGCAGGCCTGCCTGCGCCAGAAGATCCTGCCCGGGCTGGCCGCGCGGCAGGTGTCGCTGGCGCCCGGCGCGCCGCTCGATCCCGAGGCGACGCGCCTGCTGGATCCGGCCTTCGAGGAACAGGTGTTTCCCCTGCTGACGCCGGTGGCCGTCGGCCCCGGGACCGCCCCGCTGCTGGCGCCGCTCGCCGCCTACCTGGCGGTGCGCCTGGCGCCGGCGCCGGGCGCCGACGCGCCGCGGCACGCGCTGATCCGGCTCGGCCCCGGCGTGCCGCGCGTCTGGCCCGTCCCGGGCTCCGGCGCCGCCGGCCGCCGCTTCGTGCTGCTCGAGGACCTGGTGCGCGCCTTCCTGCCGCGCCTGCTGCCCGGCCAGGAGATCCGCGAGGCCGCGGCCTTCCGCGTGACGCGCAACGCCGACATGGCCGTGGACGAGGAATTCGCGCCCGACCTGGCCGACGCCATGGCCCGCGTGCTGCGCGAGCGCCGCACCGGCCCGTGCGTGCGCCTGGAAGTCGAATCCGCGGCCTCGCCCGAGTTGGCCGCCTTCCTCCGCGACCTGGCCGGCGCCGCCCCGGAGGACGTCGTGTGCCTCCCCGGCCCGCTCTGCATCGCCGGCCTCGGCGAACTGCGCGAGCACGTCTCCAGCCCCGCCCTCGTCTATCCCGCCTGGACGCCGCAGCCCCACCCGGCCCTCGACCCCGGCCGCAGCCTCTTCGAGCAGGTCGCCCGGCAGGACGCCATCCTGGCCACGCCGTACGAGAGCTTCGACCCGCTCGTCCGGCTGGTCGAGAGCGCCGCCGCCGACCCGGACGTGCTGGCGATCAAGATCGTGCTCTACCGCACCGGCACGCGCGGCCCGCTCGTGCGCGCGCTTGCCGCCGCCGCGCAGGCCGGCAAGCCGGTGACGGCGCTGATCGAGCTCAAGGCGCGCTTCGACGAGGCGCGCAACATGGACTGGGCCCGCAGCCTCGAGGAAGCCGGCGTGCAGGTCGTCTACGGCGTGCGCAACCTCAAGACGCACGCCAAGGTCTGCCTCGTGATCCGCCGCACCGACGAGGGCGTGCGCACCTGCGTGCACCTCGGCACCGGCAACTACAACGCCGCCACCTCCCGGACCTACACGGATGTGGGGCTGCTGACCGCCGACCCCGTGCTCGGCCGCGACGCCACCGTCTTCTTCCACGCCGTCACCGGATTCTCCGAGCCGCAGAGCTACGGCGCGCTCGTCCAGGCGCCCAACGGCCTGCGCGAGCGGCTGCTGGACCTGATCCGCTTCGAGACGCGCCAGGCGGCCGACCGCCTGCCCGCCGCCATCGACGCCAAGCTCAACGCCCTCACCGACCCGGAGATCATCGCGGCGCTCTACGAGGCCTCGCGGGCGGGCGTCGAAATCCGGCTGTGCGTCCGCGGCGCCTGCTGCCTGCGGCCGGGCGTCCGGGGCCTGAGCGACAACATCGCCGTCACCAGCATCATTGACCGTTTCCTGGAGCACAGCCGCATCCTGCGCTTCCGGCACGGCGGCGCGGAGGAGATCTTCCTCTCCAGCGCCGACTGGATGCCGCGCAACCTCGACCGCCGCATCGAACTGCTCGTGCCCGTGCGCGACGCCGCCTGCCGGCGGCGCCTGGCCGAGCTGCTCGACGCGGCGCTGGCCGACAACGTCAAGGCCTGGCGCATGCTGCCCGACGGCACCTACGAGCGCGTGTTGCGTCCGCACGGCCAGCGCCCGATCCGCAGCCAGGAGGAGCTGTGCGAGCGGGCGCGCGCCGCCGCCAAGCAGGCGCGCCGGGCCGCCAGAACCGTCTTCGAGCCGCATCTGCCGAGGAAGAAGGGGAAGTGAGGAGTGCGGAGTGCGGAGTGCGGAGTGCGGAATGCGGAGTGCGGAATGCGGAATGCGGAATGCGGAGTGGGGAGTGGGGAGTGCGGAGTGGGGAGTGGGGAGTGCGGAGTGGGGAATGGAGCGTGGCGGGTGTCGGGTGACCGATGAGGCCGCAGGCGGGCCGATATCACGGCCGATCCGTTCGGCCCGAAACGTGACGCGTGCCGATCGGAGGCCACGGGAATGAGAGAACTCTTCGTTTCCGACCTTGACGGGACACTCCTCTCGACCGAGGGCCGTCTGAGCGACCGGTCGCTAGCGATCCTCACGGAACTCCTGGCCGGCGGCCTGCCGTTCACCGTGGCCAGCGCGCGCAGCGCGGTCTCGATGCGGCAGGTGCTGCGGGGCCTGCCGCTCGCGCTGCCGGTGGTCGAGTACAACGGCGCCTACGTTTCCGACCTGGCCACCGGCCGCCACCTGCGCTGGGAGACGATCCCGGCCCAGGTCTCCGCCGAGGTGCTGGCCGCCGGCGCGCGCCACGCGCTCGTGCCCATGGCGGCCACGTTCGACGGCACCGAGGACCGCGTGCACGTGCCCACGCCGCGGAACGAGGGCCTGGCCGGCTACGAGCGCTCGCGCCTCGCCGCCGGCGACCGGCGCTACCGCCGCAGCGACGACCTGGCGCCCGCCGTGCGCGAGGGCGTCGTCTGCTTCTCGTTCCTGGACCGGCGCGAAGTGCTGGAGCCGCTGCGCGACGAGCTGCAGCGCGATCTCGGCGCCGGCGTGCAGGCCCTCCTCATGCCCGAGTCGCGCTTCCCGCCCTGGCACTGGCTGGCGATCTACGCCGGGCGCGCCACCAAGGCGCACGCGCTGGCCGCCCTGGCCGAGGAGACCGGCGTGCCGCTGTCGGCCATGACCGCTTTTGGCGACCAGATCAACGACATCCCCATGCTGACCGCCTGCGGCCGCGCCGTGGCGGTGGCCAATGCCGTCGACGAGGTCAAGCGCCTTGCCCACGCGACCATCGGCACGAACGACGAGGACAGCGTGGCGCTGTATCTGCAGCGGACCTGGCGGGCGTGACGGTTTCGCGCCGCGGAGCGGATCCCTACCGCTGCCTCGGCGCGGCCAGGCCGACGTAGACGTTGTCCAGCAGCAGCGCCGACGAGCCGCCCTTGGCCGGCGGCCGCACGACGAGCGCGTCGCATCCCGGCGCCGGTTTCCTGCGCACCGGCAGCGACGCCTGCGCGAACTTGACCCAGGAGGCCGCGCGGCGTCCGGCGGCGTCGTACACCCCGCCACTCACGCCGCCGCTGCCGTCCGCGTAGTCCACCAGCACCTCGACGTGGCACCAGGCGTTGGAGGCCAGCGGCGCGCTGCCGAAGGCCAGCCCGTTCAGGTCCACCGTGCCGGCGCGCACATGGACGGCGAACGCCGCGCCAGCGCCGCCGACCTGGTCCTCGACCGCCCATTCCTCGGTACCGCCCGGCGCCCGCATGTCCCACGCGAAGAGCACGCACTCGCCGCGGGCGACACTGTTGCTCAGCACCCTGCCGATCGCGCAGCGGTAAACGGCCCCCGTGCCGGCCTTGGCCGCGCCGAACCGGCCGGCGCAGCCGTTGGCGGCGAAGAAGGCGGTCAGCGGACTGTTCGTCGGCGCCACGCTCCAGGCGGCGTCCGGCCATCCCTTGGGCGCCGTCCAGCCGCGCGGGCGGGTGCCGTCGGCCTGGCCGAAATCGGCGTTCGCCACGCGGTTGGAGCCGCGCGCGAACTCCCGGCTGCGCCAGCCGCCGGCCGTCGCGGCAGGTGTTGCCGGGCCCGCGGCGGGCGCGGCGGACCCGGTCGGCGGCGCCATGGCGACGTTCGCGCCACCGGTGCCGGCAGGGGTGGGCGTGAGTTCGATCGGTCCGGCGGGCGGGGCGGCCGGCGGCGGCGCGCCGGGGCAACTGGCGATCCCGACGATGACGCCGCCGACGACCAGCACGCCGGCCACGATGGCGGCCACGGTCATCCACTTGCGCCGGCGCGGGCGCGGCGGCGGGGGTGCGGCGGGAGGCGGCGCGGCCACCCCCTGGTCCAGGCTGCGCTGGGCCATGGTCATGAACCCGCGGTCAATCCGGATCCTTCCGGTGTTGGCAGCCATCGCGCGACTCCCCGAGTCACGAGTATGCCAGCCGGCGCCGCGCCGTTCAAGTCGCAAGCGGCTTCTGCGGCTCCTGCCATTTGCGCTCGATGCGGTAGTACGGCCGGTGCAGCGGGTCGCGCAGGGCGCGCTGGCGGTTCCAACGTTCGGCCAGGTCGCGCGCCGCCTCCCGCACCCAGGCGCGATTCTCGGCGACGAACAGCAGCCGGCCCAGCGTCTCGTCCAGATACCGTTCGGGCGGGTAGTCGCCCGCCGCGATCCGGCGGAGGTAGAGGCCCAGGTGGCGCACGCTGATCTCCCGCCAGTTGCGGCGCACGACAACGTCGTCGGCCAGCTTGGCGTCCAGCCCGGCGAAGTACGCCCGCAGCCGCCGCGCCTCGCGGCCGGCCGCCGGCACGGGGCGCTCCTGCGGCGGCGCCGCGATCCGCACGGGCACGCGGTCGAAGGAGCGCACGCCGCGGCGGCCGAGCTCGACGCGCAGCAGGAAGGACTCGGCGGTGTGCGGGCCGTTGTCGCGCATGTAGGTGTTGAACGGGTCCGGATCCGCGGGCCGCTCGTCGAAGCCGGTGATCTCGTAGAACGAGACGGCCGGCCGGTCCACGGGCTGGCCGCGCAGCGTGGCCATCAGCCGCTCCCGGCGGGTCATGGCGTGCATGGGTGCGTGGAACGTTACGTGCCTTCGCGCGGCCCGGCAAGCCCGGACCCAGTTCTGCGGGAGTCGCGGCACCCCGGGCACACCGACCGGGTGCCGCGACTCCCGCCGTTTCAGGCCGGACCGGGGGCCGTTGACGCGTCGGGCGGAGCCCGCGGATCCCGCTCACGTGGCCCAGTGCACGTGGATGGCCTCGGCCAGTTCCCGGTCCACGGCGAACTGGCTGTACCCGATCTGGAAGACGTGCGACGGGAAGGATTGGATGACCCGGATCCGCGTGCCGGGCAGAATGCCCATGGCCATCATCTTCTGGACCTCGCGGCTGTCCCGTGTGGACAGGTACGCCACGACGCCTTCGTGTCCCGGGCGGCCGTCGCAGAGGGGTCCCACTTCCTGGATGGCGTCCGCCCGGGCCCGTTCGCAGCAGGGCCCGCTCGGGATCGGCTTGCCGTGCGGACAGGCGGCGGGATGCCCCAGCAGTTCGCAGATCCGCTCGGTCAGCCCGTGCTGCAGGATATGCTCGAACAGGCAGGCGTCCTCGTGCAGATAGGCCGCGTTGGCGCCCAGCACGTCGGCCAGCAGGCGCTCCGCCAGCCGGTGACGGCGGACGACGTCGCGGCCCAGTTGCATGCCCGCCGCGGTGAGCGTCGTGCCCGCCCCACCCTCCTCGACCAGGCCGAGACCACGGGCCTCGTCCAAGGCGGCCTGCGTCCCGTCGTCGGCCCGCGACTTCACCTGTTCCGTCACGGAGAGATAGAGCATCTCAACGGCCTCTTCGATCGCCGGCTTGACCATGGCGCCTCCTGGTTAGCAGCGTCCGCAACCACTTGGCGGAGGCCGGTTCCGCCGGCGCCTCCATGCCGCAGTGCGGGCACTTGACTTTCCGGCATCCGCCGAACATCGCGCAGGAGTGGCAGGCGCGGCGCGCGCCCGTGTCGTCGAATTCCCTGCCGCAGAACGCGCATGTCATAGCCGGACTCCTGTTCCCGTCAGCACGGCGTTCACCAGAAGCCCGACGGCCAGCGCGACCACGGTGATGCCGGCGGCGGACACGAGGGCGAACCGAAGCCCCCGTTCCTTCCTCATGATCAGCAACTGCGCGACGCATGGCAGGAAGAGGGTGAGCGTAATGGAGGCCACGACCAGTTGATTGCCTTGCAGGGCGCCGGCCTTCTGGAGATCGTACAGGCCGGCGGCGCCGTAATCGCGCCGGAAGAAGCCGAACAGGAACGCCACCGCCGCCTGGTCAGGGAGGCCCATCCAGCGAACCAGCGGGGTGAGGCCGCGCACGACCGTCTGGAACAGTCCGGTGATCTGCCCGACCCAGATCAGGACGCTCGCTAGAATGAAGAGCGGAAACACCTCCTTGAAGTACCAGACCATGCGGGCGTACGTCTTGGCGATGACGTTGCCGAATCGCGGCCAGCGCAGGGGGGGCAGTTCCATGTAGAAGCGCGGCCTCTCGCCGGGCAGGAATCGCGCCGCCAGCATGCCCGCAGCGAGGAAGATCAGGAGGATCACGCCGAACCAGACGAGCAGCGCCTTCGGCCGGCCGGCCAGCAGGCCGACGATCACGCCCATCTGCGCCGAGCAGGGAACGGCGAGGGCCAAGAGCAGGCTGGCGATGACTTTCTCGCGGGTCGTCTCGAGGGTGCGTGTCACGATCATGGCCATCGTGTCGCAGCCGAGACCGAGAACCATGGGGATCACGGCGCGGCCGTTGAGCCCGATCTTCTTGAAGATCCGGTCGAGAAGCATGGCGAGCCGGGGCAGGTAGCCGCTGTCCTCCAGAATCGAAAACGCGATGAAGAAGGTGCCGACGATCGGGAAGATGAGGGCGACGGCGTAGCGGATGCCGAGGGTGACGATGCCGTACGGCCCGATGAACAGATCCCGCAACACCTGCCAGGGGATCAGCGCGCCGATCAGACGGTCCACCCAGGGCGTGACATAGCCGCTGAAAACGGTGTCCTGCAGGAAGTCGACGAGCGTTCCGGCGCCGAACGAACCGACGAACTGGTAGAGGCCGAAGTACAGCACCAGCAGGAGGATGGGGATGCCGGGGAACGGCCGCATCAGCCAGCGGCTGAGTTGCTCCCGGAAACCCGGCGCCGCCTGGGACGGGAAGGCGACGGTCTCGCCGAGGATCCGGTCCACGGTCTGCTGGACCGAGATCGTCGCGTGGTAATTGATGGAATGAGAACGGTCTCGGCGCGCGGCGGCGGCGATCCGGGCGATGGGATTCGCCTGTTTCTTCTCCGTCTCGCCGCAAAGGAGCCCGTTCTCCGCCGGGGCGGTCTGGAGAAGGAGAAGCGCGCGGACGCGGCTCGCAAGCGGGCCGGAGGCGTCCAGCAGCCCGGAGATGGACGAAATCGCCGTCTCCAGGTGCGGGTCGAAGAGGATCCGGGTGCCGGCAGCAGGCTGCGCATGGGGAAGTCGCGAGGCCAGTTCACGGATCCCGGCCCCGGTTGTCGCGACGGTCACGACGACGGGAATCCGCAGTATCTGCTCCAGGCGGGGCGCGTCGATGCGAATGCCCAGCATGCGCGCCTCGTCGGCCATGTTCAGGGCCAGGACGACCGGCAGGCCGGCGTCGGCCAACTGAAGCGTCAGGCCCAGCATCCGCTGCAGGTTCTTGGCGTCGATCACGTGAACGACCGCGCGCGGCTTTTCGGCGAGCAGCACGGCGAGAGTCACGTGCTCCTCGGCGGTGATCGGCGTCAGGGAGTAGATGCCCGGCGTATCCACCACCTCGAACCGCCCGGCGGACGTGTCGAGAACTCCCCGCGAGACCTCCACGGTGGTGCCGGGGTAGTTCGAGACGACGACGTAGCTCCCGGTCAAACGGTTGAAGAGCAGACTCTTGCCCACGTTGGGCGCACCCACGATCATGACTTTGGGCAGGCTCGCGCCCCCGCCCGCACCCGCCTGCTGCGGCCGGGCTTCCCGCCGTTTTCCCGCCAACCGGGCGACAAGATGCATCATGGCCGGACTCCAACCGCACGCCGGGACGGGACGTCCGCCTCCGCGCCGTCGAGAAAGCCCTGGAACGCCCGGCGCCAGGCCGCGGCCGGCCGCGGCCGCAGCGCCAGGAAGCGGGTGGCGGCGCGCACGCGGCCGTGCGCGGCGGCGTCGAGGATGTGCTCCATGCGGCAGGCGTTGGCGTCGGCGGCGGCCGGCTCCAGCAGCAGCACGCCGGCCAGGAAGTCGCGGATGGCCGCATGCCGGGCGCCGGTGCGGCTGGCGATCGCGCGGCCCGCGGGCGTGAGGCGCGCCAGGCCGTAGCGCGCGTGCGTCACCAGCCCGGCCGCCGCCAGCCGCTTGAGCATCACGGCGACGGTGGACTTGTGCACGCCCAAGGCCGCGGCCAGGTCGCGCACGCGGGCCGCGCCCTGCGCGCACTCCAGCCGCAGCACGGCCTCCAGGCAGTCCTCCTGCGCCAGCGACACCGCCGGCGCCGCCGTGTTGCCTGTGGCAAACTTTGTTGCATGCATGCAACTATAATACCCCTTCCCCCGGCCGCCCGCAAGGGGCGCGCGCCGTCCTTGTCCGCCGCGCCGCCGCGCGCTATCATCTGCGGCCATGGTCAGGGCCCCCTTCTACCCGCTGCTCTTCGCGCCCGTGTACAAGGAGTACCTCTGGGGCGGGCAGCGCATCGCCGCGCGCTACGGCCGCGCGGGCGCGCCGCCGGTGTGCGCGGAATCGTGGGAGATCTCCGCGCACCCGGACGGCCCGAGCTTCGTGACCAACGGCGCGTGCGCGGGCGAGGCGCTGGCCGCGCTGGCGGCGCGCCACGGCCCGGCGATCGTCGGGTCGCGCGCCCTGGAGCCGCACCGCTTCCCGCTGCTGTTCAAGATCATCGACGCCCGCGACAACCTGAGCGTGCAGGTGCATCCCGGCGACGACAACGCCGGGCTGGTGGGCGGCGAGGCCAAGAGCGAGCTGTGGTACGTGCTCGACCGCACGTCCGACGCCGTGCTGTATGCCGGCCTGAAGCCGGGGACGACTGCCGCGTCGTTCCGGGCGGCGATGTCCGACGGCACCGCGCCGGACCGCCTGTTCCGCCTGGCGGTCCAGCCGGGCGAGGCGCTGTTCATCCCCGGCGGGCTGGTCCACTCCATCGGCACGGGCTGCTTCTTCTACGAGATCCAGCAGGCCTCGAACTCCACCTACCGGCTGTATGACTGGGGCCGGTTCGACGCCTCGGGCCAGCCGCGGCCGCTGCACATCCAGCAGGCGTTCCAGGTGATTGACCCGTCGCTGCCGGAGCCGCGCATGCTGCGGCCTCCGCCGGCGCCGCAGGACGGCGCCAACCACTGGACGCCCGTCTACGCCGGCCGCCACTTCCGCGTGCAGCGCCTGGACCTGCGGCGGCCGGCGCGTGTGACGATGGACGGCGCGAGCTTCCACGCGCTGTTCGCGGTCGCGGGCCGGACGGCCGTGTCGGCGGACGGCGTGCTCGTGCCGCTGGACCCCGGCACGAGCTGCCTGGTGCCGGCCGGCGCCGAGGTGTTCGAACTGGAACTGGCGGGCCGGGAAGCGACGATCCTGGTCACGACGCTCGTCTAGGGAAGAAACGGAAGGAAGGAATGCTCGGGTCATCCATTCGCGTGGCGACGGTCTTCGGCATCCCGATCAAGCTCGACCTGTCGCTGCTGATCCTGGCCGTGATGCTGCTGGTGCGGTACGGCCCCGTGTACGGCGTCGCGTACGGGGTGTTCGCCACGCTCGCGCTGCTGCTGTCCATCGTCCTGCACGAGCTGGGCCACAGCCTGGTGGGCATGGCCTTCGGCTGCCGCGTCCGGGAGATCACGCTGATGTTCCTCGGCGGCCAGGCCGCGCTCGACCGCATCCCGCGCCGGCCCTGGCAGGAGTTCCTGATGGCGCTGGCCGGCCCGGCCGTCAGCGTCGCGCTGGGCATCGGCGGCCTGCTGGCCGCCCCGCTGGCGCGCGGCCTGGCCGGCGAGACGGGGGTGCACTTCCTCGCGTGGCAGGTGGGCTATCTCAACCTGGCGCTGTTCGTCTTCAACCTCCTGCCCGCCTTTCCGATGGACGGCGGGCGGGTCTTCCGCGCCGTGCTCGCCCAGGCCCTGGGCCGGCTGCGCGCCACCTACATCGCGATGCTGGTCGGCCGCGGCGTGGCGATCCTGATGGGCGCCTACGCCGTCTGGGCGTCGGAGTACCTGCTGCTGGCGATCGCGCTGTTCGTCTTCTTCGCCGCCGGGCAGGAATACCGCGGCGTGCAGATCGAGGAGGGGTACCGGCGGCGCGGCGAACGGCCGCCGTGGGAGCCCCCGCCGCCCCCGGACGACGTCTACGTCGGTCCCCCGCCCTACGGCCGCGACCGCCGCTGAGGCGGCCTAGGCCTGTGCCAGCTTCACGAAGCGGTTGGCGATCGCCAGCGCCGGGTCTACCGGCACCGGCTGTCGCTTGACCCGTGCCGGCACGCGGATCGCGGGCACGGCCCGCACCTGGCGGCCCTCGAACTGCGGCAGCCATGCGCGCTGCGCCTCGAGCATCTCGGCGGTCATGGTGCGGATCTCGGCCAGCGTGCACACCGCCGCCGCGAGGGGGTCGAGCGCCACGGCCTGCACGATCCGCTCGGGATCGCCGCTCAGCGCGGCTTCCACGGCGAGCCCCTGCACGAGGACGTTGGTCGTGTTGAGCGCCGCACACTGCGCCGGCAGGTCGCCCACCACCGTCGGGTGCAGGCCGGTGCGGTCCACGTAGACCGGCACCTCGACGCAGCAGCCAGCGGGCAGGTTGGCGATGAAGCCGTCGTTGCGCACGTTGCCGTTCAGGCGGAAGACGGCGCCGGTCTCCAGCGCCTCGATGATGTGCGAGCAGTACTCGGCGCTGCGCGGCCCGAGCTTCGTGGACTCGATCGAGAGCGGATCGGTGGCGGCGAACTTCCCGTCGAGCATGCGGCAGTACTTGTAGTAAGCGCCGCTCTCGCCGCCGAAGGCCGGCTCGTCGCAGTACAGCGCCAGCGCCTTGCGGTTCTTGCGGAAGTATGGCAGGTACTCGGAAAGATGGCCCGTGCTCTCGGTCATGAAGTAGCCGAAGTGGCGCAGGACTTCGCCGCGCACCTTCTCGTTGACGTAGTAGCCGGGCTTTTCGAAGTTGCGGCGCAGCGCGGGATAGAGGTCGCGGCCGTCGTGCTCGAGCTTCAGGAACCAGGCCATGTGGTTGATGCCGGCGGCCAGGTAGTCGATCCGCTCCTTGGGCAGGCCGACGTAGCTGGCGATCAGGTCCATGGTGGTCTGCACGCCGTGGCACAGGCCCACGAAGCGCAGGCCGGGCACGCGCCCCAGCGCCCAGCAGCACATGGCCATGGGATTGGCGTAGTTGAAGAGCACGGCGTTGGGGCAGAGATCGCGCATGTTGCGGGCGATGTCCAGCAGCGCCGGGATGTGCCGCAGGGCGCGGAACACGCCGCCGGGGCCCACGGTGTCGCCGATGCAGTTGTCCACGCCGTACCGCAGCGGGATCTCGTAGTCGGTGCGGAAGACGTCCACGCCGCCGACCTGGATCATGACGACGACGTAGTCCGCCCCCAGCAGCGCCTCGCGCAGGTCGGTGGTGGCGGTGACGTCGGCGTCGACGCCGTTGTCGCGGATCATGCGCCTCACGAAGGCGTGCATGCGGTCGAGCCGGCGGCGCGTGCGCGCCATCAGGGCGTACTCGCTGCCCTTGAGCGCGGGCGTGGCGAGGAAATCGGCCATCAGGGTCTTGCCGAACACGAGGCTGCCGGCGCCGATCATCGCGATCTTGGCCATGGGTGTCTCCCGACGTGATGGCAGCGGGATTATGGCGCCGGCGCGGGCGGCTGTCCAGCGCCGGGATTGCGGCCGGGGCACGGGTCGCGTATGCTGGCGGCGCATGGAGACGGTCACGGTCAAGCGGCGCGGCTGGGCGCGGCGGCTGTTCGCCTTCGCCGGCCCGGCCTACCTGGTCAGCGTCGGGTACATGGACCCCGGCAACTGGGCCACGGACATCGAGGCCGGCGCCCGCTTCGGCTACGCGCTGATGTGGGTGCTGCTGCTCTCCAACGGCATGGCGCTGCTGCTGCAGACGCTCTCCGTGCGCCTGGGCGTGGTCACGGGCTTCGATCTCGCGCAGGGCTGCCGCCGCGAGTACCCGCGGCCGGTGTCGGCCGCGCTGTGGGTGCTGGCCGAACTGGCCATCGTGGCCACCGACCTGGCGGAGGTGCTGGGCACGATCCTGGGCCTGAACCTCCTCTTTGGCCTGCCGCTGCTGTGGGGCTGCGCGATCACGGCGTGCGACACCTTCCTGCTGCTCGCGATCCAGCGCCTGGGCGTGCGCCGCATGGAGGCGTTCATCCTGATGCTGGTCGGCACCGTGGCCGGCTGCTTCCTGGTGGAGGTGTTCCTAGCGCGGCCGGACTGGGGCGCGGCCGCGGCCGGCCTGCGGCCGTCGCTTCCCCCGGGCGCGCTGTTCGTGGCCATCGGCATCATCGGCGCCACGGTCATGCCGCACAACCTCTACCTGCACTCGTCGCTGGTGCAGTCGCGCGGCATTGACCGCACGCGCACGGCGCGCGCCGAGGCCTGCCGCTACAACCTGGTGGACTCGATCGTGGCGCTCAACGGCGCGTTCTTCGTCAACTCCGCGATCCTGCTGGTGAGCGCCGCCACCTTCTTCCGCCACGGCCGGGTGGTCGAGGAGATCCAGCAGGCGCACGCGATGCTCAACGGCCTGGTCGGCTCGAATCTGGCGCAGCCGCTCTTCGGCATCGCGCTGCTGGCCGCCGGGCAGAGCTCGACGCTCACCGGGACGCTCTCCGGGCAGGTGGTCATGGAGGGCTTCGTCAACCTGCGCCTGCAGCCGTGGGTGCGGCGGCTGGTCACGCGCGGCCTGGCGCTGATCCCGGCGACGATCGTCATCGCGCTGGCCGGCAGCCACGGCACCTACCGGCTGCTGATCCTTTCGCAGGTGGTCCTGAGCTTGCAACTGCCGTTCGCCGTGATCCCGCTGGTGCAGTTCACCTCCCAGCGCGAGAAGATGGGCTCGTTCGCCAGCGCGCTCTGGCTGCGGCTGCTGGCCTGGATGGCGGCGGCGGTCATTGCCGGACTCAACATCTGGCTGGTAGTGGACACACTGGGCGAGGTGCTGCCGCGCTGGCCCCTGGCCGCCGGCGGGGCCGCCGTCGCCGTGGCCGTGGCCTTGGCGGCGCTGCTGGTCTGGCTGTGTCTCGCGCCGCTGACGGGACGGCGGCGCGAATGGCAGACGGACGGCGCTGCGCCGGGCGCCGCGCCGGGCGCGGCGGTCGTGCGCCGCATGCGGCCGCCGGTCGTGCGCAACGTGGGCGTGGCGCTCGAGACCGGCGAGGGCGACGCGGACGTCCTGGCCATGGCGGTGTCGCTGGCGCGTTCGCACCGCAGCCGGCTGACGCTGCTGCATGTGATCGAATCGCCGGGCGGCATGGTCTACGGCGCGGAGTCCGAGAGCCTGCACACGCGCCAGGACCAGGCGTACTTCGAGGCCCTGGCGCGGGAGATCGAGGACGCCGACCTGCCGGTCGAGGTGCTGCTGCGCACGGGCCAGCCCGTGCCGGAGATCGTGGCCGCGGTGCGCGAAGTGGGCGTGGACCTGCTCGTCATGGGCACGCACGGCCACCGCGGCGTGCAGGACGTGGTCTTCGGCACGACCGTCAGCGGCGTGCGCCACGCGCTCGCGATCCCGGTGGTGCTGGTGCGGGCGAAGGCGGCGGAGTCTACCACTGGCGGCTGCTGACGCGGTAGAAGGCGCTGGCCGGGGCCGCGCCGCCCACCCAGAGGTCGGTGGTGGAGGCCGTGCCCACGAAGCAGACGGTAGTGCTCCACGGCCCGGTCCTCGTGTCGGCGCGCAGCACCGTGTTGCTCGAACGCGGCACCACCACGTCCGCCAACGCCAGCCAGACGCCATTCGTGTCGACGCTCACACCTGCCACAACCGGCGGCACGGGGGCGGGAATGGAGACGAGGAAGGGGGCGAATGGCCCGTGGCCATCCGACTCCCCCTCCGCCCAGGCGTTGGTGTGGCCGAGGAGGGTGGAGTAGATTTGGAAGAGACACACGCCACTTGGAGAGATGTACATGCCGTTCCCGCAGAAGGTGGTGCGGTCGGGTTGGATTTCGGCGGACCAACCAGTGGGCACTTGTGTATCGCAGACCCCATGGCCTGAACCGGCTGGAATAGTGACTGTTACGAGGTTGTTGGCGTCACCGGGAGGACTTGTGTTCCAGACCTCGTAGATGAACTCGCTTCCGTTTGCGATTCCGGTCTCATCGTCGTAGGTTGTCCCACCATAGCACCCCACTGTCCACGTCGGCCCGGCCAGCGCGAGGACTGGCGCGAGGAGGAGCGGCAACAGGAAGTGGCGGCGGTGGGCATGAGGGGCGACTAGACTCGACCTGAATCGACTGGCGTCGACGCCAGTCGACTCGAGTCGACGTCCCGCAGGCCATCGCACTCGGGGTAGTTGGTGCAACCCCAGAACTGGCCGCCGGCGCGCGGGCCCTTGCGGGCGTGGCGCAGGCGCATGGGGGCGCTGCATCTTGGGCACGCGGGCGCGTCCTCGGCGGCGGGTTCGGCGCGGGCCTCGGCGCGCTGGCGGGTCATGCGCTCCTTGAAGCCGCCGTCCGCGAGAAAGTGGTCGCCCTGGGCGTCGAGCTGCTTGCGGATCAGGAAATCGGCGCGGTCGCAGAGGCGTACGAGTGCGTTGGCCACCACGAGCGGGTCTTCGGCCTTGAGCCACCGGTCGAACTGCGCACGGTTGGCGGCAACGGTGCGGGCGAAGTTGTGGATGATGTCCGCGCCGGGCGGGGTGCGTTCGAGGCGGATGGATTTGATGGCGAGGCTGTGGGGATCCTCGTCGCGCCACGGGAACTGGCCAGCCAGGTTGATGAAGTCCTCGTAGTCAAGTTGGAGTTCGGCGAGGCTGGCGCGGGCGACGTCGGTAAGCTGGATCTCGGTCTGCGTGGAGGTAGCGGCACGCTCGGAACCCTCGGCGAGGTTCTGCCGGCCAGAGCGCGCGGCCTGCACCATCTGCTCGGTCTGGCGGCTGCTGCGGATGTGCTGGCGGCAGAACTCAACCGTGGCGTAGTAGACGACGGTGGCGAGCATGAAGGTGTCGAGGCGTCGGTAGCCGCCGCGCTTGGAGAAGAGCGCAGACTGCATGGAAATCCTCCCGGCAACTGAATCGACTGGCGTCGACGCCCGTCGACTCGAGTCGATCTACTCCAGCACCGCCCGGATGCGGCGCACGCCGGCGGAGGAGCTCTCCTCCTTCTGGATCTTGAAGCGCCCCAGCTCGCCGGTGCGGGCCACATGCGGGCCGCCGCACACTTCCCGGGAGAAGTCGCCGGCGCTGTAGACCTTGACCTGCTCGCCGTACTTGGCGGCGAAGAGCGCGGTGGCGCCGCGGGCCTTGGCTTCCTCGATGGTCATGGTCTCGAGGGTGATGGGCAGGTTGCGCGCGATCTGCTCGTTGACGATCTTCTCGACGGCGGCAATCTGCTCGGGCGTCATCTTCTCCGGGTGCGTGAAGTCAAAGCGCAGGCGCTCGGGCGTGATGTTGGAGCCCTTCTGGAGGGCGTGCGGGCCGAGTACGGTCTGCAACGCCTTGTGCAGCAGGTGCGTGGCGGTGTGGAGGCGGGTGGTGATCTCGCCGGCGTCGGCCAGGCCGCCCTTAAAAGTCTTGTCGCCCTGTTTGGAGAGCTCCTGGTGCTTCTTGAAAGCCTCGTCGAAGCCGGCGCGGTCCACGGTGAGGCCCTGCTCGGCGGCGAGTTCCTCGGTCATCTCCAGCGGAAAGCCGTAGGTGTCGTAAAGCTTGAAGGCCGTGCGGCCGGAGAGCTGCGCCTGGCCGTGCTGCTTGAGTGCGCCGGAGACCTTGTCGAACTCCTTCTGGCCGGCGGCGAGGGTCTTCTCGAAGCGCTCCTCCTCGGCGGCGAGTTCGGCGAAGATGACCTCGCTCTTCTCCTGCAGTTCGGGATAGACGTGGCGGTAGTTGGCGACGACGACCTCCGCCAGCGTGCGCGCGAAGCCGGGACCGATACCGAGAAGCTTGGCGTAGCGCACGGCGCGGCGGATGAGCCGGCGCAGCACGTAGTTGGCGCCGAGGTTGCCGGGCTTCACACCGCCCTTGGGATCGCCCAGGATGAAGGTCGCGGTGCGCAGGTGGTCGGCGACGATACGCTGCGCGCGTTGCACGGCGGCCAAGTCGGCGGCCGTCGCGGCGCCGGTGGCGAGTTCGGCGATCTTCGCCATCAGCGGGGCGAAGAGTTCGGTCTCGAAAACCGAGGCGCGGCCCTGGAGCATGCAGATGGTGCGCTCGACGCCCATGCCGGTGTCCACGTTGTGCTGCTTCAGCGGCTCGTAGCGCCCGTCGGCCGTCTTGTTGTACTGCATGAAGACATCGTTCCAGATCTCGATGTACTTGCCGCAATGGCAGCCTGGCCGGCACGCGGGACTGCACGCCGGCCTGCCGGTGTCGACAAACATCTCGGTGTCCGGCCCGCACGGGCCGGTCTGGCCGGCGGGACCCCACCAGTTGTCCGCCTTGGGCAGGGCGTGGATGCGTTCCGCCGGGATGCCCAGCGCCCGCCAGGCGGCGATCGCTTCCTCGTCCTTCGGCACGTCGCCCTCGCCCTGGAAGACGGTGACGCTCAGGCGCGCGGGGTCGAAGCCCAGCCACTGCGGCGCGGTCAGGAACTCGTACGACCAGGCGATGGCCTCCTGCTTGAAGTAGTCGCCCAGCGACCAGTTGCCGAGCATCTCGAAGAACGTGAGGTGGCAGGTGTCGCCCACGGCCTCGATGTCGCCGGTGCGCACGCACTTCTGCACGTCGGTCAGGCGGCGGCCCGCCGGGTGCGGTTCGCCGAGCAGGAACGGCACCAGCGGGTGCATGCCCGCGGTGGTGAAGAGCACGGTGGGGTCGTTCTCCGGCACCAGCGACGCGCCGGAAATGACGGCGTGGCCCTTCGAGGCGAAGAACGCGAGGTACTTCTGGCGGAGTTGGTCGGCGGTCATGCCGCGCCCGCTTTGACCGGGACAACGCCGGCCTTGATGGCCTCGTGGATCTTCTCGACGATCTTGCCGACCAGGTCCGGGTGCTCGCGCAGGTGGTCGGTGGCGGCCAACGCGCCCTGCCCGACCTGCTCGCTGCCGAAACTCAGCCACGAACCGCGCTTGGTGACGACGTTGTAGGCGAGCGCGGCGTCCACCACCGAGCCCTCCCAGGAGATGCCGCGGGCGTACAGGATGTCGAACTCCGCCTCGGCAAAGGGCGGCGCGACCTTGTTCTTGACGACCTTGACGCGCGTGCGGTTGCCGACCACCTGCCCGGACGCCTCCTTGATCGCGCCGATGCGCTGCACGTTGAGCCGCACGGAGGCGTAGAACTTGAGCGCGCGGCCGCCGGGCGTGGTCTCGGGGTTGCCGAACATGATCCCGATCTTCTCGCGGATCTGGTTGGTGAAGAGGCACAGCGTCTTGGTGGACGCGATGGCGCTGGTGAGCTTGCGCATGGCCTGCGACATCAGGCGCGCCTGCAGGCCCACATGGGAGTCGCCCATGTTACCGTCCAGCTCGGCCTGCGGCGCGAGCGCGGCGACGGAATCCACGACCACCACGTCGAGCGCGCTGCTCTTGACGAGCTGCTCGGTGATCGTGAGCGCCTCCTCGCCCGAGTTGGGCTGCGAGACCAGCAGGTCGTCGAGCTTGACGCCGAGGCGGCGGGCGTAGTTGGGGTCGAGCGCGTGCTCGGCGTCCACGAACGCGGCCAGCCCTCCGTTCCGCTGGGCGTTGGCGATCACGTGCAGGGCGAGGGTCGTCTTGCCGGAGGACTCGGCGCCGAACACCTCGACCACGCGGCCGCGCGGCAGGCCGCCCACGCCGAGCGCGAGGTCGAGCGAGAACGCGCCGGTCGAGATGACCGGGATGTTTTTGGCCGCCTCGGCGTCGCCCATGCGCATGATGGCGGCGTCGCCGAACTCCTTGCGGATCTGGGTGATGACAGCGTCCAGTTGGGACGGGGCGCTCTTCTTCTCGGCCATGGCGGCTCCTTTCGCGAGTTGTGCGTGTCAGTGTCGGCTGTCGCGGCGGGCGCTGTCAAGGCAAACGGTGGCAGGCAATTGATTCCCGCATGCTGCGGCCATCATCGCCGTTCCCTCGGTCTTCTCTCTCTGTTGCCTCCGTTGCCTCCCGTTCATCCGCCTCGCCCCCAACTCCCGCGGTCTGGGGTGGCCGGGTGCCGGGTGTCGCGGTGCGCGCCGCCCGTCACCACCCCGAATCCAACTCGCGGCGAGATTTCCGGGAACTTTCTTTAGCAGTGTGGATTTTCTCGCGGTCGGGTTGCGCCTCTCGGCCCGCGGGCGGCGAATCACGGCGACATTTGCCAGATGTTGCCGGACCGCGTCAAAGGATCACACATTATAATGTGTGATCCGTGGTAATGTCGTGAATACTATGCGCTTGTGAAAATACAACCGTTCGGCGGATCAGCGGCCGGTACAGTCGGCGCGGCGCGTCAACCGCGCCGCGGCCGCCAGCAGCGCGAGCGGCACCAGGGCCAGTAGTCCGAGGCCGGTGGCCAGGCCGCCGGCGGAACGGTCGGCGACCCAACCGACAGCGACCGGCGCGGCGGCGGCGCCGAGGCTGCCGGCCACGCTCAGCACGGTGAACATGGAGGCGCCGCCGGACGGGAAGCGGTCGCCGGCCAGCGCCAGCAGCGAGGGCCAGAAACAGGCCACGCCAAAACCGGTCACGCACAGTCCGGCCGCCGTCGCGGCCCGGCCGGAGACGAGCGCCGCCACGGCAAGGCCGGCCATGCACAGCAGCGCCATGGCCGCCATCCAGCGCCGCAGACCGACACGCCGCTCGACGCCCGCCGCGAGCAGCCGGCCGCCGCCCAGCAGCGTGCCGAAGAGCAGCATGGCGGCCCCGGCCGCGGTCACGTGGCGGCCAACGCGCTGCGGCCCCGCCTCGATCATCGTGGGCAGCCAGTTGGTGGGCGCCATCTCGACCGCGCCGGCGGCGAACATCGCCGCGACCAGCCCCCAGAAGGCGGGCCGCCGCAGCAGCCGCCGCAGCGGCAGCCGCTCGGCGCCGTGATGCGCGCGGCGGGGCAGCGGCGCCAGCAGCGCCAGCAGGCCGTAGGGGACGCACAGCAACCCGAAGGTCGTCACAATGCCGCGCCAGTGCACGCCGGCGGACTGCAGCAGCATCACCAGGCCGGCGGTGAAAACCAGGCCCACGGCGTAGCCCGCATGGAGGATGTTGCTCACCACGGCGCGACGCTCGGGGTAGACGGCGCACACCATGGGCGTCAGCAGCGGATCCGCCAGCGCCCCGCCGCAGCCTGCGGCGAATGCGGCCGCGCACAGGGCACCATAACCGCCCGCGCAACTTATCCACACCCAGCCGCCGGCCTGCACCGCGGCCGCGAGCACCAGCAGGCCGCGGAAGCCGCAGCGGTCGGCCACGCCGGCGGCGGCGAGCGCAATCACGAAAGCCCAGAGCCCCGCGCTGAGCAGCAGGCCCTGCTGCGTGTAGTCCAGGCGCAGGTCGGCGGCGATCGCCGGCATGCAGAGCGCCAGGCCCGCGGGGCCGAAGCCCATGGTGACGATGGCCAGGCAGCCGAGGACAAGCACGCGCGGGCGGGAGATGGAGCGGTCGTCGGACATCGGCGACACAGGTTGCCGCAACCGCGCCCGGAGTGTCAACCGGCGACCGCCGGGAATGACCGACGACGGGATGAGGACGATGTGGTATGCTCGGCGCCATGGAGCACCCCTATCTGCGGTCGGAGACCGTCGCCCGGATCCGCGAGCAGTTGCGCGCGGCCGGCGTGCGCGAGGAGGAGATCGAGGAGCGTTTCGTGCTCGGCTCAGGGGCGGGCGGCCAGAAGATCAACAAGACCTCCTCGGCCGTGATGCTGCGCCATGCGCCCAGCGGCCAAACGGTCAAGGTGCAGGCCAGCCGCTCGCGCGAGGTCAACCGCTGGCTGGCGCGCCGCGCGCTGGCCGAGCGCCTGCTCGCAGCCCGGACCGGAGCGGCCGACGCCCGTCAGCAGGAGATCGAGCGCATCCGGCGCCAGAAGCGGCGCAAGTCGCGGCGCCAGCGGCAGCGCATGGTGGCCGACAAGCGCCGCCGCGCGACGACAAAAGCCGGCCGCGGCCGGGTGGATTTCGGCGCCGAGTAGGCGCGCCCGACCGTCGGGCCAAACCGTCGAACACAACCCCCTTGCGCGAACACGCCGCCGAACCTATAATGTCTCCGTTTTTCGCATTCGCTGCGAGGAGATTGACCATGACCACGAAGTCCCTGTCGTTGTGCGCCGCTGCGGCCGTCCTGCTGTCGTCCGCCCTGGCGGCGGTCGCCGCCGAACCGCCAGCCGTGCAGACCGGTTCCGGCTCCGGCCAGGTGTACGTGAACCCCGGTGTGGGCCTGCTGCTGTTCCGGGAAGACCAGCCCAGCCGCGACGTGCTCGCGCCGATGGTGCGCGTGGGCTGCGACCTGACCGACCTGGTCTCGCTCGAGGCCTCCGGCATCTGGGCGCCGGCCGTGCGCAGCCATGCCAGTGCCGGCCGTCCCTTCAACGCCACCGACATCTTCGGGCTGTCCGGCGACGCCGTGTTCCACGTGACCCGCTGGGAGCGCTTCGACCCGTACCTGTCCGCGGGCCTCGGCGCCTTCTTCTCCGAGCGCGACACGATGCCGAGCCAGCACCAGAACATCGTCACCCCGCGCCTCGGCGCGGGCGCGATGTACCACCTGACCGACCACTGGTCGCTGCGCGCAGGCGGCACGCTGATGGCCGCCAACTTCGATTTCGGGGAGATGTTCGGCCTGCTCGAAATCGGCGCCGTGTACTACTTCGGCGGCGGCGCCACGCCGCCCCCCCCGCCGCCCCCGCCCCCGCCCCCGCCGCCGACCCCTGCGGTGACCGATCTCTCGGCGCAGGTAGACCGGTACCACGCCGGTGACGAGCGCGCCGCCGACGACCTGGCGATCGTCACCATCGTGCTGCACTACGAGTATGACGTGAGCATCCTCACCGCCAAGGAGGATTTCGCCAAGCTGAACGCCGTGGCCCGTGTGCTCGGCAACCATCCCGGCTCGCTCGCGCTGGTCGAGGGCCACGCCGACCAGAAGACCGGCTCCAGCAAGGCGTACAATCAGAAGCTCTCCGAGGAGCGCGCCAACGGCGCGGTCGCCAACCTCGCCGCCGCCGGCATCGACCGCTCGCGCCTGATGGCCAAGGGCTACGGCTTCAGCCGCCCGACGGACAAGGCCAAGGTGGACCTGAAGAACGGCAATCCCGAGAACCGCCGCGTCGAGATCTACATCAAGAACGCCGGTGGCAAGGCGGCCGAGGCCGAGTACCGGAAGTATCTCGAGAGCCTGTAGGCCGGCGCTGGAACGCCGGACACGCGAAAGGCCGCGAACGGGAACGAACCCCGGCCGCGGCCTTTCGCGCCTGACGGACGGCGCATGAAGACGATCGAACGGTACGTTTCCGGCAGCTGCCTGTCCGCGTTCCTGCTGGCGTGGCTGGTGCTGACGTTCGTGCTGTCCGTCGGGCTGCTGGTCAAGGTCACCAGCCTGATCGCCAAGGGCATGTCGGTCGCCATCGTCGGCCGCTACCTGCTGACCGCGATCCCCGAGACGCTGGGCTTCACGATCCCGCTGGCGATCCTCGTGGCCGCGCTGCTCGTGTTCGGCCGGCTGTCGGCCGACAGCGAGATCGCCGCGATGCGCGCCTGCGGCGTCGACCTCCTGCAGATCATGCGCGCGCCGCTCGGCTTCGCCCTGGCGATGTCGCTCCTCTGCCTCTACCTGAACAACGAAGTCACGCCGCGCAACGACCGGCGGCTCGACCTGTTGCGCGCGCAGGCCAGCGCCGACCTCGGCCTCGACGCCATGGAGCCGGGCAAGTTCAACGACGGGCCCGGCGGCCTGGCGATCTGCTTCGCCCGCCGCCAGGGCGACTGGCTTTACGACGTGCTGATTTTCGGCCGCGCCACGAACGGCGTCGAGCGCGAGGTGCGCGCCGCGCGCGCCCGCATCGTCGAGCAGGGCGACGACCTGCAGCTCGATTTCTACGACGTGTGGATCGATCCTTTCGCCGACGACCGTCCCGGCGCCGCCAACGCTGCGCGCTTTTCCTATACCGTCGCCGGCGCCTTCCGGCCGGCCAACCGGCCGCGCAAGCTGCGCAACGACGGCTTCCGCGAGCTGCTCGTGCACCTGCGGGAGGCCCGGGCGATGGCGTCCGATCCGCGCGCCGCCGCCCGCATCGTCGCCGCCTGCCCGTCCTGCCGGCCGGAGGACCCGCGCCGCGAGCCGCCGTGCACCGATCCCGTCCACCGCCTCGCGCGCGACTGGATCCGCGCCGCGCCCCTCTCCGAGCCGGAGATGCACGCCGCGCTCCTGCGCCAGTGCCCGCACTGCCGTGCCGGCGCGTGCGACGACCCCAACCACGCCCGCGTCCGGCGCGCGGCGGAGAAGCGCCGCGAACTGCTCGGCCTGCCGGAGCAGGTCCGGGTCGAGCTTCACAAGCGCCTGGCCTTCGCCAGCGCCGCCTTCTTTTTCGCGCTCATCGGCATGCCGCTCGGCATCCGCGCCCACCGCCGCGAGTCCACCGTCGGCGTCGCCGTCGGCCTCGGCATCGCCCTGGCCTTCTACCTGGCCATGATCCTCGCCGACGCCCTCGCCCGCCACCCCGGCCTGCAGCCGCACCTGATCTGCTGGATCCCGGTGGCGCTCTGCACCGCCGCCGCCGCCATTCTCATACCGCGGAACCAGTAGGCACGGGGTTCGGGTGGCGGGTGGCGGGTGGCGGGTTTCGGGTTCACCGCCGGCCCCGCTTCTGCTATCTTCTTCCCGCCATGAAGAACATCCACCCCACGGCCGTGATCCATCCGGGTGCGAGGATCGGCGAGGACGTG
>Ga0233425_10004469_pt1 | contig 23445 bp, 25 predicted proteins | sample Watercolumn_Towu_2_FD_181712 | JGI IMG/M metagenome (GOLD analysis project Ga0233425, IMG submission 181712) | Freshwater microbial communities from Lake Towuti, South Sulawesi, Indonesia - Watercolumn_Towuti2014_140_MG | ecosystem: Environmental > Aquatic > Freshwater > Lake | place... | reverse complement strand
GAGGTGATCGAGCGTCTGGCGCCGCGACTCGGTTGCGAAGAAGTGCGCGCCACCGATGAAGACGAATACTTCCCGCCGCCGCGCCACATTCGCGAGCTGCAATCTGCGCTCGAAGACTCGATCACCGTGATGACGGGCGGATCACTTGCCGCGCGACCACGCCACGACGACCGCGCGATCAGCGCGAGCGCCGTGCTGGCTGCGCTCGCGTCGTAAACGCGCAATTGGTCGAGACGATCCCGCGACTAGTTGCGCGGCACCGCGCTCCACGGCTTGTCGCGATCGACGCGCACGTCGCCGGGCAGGCCGAGCACGCGCTCGCCGAGGATGTTGCGCATCACTTCGCTCGTGCCGCCCTCGATGCTGTTGGCGCGGCTGCGCAAGAATGCTTTTTGCAACGCATCGACCGGCCCCATCGCAGTGTTCGGGCGCACCATGCCGTAATCGCCGTAGAGCATTCCGTCGGCACCGAGCAGTTGCATGCAGAACGCGTAGGTGTCTTTGTTGATATCTGCGCTTGCCATCTTGCCGATCGAGCCTTCGGGCCCCGGCGCTCCGACTTTTCGCATCTGGCCGGCGCGAATGTTCGTGAGCCGCAGCAACTCGGCGCGTATCCACAGTCGCATGAGATCGTCGCGTACGGCGGTGGTCTTGCGCTCGGCGGGCATGCGGTCCCACAATTTCATTGCCTCGCGAATCGGGCCCGACGCCTTCGGCGGGATGATGCCGCCGATCGCGACGCGCTCGTTCATGAGCGTGGTGAGCGACACGCGCCAACCGTCACCCGGCTTGCCGAGCGTCTCTGCTGCCGGCACCCGCGCGTCGGTGAAGAACACCTCGTTGAACTCCGCCTCGCCGGTCATCTGGCGCAGCGGCCGCACCTCGACCCCAGGTGCGTGCATGTCGACCACCATCGCGGTGAGCCCCGCGTGCTTCACGGCTTCGGGGTCGGTGCGCACGACCAGCAAGCCGAAGCGCGACACGTGCGCGAGCGTGGTCCACACTTTTTGCGCGTTCACCAGCCACTCTTCGCCGTCGCGCACGGCCTTGCCGCTCAGGCCGGCAAAATCGGATCCCGAGCCCGGCTCGGAGAACAACTGGCACCACACTTCTTCGCCGGTGAAGAGCGGACGCAGATAACGCTTCTTTTGCGCCTCGCTGCCCCACTCCACCACCGTCGGCCCGCACATGCCGTAGCCGATCGGGTTGCGGTAATACGCATTCGGTCCGCCGGCTGCGGCGATCCGCTCGTTCACGATTTTCTGGTACTTCGGCGACAGCCCCAGCCCGCCGAAACCGACCGGGAAGTTGACCCACGCCAGCCCTGCGTCGTATTGGGCGCCGAGGAACTTGACGGCGTCGGTCGAGGCCGGCGGGTAATTGGCGAGCAGTTCCTCGACCAAGTCGATTACGTGCTTTTCGTCGGCGGTGACGGCGAGCGTCTCGGTGGGCATGCTGCGAGGGTACACGCTGGGCTACCTTTTCTCTCACCATGTTCCCCGGAAAAGTCGCCGAGACCGCACCCGACCGCGCAGCCGTCACGATGGCCGCGAGCGGCGCCACACTCACCTACCGCCAGCTCGACGAGGGCGCCAACCGTGTCAGTCGTCTCATGGCCAGCCACGGCCTGAAGCCAGGTGACCACGTCGCCATCTGCCTGGAAAACCACCCCCGGTTCTTCGAGGTGGTCTGGGGCTGCCACTATGCCGGGCTCGTCTACACGTGCTGCTCGAGCCGGTTGAACAACGACGAGTTGTCGTACATCATCAACGACTGCGGCGCGAAAGTGTTCATCACGTCGAAGTACAAGTCGGAGCAAGCCGAAGGCATCGTTGCTACGACGCCCGGCGTGGTCGCTCGATACATGCTCGACGGCTCGAGCACTAACTACGACTCGTTCGAGTCGAGCATCGCCGCGCACCCGCCGACTCCGCTCCCCGAGCGTTTTGAAGGCACCGACATGCTGTATTCGAGTGGCACGACCGGCCGACCCAAGGGGGTGGCGTTCGTGTACAAGCCCGAGCCGCTGGGCACCTCACCAGGCTTGCTGATGCTCGCGCAGTTCGTGTTCGGCTTCAACGAGCAGACCATCTACCTCTCGCCTGCGCCGCTGTATCACGCCGCACCGCTGCGCTTCAACATGGCGGTGCATCGTCTCGGCGGCACGACGGTGATCATGGAGCACTTCGACGAGAACGAGTACCTCGCCGCCATCCCGAAGTTCAAGGTGTCGCACACGCAAGTGGTGCCCACGATGTTCGTGCGCATGCTCAAGCTGGCCGACGCCGAGCGCAAGAAGCACGACGTGTCGACGCTGAAGACGGTCATCCACGCCGCCGCGCCGTGTCCGGTCGAAGTGAAGCGCAAGATGATCGAGTGGTGGGGGCCGATCATCCACGAGTACTACGCCGGCACCGAGGGCAACGGGTTCGTCTACTGCAACTCCGAGCAGTGGCTCGCGCACCCGGGCACCGTCGGCCAGGCAATCTCGGGCATCTTGCACATCCTCGACGAAGAAGGCAACGAGTTGCCCGTCGGCGAGACCGGCACGGTGTTCTTCGAGTCGCCTGCGGTGTTCGAATATCACAACGACCCAGAGAAGACGAAATCATCGCGCGACCCGAAGGGCCGCGGCTGGAGCACGCTCGGCGACATCGGCTACATGGACGCCGACAAGTTCCTCTATCTCACCGACCGCAAAGCGTTCATGATCATCTCCGGCGGCGTGAACATCTATCCGCAAGAGGCCGAGAACGTGCTCATCAACCATCCGAAGGTGGCCGATGTCGCGGTGTTCGGCGTGCCCAACGAGGAGTTCGGCGAGGAGGTGAAGGCCGTGGTGCAGCCCATCGCCATGCCCGACTCGCCGGCCGAGTCGGCGGCGCTCGCCAAAGAGTTGATCGCCTACTGCCGCGAGCATCTCGCGCACCTGAAGTGCCCGCGCACCGTCGACTTCCGCGCCGGGCTGCCGCGTCATCCGACCGGCAAGTTGTATAAGCGTCTCTTGAAGGACGAGTACTGGAAGAACGCCGGTCGCGCGATTTGACGGGTCTATGTTGACTATTCGGAGTTGACGGAGTCGGAGTTGACGGGGCCGCGATGACGCATCCGTTCCTGGCCGGGCCGTTGCCCATCGCGTTCGCCCACCAGGGTGGCGCGAGCGAGCACCCCGAGAACACGATGCCGGCGTTCGCGCACGCCTACTCGCTCGGATATCGCTACATGGAGACCGACGTGCACGCATCGAGCGACGGCGTGTTGTTTGCCTTCCACGATCCAGACCTGCAGCGCACCTGCGGCACGCCGGGCCTCATCCGCGAGATGACCGCGGCGGATGTCTCACGCGCGCGAGTGTCGGGTCGCGAGCCGATTCCGCGCCTCGACGAGTTGTTGTCGGCCTGGCCCGAGGCGCGATTCAACATCGACTGCAAGAGCGACCATGCGCTGCCGCATTTGCTCACTCGGCTCGATCGCGACGATCTCTTCGAGCGGGTGTGTATCGGTTCGTTCAGCGACGCACGGCTCGACACAGTGCGCGAGCGCTACGGCGAAAAGGTCTGCACGTCGATGGGCCCGCGCGACGTGGCCAAGGTGCGGCTCGGCACGTGGGTCGGGCGTGCGCCGAAATTCCGTGGTGCAGGCGTGCCGCTCGCAGCCCAGGTGCCCGTGCGACAGGGGCCGTTGCCGATCGTGACCGCATCGTTCGTCGACGGCGCGCACGCCGCCGGATTGCACGTGCACGTGTGGACGATCGACGACGAAGCCGAGATGCGACGGCTGCTCGACCTCGGTGTCGACGGCATCATGACCGATGAAGTCACACTGCTGCGCAACGTGATCGCGGCGCGCGGCGACTGGCGCTGACGCGATGACCAACATCGTTGCGCCGAGCGGCGTGTCACTGCGCGCCGAGCGTGTCTCACACGCGTTCGGTGACGCCGCCGTGCTTCACGACGTGTCGCTAGAGGTGCGGCGCGGCGAAATCGTCGCCCTGGTCGGCCCGAGCGGCTGTGGCAAGACCACGCTGCTGCGCGCCTGCGCCGGGCTGCTCGCGCCGACGAGCGGCACCGTCGTGTCGGATGGCGCGCACATCGGCAACGGGCGCAACGGCAACGGGCGCATCGGATTCGTCTTCCAAGAATCCGCACTACTGGCCTGGCGCAGAGTCGAGGGCAATGCACGACTGCTCGCCGACCCCGGCGACGCGGCGCTGGTCGATCGGCTGCTTGCTGCCACCGGACTCGCTGCGCATCGAACCAAGTGGCCGCACGAGTTGTCGGGCGGAATGAAGATGCGTCTGTCGCTGGCGCGCACGCTTGCGGCGCGGCCCGACGTGTTGCTGCTCGACGAACCATTCGGGGCGCTCGACCAGATCACGCGTCACGCCCTGCACGACGAGTTCGCGGCGCTGCACGCCGAGCACCGCTTCGCTGCTCTCATGGTCACGCACGCCATCGACGAGGCGGCATATCTCGCCGACCGCGTGTTCGTCATGTCGCACGCACCCGGCAGCATCGTCGCCGAAATCACCGTGCCGTTCGCGCGGCCACGCAGGGCCGCGCTGCGCTTCTCTCCCGAGTTTGCGAAACTCTGCGGCGGCATCGCACGGCATCTGGCAGGTACGGCGTGAAACGGCTCGTGCCCGCACTCGTCGTGCTCGCATCGATCGTCGGCGGTTGGTACGCGCTTGCGTATTCGCTCGACAACAACTTCGCCTCGAGCGACGGCTCGGCGCTCATCATTCCACCGCCGCACCGGTTGTTCGAGGGGCTCAACGGCCCCACCGTCGAGCGCATCGCCGACGCCACACAGATCTCGCTGGTGACTGCCGTGGTCGGCTTCGTGCTCGCGGCCTTCGTCGGCGTCGTGCTCGGCGTCGCGATGTCGTGGTCGCGCTCGCTGGCCAGCGGCTTGTGGCCGTGGCTGATCGCCCTGCAGGTCACGCCCATCATCGTCTTGACCCCGATCATCGTGCGAGTGGTCGGGCCATCGTTCGCAGCCCGCGTGCTCGTCACGGTGCTCATCTCGTTCTTCCCCATCGCCAGCAACACGCTCTTTGGCTTGCGTTCGGTGCCGCGCGCGCTGCACGACGTGTTCACCCTCGCCGGCGCTTCCCGTATGCGGCGACTTGTGCGCTTGCAACTGCCTGCCGCCAGCCCGTCGATTCTCGCTGGATTGCGCGTGTCGGCCGGGCTCGCGGTGATCGGTTCGATCGTCGGCGATTTCTTCTTTACTCGTGGCACGCCTGGGCTCGGGCGGCTCATCACGTATTTCTTCCTCGACACGCGCGCAGGCCCGATGTTCGTTACCGCGTTCATCGCCTCGCTGATCGGCCTTGCGTTCTTCGCGGTCGTGGTGGCGGCGAATAGGATTTTCGTCGAACCATGGCATCGCCCGTGACGCACCGCGTCGTTTCTCTCGTCGCAGCAGGCGCGCTCCTGCTCGCCGCCTGCGGAAATGACGAGAGTGCCGGCGGCGATGCCGGCCACAATGCCGACGACGCACCCGTCAGCGTCACTACTTCCGCCGAGCCGGCGACCGTGGACGGCCCCGCACAACCCGACCCGAACGATCTCAAGGGGGTGTGCTTCTCGCCGGTCGTCGTGCAGACCGACTGGTACCCGCAAGCCGAGCACGGCGGCATCTACGAACTGCTCGGCGACGACTACACGGTGGATGCCGCGCGCGGTGCCACGACCGGGTCGCTCGTTTACCGCGGCGTCGACACCGGCGTCGACCTGGAGATTCGCGCCGGCGGGCCGTTCATCGAGAGCCCGGTCGTCACCGAGATGTTCCTCGATGGCGGCATCATGTTTGGCTACGTCGGCACCGACGCCGCGCTCTCGCGGTACGCCGAGACACCGACCCTCGCGGTGTTCAATGCGCTGGTGAAAAACCCGCAGGTGATCTTGTGGGATGCGGCCAAGCACCCTGACGCCAAGACGATCGCCGACATCGCCGCGCAGGTGCCCGCCGTCAGCGTGTTCGGCGACCGGCCGTACATGCGTTACCTCGTCGCACAAGACGTGGTGCCCGCCGACAAGGTCGACTCGAACTACAAGGGTTCGCTCGTCTTGGCCACCGACGACGTCGCCCACCAAGGCTTTGCCACCAGCGAACCGTTTCGGTATGCCAACCTCGACTCTGGCGCGGTGCAGGTCGCCTACCAACTCGTGCATGACACCGGGTGGACCTCGTACCCGCAGAACCTCGCCATCAACAAGTTGCGACTCGAAGCACTGCGTCCGTGCCTCACCAAGCTGGTGCCGATGATGCAGCAGGCGCAGATCGACTTCGTCACGTCGCCCGACCGCACCGTGGCCACCCTGCTCGACGTGGTCGCCCAGTTCGCCACCACGTGGTCGCAGAGCACCGAACTCGCGGCTTACGCCGTCGACACGATGAAGTCGCTCGGCATCGTCGGGAACGGAGACACCGCAACGTTCGGCGACTTCGAATTTCCGCGCATCGACGACTTCATCGCGAGCGCGATACCGATTCTCCGCGAGCAAGGGTTGAACGTGCCCGATCTGACTGCCGCCGACGTGGTGACCAACGAGTTCCTCGACAAGGCGATTTCGCTGCCGTAGGTCGGGTGCGCGACTTATGCGTCGCGAGATGCTTCTGGTGCGCGACTTATGCGTCGCGAGATGCTTCTGGTGCGCGACTTATGCGTCGCGAGATGCTTCTGGTGCGCGACTTACGCGTCGCGCACGTGCCAATCGCGCTTGGCGACCGGGTCTTTGTCGCTCCACGGGAAGTTGATCCACTCGTCGGTGCGCTTCCACACGAAGTCGCACTTCACGATTGAGGCCGACTTCTCGTACAAGACGGCAATCTTCGACTCCTTCACTTGGCCGGCACAAAAGTCGTTGACAAGTTTCAGCGTGTGCCCGGTGTCGGCCACGTCGTCGACGATGAGCACACGCGATTCGCGCAAATCGACGAGCAACGGCACCGGCGGCAACATGATCGGAATCGCAAGACGCTCGTTGACCCCGGTGTAGAACTCGACGTTCAGCGTGTAGGTGTTCTTCACCGACAGCGCGTAACCGAGCGCGCCGGCCGTGAGCAGTCCGCCACGGGCGATGGCGAGGATGATGTCGGGTTCGTATCCCGACTTGGCGACTTGCGTCGCAAGTTCACGACTTGCGTTACCGAATGATTCCCAAGTCATGATTTCGCGTTCCGACACCGAGTCCTCCATTTCGTGACGCACAGAATCTAGTGGCAACGCATGCCGCGAACGTGCCGCGAACGTGCCAAAACGTATGCAGCGACCATGTCGAGCCCGTGACGCACCCGCCGCCTACGGTGGGCTCATCGAGCGCCACACCCACGACCTCACGCTGTTGCGCTATGGGGCCAATGACCCCACGACGCGTGTGATGCAAGCAGGCGACCTCACGCACATCGAGCGCGCGACGCTCACCCCCGATGGCCCGGGCGCCATCTCCATCACGGTTGGCGACGGGCACGACGCGCAAGCGATCATTCGGGTGGATGCCTGGGGCTACGGGGCGGACTGGTTGCGTGCCCGCGCGCTCGGCCTCTGTGCGCGCGCCACGACCGATGCCGTTGTAACCGCCAGCCTTCGCGGTCATCACACCGTGGTCGACTCCGCATTGCGCCGTTTCGGCACCCTGCACCTGCCGAGCACGAATACCCCGTATCACGAACTGTTGCCGGCAATCCTCGGCCAGCGCATCACCGCTGCGCAGGCCCTCTCGCAATGGGCACGCCTCTGCGAGCGATACGGCGATCCGGCACCAGGCCCGCTCGGCTTGCGCCTGCCGCCCACCCCGCAGCGGCTGCTCAGGGTGGCCTCGTGGGAATTCCACCGGCTCGGCATCGAAGAACAACGCGCCCGCACGCTGCGCGTCGCAGCGCGACACGCTCGCTACGTCGATCGCACGCGTGAAATGTGCGGTGTTGACGCCAGAAGCGCGCTCATGAAGCTGCCCGGCATCGGCGCATGGACCGCAGCAGTCACCGTCGGTGTGTCGCATGGCGACCCTGACGCGCTGCCGGTCGGCGACTTCCATGTGAAGAACACCGTCGCCTGGGCGCTCACCGGACGGGCTCGCGGCACCGACGAGGAAATGCTCGCCACGCTCGAGCCCTACGCGGGTCAGCGTTGGCGCGTGGTGCGGCTGCTCGAGAAATCGGGATGCGGTGCGCCGAAGTTCGGACCCAAGCGGCGCCTGCTCGACATCGCCGCGCTGTAGCCAAACGCCTCAGTCGTTCGTCTCAGACGATTGCCCTAGCCAATCCGCAGTCCTTCGCGCATCGCCGTCCAGTACGACGGCCATGACTTCGCCACCACCGACGCATCGTCAACTGCGATACCAGGCTCACGTAATGACAGCAGTGCGAGCGACATCGCCAGGCGATGGTCGTCGTGCGGCCGCACGGTGCAGCCCCGCAATTCGCTCGGCTCGATCGTGAGGCCGTCGTCGTGCTCGGTTGCCACCACGCCGCAGGCGCGCAGTTCGTGCGCCATGTCGCCGAGTCGGTCGCTTTCTTTGTGCCGAATGAAGCCGACACCCCGAATGCGCGTCGGTGTGGACGCGCACGCCGCCACCACCGCGAGCGTCGGCACCAGGTCGCTCATCGCCGACATGTCGATGTCGATGCCGCGCAGCGGCTGTCGCGTGTCTCGCGAAACGGTCACGCCATGGGTATCGACGCGCACGCTGCACCCCATCTTCTCGAGCACCGTGACGAAATCTTCCTCGGGTTGCGCGCCGTCACGTCGCAGCCGAAGCACTCGCACCTCGCCGCCGACGATTGCTGCCGCTGCGAATGGATAGCTCGCCGACGACCAATCTGCGGGCACGTCGAAGTCAGCGGCACGATAGGGCTCGGACCCGACGACGATCTCGTTTTTGCTGACCGACACCCGTGCCCCGAAGTGAGTCATCACATCGGCGGTCATCGAGAGATAGCCATACGACGGCACCGGGCCCTCGAGCACCACGCGCACACCGCCGATGCACGGTGCGATCATCATCACCGCCGACACGAACTGGCTCGACACATCGCCGCGCGCCGTCAGCGTGCGAGGATTCGACGAGCGCACCAGACCCGACACCGTGACGGGCAGGCCTCCCCCCGTGTCGCTCGCGACATTCGCGCCGAGCTCGCGCAACAACTGATGCAATTGCGCCATCGGTCGACGGCGCAGCGATTCGCCACCCGTCACCACTACTGGGTTGCGCCGCAGAGCCGAAACGGCCGTCAAGAAGCGCGATGTCGTACCTGCGAGGCCTGCATCGACGGTGACCGGGGCCGCGTCGAGGTCGATCGGGCCGTGCACCGAGACGGGATCAGCGACGGCGGCCCCCGAATGGTCGGCGTCCGATGCCGTCGTGATCGCCCGCCCGACCCCCGCACCGAGAAGCCGCAGACCTTCCACCATCCGCAACGTGTCGTCGCCGTCGGTGACACCGCGCAACATGGATTCTCCGGTAGCCAACGCTGCGCACACGAGCGCGCGGTTGCTCACCGACTTCGACCCTGGCACTACGACGGTTCCGTTCAAGACGCCCGCTATTGGCACGCCGTCACTGTGTGCGACGGGGCGAGCGAGCGACTCCGCAGCCACGCGTCAGGCGACCCGCGCAACGACGGGCTTGAATCCGCGCGCCAAGAGGCCGCCTCTGAACAACTCCGCGCTTGCCGCGTCGACCACCATCACCAAGATGCCGCGGTCGCCCTCTACCGAGTGGCTGACTTCGAAGTTCGCCGTGTTGACCCCGAGCTCGGCCGCCAGCGTGAAGACTTCGGCGGCGGCACCCGCGCGGTCAGGAATCGGGATGCGCACTTCCACCACCTCGGTGAGCTCGCGCACGCGACCGGGCAGGTTCGCGCGCACAGATCGCGCGTCAGAAAGCCTGGCCAAGAGCGCCGATGTATCAGTCTCTTCCACGATTTTCCGCATGTCGGAGAGTCCGTCGATCATCGCGTCGATCGCCTCGACGATGGCCGACTGATTCTCGCGGCAGATGTCGATCCAAATCGCCGGATGGCCACTCGCAACGCGGGTCATGTCGCGGAATCCTCCGGCGGCGAGCCGCATAACTGCTGCGTGATCGTCGGCGCGCGATCTCGCGAGCGTGAGCAAAGTGGCCGCGGCGAGGTGCGGCAAATGACTCGTTACGGCAACCAGCTGGTCGTGTCGGCGCGCCGGAATCGCCATCACATCGCCACCGATTTCTCGCACCAACGCCGCCACCGCGGAGAAGGCGGCATCGCTCGTGGTGTCGGTCGGAGTCAACACCCACACCGCGCCGCGGAACATCTCGGCGTCTGCTCCGTCGAGACCTTGCAGTTCGCTGCCTGCCATCGGATGACCACCGACGAATCGCGGGTCGTTGATTGCTTCGACGATCGGTGCTTTCACTGAACCGACATCGGTGACGAAGCCACTCGTGGCTTCGAGCATCGCACGCACTCCGGTCGTCACTTGGGTGACCGGCACCGCGACAAAGGAAATCTCGGCCAGCGGGTCGGTGCCGCGGGCGTCGATGAAGTGCCGCGCCAGTGCGTCGGTCTCGCGCTCCGAGTCACCGTCTACGCCCGACACGTGCCACCCGGCGGCGCGCAGCGCGAGGGCGACCGAACCCCCGATGAGGCCGAGGCCGAGCACGTTCGCGCGCCGTGTCACGGCATTTCAGCGTACGGCGAGCGCCCGCACCTCCTGCGTGGTGAGATGCCGCCACTCGCCAGGCGCGAGCGTCGGATCGGTGACCATGCCGATGCGGGTGCGCACGAGGCGATTCACTTCGTGCCCGACCGCGTCGCACATGCGACGCACCTGGCGGTGGCGTCCTTCATGGATCACGATGCGCAGCACGCCGGGTTGCACTTGGCCGACTTTCGCTGGCGCCGTCATGCCGTCGTCAAGCGCCACGCCTTTTCGCAATTTGTTGAGCGCCGACTCGGGCACACCGTCAGGCCCGCTACGAACATGCACGAGATATTCCTTTTCCACCCCGAAACTCGGGTGCGTGAGTCGGTGCGTCAAATCGCCGTCGTTGGTGAGGATGATGAGACCTTCCGAATCAAGATCGAGCCGCCCGACCGGATGCACACGCGGCTCCGCCGGCACAAGTTCCACCACGCTGACGCGATCGTGAGTGTCCTTTGCGGTCGCGATCACGTTGTAGGGCTTGTGCAGCAAGTAGTAGACGAGATCGGGCCGCACGCCCACCGGTGTTCCGTCGACCGCCACGACATCCCGCTCCACGTCGACGCGCCGGCCGAGTTCGGCGACCTCGCCGTTGACCGTCACGCGGCCTTCGACGATCAGCTCCTCGCACACTCGCCGGCTGCCGAAGCCCCGCTGCGCGAGCACCTTCTGCAGTCGCTCGCCAGTCTCCGGCGTTTCGCTCAAGGCTTTACGAAGGTAATGCAGGAGTAGTCAATGTGAGTAAACTTCGGATGAATTTCACCAAAGTACTCGTCAACTGCTTTTTTCGATCCCGAATGATGTCCGTAGTCATCGACAATCACGATTCCACCTGGCGACAGGCGCGGATAGAGGACCTGAAAGGTTGCCACAGAGGGCTCGTACCAATCGACGTCGCAGCGAATTATCGAAACCTTTTTCGGGAAGTGAATTGGCAGCGTCTCTTCCGCCTTCCCTTTGACGAGCCTCAGACCGTCGGTAGAGCGACAGATTGCCGCAACATTTTGATGGACTTCGTCGAGTGAAACTTTGCACCAATCCGCGCCCTGTTCTTTCAATTCGTTGAACCTTTCAAGTTGACTGTTTCCCCATACGTCGAGCTCATCAGGGCTCGGCTCTGGATGGCCCTCAAACGTGTCAAAGCCCCAGACACTCTTATCGCTCCGATTTGCCTGGACTACAGAAAGCGCGATAGCCAAGGCACCGCCGCCCCAACATCCAACCTCCACGATGTCACCTGGTATCTCGTGACGAATCACGTGATTTACTGAAGAGTAGAAGTCAAACAGACGTTCACGCGAGAGCATCGTGACGTCGCGTGCTTCCAGATAAAGTCGTCGAAATTCCTCTGATGTATTCGCAAGAAAGTTCTTGTCGTGAGCATTCCTACACTTCAACTCGTATGTCGAATACTTTGCCAACGAATCGCTCATGTGGGACGAATCCTACGTGTTTCGCTCACGTCGTGGTCGTGTCGGGCACCACGCGCAAGCCGGCTTCGAGTGCTTCGACCACGCCCGCGTCGGGCACGAAGTCGCTAATCGGCGGAAGGTCTTCAAGCGAGTTGATGCCGAGTCGCTCGAGAAAGAGTGGAGTCGTGCCGTACATCACCGCGAGGCCCGGGCCGTCGTCGCGCGCAACTTCACAGATGTAGCCGCGCGCCTGCAACGTGCGCAGCACCGACTCGGGATCTACGCCGCGAATCGCGGAGATCTGCACGCGCGAGATGGGCTGCTTGTAGGCGACGATGGCGAGCGTCTCGAGTGCCGCCGACGAGATGCGCGACTGCTGGCCGTCGAGGATGAACTTCTCCACGTACGCCGACAACTCGGGACGACTCTGCAAGCGAAACCCGCCCGCCACTTTCACCAACTGGAAGCCATGCTCGGCGGCGTCGTAGGTGGCAGCCAGACGGTTGCACAGTACCTCGACTACGCTGGCCGGCTGCTCGAGCACCTGGGCCAACAACTTCGTGGTGACTGGTTCGACCGCCACGAGCAGAATCGCCTCGAGCGCCTTCACCACCTCGGGGTCGATTTCCTGGTTGGTCACCTTCGCCACGCGCGGTCTCCTCAGCCGTCGTAGTTGTCGATCGGCGACAAGTCGGATTCGGTTGCGTCGTTGTTCCACGTGACGGCGATTTCGCCGAATCGCTCGGCTTGCGCGAGGTCGACTCTCCCCTGCTTGAACAACTCCAGGATCGCGAGAAATCGCACGACCACCTCGATGCGATCGGACACGCCGGCGACGAGTTGGCGGAACGTCGTCGGCCCGCTCGTCGGCAACACCTTGACGAGCAAGTCGAGTGCGTCGGCAACGCTGGCGCGAATCGGCGCCACGTGGAGGAGGTCGATCGACACCGGCCCCTTCGGTTCGGTCGCCCGCAAGAACGCGCGCTGCATGCGCAGTGGCGTAACGCCCTCCAACAGGTCGGGCAGCAGCGATTCGAACCGCTCGTCGGGCCCGGCGAGCCGTGGTTGCGACAATTCGGCCCGCTCGATGAGGTCGTGCATCACGGTCGCCACGTCTTTGAAGGTCTTGCAGTCGAGCAATCGCGCCAGCAGAATGTCGCGCTCTTCCCACAGCCTCAATTCTTCGTCGAGTTCGCCATCGTCTCCCGTCGGCAGCAGTCGGCGCGCCTTCAAGTCGATGAGAGTGGCGGCGATGAGCAAGAACTCGGTGGCGATCTCAAGGTCAAGCGACTGCATCTTGCGCAGTTCGGTGAGGTAGGCCTCCACGATGCGACTGAGCGACACCTCGTGGATGTCGACTTCTTCCTGCAAGATGAGGTGCAGCAGCAGGTCGAAGGGCCCCTCGAACACGGGGGTCGACACTGCGTACGCCATTCGTACGAGAGTACCGCTGCATTCGCGAGTAACTTGGGATTGTGGCTCGCGTGTTGTCGTGTATCCAGCCGACCGGCGAGGTGCATCTCGGCAACTACCTCGGGGCGCTGCGCAGTTGGGTGAGCGGCCAACACGAGAACGACGTGTTCCACGGCATCGTCGACCTGCACGCCCTCACGATCACCGAAACTCCGGGCGTGCTCGGTGACCAGACCTTGTCGCTCGCCGCGATGCTCTTTGCCGTCGGACTCGACCCCGACGTGGCCACGGTGTTCGTGCAAAGCCACCTTCCGCAGCATTCGCAGTTGGCGTGGATCATGGAGTGCACGGTGTCGTACGGCGAGTTGAGCCGCATGACGCAGTTCAAAGACAAAACGGCCAAGCGCGAGGCGGATTTTGTTTCGGCCGGACTCTTCACATATCCCGCGTTGCAGGCGGCGGACATCTTGCTCTACGACGCGCAGGAAGTGCCGGTCGGCGACGACCAGCGGCAACACATCGAGATCACCCGCGACATCGCGATTCGTTTCAACCACCGCTTCGGCGAGACGTTCGTATTGCCCAAGGCGGTGACCCCGAAGGCCGGCGCGCGCGTGATGGATCTGCAGAACCCGAGCGCGAAGATGTCGAAGTCGGAGAGCGGTGACGCCGGGCTCGTGTACCTGCTCGACGAACCCGCGGCGATCGAGCGCAAGTTCAAGCGTGCGGTCACCGACAGCGGCTCGGAGGTTGCCTACGACCGCGACGGCAAGCCCGGTGTGGCGAACCTGCTCGAGATTCTCGCTGCGGCGACGGGCACGACTCCGCAGAAAGCCGCCGACAACTACTCGCAATACGGCCCGCTGAAAGCCGACACCGGCGCGGCGGTGGTCGCGATGCTCGCGCCGATTCGTGAGCGCTACCAACAGTTGATGAACGACCGTGCCGAACTCGCACGACTCGTGCGTCGGGGCGACGATCGCGCCGAAGCTGTTGCGTCAGCGACGCTCGAGCGCGCGCACCAGGCGATCGGGCTGCTCGCCCGCTGAGGTCAGATCGCGTCGGCGCGACGCAACGCTTCGACGAGCACCGGGTCGGCGTCGCCACGCAAAAGCGAGACCGTCAGAGCGTCGCTGCCGGCGGCGACCAGCAACTCGACACCGCGCGACTCGTGGGCGTGGTAGCGGCGGAATGCCTCGCCTCTTGGGCCGACGATGGTGGCCACGATTCTCGCCGTGGTGCCCAGCGGCGACTCCACCTTGCCGATGTCGTGCAGCAAAGCCGCTCGTCGTGCTGCCGACGACGCGCCCGGTGCGAACTCATCAAAACGCCGCAATACGTGCAACGCATGTCGCTGGTCGGCAGTGGTCAGGCGACGGAACAGCTCGGCTTCAGCGGCGCTGAGCAGCCCCCGAGTATCACGCTGTTCGGTCGCAGTGAGTGGCGCCGCAGTGAGTGCGTTGATGGTGCGCTTCGCAAGATGCCACAGCTTCATCGTCGCACCGCCCGCGGGTGCGACTCGCGATAGACGTTCACGAGCAATTCGTCGTCGACCTTGGTGTACACCTGCGTGGTGCTCACCGAGGCGTGGCCGAGCAGCTCCTGCACGATGCGCAGATCTGCGCCGTGCACGAGCATGTGCGTAGCGCACGAGTGGCGCAAGGTGTGCGGCGATACTTCTTCTTTGATTCCTGCGAGCCGCGCATATTTGCGCACGATGTTGAACGCCGCTTGGCGCGTGAGCCTCGTGCCGTGCACGCCGAGAAACACCGCATCGGCATAGTCGCGGGTCTTCCACCGCTTTGGCACCAGCATCCCTCGCCCACCCTCGTCGAGCCAGTCGCGCAGTGCCGCGTGTGCGCTGCGACCGAACGGAACGATACGTTCTTTGTTGCCCTTGCCCAACAGCCGCACGAGCGAATCCCCCATGTCGAGGTCGCCCAACGAGAGCCCGCATGCTTCTGAGATGCGCGCACCGGTCGCGTACAAGAACTCGATCAAAGCCCGATCGCGTCGCGCGAAAGAGTCGTCACCTGTGATTGCCGCGAACATCCGCTCGATGTCGTCTTCGCGCAGCGGCTTGGGCAGACCGCTCGGCACCTTCACGCCGTCGACCAAGGCAGCCGGGTCGTCGCTGCGGTCGCCTTCGATCGCGAGGTACTTGTGCAGCATGCGAATTGCGGCGAACTGCCGCGCCACCGAGCGCGCAGCCTTTCCGTGCTTGCGCAAGCGAGTCACGAATGCTTCCACGTCTGCGCTGGTCGCAGTCATCGCGGTCTTGCCGTGCGAGTCGAGCCACTCTTCGTAGTCGCGCAGGTCGCGGCGATAGGCCTCGATCGTCTTGGCGGCGCGACCCTGTTCGATCTGCAGCCACGCCAGGAAGCGTTCGGCGGCCTCGAGCGCCACGGAAATCAACCCCGGCGCAACAGTCGATCGGCGAGCAGCAGCCCGATCACAGTCTTGGCATCGTCGATGCGACCATCGGCCACCATCTCGAGTGCGTCAGAGATTGGGATTTCTTCCACCGTCATGTGACGCTCTTCGGGGCCGTGAGGGTCGGGCCCCACGCGACGCAATTGGCGAGCCATGAAGACTTCCACCCGCGAGTCGGAGATGCCCGGCGCCGAGATGTGCTTTCCGAGCCGTGTCCACTCGCCTGCCTCGAGGCCGACTTCTTCGCGTAGCTCACGCTCAGCGGTGATGCGCGGGTCTTCGCCTTCTTTGTCGCGCATCCCGGCCGGAATCTCCAGCGTGATGCGATGCAGGGCGGGCCGATATTGGCGCACGAGCACCACGCGATGCTGGGGCGAATCGTCGACGGCCACCGCACCCACCGCACCCGGCGACACCACGAAGCTGCGCACGAATTTCACCCCGTCAGGGTCGGTGAAATCCCCGCGCACGAGCGACCACATCGCCCAGTCGTGCACGTTCGTCAGGCTCGACGAAACAAACCCCCCGACGGGTTGCGTGCGGTCGGTCATCTCCCGCGCGCGTCAGCGCGCATGCTCCGCCGTGCCGCGCCGAGCGTGCGCGCCGTCATTCGCTGCACCGTCTGCCACCTCGCCACCGCGTCGCTCTCGATGCGCGAGTGCTGCACCGATCAGTTCACGGAAGAGCGGATGCGCGCGATCGGGGCGACTCTTGAACTCGGGGTGCGCTTGGGTGCCCACCCAGAACGGGTGATTGGTGAGTTCGATGAATTCGACCAGTCGCTTGTCGGGCGAGGTGCCGCTGCACAGGAACCCCGCATCCTCGAAGCGTGCGCGGTATCCCGAATTGAATTCGTAGCGGTGCCGGTGGCGCTCGCTCACGACGGGCTCACCGTAGGCGTTCGACACTTTGCTGCCGGGTGCGAGCACGGCGTAGTACGCACCGAGTCGCATCGTGCCGCCCTTTGCCATCACGTCGCGCTGGTCGTGCATCAAGTCGATGACTGGGTGCGTGGTTGCCGGGTTGAACTCGGTCGAGTTCGCGTCGTCCATGCCCAACACGTGCCGCGCGAACTCGATGGTCATCACTTGCATGCCCAGGCACAGTCCGAGGCACGGCACCAAGTGTTCGCGAGCGTATTCCGCGGCGCGAATCTTGCCTTCGATTCCGCGCGGCCCGAACCCGCCGGGGATGACGATGCCGTCGAGCGCCGACATCTTGTCTTCGGCGAGCAGACCTTCGACGTCTTCTGATTGCATCCAGACGATTTCCACTTTCGCACCGTGGTGAAATCCGGCGTGACGCAGCGACTCCGCCACCGACAGATACGCGTCGTGCAGGTCGACGTACTTGCCGATGAGCCCGATGCGCACCGGCTTGGTCGCCGCCTCGATGCGAGCCACGAGCGACTGCCACGGCGCGAGGTCGACTTCGCGCTCGATGCGCAGCGTCTCGCACACCACGGTGTCGAGACCTTCGTCGTGCAGGACAAGCGGCAGCTCGTAGATGTTGCCGACGTCGGCAGCGTTGATCACGTTGCGCACCGGCACGTCGCACTGGCCCGAGATCTTGCGCTTCAGGCCGTCGGAGAGCGGCTGCTCGCTGCGGCACACGATGACGTCTGGCTGGATGCCGCGGCTGCGCAACTCGGTCACGCTGTGTTGGGTGGGCTTGGTCTTCTGCTCGCCGCTGGGCCCGATGAACGGTACGAGCGTCACGTGTACGTAGCACACGTTGTCGCGGCCCACCTCGTTGCGCCACTGGCGAATCGACTCCAAGAACGGAAGAATCTCAATGTCGCCGACGGTGCCACCGACTTCGGTGATCACGACATCGACCTCGTCGGAGGTGATGCGCTGGATGCGCCGCTTGATCTCGTCGGTGACGTGCGGGATCACCTGAACGGTGCGCCCGAGATAATCCCCGCGCCGCTCGGCCGCCAACACCGACTGGTATATCGAGCCCGTGGTCGCGTTCGAGGCGCGGCTCAGGTTTTCGTCGATGAATCGCTCATAGTGCCCGAGATCGAGGTCGGTCTCGCCGCCGTCGTCGGTCACGAACACTTCGCCGTGCTCGAACGGGTTCATCGTGCCGGGGTCGACGTTGATGTACGGATCGAGTTTCTGCAACGTCACGCGCAGTCCGCGCATCTTCAACAGTCGACCGAGCGACGACGCAGTGAGTCCTTTGCCGAGTGCGCTCGCCACGCCGCCCGTCACGAACACATGCTTGGGCACTTCTCGACTCCCGTCTCGTTTTCCTGACGGGGTTCCGCCAGGTTCATCCTTGACGGGAGGTCATTCTACCCAGAGCGACGAACCGAGCGTGTCTTCTTGCGAGATTTCAGCATGTTCCTCGCATGTTCCACGGCGGATTCGACCGCCACGTTGCCCGACAGCATCCGCGCGCTCTCCTCGGCACGCTCGTCGTCGTCAAGCACCCGGGCTCCGGCGTAGGTGATGCCTTTGCGCACCTCTTTTCCGACCGCCACCTGACGATTGGCGGCTGCAGCCACCTGCGCCAAGTGCGTCACCGCCAGCCGCGCGCAACAAGCATCGGCGAACTACTCGCTGAGCCCGAACTTCGAACGAAGAATCTGGTGGAACTTGGGTACGGCAAAGCGCACGAAGTGAGCGGTGCAGCTGTCGGGCGCAAAAGTGACGGTATCGTCCGCGGCGAGGCTCGCCACTCGCCTGCCGTCGATCGCGAGGTCGACGGGCCTCGGCCCAGCAATCGTCATCTGCAGATGCTCCTCAGGCCCGAGCACGAGCGATCGGTCGAAGTTCATGTGCGGCGACACCGGCGTGACGATGAGGGCACGGTGTCTGGGCGACACGACCGGTCCGCGCGCCGACATTGAATACGCCGTACTGCCCGTGGGGGTCGCCACGATCACACCGTCGGCCGAGTAACGCTCAAAGAGCTCGTGGTTGACAGCCACATCGATCCACACGGTGTGCCCCGACTGCTGTTTTTCGAGCACGGCTTCATTCAGGGCGCGCCACACCGTCTGCGGTTGGCCGGCGCGCGAGAGAGTCACCGACAACAACATCCGCTCGTCAATGATGAAGTCTTTGCCGGCGCGACCCGACAACGCGCGCTCGAGCGCCGACACCGCGCCGTCGATTCCGACCTCGGTGAGATAGCCGAGCACGCCGACGTTCACGCCGAGCACCGGCACCGGCGCGCCGTTCAACATGCTGACGGCACGAAGCACGGTGCCGTCGCCGCCAAGCACCACCACAAGGTCGGCGTCGCTGGCCTCGCGGTCGCTCGAAGCATCGCGCACACCATGGGCTTCGGCGTCGGCCTTGCACATCCAGAGGTGATGGCCGCCCGTCGCCAACTTCGTGCGCAACTCGGCGAACAGCGGCGGCACCTCGCTGCGAGTGTGGTGGACTACCACCATCACGTTTGCCATGCGCTTCAGGCTATTGAGGCGGCCCGCCGCGCTTGGCGCATCAGCCGAGCACGAGATCGGCAAGTGCCGACAGGTCGGCAAATACTCCGTCGGGTGCGACCGTGCGCTCGTCGGGCGACTCGCTGACGCCCGACAACATGAGCGCGAACCTCGCGCCGATCAATCGGGCGAACGCCCCGTCGGTCGAGTCGCGATCGCCCGCCACCCACGCCTGCGAGAGGTCGTCGACGCCCAGCCGCTTGCGCACCAACTGCCCCATCGGCGCGAACGGTTTGCCGGCGATGATCGGTCGCACACCCCCTGCCTTGGCGATTGCCGCGAGAATCGCACCGCCGCCTGGAATCAGCCCCGCCGGAGTCGGGTACGTGGGGTCGTCGTTGGTGCCGATGAGTCGCGCCCCCGCCAATATCGGCACGGTGGCGCGAGACAGCCCTCGGTAGTCGAACGTGTTGTGGTATCCGACGAGCACCGTGTCGATGTCGACGGCGCGCTTGGCGAAATCTGCGTCGCTCATCGTGTCGTCGGTGCGCGCCACTACGGCCGCGCCCGTCTCGGCGACTGCCTCCACGATGCCAGCGCCGCCGGCCACCAGCACCCGCTCGCCCGGCGACAACAGCAACGCAGCCGCCCCGGCCGAGGTGCACACGTCGCCGACTGCCTTGATACCGATCTTTGCCAGCGCCGCTTCTTGGGTTGCCAACGTGGCAGAGGAGTTGTTGGTCACGAACAACACCCGATGACCGGCCGCCCGCAGCCGTGCAGTCGCCTCGACCGAGCCAGCAATCGGCTGGTGCATGAGCCAGATGACTCCGTCCAAGTCGCAGAGTATCGGTGCCTTCACGCCGCATCGCACGCTACTTGGATGCGATGTTGCCCGCCTGCCAATCTTGTGCGGTGCCGATCTTCGCTCCGTTCCGTGGGTTGCGTTATCGCGACACCGCGAACCTCGAGGCACTCACCGCGCCGCCGTACGACGTGTTGAGCAGTGCCGATCGAGCCGGGCTCGCGGCGCGACACCCGAACAACGTCGTAGCGATCGACCTGCCCGAAGGCGACGAACCCTACGCGAATGCCGCACGCATCATCGCAGCGTGGCGCGACGCCGGCGTGCTCGTCGCCGACGAACGGCCCTCGTTCACCTTGTATCGCATGCGTTTCTTCGACGCCAGCGGCGCGCGGCGTGACACGGTCGGAGTGATTGGAGCGCTCGAAGTGGTCGACGAAGGTGCCGGCGGCGTGCTGCCCCACGAGCGCACCACGCCCAAAGCCAAGACCGACCGGCTCGACCTCACCCGCGCGACGCGCGCGAACCTCTCCCCGGTCTGGGGTCTCTCGCTTCGCGAGCAGCTCACCGATGCGCTGCTGGCCGCCGGGCAACTCGTCGGAGAATTCGTCGACGACTCGGGCGTCACGCATCGCGTCGAGCGCGTGGATGACCCCGCCCGCGTGCGTAGCATCGCATCGCTCGTCGGATCTGCGCCGGTGCTGATTGCCGACGGACACCACCGGTACGCCATCGCCCGCACGTATCGCGACGAGGTGCGCGGCACTGCACTCGACGGCGCCGCCCGCACCACGATGACCTATGTCGGAGAACTGGTCGAACAACAGCTGAGCATCGCCGCCATCCACCGCCTCTACCGCGCTATCGCGGCCGAGCAGTTGCGCGCGGTGCTCTCGCGGTCGTTCGAAGTCGTGCCGGTCGCCGATGCTTCGCACCCGCTCGGCTCGTCGATGATTGCCGAGATGTCGCAGCGTGGGTCGTTGTGCCTCGTCGACGCTTCGTTGCGCCGATGGTGGCTGACGCCGAAGCCCGACGCTTTCGCCGGATTGCGCGATCTTGACAGCGACCGCCTCGAGGCGGCGCTGCGAACGGTGACGCATGAGGTCGCCTATCAGCACGGCTTGGATGAAGTTGCAGCGATGCTGCGCACCGGGCAGGCGCAGGCGGCTGTGCTCATCCGCCCGACGAGCATCGCCGAGATTCGGCGCACCGCCGACGAACGGATGCTCATGCCGCCGAAGTCGACGTTCTTCACGCCGAAACTCCGCACGGGCCTCGTCATCCGACCGCTCGACCTGGCTTAGTCGTCGCCGCGCGACGCAGTCGCACTGCGAGTCTCGCGAACGCGCGCAGTCAACGCTGCGTAGAGCTTCTCGAGTCGCGCCGTCTTGTTGCCCGGCACGATGTGCTCGACCATGAGTTCGGTCACGCTCTGCGTGCGCGCCCCGACGCGGAAGAACCGCCTCCGCACATGACCGAGCACGGTGACGTCGTCACCGACCTTGATGATCGGCAGATCCATGTTGAGCGCCACGACCGGCACGACCGCGCGCTTGCCGCCCACGACCGTCGCCAAGTCGAACGTGGTCGCCCGCTGATGACGGTCGATCACCCGCACCGTGGGCAGTGCGACGAGCGTGCCGCGCACGAGCGACACGTTGGTGTTGGGCGATGCCCCTTCTTTGGCCCCGCGGGCGATGCGTGTTACTGATCGTGACACGCGCACTCCTTTCGACGAACCGCCGAGCGGCGGTCACGAGGGTGTGTGCGCGACGGGCGCGTTGCGGAAACGGAATCTATTCGCCGAGACCTGCGAGCCTCGCCTGCACGTCGAAATAGTTCGGGCTGTGCTGCGCCACCTTGACGAACAACCGCTTGGCGGTCACCGGGTCGCCTGCTCGGTCGTACAAATCGCCGAGCACGTACCACTCGAGCAGGTGATACTCCTGCACCTGGCGCGGCTCGCCGCCGTGGGTCATCATGCGGATCGCCGTCTGCAAATCGCCTCGGTCGGCGTACGCCCCGGCAGCTGCCACCCGAGCCTCGGCCGTCAGGGCAGGATGCGGAGACGATTCTTTGACTTCGCTCCACAACTGATCGACGATTTCATAGCGCTTGAGTGCTCGATAGCAGTCGATGAGCACTGCCATGTTCGTCATGTCGGTGGGGTCGCCACCGCGCGCGAACTCGAGATGCTCGGCGGCCGAACGCCAACGCTCGAGCTTGTATTCGAGTCGTCCGGCGAGCACGCGAACTTCCTCCACCAGCCAGAGATCCTCAAGAATCGGTTGCAGAATCTTCATCGCCTCGCGATATCGCTCGGCATCGTATGCCGACAATGCTTTGGCGAGTTGCTTCGCAACGAAACCAAATCGACGGTTGCCCACCGCGCGCTTTACCTCGCGTGCAAGCGTCTCTTCAAGCGGGCTCGTCGTCGGGAAAGGTGACTCCGCGGAGTCGCGTCGAGCGTGACGCGGCTTGTCACGATGCGGTGCACGCTCGGAATCACGACGACGATTATCGCGCTCGAAGCGGGGCCGCCTGGTAGAACCCTCGTCGACCGTCTTCTCTGTGTCGTCTCGTCGGGGAGCAAACGGCTTGTCTACGCCGTACTTACGCGGACCCTTCTTCGCGAAGACCTCGGCACGTCGGCGCTGCGCCTCGGTCTGTGGAACATCGTCGCGACGCGGACGGCGATCGTCTCGGCGCGGTCTGCGGTCGTCACGCCCACCTTCGCGACGCGGACGTTGGTCGTCACGGCGGTCGAACTTGCGCGGGCCACGGTCATCCCGACGGTCGAACTTGCGCGGGCCACGGTCGTCACGGCGCGGACCTCGCGCGCCGCTCCCGCGATCATCTCGGCGGTCGAACTTGCGCGGGCCTCGCGCGCCGCCCCTTCGGGCATCGCGTCGGTCGAACTTGCGCGGGCCGCGATCATCACGTCGGCCGAATCGACCACGACCGCTGCCACCGCCACGACGCGGAAATCCGTCGCGCTTCTGGCGGCGCTCGTCGTCGTCTTCGGGCTTTGGCATGGCTCACTTACGCTACGGCTCATGGCGCCAACGACGATGAATCGCCCGTGCGACGAATCGGGCGCAGCCTGCGAATAACCCAATGAAATCGGGCCTAAAAACGCGAAAAGCCCCTGCCTTTCGGCAGGGGCCCGTCGTGTGAGAAATCTGGCGGCAACCTACTCTCCCAGGAGGTCTACCTCCAAGTACCATCGGCGCGTTCGGTCTTAACTTCCGTGTTCGGGATGGGAACGGGTGTGTCCCCGACGCTGTGG
>Ga0233425_10004468_pt1 | contig 23448 bp, 28 predicted proteins | sample Watercolumn_Towu_2_FD_181712 | JGI IMG/M metagenome (GOLD analysis project Ga0233425, IMG submission 181712) | Freshwater microbial communities from Lake Towuti, South Sulawesi, Indonesia - Watercolumn_Towuti2014_140_MG | ecosystem: Environmental > Aquatic > Freshwater > Lake | place... | reverse complement strand
CGTGGGTGTCGTCGTGGGCGTGCCGGTTGCGGTGGGTGTTTCGGTCGGTGTGCCGGTGGCTGTCGGTGTCGTCGTGGGCGTGCCGGTTGCGGTGGGTGTCTTGGTCGGTGTGTCGGTGGCTGTCGCCGTGGGTGTCGTCGTGGGCGTGCTGGTCGCGGTGGGTGTTTCGGTCGGTGTGCTGGTGGCTGTCGCCGTCGCGGTGGGCGTGTGCGTCACGGTGGGTGTCTTGGTCGGCGTGTCGGTGGCTGTTGCTGTCGGTGACGCCGTGGGGGTGTTGGTCGGCGTGTTGGTCACGGTCGGCGTCCTGATCGCTGTGCCGGTGGCCGTGGGGGTGTTGGTCGGCGTGCGCGTCGCGGTAGGTGTCTTGGTCGGTGTACTCGTAGGCGTCAGCGTCTTGGTCGGCGTGTTGGTGAACGTCGGCGTTTGCGTTGGCGTTACTGCGAGTGTTGCCGTATTAGTTGGTGTCAGCGATGGCGTGTGTGTCGGCGTAGCCGTTCTGGTGGCAGTCGGTGTCGAAGTGGTTGTCGGTGTAGTCGTAGGTGTTGGATCTTGTGTGCCGTTTGGTGGGGAGTAGGCTACGGCGAGGTGGTTGTAGAGGGCGGCGCCGTAGTTGAGGCCACTCGTAGCATTGTTATTCTGGATACCCACGAAATTGGGTCTGTAGCCCATTTCGACTGTCTGATACTGGGTCAGAATCTGACCGTCAGGATAGAGGATGACCTCGAAGGTTGCGAAGTGTCCTCTGGCGCTGTACCTATCCAGGTTGGTATACTGTACGACGAAGCGCACCGGATCGGCCAGGGTTTGATAGCGCACTTGCGTTACGCCGCCGGTCACGTACATGTCGCCGCCGAAGGGTACAATGCTGTTGGCGGACATACTGGATCTAGCGCCGAAAGACACGTAGCCGTTGCTGCTGACATAGAGTTGGTTGTAGGTGTTGCCATAGAACGGGAAGTTGAAGCCGAGGTTGAAGGGTCCAGCAGAGCAATCATCGCACGCACCGGACCATACTGGCATCCCACTGGTCGAGATATCCACCCAATCGTAGCGCGGGCCATCAGGCATGGAACTGCTCCGGAAGGTATAGCCAAACGCATCAGGGCCGTTTCTGGCCGCGGCTGTCGAGACCGCGGCGCTCGCCGTGTTGTTGTTCCCGTTGGTTTCGGCTTGTGTCGTGCTGATCGTGACGGTATTCGCCAGAATCGTGCCCACCGGCACGCTGTCGGCAATGTGGGCTACCATGTAGAAGTAGCCTTCAGCGCCAGTTACGCCTTGTCGCGGAATGCGACCGAGATTCCAAACCACGTGGTTGTCGTGGACGGTGGGTGTCAAGACGCCCACCGAAGTGATATAGGTCATGGATACCGGCAGGGTATCCGTCACGATCACATCTCTGGCCGCGCCATTACCTGTATTGCGATAGTATAGGCGATAGATCACGTCGCTATTTGCGGCGCCACTACCTACGTCTATCGCCTTCTGTATCGAGAGGTCGCGCGTCGTCGCGGCCACAGTTTGCGTGTTAGTATAGACATTGTTGACCAGTTCCCATTCGGCGCCGGCGATCGCGGCGGTAACCGTATTGGTAACAAGATCCCCGACCTGCAGGTCGTCCGCCAGGTAGACTGTAACGTACAGCTCCGCCTCATAGCCGGGCTGGCCAAACACTGGCAGTGTATCTGTGGTCCATACCACTTGGCTCCCGGTGACGACCGTCGTGAATCCGCTGGGATGAGCCTCAGTCACAAACGACGCCTGCGTTGGCAACGTGTCGGTGATCACCACCCCGGTTGCCGTCGCATTCCCCAGGTTCCGCACGCGAACCCGATATTGAACGTCTCGATCGTGCAGCCCAACGGTCAAGAAGACGATCGTGTTGTCTGGCAACCCTTCGCAGAAGCAGTATTGACACTCTGGTACGCGGCGACACTCCTCGCAGACGACAAAAATGATGCGAAAGCTACTCCCCACAGCAGCACTGCGACAGCCGCGCAAATCCAGTATGCCGCCTTCATCGCTCAGAAACTCGGTGCTCACATACGGGTCGGCCAGTACCCGATCCACACGGCGCTTGATCTGACTGCGCAACGCAGCGTAGCGCTGCAAGTTACGCGTGAACCGCTGTTCGTAGACGGCGCCGTAGTCATTCATCCCAAACCTCAGCGTGTGAGTACAATCGGATCTCTCCCTGTTCCTTGCGATTCAGAATATCAATCAGGTCGTCACGCAGCGGCGAATCGGCTTTGAGATAGAAGACATCGGGGCGTCTGATGACGATCTGTGCAAGCTCCTCCCGCACGACCTTGCGAATCAACGGCTCAAGGAAGCCAGTGAGTTCCTGGGGATTGATCGTCATGGGCTGGGTGAACTGGGTTGTCATTTTGCACTCCTGGACTATCGAATTTCCTTCGTAGGGGTAGCTGGAATCTCTTCACTTCCCACCTGGCATTGCACGATACGATCGTAACATTGCGGGTCAGACCTGTCAAGCCGCGCAAAACACAAAAACTCTGCTCGTCAGGCCCGAAAACCGAAGTTGACAGGTGGACGAGAACAGAGTACAATCGAATTGTACAATGAGATGTACAGAAACGAGGTGAGGAGATGCTGGAACGTCGGTTGAGCGTGACCGAGACCCGTAATCGGCTGCCGGCTCTCGTGGGAGAAATCGCTGAGGGCAAAGGCGAGGTGGTGATTACGACGCGCAACGAGCCGAAAGCGGTTATCGTGGATTACGAGGCCTTCCTGCGCCATCGCCGGCTACGTATGCAAGGCGCGCGTCACGTCGTGGTCGAGTTGGTCGCCGATGCCCAGGCGCTACTCCAGGCGACGCAAGAGAGCTGCCGGGGTGCGGGCGAGCCGGACCTGTACCTCTTCCTGGTGAGCCTGGAAGAGTTGTTGCGCGATATCTGGGAGGCTGCCGAGGAGATTTCGCCGGCCCACGCGTCCATCGCCTCTGAGCTGCTGGACGCCACCCGACTCTACCTGGCTGGGGAAGACCGACTGCGACCGGAGCAACTGCCGGCTCTGGCCGAGGCGCTGACCCTGCTCACCCGCGATGAGTTGACCATGGTCGAGGCCGTCGCGACGGATCGCCGCCTGTTGAGCCACGGCATCAACCCCATGTTCCCCGTCCAGGGCGACCTGGTCTCCCTCTACGAAGAAAAGGAACCGGAACCGGCATGAGCGCCGCGCCGCATATCTTCCTGGATACCACCATTCAGATCGAGCGCGTCACAGCCACGCGAGCGCGCCAGGCGGAGATCGCCCAGGCGCTTGCCGGAGCACGAGTCATCAGCTCCACCTACGTTTTGGGCGAGTATCTACGGACGTTGGCGCAGGATGCCCTGGTCTTACACAACCTGGCGCTCAGGTCAGAGCAGCTTTACGATGTCGAGACTCAAATCGCTCATCTGCTGAACAAGCGATCGGCCAGCCGCTGTCTGCTCTTATGGGCTTCTCTGCATCGGCTGGGAGTCTACGAAAAGCCCAAGCTATTGCGGACCCTGCGCGTCTACATCGAGTACGGCCTGGTCAACCGTTTCATGTTGGGTGCAGACGAGTTGCTGGACACCACAGCCTGCGGGCTGGCTCGCGAACGTCCTGCGCCGCTGGGAGAAGTCTATCGGCTGCGAACGCAGTGTACGCGCCCTGTCAAAGAGTGCGACCTTGCAGAACGGTTGGCCGAGCATCAATCCGAGATGCGGGTTCTGGCCGACGGCCTGAAGGATCATCCTGAACCGGCCCTGGCCCGGATGAGCACCCTCTGTGCACTCATCCTGGAGGACCCTGATGTAGCACGCGGTCGCAATTGCACCTGGTACCTGGGCGATCTGATCATCGCTCTGGAATTGCCCGTTGACGCGGCGCTCTACACCACGAACCGCCGCCATTTCGAGCCGCTTTGTGCTCTGCTAGGTAAGCAAATGTACAAACCTCGGACTTGAAAGGCGGTGAGGAGGAAATCATGAAATTTCCCTACGGCATCAGCGACTTCTACAAGCTGATCAGCGAAGGCTACTTCTACGTGGATCGCACCGACCGCATCCCCGTCCTCGAAGAACTAGGCCCACAGTTGCTGTTCCTGCGGCCGCGGCGCTTCGGCAAATCGTTGTTGCTTTCGATGCTGGAGAACTACTACGACCTGGCCAAGGCCGGCGAGTTCGAGCGGCTCTTCGGCCAACTCGCGGTCGGCCGTAACCCCACCCCGCGGCACAACCAGTATTTCGTCATGCGTTGGGACTTCTCCATGGTCGCCGCCTACGGCAGCGCCGACGAGATCGCCCAGGCGTTGCACGATCATGTGAATGTGCGGATTCGCAATTTTGCCGCCTCCTACCAGCACTTGCTGCCCCAGGCCATCGAGATCTATCCGGCCAATGCCGTGGCCTCCTTCCAGTCCGCGCTGACCGCCGTGCAGCAAACCCCCTACAAGCTCTACCTGCTGATTGACGAGTACGACAACTTCGCCAACGAATTAGCGATGGGCGGCTAGCCGGCCGGCAAGGCGCGCTACGATGCGCTGCTGCAAGGCGAGGGCGCGCTGAAGACTCTCTTCAAGGCGGTCAAAGGCGCGGCCAGCGGCTTCGGCCTGGATCGCGTCTTCATCACCGGCGTCTCCCCCATCGTGCTCAGCGACCTGACCAGCGGCTACAACGTCGCGCGCAATATCTATTTGCAGGCGGGGCTGCAAGACTTGTGTGGCTTCACGGAGTCAGAAATCGCTGCGGCTTTGAGCCAGGTCGCCAGGGATTGCCAGTTTCCACCCGAACGCGCCGCCGAAGCCCTGATGATGATGCGCACCTTCTACAACGGCTACCGGTTCAACCCCGACGTCGAGCCGCCGGTGTATAACCCCACCCTGGCAATCTACTTCATGCAGGAGTTCCAACAGGACTGCCGTTACCCCAGCAGCATGCTCGACAGCAACCTGGCCATGGATCGCGGCAAGATCGCCTACATCGCCAGTCTGCCCCATGGCGGCCAGATGATATTGGATGCCGTAAATGCCGACCCACCGATCGTTCTGCCGGCCTTGTCTGACCGTTTCGGCGTCGAAGACATGCTCACGGCGGTCAAGGATGCGCCGTTCATGGCGTCGTTCCTCTATTACTTCGGTGTGCTCACCTTCGCCGGCCGCATTTCCACCGGCGAGCTGATCCTGAGCATCCCGAACGTGGTGGTGCGCCGGCTCTACGTCGAACGCATCCAGGACCTGCTATTGCTCAATCGACAGATGCTGGATGAGGGCCGGCCGCCGGCGCGTACCCTCTGGCAGCATGGCGACCTAGGGTCGCTGTGCGCCTTCATCGAGCAGCGCTACTTCAAGGTCTTCGCCAATCGCGACTACCGCTGGGCCAACGAACTGACTGTCAAGACCGTCTTCCTGACCTTGCTCTTCAACGACATCGCCTACATCGTGGACTCGGAGCCGACGCTGGAACGCACCTACGCCGACCTGACCTTGATCGTGCGACCGGAGATGCGCCAGTACCAACTGCTCGACATCTTGTTCGAGTTCAAGTACGTCGCCCTCGCGGACGCCGGCCTGACCGGCGAGCAGGCGCGGGCGCTCAGCGCGGCCGAGGTGCAGGCGCTGGCGCCGATCCAGGCCAGGCTAGCCGAGGCGCGGGCCAGGCTGCAAGGCTACCGCCAGGTGTTGCAGCAACGCTACGGCGAGCGCCTGCGCCTGCGCAGCTACGCGATCGTCTCACTCGGCTTCGACCGGCTGGCGTGGGAGGAAGTGTAGCTATCCTCCATGGATTAGCGCTCCAGGTAGGCGCGCAACCGCAAGTCGTTGCGCAGCCGCTTCGTGACCCGCTCTTTGATCCGGCTGACCTCGGCGGCATCGGCGAAATGGTGCGGATAAGCGCGAGCGATCTGTTTGGGTAGCAGGTCGAACTCGAAGCTGAGCCGAAGCGCCAACCATTCTCGTTCATCGGGGATTAAGCCATGGATGTAGTCCGCCAGCTCGCGGCGTTGCGCCCGATCCAGGCCATCAGTTTCCCAGGCCGCGCTCTCGACTTGCCCTGATCTCTCCAGCGCCCTGTGCTCGCGTGCGATGCGGCGCGCCTGGTTGATCCGCTGGTTGATGGCGACGGCGCAAAGAATCACAATTAGCCGGCGGCTGCGTTTCTAAGCCAGAGAGCGACCCGAAAACCGAGGAATCGTGAGGTCTGTGGATGTGAGGCTGTCTTAACCAGAAACCTCACGGCGGCCATATTGCCTATCCGTGAGGTTTACAGTCGGGGAGAGAGGATTTGAACCTCCGACCTCACGGACCCGAACCGTGCGCGCTAACCGAGCTGCGCTACTCCCCGAAACTGTTTTGCATTATAATAGAGTTCATGCGAAACGCCAAATTCGGGAGGATTGCGTCATGAGCCTGCAAATCGGCATCGTTGGGCTGCCCAATGTGGGCAAATCTACCCTATTCAACGCGCTGACCCTGGCCGGCGCGGCGACCGCGCCGTATCCGTTCACGACCATCGAGCCGAACGTCGGCATCGCGGCGGTGCCCGATCCCCGGCTGGATGCGTTGGCCGCGCTGGTGAAGCCCGAAAAGGTGACGCCCGCGGCGGTCGAGTTTGTGGATATCGCCGGGCTGGTGAAAGGCGCCAGCCAGGGCGCCGGGCTGGGCAACCAGTTCCTCGGCCATATCCGTAATGTGGATGCCGTGGCGCTGGTGCTGCGCGCGTTCGAGGATCCAGATATCGCGGTCGCGGGGGAGACGGTGGACCCCCTGGCTGATCTGGAAATCCTCGACCTGGAGCTGATCCTGGCCGATCTGGCGGCGACCGACCGCCGCATCGAGAAGGTGCAGGGGCAGGCCAAAGCCCACCCCCGCGACTTCGCCGACCAGTTGCATTGGCTCGCCGGCTTGCGCAGCCACCTGAATGCCGGCCAACCGGCCGCCGCGTTTAGAGAGCCAGCCCATCATCCTGATTGGACCCAGGACTTCAACCTCCTCACCGTCAAGCCCAGGCTGTATGTCGTCAATGTGGCGGAAGATGCGCTGCCCGATGGCGGGCCGCTGGCCGCGGCGCTGTGGGCGCGAGCGCGACGGGAACGCGTCCCCTGCCTGGCGCTCTGCGCGGCGTGCGAGGCCGAATTGGCGACCTGGCAGGCCGAAGAAGCGGCCGCCTATCGCGCCGACCTGGGTCTGACCGAGCCGGGCTTGCATCAATTGATCCGCGCCAGCTACCGCCTGCTCGACCTGATCACCTTCTTCACGATCACCGGCGGCAAAGAGACGCGCGCCTGGACGCTGAAGGCGCACTCGACGGCCTACGAGGCGGCCGGCCTGATCCACAGCGACATCCAGCGTGGGTTCATCCGGGCGGAGGTCGTCCCGCAGAGCGCGTTGGTCGCGGCCGGCGGCATAGCCGGCGCCCGCGCGGGCGGCCATGTGCGGCTGGAGGGCCGCGAGTACATCGTGCAGGATGGCGATGTGATCCATTTTCGGTTCAACGCGTGATGCCTTACGCGTTGTCCTCTGCGCATTTGCCATAACGCCCAACCTGTGGTATAAGAATTTTACCGCGCGAGGGCACATAGCCCTCGTTCTTTTCGCCCCCGGCATGGCGCACCTTGCGGCATGTTCCGGCGGCAATCCCGCCCCAGAGGAGGCGGGTTATTTCCGAGGAAAGGAGGTATCGGCGCGGTATGCCTGAGAATACGCACGACTATGAGTTGATGGCGATTTTCGTCCCCCAGTTGGATGATCCGGGGATCGCGGCTGCGATCGAGCGTTACACCAACTGGATCGCGGCGGCGGGCGGCGCGATCGGCAGCGCCAACGTTTGGGGCCGCCGGGCTTTGGCGTACGCCATCAAAAAGCACACTGAAGGCGTTTACGTGCTGTTCAATTTCCAGTTGCCCCCAACCAAGAGTCGCGAGCTTGAACGCAACCTGCGGATTGACGAGCAAGTCATCCGTCACCTGCTCGTGCTCCCGGCTGAGGACTAAATTCGCAGTACCGCAAAACTCGCTATCGGAGGCGCTGTCATTCTGAGCGGGTCTACCTCTGAACGTCGGTTACGGAGTGACACCAGCGAAGAATCTATTGATCAGGCCGAGACCCTTCGCTAGATTTTCGCCGCACTGACTTTTTTGGACCAACCCGCTCAGGGTGACAATAGTGACTTTTGCGCCATTGCCTAAATTCTGTATCAGGAGGACCAGGCCGTGGCAAGAGGCTTAAACAAGGTCCTGATCATCGGCAATCTGGGCCGTGACCCGGAGATGCGTTATACGCCGGGCGGCAAACCGGTCACCGCGTTCAGCGTCGCGGTCAGCCGCGGGTGGACCACCAGCAGCGGCGAGCGCCGCGAGGCGACGGAGTGGTTCAACATCGTCGCCTGGGGGAACCTGGCCGAAGTTTGCAACCAGTATCTGCGCAAAGGCTCCCGTGTCTACATCGAGGGCCGTTTGCAAACGCGCAGTTGGGACGATCCCGAAGGCCAACGCCACTCGCGCACCGAAGTCGTGGCCAGTGAAATGGTCATCCTCGACAGCCGGAGCGGCGGCGAGCCGGACGACATGGATTTCGATGAGGAGCTGGGGTTCTAGCGCCCCATGGAGTAAGAGACCAATGGCAGAAGACAGACAATTCAACGCGCCCGCCGGTGAGCGGAGCGAACGCGGTGAGCGTGGTGAGCGCGGCGACCGCCGCGGCGGGCCAGGCGGCAGCCGCGGCCGTTTCCAGCGCCGGCGTGTGTGCGCGTTTTGCGTAGATAAGGTTGACAAGATCAACTACAAGGACGTCAACACCCTGCGCCGGTTCATCTCTGAGCAGGGCCAGATTGACTCGCGGCGCCGGACCGGGACGTGCGCGCGCCATCAGCGCCGGCTGACCATCGCGGTCAAGCGCGCCCGCTACCTGGCGTTGCTGCCTTACACGGCCGAACACGTGCGCCGCCACGGCGGCTGAGCCGTCTGAAGGAAGCAGCCATGGCGAAGCCGAAGCACTCGCATCAGCCCGCGCCGACCCGCAAGGAATCGGCCCGCCGGCGCCGCGACGACGAACGCAACCGCCGCTTGTTGATCGGCCTGGGCATCGTGGCGGGCCTGCTGGTGGTGATCATCGCGGCCGGCGTGATACAAGAACTGGTAATCAAGCCGCTCCAGCCGGTCGCGACGATCAACGGTGTGCGCGTCAGCACCGCCGACTACGCCAAACGCGTCCGCTTTGCCTGGTTCCAGGAGAGCCAGCAGCAACAGCAGCAGGCGTCCGACCCGCAATCTACCAGCCTGCAAGTGCTGGACCAGATGGTGGATGAGAAGCTGCTGCGCGAACAGGCTCAGCAGCGCGGGATCACGGTCAGCGCCGACGAGATCAGCGAGGCGCTCGAGCGTTCGTTCGGCTACCAGCGCAACACGCCGACGCCATCGCCGACCCCGCAGGTCTCGCCGACCCCGCTGCCGTCGCCGACGCCGGGCGGCTCGCCCACCCCGACGCCGTTCCCGACCGCGACGCCGGTCAGCCTGGAATCGTACCAGAAGTCGTTGCAATCCTATCTGGAGCAGGTCAAGACAGCCTCCGGCTTCGGCGAAGCAGATCTGCGCGCGTTGATCGAGACCGACCTGCTGCGCGACAAGCTCTACGAGGCGGTGGGCAAAGATGCGCCGACCACCGCGGAGCAGGTGCACGCGCGACACATCCTCGTCCGCATCATCGAGGCGCAGCCGACGCCGACCCCGCTGCCGGCCGACCAACCGACGCCAACCCCCGCGGCGGATGCGCCCGTGACGCCCGCGCCGCGCGACGAGGCCCAGGCGTTGGCCCGGATCATCGAAGTTCAGCAGAAGCTCGGCGCCGGGGGCGACTTCGCACAACTGGCAGAGGAGTACTCGGACGACACCGGCAGTGTCGCGGAGGGCGGCGATCTGGGCTGGTTCGGCCGCGGCCGGATGGTGCCGGAGTTCGAAGAGGCGGCGTTCAGCCTGGAGCCGGGGCAGCTCAGCGGGCCGATCAAGACCACGTATGGCTACCATCTCGTCCAGGTCTTGGAGAAGGACCCCGCCCGCCCGGTGGACGAGTTCACCCTCCAGCAGAACAAGTACACCGCGTTCATGAAGTGGCTCGATGACTTGCGCAACACGGCTCAGATCGAGCGCAATTGGACGATAGACAAGGTGCCGCCGACCCCTAGCGCCCAGCGCACGCGGTAGCACGGCGGTCGTACCGCCATCAACGGGCTTTGAGCCTGCGGAGCATGAAAGGGCCGGGGTTGTCAGGAATCCCGGCCCTTGTATTTGCGTAATCACGAGATTCTTCGCTGGATGCCTGCCGTTACCGAAGGTTAGGGGGCAACCCGCTCAGAATGACACCCGTAGCGATCGCGAGCTTTGCTCGACTGCGCCTCTATCCCACCTGCCGGCGCACCTCGATCACATTCGGCACCCGCTCGATCTTGGCAAAGACGCGCCCCACCTGCTCGGCATCGCGGACTTCCAACGTCGCGGTGATCAACGCCAGGTTATCCTGCCGCGCGGTGACGGCCGAGGCGTCTTCCATGCTGATGTTTTCTTTGTCCAGGATATCCGTGATATCACGCAGCAGTCCGGCCCGGTCGTAGGCCTGCACCCGAATCTTCACGCGGGCGAGCGCATTGGGCACCGCGCCCCAGTAAACCTCGATGAGCCGCTGTTCTTTCGACTTGAGATCCAGGTTCAGGACATTCGGACAATCCTTGCGGTGGACTGTGACTCCACTGCCGCGCGTGACAAAGCCGATGATTTCATCCCCCCGCATCGGACTGCAACAACGCCCGATCGTGGTGAGCATATTGCGTACGCCCTGCACCGTGATACCATCGCCGGAGAACGCCGGTTTCTGCGGCCCCTCTTGAACGCCCAACGACTCGCTGACCGACTTGGGCGGTTCGACCACCTTGGTCAGTTCCAGCACCTTGTCGGCGATATCGGCGATGGTGATCTCGCCCGACCCGATGTCTTCCAGCAGGGCGTCAACTGAGGCGCGGCCGAACAGCTCGGCGACCCGCTCGAAGGTCAGGTTGATGCTCAACTGGTCAAGCTGGTGCTGGAGCACCTCGCGCCCCGCGGCGATGTTGGCATCGCGATCTTGTTGGCGAAACCATTGGCGAATCTTGTGGCGCGCCCGTGCAGTCTTGACATAACCCAGATGCGTGTTCAGCCAATCGCGGCTCGGCCCGCCGCGCTTGACGGTGAGGATCTCGACCTGTTCGCTGTTTTTGAGCTGATAGTCCAGCCCCACCAGCTTGCCGTTAACCTTGGCCCCGCGGCAGCGGTGGCCGATCTCCGAGTGGATCTGATAGGCGAAATCCACCGGCGTCGCGCCCGCCGGCAGGTCAATGATCTCGCCTTTCGGGGTCAGCACATAGACACGATCCTGGAAGAGATCTTCCCTGACCGCCTCCATAAAGCCTGGGCCGTCGGCGTTTTCTTGCACCGGCAGCTCGAAGAAGGCGCGCAACGAAGCGATCTTTTGATCGTAGGCCAGATCGGGACCGGTCTGTGACTTGTAGCGCCAATGCGCCGCAATGCCGACCTCCGCCACCCGATCCATCTCCGGCGTGCGAATTTGCACCTCGAACGACTGCCGATCTGTGTAGATCACCGCGGTGTGCAGTGACCGATATTGGTTGTCTTTGGGATTGGCGATGTAGTCGTCGAATTCCCCGCGCACCGGCCGCCAGAGGCTGTGTACGACGCCCAGCGCGACGTAGCAGTCGGCGACCTCCGGCACGATCACGCGCACGCCCTCGCGATCGTAGATATCCTCCACCTGTGTGATGCCCTTGCGCAACATCTTGCGGTAGATGCTGTAGATGTGCTTGGGCCGGCCCTTGACCGTGGCCTGGATATTGTGCTTGAGCAGCTCCTCGCGCAGCGTCTCGCACAGGTGTTTGACGAGCGCCTGGCGCTCGTCGCGGTGCTTCACCAGCGCGCGCTCGATCTCCCGATATTTCTCCGGCTCCAGGAAGTGGAAGGCCAGGTCCTCAAGCTCCCACTTGATCTGGTAGATCCCCAGGCGGTCGGCCAGCGGCGCGTAGATGTCCAACGTCTCGCGCGCGATACGTTGCTGAGCCTCCTCGCTCATATACTTCAGGGTGCGCATATTGTGCAGCCGATCGGCCAGCTTGATGAGGATCACCCGCACGTCTTTGCCGGTGGCGAGGAACATCTTACGCAGGCTTTCGATCTGCGGATCGCCGGTGCTGAGCGCCAGGGTATTGTCAGATACGCGGTCGCGTACCTCCTTCAGCTTCGTGACGCCATCCACCAGGATGCCGACCTGCTGCCCGAACTCGGCCGCCAGCACCGAGACGGGGACCAACGTATCCTCGGCCACGTCGTGCAACAGCGCGGCCGCGATCGTATCCACATCGAAGCGCAGGTCGGCCAGGATGCCCGCCACCTCCTCGGGGTGGGTGATATACGGCTCACCCGATTTGCGCGTCTGGACTCCGTGCGCGACCTCGGCCCGATCGTAGGCCCGCCGGACAAAGGCAACTTCCAGCGGCGTATAGTTTCGTGGCAACCGCGCCCGCAGCGTCTCCCAACTCATACTGGCGCCTCTTCACATCTTTCGTCTGGCGACATTTGGCATTGCCAGGCCCAAAATTGCGCCGCCGCCGATTTGATGCTATACTATATCCAACATGCCCCCATAGCTCAGTGGATAGAGCGCTTGACTTCGGATCAAGAGGTCGCGGGTTCGAATCCTGCTGGGGGTGCTGACCACATCCCGACCCCACGGCGCACTGTAAGACAAATCATACCACGGCTCTATACGTTCTGGCAACCCCGGAAAATACGCACAGGTGAGTATCTCGTTGGCCGATATGAGACTCTTCGCTGGCAACACACCGCAACGGACTTTGCGTGGTAGGCCGCTCAGAGTGACATCGTCATCTGATTCATAGCTGGAACGGCTGCGTTGCCGTGCGCCCCGTCTGGCAATCTTGCGGCTCTTGGGGTATAATCTCCGGACTCTGTGTATGTGCAAGAGGGACACACGATGTCGTCGCGAGGGCTGTGGGTTTTGAGCGTGCCGCTGGCGCTGCTGGGGTGGGCCGGGGTGATCTTGCTGACCGGCGCGCTGCCTGTTTCGCCCGTATCGCTGACCGTGACGCTGCCAGTGCTTGCACTCGCGTTGGTGATGACGGCGGCCCCGTGGGTGTGGGTCGTTGCCCGTCGCCTGGGATTGCCAGCCGTGGGAGAGCGCCCCGGCGTGGCGCTCCGTGTATCCACCTGGCTTGGCCTGTGGGTCACGACCTGCATCGGCCTGCGGATGATGAACGCGTTCAGTTGGCTGGTCGCCATCACCCTCGCCGTGGTTTTCGGCTTGGTTGAGGCGTTCCTGCAACAATGGACGCGCAAATAGCCGCGCGGCCTCGACTTCACCCATAAGGAGGGTAGGTTCATGAAGCAACTCCGTCCCGGCGCCAGGCTCAGGATCGCCGTCCTGGGTCTGGCGCTCCTGCTCCTGGCGCTGAGCGTGGCGGCCTGCGCGTCAGCCGCGCCGGCCAGGCCAGGCGGACCGCCGCCCACGCCGACGGCCGTTCAACCGCCGACCCAACCGGCGCCGGCCGCCAACACGGCCGTTCCCGTCAAGGCCGGCCCGGTCGCGCCGACCGCAGCCGCCAAACCGGGCAAGGCGGCCGATGCGCCGATGGGTGTGGATGCCGATGGCAATTTCTATCGCGGCGACCCGAAAGCCCCGGTCAAATTGACCGAGTTCTCGGACTTTCAGTGACCGTACTGCGCCCGTCATGTCGTGCAGACGGGCCCGCTTCTGGATGAAGCGTACATCGCCACTGGCAAGGTCGTCGCGTTCTACCGCCACTTCCCGCTGCAGCAGATCCATCCCAACGCCATGCCGGCCAGCAAAGCGTCGTACTGCGCCGGCCAGCAGGCGCCCAAGTACTTTTGGGGCATGCATGAGTGGATCTTCGCGAACCAGGCCGCGTGGTCGAACGCGGCCGACGCGCCCGCGCAATTCCGCGCCGCCGCGCTCACCCTCGGCGTGGATGGCGCCAGGTACGATACCTGTCTGAATGACCCAAAGACCGAGGCCCGGATCAATCTGGATCTGGAAGAGGGCGCGGCGCTGGGCATCGGGGGCACGCCGGCCTTCTTCGTCAACGATTGGTTCCTGGCCGGGGCTTACCCATTCTCCGAGTTCCAGAAGGTCATCGCGAAGGCGGAGCAGGGACTGCATCCGCCGCCGACCCCGACGCCGTTGCCGCCCAATGTCGAGCCGTATGACGCCGATCCGGCCCGGCCCGGCTTCACCTATGACGGCAGCCCCGCGCTGGGCGAGGCGAAGGCGCCGCTGCTCGTGTTCATCTTCAGCGACTTCGGCTGTCCGGCCTGCGTCGAGTTCGCCAAGAACGTCCAGCCGACGTTGCGCGAAAAGTATGTCAAGACCGGCCAGATGCGGCTGATCTACAAATTCCTGCCGATCGCCGCGCCCCAGACCGCGCTGGCGGCGTTCTGCGCCGCGAGCCAGGGCAAGTTTTGGGAGTTCTCCGACAGATTGACCGCCGACCAGGGCAAGTGGAAGGAAGGCGACCGCGCGGCGATGACCGCCTACGCCAAGACGTTGGGCCTGGACACCGCGAAGTTCGACAAGTGCCTGGCCGACGCTGCGGGGCAGGCGCAACTGGATGCGGACATAGATCTGGCCCAACAGATCCAGGCCACCCAGGCGCCGTACTTCCTGGTGTTGAACCTCGCCACGCAAACCGGGCTGCGTATCCCGAATCTGGCGCCGCTGGAACAGTTCGAGAAGGTGATCCAGGACATCCAGAAGCCGCAGTCCGCCGCGCCGAGCGCGGGCGCTCAGCCCACGCCGGCCCCGGCGGCGGCCAAACGACCCGAGTTGCCGGTCGGCGTGGATGCGGATGGGAACTTCTACCGGGGCGATCCGAAGGCGCCGATCAAGATCATTGAGTACTCGGACTTCCAGTGACCGTTCTGCGCCCGTCACGCCAACGTGACAGGTCCGCTTCTGGATGAAGCGTATGGTGTATCAGGGAAAGCGGTCCAAGTTTTCCGTAACTACCCGATTCCTGGGAAGTTCGTCAATGCACTGCCGGCAGCAAAGGCGGCGTACTGTGCAGGTCAGCAGGCACCGAAGTGGTTTTGGGCATTGTATGACTGGTTGTTTGCCAATCAGAATCGTTGGGCGAACGCGAAAGATGCCGCCGACCAGTTTCGGCGGGAGGCGTTATCTCTGGGTGCTGATGTGGGGAAGTATGATACCTGCATCAACGATTCTAAGACCGAGGCGGCCATCCAACGCGATCAGCAAGAAGGCCAAAAGATGGGCGTGAGCGCTACACCGATGTTCTTCCTTGTGAAGAGAGATGCTGAAGGCAAAACGATAACTATAAAAGGTATCACGGGTGCCTTGTCCTTCGAGCAGTTCGACCAGACCCTCAAGGCGCTGCTCAGTCAGTAGAACAATCGCAAATGCGCATCAACGAATTCAAGCTCGAACGTTTCTTTGCCGCCCACGAGTTCACCGCGCGCTACCTGCTCAGCGCGTCGGACTGCGAGGCCCTGGCATTGGCCGAGCTGCTCGCATGGGCCGACGAAGAGACGCTCGGGCTGTGGCGCGATCTGAGGCTCGGCTACACCGAGTCGCCGGGGCATCCGCTCCTGCGCGCGGCCGCGGCCGCCCTGTATGAGGGGGTCGCGGCCGACGAGCTCCTGGTCGCAGCCCCCGAAGAGCTGATCTTCATCGCGATGAACGTGCTGCTGGCGCCGGGCGACCACGTGATCGCCGCCGTTCCGGGCTATCAATCGCTCTACGAGGTGGCGACTGCGCTCGGCGCGGAGGCGACGCGGTGGGCGCTCTGGCCCACGGCGGATGGCTGGCGGCTCGATCTGGCGGCGCTGGAGCGGAGCATCACCCCACGCACGAAGCTGCTCGTCATCAACTTCCCGCACAATCCGACCGGCTTTCTGCCCACCCGCGCCGAGCTGGACGCCATCATCGGCCTGGCCCGGCGGCGCGGCCTGACCATTTTCTCGGATGAGATGTACCGGCTGCTGGAGTATGACCCCGGCGCCCGGCTGCCGTCGGTGGCCGACCGGTATGACCGCGGCATCGCGTTGTCCGGGCTGTCCAAATCGTTTGCGCTGCCGGGTTTGCGCATCGGCTGGCTCGCCACGCACGATCGGGCGTTCCTGGCCCGCGCGGCCGCGTTCAAGGATTACACGACGATCTGCAACAGCGCGCCGGGGGAGATCCTGGGCGTGATGGCGCTGCGCGCCGGCGAGCGGATCTTGACGCGCAATCGGGCGATCATCCGGGCGAACCTGGCTCTGGCTGAGTCATTCTTTGCGGCGCACGATTCTCTGTTCCGCTGGCTCCCGCCGGCGGCCGGGTCGGTCGCGTTCCCGCAGCTCGTCACCGGCCAGCCGGTCGCCGACTTCTGCCGGGACGTGCTGGAGCAGCGCAGCCTGCTGATCCTGCCGGGCGACGTGTTCGATTTCGGCGGGAACCACTTCCGCATCGGCCTGGGCCGCCGCAATTTCGGGGCGGCGCTGGGGGTGTTGGAGGAGCACCGGGGGGCAGGGGGCAGGAGGCCGGGGTCAGGGGGCGGGGGCGCGTGAGGATGCGCACGCGGGGCAGTGTTTCGGGTCTTTGAGCTCGAGGAGGTGCTCGGTGCAGATGGCGTAGACCGAGACCTGATCGAAGAGGCCGAATTTGCGCTCGACCGACGCTTCGAGCGCCAGGTGTTTGCAGGCGGCGGCGCGCCGGATGCCCGGCACGGGGCAGGCATTGCACAGGTTGCGTCGCCACCGCCGGCGGTTCTCCGGGTTGCGCTCGATCAGCCGGCACGTCTCGAAGTCCCGGCCGCGATGGTAATCGGCGTAGTAGTAGGGGCAATCCACAGGGTCGCTCATATCAACACCAACGCGATCCCCACCAGCGCGACCGCCGCGCCCACGAGCTCGTTCCCCCGCGGCATCTGCCCCAACAGGAGCGCGCCCAACAGCACGCCGCCGGTCACTTCCTGGGAGGCGATCAGGTTGACGATCGTGGCGTGCGTGCGGCGCAGGGCCGCGTTGTAGAGGGTATGCCCGATCCCCAGCGGGATCGCCCCCGCGGCGAGCAGCGCGGCGGTTTGTCCTGGCCCCACCCCGGCGGGCGAGAAGGTCAACGCGGCGGCCGGCAAGGCCCACAGCGCCGCCGCGCCGTACACGGCGCTCGTGTAGGTGAAGAGGCCGTAGCGCGCTCGTTGCGACCGCCCCGCGACCGAATAGAGGCCGAACGTGATTGCCGACGCCAACGCCAGCAGGTCGCCAAACGCCATCCGCCCATCCAGCCGCGGGTCGAACCCGACCAGGAGCGCGATGCCCGCCACCGCCACGATCACGCCGAGCCATTTGTGGCGGGAGATCGGCTCGCCGAGCAGCGTCGCCGAGAAAAGGGTGACGAAGATCGGCGCGGTGTAGACGATCGCCAGCGATTGGGCGATGGTGGTGAAGCTGAGCGAGGCGATGTACGCCAGGAAGTGCAGCGCGGTGATGCAGCCGAAGCCGGCGAAGAGCGGCAGGTGCGCCCGCGTGGGCAAGAGCGACTGGCGCGCCAGCCGGCCCAACACCGCGGTGCAGGCGGCCGCCACCGCCAGCCGGCCAAACGTGATCACGAACGGGCTGAGCGGGGCCGCGGCCAGCACAAAGACCGGGCTGGTCGAAAAAGCGCTGACCGCGATGGCGGCCAGCAACACCCCGCGCCGGGCCGCAGGCGCGTCAGCCGGGGGCGTGACGCGTTCACCCGTCATGGATCAATTGCCGGGCAGCGCCAACAGGATCGAGGAGAGCACCATGCTCACGACGATAATCAACGAAATCGCGACGAACACCATCACGCGCCAATCGCGGCGCCTGGATCTCTTGCGGGCCATTCTAACTACCTCACTTGCATTTCCCGCGCGCGGGACAGCGACACCCTGATTATAGTCGCAGCCGCCCCTTGTGTCAAAGCCGCAACCACGTCCCGCTCACAGATTGACCTTGCGCCCATTGGAACTTATAATGTCAAACATGATCCGCACCATCGAAGAACTCTCGCTGAACGCGTGGCCCGCGCTGCAAACCGTCCTGGCGGATGGCTGGGTGCAGCGTTTTGCCGGCGGCTACACGCGGCGCGCCAACTCGGTGAACCCGCTCTACCCCGCGGCGGACGACCCCGAAACGAAGGTCGCCCGGAGCGAACGCTTGTACCGCGACCGGGGATTGCCGGTCGTCTTCAAGCTGACCCTCGCGAGCTGCCCGCCGGAGTTGGACTCCTTTTTGGCGGCGCGCGGTTATGCGCTGGACGCGCTGACCAGCGTCCAATGCCGGGATTTGGCGGGGTGGCAAGGCGAGATCCTGGAAAACGTCGAGCTGACTGAAACCGTAACCGAAGCCTGGTTCGACGCGTTCTGCCGGGCCAGCAATCTGGCGAGCCAACGGCGGTCCATCGCGTGGCAAATGTTGCACGCCATCGTCCCGGCCACGGCGTTCGCGGCCATCCGGCAGGAGGGCGAGATCGTCGCGTGCGGCTTTGCCGTGGCGCAGGATGGCTACGCCGGCTTCTACGACATCGTGACCGACCCGCGCCTTCGGCGCCGCGGGCTGGCCGGGCAGCTCATGCGGGGCCTGCTGGCGTGGGGCCGGGCGCAAGGCGCGGCGACGGCTTATTTGCAGGTGATGTTGAATAACCCGCCGGCCCTGGCGCTCTATGCCGGGCTAGGCTTCAAGGAAGCCTACCGATACTGGTATCGTGTGAAAGATAGCTGAGGAGCGACCGATGTCCATGTCTGCCTATGAGGTGGTGCGCCGCGCGGTCGAGTTCGCCGGGCCAACCGGTTGCCGCTGCGGTTCGGCGCGTTGGGGCTGAGCGACACCCAGTCGGTCAGTTGGAATCAGATCGGCACGGGCGACCATGCCCGGCGGGAGACGCTCGACGAGTGGGGCTGCCCGTGGGTGCGTTCCGAGGTAGCGAACATGGGGCAGGTGAAGGGGCATCCGCTGGCCGACGGTTTAAACCGTCGGGCCAGCCTGGATCGCTACCGCTGGCCCGACCCGGATGATCCCGCGTTCTACACGGGGATGGCCGCGCGTTTTGCGGGCGGCGATGGCAAATATGTCGCCACGGGCATCTTCATGTTGCTCTTCGAGCGGATGCACGCGCTGCACGGCTTCGAGGCCAGCCTGCGCGATCTCTACCTGGAGCGGACGCGCATCGAGCGGCTGGCCGACCGGATCGTCGAGTTCGACCTGGGGATCATCGCGAACATCGGCCGGCGCTTCCCCGGCCAGATCCACCGATTGGGGCACGGAGCGGGCCGGCTTCATCAGCCCGAAGCTGTTCGACGCGTTCTTCAAGCAGCGCTACCAGCGGCTCTTCGACGCGCTGCACAGCCAGGGGTGGCACGTCTGGATGCATTCGTGCGGCAAGGTGGACGCGTACATTGACAGCCTGATCGAGGTTGGCGTGAATGTGCTGAATCTGCAACAGCCGCGCGTTTTCGGCGATCTGGCCGCGTTTGGCCGGCGCTTTGCGGGCCGCGTCTGCCTGGAAGCGCTGTGCGACCCGCTGTGCGAGCACACCCTGCCGTTCGCCAGCGACGACGTGATCCGGGCGGAAGCCCGGCTGCTGGTCGAGCATTGGGGCACGCCCGCCGGCGGCTTCGTCTTGTCGGACTACGGCGACGGGCAGGCCATCGGCGTGCCGCTCGAGAAGAAGCAGGTGATGCTGGACGCGTTCCGCGCCGCGGATCGGTGGCGCAAGGGCGATGTTCGCGGCTGACGCGCCAGGCGCTTGTGGAAGCGCCTGGCGCGTGAGGTTGGGGCAGCAGGAGGCGCGATGATTGACCCAGGGTTGACGGCAAGGTCGTCCTGATCACCGGCGCGAACCACGGCATCGGCGCGGCGACCGCGCGGGCGTTTGCGGCGCAGGAGGCGCGGGTCGCCATCACCTACTACCGTGAGCCGGCCCGCTATTCGGAGGCCGAGATGCGGGCGGCGCAGGCCGCGGGCATCGGCGGCGCGCGGCTCTATCACGCGCAGCAGCAGCAGAGCGCCGAGCCGTTGGCGGCCGAAATCCGCGACCGGAGCGGAGTGGCCGTGGCGCGGCCGGCCGATCTCGCCGCCCCGGCCAACATCCCGGCGCTCTTCGACTGGTGCGACAGCAATTCCAAATGTGGCGAAGCATCCTGAGCGGAGCAGCCGGTTTTTGGCTGCGTAGTCGAAGGATGCGACCCTTGGACGCCCGCTTCGGCCTCCTTCGACTGCGTTCCGGCCAAAAAACAGCCGGAACTCCGCTCAGGATGCCTACGCTCAGTTGCATATTTGGAATTGCTGCTGGTGCGAGGCGGCGTTGGGGCCGGTGGATGTGCTGGTGAACAACCACACGCACGGCGTTCTGGAGACCTTCGACCCGGCGTTGACGACGACCGCCGGATTCCCCATCACCCTCGTCAGCCTGGCGGAGATTGACAGGCACTTCGCCATCAACGCCCGCGCGGTGGCCTTGCTGATGGCCGAGTACGTCCGGCGCACCCTGGGCCGCGGGGCCGGCGCGGGCGTCATCATCAACGTCAGCACCGATGCGGCGCACGCGCACATCGCGAACGTCAGTTACGCCGCCTCCAAGCACGCCATCGAGTCGTACAGCCGTTCGGCGGCCGCGGAGCTGGGCAAGTATGGCATCCGCGTCAACATCGTTGCGCCCGGCCCCGTCCAGACCGGCTACATCACGCCGCAGGCCGAAGTGGAGATCGCTGCGGGCACACCGCTCGGCCGAGTGGGCCGGCCCGACGACATCGCCGACGTGATCCTGTTCCTGGCCTCGGCCCAGGCGCGCTGGCTGACCGGGCAGTTGATCTATGTGGGGGGCGGCTGGCGGATGGGGCAGTGATGGGGTGACGGGGTGACACGGTGACATGGTGACTTGGTGACACGGTGAGGGGGTGGGCGAGAGGGGTCAGTCGAGGGGGGAGCGGACGGCCAGGCCGCCGCGCTGGAGGACGTGGGTGTAAATCATTGTGGTTTTCACATCCTTGTGGCCGAGGAGCTCCTGAACCGTGCGGATGTCATAGTGGTTTTCCAGAAGGTGGGTGGCGAAAGAGTGTCGGAAGGTGTGGCAGGTGACGCGTTTGGTGAGACCGACCTGTTGGGCGGCCTGGCGGACCGCTTTTTGCAGGCCGCTTTCATCGGCATGGTGGCGCCGAACGGCGCCGGAGCGCGGGTCAACCGACAGGCGGTCGGACGGGAACACGTATTGCCAGAGCCATTCGCGGCTGGCGTTGGGGAGTTTGCGGTCGAGGGCGTCTGGTAAATAAACGCTGCCGAGGCCCTTGGTGAGATCCTGCTCGTGTAGACGTTTGACGCGCTGCAAGTGTTCTTTGAGCGGCGCGACCACGCTGTCGGGCAACATCGTGACGCGATCTTCGTCCCCTTTGGTGTCGCGCACGATGATTGCGCGGCGCTCGAAGTCTATATCTTTAACGCGCAGGCGCAAACACTCCAGCAGGCGCAGGCCGGCGCCGTAAAGAAGACGGGCCATCAATTGATGCGTCCCAGACAGATGTGCGATCACTTGTTTCACCTCGTCTTTGGTGAGGACGGCGGGCAAGTGTTGGGATTCTTTGGCCCGCAGCGCATTGATGGGATCGGCGAGTTCCTGACGCAGGACGTCGTGATAGAGGAAAAGGAGTGCGGCGAGGGCCTGATTTTGGGTGGAAGCGGCGACATGACCTTTTACGGCCAGATGGGTGAGAAACGCCTCGATTTCCTGGCTGCCCATCTCCTTTGGATGGCGTTTGTTGTGGAACAAGATGAAGCGTTTGATCCAATCCACGTAGGCTTCTTCGGTGCGGATCGAATAGTGCTTAACGCGGATGACGTCTCGTACCTGATCCAGGAGTTTCTTCGATTCCATGGCAAATCACCTCACCAAGCTCTTGACGCGTGGACGATTCTGTTGTATATTACGTGCAGATCACCGGATCGGGGCATATTCCGCAATATCTACCCGATAGAGATATTATACGAAAGATTCCGCAAAAGGCAAGCGTAGGGTGGTTTAGGCGGAATCTGTCTAAATGACTTATGGGTAAGCAAAGGGCGGAATCCGCCTAATTCATAGTTAGGCCGCACCACCAAAGGAAAGTGGGAACAGGTGTCACTTTCATCCCAAAAAGACGTAGTTTAGGTGGTGCGGCCTAACTATCGTTCGAGCCGCCGTGGTGTGGGAGTGGGAAATCATCCCTATTCGTTGGCGGCTCAACTTTGTATTCCAGCCGACCGCCTGAGCTCGCGGTCGCGAGTGTCACGGGGTCGCGACCGGCGGCGGCTGAACATCGCCGTTAGGCTCGCGGTCGTTAAGCCCACGATTGCGCGGCAGGGCCGCAAAGCCAACCGGCAGCCACGGCACAACGGCTCAGCGCAGGTGGCGGTTCAGCGCACGGCCGGCCGGCGGGGGTCAGGCTGCGGCGCCGGTCGGTTGGGTGGTCGGCCTGGAGGGGTGGCAGGGCCAGTGTCCGTCGTGGGGCCGCCTAACATCAGTTCCAGCCGACCGCCTGAGCTCGCGGTCGCGCAGGTCACGGGGTCGCGACCGGCGAGCGGCTGAACCGGGCCGTTAGGCCGCCGAGGCATAACGCGGCGGCAGTCACAATATCCCACCCTACACTCAGAGAAAGGAGCGTGTAATTATGCGTCGCTATCTGCTTAGCGCTTTCACCGTTTTGTTGTCGCTGCTGGTAGGGAGTATTCTGCCAGTAGTTGCCCAATCGACATCGCTGCAAGGTGCCGTCGCACCGCTTGCTCCCTATGTCAGCTACCCCTCAGCTTCTGGAATAGTTTGGCGGCAGGGAACACCGTACACGATCACGTGGACTGGATTCTCTGGGTCCTATGTGAAGATCGAACTCTACAAAGGTTCATCCCTGAATAGGACAATTGCCAGCTCAACCGCCAACGATGGTTCAGAATCTTGGACCGTGCCGACAAGCCAGCCGTTGGGATCAGATTACCGCATTAAGATCACTTCTACATCCAGTACGACGCAATATGACTACTCTGACAACTACTTCGCGATCAAGCAGGCAACTTTGGTGGTCTATGTTGGTGCTCATCCAGACGACATTGACATTGGTATGTCGGGGTCGCTGTATAAGCACGATCGGGGTATCAACCCGATCCTTTGGATCGTCGTAACAGATGGAGGTGCGGATAAGGATGAGTATGCATACGACTCAGACGCATCGCGGAACTGGGTGGCATGAGATGGGCAGACAGGCGTTGCATGGACTACTCCTGGTGGTGCTATAGACCTTCAGGAAAAGATTTGGACTTTCTGGTATAATGGCCCTTCGTAGGGCTCGTCATGGCTGGCCTGTCGGCAGGTGCAGATCCGCTTCGGCGAGCCAACCGCAAATCTGTGACACGAAG
>Ga0233425_10004467_pt1 | contig 23452 bp, 16 predicted proteins | sample Watercolumn_Towu_2_FD_181712 | JGI IMG/M metagenome (GOLD analysis project Ga0233425, IMG submission 181712) | Freshwater microbial communities from Lake Towuti, South Sulawesi, Indonesia - Watercolumn_Towuti2014_140_MG | ecosystem: Environmental > Aquatic > Freshwater > Lake | place... | reverse complement strand
CCCGCTGTTTTGTCGGGGATGATCTCCGCCAGGCCGCCCACATTGGTTACCAGCGTGGGCACTTCAAAATGAAAGGACACCTGGGTGACGCCGCTTTGCGTGGCATCGCGGTAAGGAAGCGCCACCAGGTCGGCGGCCGAAAAATACAGCTTCACATCCTCGTTGGCGATGAACTTTCCGTGAAGGATCACCTGCTCCCCGATGCCATAATCCCTGATCAGGTCCAGGTAAAGCTGCTGGTCGTCGTAGAACTCACCGGCAATGACAAGCCTGATCCCGGGCTTCTCTTTCAGTCCGGCGAAGGCTTCCAGCAGGAGATCGAGGCCTTTGTACTTTCGGATAAGGCCGAAGAAGAGCACGATAGAGGCGTCTTCCGGAAGGCCTAAGGCTTTGCGTGCCGCGGCTTTGCCGAGCTTCTCCCCGAAGGAGGTATACAAGGGATGCAGCAGGTACTTCCGGTGCGGCGTGTCGGTAAACTGCTCCAGGTCCCTCATCACGGCCTTGCTCATGGTGATAAAGCCGTCGCAGCCTTTGATAAAGTAATTGGCCAGCTGCCGCTTCGCCGGAAATTTTTCATGAGGGATCACGTTGTCGGTGATCGCCAACACCTTCACGCCCTTCTTCCGCACCATGCGCGCAATGCAGCCCAGGGCCGGCGCCATAAAAGGGATCCAGAAGCGGAACACGATAAAGTCCGGTTTCTGTGCTTTGATAAACCGGGCAGTTTTGAACCAGGAAAAAGGATTCACCGAATTGATGAGGGTATGGATCTTCAGGCCCGCGGGCGCTTTGCCGCTGGTATCATACTGCGTGCTGCCCGGGAACAGAAAGCCCGGATATTGCAGGCTGTAGGAAATGATCTCACAGTCGTGGCCCTGCTCGTTGAAAGCTTTACAGAACAGCTCATCGAAGGTTGCCAGACCGCCCCGGAGAGGATACGCGGGGCCTATGATAAATACTTTTGCCACAATCTTTATTTCTTACCTACCACTAATTCCACAAGGTCCTTTTCCTGCAAATAGGTGTTGGCCAGCCTCATGAGCTCCTCCGGCGTCACGGTTTTCACCGCTTCAAAGTAGCGGTCGAAATAATCATAGCCAAGCCCGAACTCCCAGATGGCTTTGAACTTATCGGCTAAGGCATAAGGGCCATCCACGCTTCGCAGGAACTGGCCCAGCACGTAGTTGCGCACGGTTTCCAGCTCTTCGGCATCCACCGGCTCTTCGCGCAGCAGTTTTATCTCCCGGTAGATCTCCTCCAGGGTATTGTTGGTCACGTCGGCGCCCACCTCCGTGGAGATATAGAAGTACCCGCTGTTTACCAGCGACGACAGGCCGCTGCCGATCCCATAGGTGTAGCCCTTGTCTTCGCGGATATTGGTCATCAGGCGAGAGCCGAAATAGCCGCCCAGAATGGTGTTGAGCACCTGGAACTTAAAATAGTCCGGGTCTTTTTTATTGAACAGGATCCTGCCCACCCGCACCGCCGACTGAATGGCGTCGGGCTTTTCAATGAAATGCCGGCGCTGCGCCGTGGTCTTCGGTGGCACCAGGGCTTTCTCTACCGGCTGGATCTCGCCCCAGACGGTCTGCCCCACATAGCGGTTGAGGATCTCCCTCAGGTTCTCCGGCAGCTTGCCCGAGGCTACGATGGTGCAGTTGGACGAATGGTAATGCGATCTGTAGAACGCCTTCACCTGATCGAGCGTGAGGCGGTCGAAATCTTCGGTCTTCACGTCGCGCCCGTAAGGATGGTCCTCGCCGAACAACAGCTCCGTATAGCGGCGGCGGGCCAGCACATTCACCTTCTGGGAATTCACGAGGTGCTTTTGCTTTTTATTGGAAAGGTAGATCTCAAACTCGTCTTTCGGGAAGGTAGGATATTTCAGGATCTCCTCTACGAAATGCAGGCTCTGGTCGAGGTACTTGTTCAGGCTGAACAGGGCCAGTGTGGCATAATCCTGATCGACGGCGCATTCAAAAAAAGAGCCGTAGAAATCGATCCCGTCAGAGATCTGGTTCGCTGTATAGCTTTTCGTCCCTGTTTCCAGCAGGTTGTTGGCTGCCGAAGCCACCAGGGTCTGATCCTGGTAGTACATGCCTGCCTTAAAAATAAACTCTATCTTGGTAAGCTCCTGCGAGCCGCTGCTGACGGTGTATAGGTTGATGCCATTGTCGAGGCGGTGGTGCTCGGCTTGCTGGATCTCTATATTATCGATCGTTTTAAAAGCGGGTGCTTCTTTTCTGTTTAATGTCATGGCTTAAATTTACAGAAATTAGCCGGAATAAACTACCTTCCTTCAGGCAGAGTTTTGGGCGTGTGACCGTCCGAATGCGCCGGGGATCGGCGCAGAACTCCTTTGGCCGCATTCCGGCCCTTATCAAGGCCCCGATCGCCGGATATATAAAACAAAAATCCGGTCGTATGCACAACCGGATTCTGCTTTTATTCTCCTTTGTAATTCGTTTTTTTCATCGGAGAATGATTATCCCTACACTTATTTATTCATTTAATCTATGGGATCAGCTATTGTTTTAATTTCTCTTCATATTCCTTATCCATTCTGTCGAGCTCGTCAGCCCATTCTTTCCATTTCTTCCGGCCTTCTTCAGTGATATTGATGGTCAGGAAAATCTGTCCCGGAGTCTTGGTGGTTTTGAACTTTCCTCCTCTGGCATACTCCGTCGTTGATCCTTTGCCAATCCCAAAAGCGATCTGGTGGGCGCCCGCCGGTAATTCAGAGAGCAGCTTGAGAACACTTCTGTAATGCCCTTCCTTGTAAAAATACTGCTCAGGACGGTAGTTCTTCGGATCGATGGCCAGAGCGAAAGACAGGTATTGCAGCTTGCTTTCGCTGGTATAAGCCAGCACTTCATCATAAAGCAATTCCTTTTCGCCATCGTTCAGGTGAATGAAATACTTATCTCCTAAAGGAGCCGTCAGTGGTATACACACATAGATCTCCTCGCCCGAATTGAATTCTGTGACATTGGCCACACCGGCTGTCTGCCCGTTCGCAATTTTTGTTTTGGAAGCCACAGGCTCCTCGCCCGGCGCCATAAAAGATTGTGCAGTCAGAAACACGGTGGCAGAAACTGTGACTAATAACGTTTTGTTAAATATGGTTTTCATAAAATAAGATATTAATAATATTAAATCGGGTTTAGTTTACCAGTGAACCTCCCACATAGGTTTTCTCTTTCTTCACGGTTTTTCCGTCGGGCTGGTAGCTGATCCACTTTCCTTCTTTCTTACCTAATTCATAACGTCCTTTCTCCTCCAGAAGTCCTGTTTTATCTGAGTACTTTGTCCATTCCCCTGTTTTTAATCCCTGGTCATAAGCACCTTTTTCTGTCAGCTTGCCGGTTAGTTTCGAGTAGCTGGTCCACTCACCTGTTTTTGTGCCCATATCGTAATACCCTTTCTCCTCCGGCTTTCCGGTTGACGCAACATAGCTGCACCACAGGCCGTTCAGCTGATTTTTCTTATAATATCCCATCTCCTCTACCTGGCCGTTCAGGTTACATTTATAGAAAAAGCCATCCTTTACACCTTTCTTATATTCTTCATAGCGCTCTACACTTCCCCCTCTTCCGATGCTGCGGCTGAAGCCGGTTTGATAGCCCTGCTTGTAGTATATTTCACGCGTAAGCGTAGGCTCCATGCCCTCCGGCTGATCGTAGCAGCTTAACCTGCCATCTTTCAGTCCCATCAGGTACTCTGTCTTGTTCTGTAATCCCGATTTGGCATCCGGGCGCATGTATTTCAACCCAAAGCCGTTTTTGAATTCGCGACCGTCGATCACCGTCGCATCGATGTATTCGCCGTTCCTGCGGATGTTAATGTCCGGTTTTAATTCCTCGGGGCCGCTCTTCCCACCTACGCCTTCAAACTTTTCCTTGTCGGAAGAAGCCGCGTTATCATACCAGATCTCCATAAAGATACAGTCGGCACACTCGCCTGAGCCAGGCTTGCGAATCCCGACCGCGTCCGCCTGCGACAGAATGGCTTTTACAGTAACAGGCTGACCGTCTTTAAAGTTATTGACGCTTCTCAAAATGGCGCCATGCCCGTCTTTAGCTGAAGACGCGATGATCTCTCCACCGCCCGGGCAATTGGCAATGGCAGCAGCTTTTGCCTCTGCCTCCGTTTTTTTTCCATAAGCATACCCGTAGGCGCCGGTTGTTTTGTTGACTGCAACTGCGGAAGCCGCAAAGGAAGCTGTAGCGGATATAAGGCCCATGCTTACCAACAGCTTGTATTTTGTTATCTGTGTCATCTTCATTGTCATGTATCTGTTATTTTTTTTAATTACTTTGATGTGCAAACACCCCGCAGGCAGCCTGAAGCGGGACCTTAAGGGCTGTCGGCCCTGGTGCTCCTCTATACCAGCTTGATATCTTTGCTGTCCATCGGATCCAGCGCCGCGCTCTTCACATCGACATGCACCTCCACGCTGTACTCCGATTTCTCGGCATTGGCAAAGGCCGCCATCGAGCCCAGAGCGCCCATCGCTCCTCCTTTTTCGCGGAGGTCGTCGCTGTTGGATTTGATCAGCTTAAATTTCAGGTCGAAAGGGATTTCCTTGGTTTCCCCGGGCTTGATGGTAAAGTTTACAGGCATTTTCAACTCGCCTAAGGTGAACTCCTTGGTGGTTTTATCATCACCTCTGCCTGTCGTGTATTCTTCCTTCAGGGAAACCTCGATCTCCGTTACTTCCTGCTCGCTTTTGGTAGTGAGGATCACTTTCCCGCTGATGAGCTCCGATGTCTTTGACACCTGCCCGGGAACCTCCAAAACCACTTTGACGCCACCGATGCCTAATTTGCTCTTAATTGTCTGAAATAAACCCATATGCTATTTTTTTTTGCTAATTTGCTAAAGCCCCTGACTTTCCGGGCCGGGGCAAAGCTAAAGAGATTTCATTTTTCTTTTTTCGCCGATGTACATTCGCAGGGGGCCAATGATTATTCGTTGTGAAACGGAGAAAATCTGTACCTGACAAAAAAGCCCCCGGTAGATTCCGGAGGCTTTTCGGTTCAAAATATATCAGCTGTCCTTACTTTGAGCAGCTTAAACGTATGGGAAGATGCCGGAAGGATGGCAACAAAGCTCAGAGCCCGGAAAGGTAGCTGATGAGCTGGTCTTTTTTACGTGTGGAAACGGGGATGCTCTTGTCGTTGACAGTCACCAGGAAACCGCCGTCTGTCCGGTCGTAACGGCTGATGTGATGCACATTGACCAGGAATGACTGATGCACTCTCAGGAATGTATCCGCGGGAAGCATCTCCTCATATTCGCCAAGCGATCTGGATACCAGAATCTTTTTGCCGTTCAGCAGATGAAAGTTCGTGTAGTTGCGATCGGCCTCGCAGTAGACGATATCCGAAATATTCACGACGTGAATGCTGTCTGAGGTCTTGAGGGTGATTTTTTTGATCCCCTGCGATAGGTTCTCCATGTTCTTCATCAGCACGTCCATCCGCTCGGAGAGCTTTCCGGCATTTATTTTTTCCCTGGCGGAGGCAACAGCCGCAGAAAGCTCGTCGGGATCGACCGGCTTCAGGATATAGTCGAGCGCGGAAACCTTAAAGGCTTTGATGGCAAAGTCCTCGCTGCCCGTCACGAAGATAACATTGATCTTCTTATCGCCAATGGCCTTAATGACATCGAATCCGTTCCCGTCCTGCAGCTCAACGTCCAGGAACACGAGGTCGGGGCTTTGTTCGGAGATCTGATCTACGGCGGATGATACGGAGTCTGCCTCGTATACGGTCCCTATTTCCGGGCAATAGAGCTTAATCACTTCACGAACAGCTTCCCTCGCCCTTTTTTCATCATCAACGATCAATGCACGTATCATAAGTCGAATGTAAATCGACTCCAAAGGTACAGATTATAAAGGGATTGAAAAAGTAATTAAGGTGCCTTTCGGTTCCACAGGCCTGATCACGAAGCTGATCTTCCTGAGCTTGCGCTTATTGAGTAATTCGAGACGCTCTTTGGTGATGATGGTGGCCAGGGACGTGTGCTTATCGCCTTTAGGATCGGCAGGCAGGGGCTTAGCCGGAGCAGAAATACCGACACCATTGTCTTTGACGCTCACAATGAGACAGTTATTCTCTTTTCTGAATTCCACTTCTACCACTCCCTTATAGTCGATGTTTTTCAGGCCATGCTCGAGGGCGTTCTCAATAGAGGGCTGCGTCAGCATCGGTGGGATGAGCGTTGTTTCCAGGTCCATGTCTTCCGGCACCCGGATGGTGTAGTCGAACTTGTTTTCGAAGCGCAGCTGCTGCAGCTTCAGGTAATTATCGAGCCACTGCACCTCCCTGGAAAGCGTGATGTATTCCTCGCGCGAGTTCTCCAGGATGGCCCGTACCAGCTTCGCAAAGGCCGCCAGGTACTTACCCGATTCCTTCGGCTCGTTCTTATAGATAAAGCTCTGAATCGCTGTCAGCGAATTGAAGATAAAGTGCGGGTTCATCTGGCTTCGCAGCAGGCGCTGTTCCAGCTTCATGGTTTTCTGCCGGGTGATGATCCGGTTTTGCCGGAGGAACATAAAGGAAAAAGCCACTACAGCAAGGATCAGGGCGCCCATGCCGTAAAGCAAATAGCCTCTTCGCGAAAGCTCCAGCTGCTGGATCTCGTTCTTTTGGGTCAGCACCACGTTCTCCTGCTCTTTCTTCTCCGCCTCATAGCCAAACTGCTTGCGCATGCTGGCGCTCTTCGTCTCCTCGTTGAGGAAGCTGTCCCTCAGGCTTATGTACTGCTCATGCATGAGCAGGGCATTCTTATAGTCTTTCTTTTTTTTATAGATCCGGTAAAGGACTTCCGACGCCTGCCTCACATTGCCCATCACCTTCAGCTCCTTCGCGATGTTAAAGCTTTTGAGCGCCAGCGCTTCGGCCCGCGGAATATCATCGACGAGCAGGTACAGGCTCGCCATGCTGCGCATATTGTTCGACTGCAATTGCCGGTAGTTTTGGCCTTCGGCAATTTTCAGGGATTGCTCATAATAGCCCATCGTCCTGTTGAACGTCGCCCGGATCGTGTCCTGCGGGTATTGGTGCGTTTTCAGGTAAAAAAAGCAACGGTGATAGGTGCCTGCAAGCCCGTAAAGATCGCGGGCATAGAAGCGCAAAAAATTGTATTGCTTATTATGCTGCAACGCCGAGTTATAATAGAGCAGCACCTTTGAGCGGTAGGCAACGATAGAGTCCATGCTGCCATTCTTTTCCAGGAGGGCAAAAAAATCGTCCCTGTAAATAGTGGCAATATTGGTGATGGATTCGCTGATAAATTCATTGTCCTTGAGCTCGCGGGCAATCTTAAGGCACCTGAAATAATAGGCCCTGGCCTTATCCTTTTGCCCCTGCGCATATAATAGCGCGGCGATATTGTAGGTACTGGTGAGGATGCCTTTCTTATCGCTTATCTTTTCATGCAGTGCCAGCGACTCATAGTAATAATGAAGCGCCCTGATCACATCGCCCTTCTGGTAGTAGATCGCTCCGATGTTGAGCAAACCGTTCGCAGCGCCTTTGATCTCGCCGATGCTCTGGTCGATGCGGATGCTTTTCAGAAAATAAACGAGGGCGGAATCCATGTTCCCCTTTTCACTCAGCACATAGCCCAACAGGTTATAAGCACTGCTCAGTCCGCTCCTGTAGACGGCTTTTTCGGAGAGCAGCTGTGCCTTCCTGCAATAGCGCAGGGAGGAATCCAGATTGCTCACGGCATAGATGTCCCCTACCTGGATCAGGGCCAATACCTTTGCCGTATCGTGGCTGTTGGAATTAATCACGCGGCGCAGGGAATCCAGCTGGCGGTAGGTCTCGGGAGGAAAGTCCTGCGCCACGGCAGGTTTCACCGAGAGCAAAAGAAAACTGGAAAAAACAACTGCAACAAAGGACCTCAGGAAAAAAAACATGTTGGGGATTGAGAAAGAATGGATTCGTAAGAAAAGCTTCCGGCAGGTAGCGGCATCACTCTATGGAATCTTTCAGGTTGAGGAGCCTGGCTTTGATCTGCTTCAGCTTATCGATCACCTCGGCTTTTACCTGGTCGGATTCCTTGAGGCCGCCTTTGAGCTTGTCTTTAGCGCCTTGCAGCGTATAGCCTTTTTCCTTTACCAGGTGAAAAATGAGCTTGAAGTTCTCGATGTCTTTTTTGGTAAAGAGGCGGTTGCCTTTTTTATTTTTGGAAGGAGAGATCACATCGAATTCTTTCTCCCAAAAACGGATCAGCGAGGTGTTCACATCGAACATCGCCGCGACTTCCCCGATGGAATAAAACAATTTTTCGGTTTCTTTTTCCTCTGATACTGCCATCACTCAAAAGTAAAGAAAATCCCCGCGGCTGTTTAAAACTTTTTCAACAAAACACGAATTTGAATTAACATTGTTGATATGTAAGCACTGAGACAGGAGTCTTGAGATTGGCCGTCTCACGACCCAACACCCTGATCTCACATCTTATTTTTTCTCGCTTACCACCTCAAAAGGAATCGTTAATGTCTCTCCGGTATTATCCGAAACCGTGAGCAGGTGCTTTCCTTTGGCCGGCGCCACTCCCAGCTGGTGGATCTCTTTTGTGGTGCCTACCAGCACACCATCGATGTGCCAGAAAACCACATGGGAAGGATTGCGGTGCGCAATCTCCAACACCGTTTTTCCCTGCTCGCCGCTGAGCTCATAAGGAATATAGATCACGGTGCCGGGCTTGGGGTAGATCATCTCCATCGAGCGCTCTATCTCCGGCTCACAGCCCGGCCTGTAGGGCGGCAACGTTTTGTAGGAAGGATTTTTGATCTTATAGTAATACTCCAGCGTGGGCGGAAGCACGAACCAGGGCAGAGCTTTCATTTCCAGGGGCGATACACACTGGTCTGTGACGCGGTATTGCCCGGAAGCATCTGTATGAATGAGCTGGTGGTACTTACAGCTGAGGGCCACGTGGCTTTGCTTCGGGATCCATTCTTTTCTGAGATCGGGGCAATGCGGCGAAGGCAGGCAGCCGCTTTGCGCACACACGCTCACCTGCCTCAGATCGGCGGCCGGCATACCGAACCAGTCTGATTTCGGCAGCACACCAAAAATCTCGAACAGGACCGGCGCCGCTGCGGAAATCCCTGTCAGGCCCGGGCGGCCCTCGCCATCGGCATTCCCGATCCATACGCCCACCACATAGCGGCCGGTAATACCGATGGCCCAGCCGTCGCGGAAGCCAAAGCTGGTGCCTGTTTTCCAGGCGATCTTCTGCGCATTGCCCAGGCGCTTCCAGCTGGCGTCGATGTCGGGGCGGCCCACTTCGGCCATCGCTTCAAAGGTAAGCCAGATAGCCGAGGCGGAGATCAGCGGATCGGCGGCTTTTTCCTTACCGGGCCTGCGGGATGCCTGCTCCAGGTAATGCGGCTTTTCCCAGTCGGAGGCAAGGTAAGTATGCGAACCGTTATAGCGGTTCAGGGACTTCGCCATCGCCGCATAGGCCGCACACATGTCCCAGAGCTTCGACTCGCCGCCGCCGAGGATAAGCGACAGTCCGTAGTTGTCGGCGGGGCGGTTCATGGAGCTCAGACCCAGCTGTCTCAGGCGGTCCAGGAATTTCTGAATGCCATACTCCTGCAAAAGCTTCACGGCCGGAATGTTGAGGCTCCGCGCGAGCGCCTGTTTCGCGGGTACCGCACCATCGTAGGTAAAATCGAAGTTCTGCGGGACATAGCCGGAGATCTGCGTCGGAATATCAGGCACCAGCACATTGGGCATCAGCTGCCCGTCGTTGAGCATAAAGCCATAGAGGTAAGGTTTCAAAAGGCTTCCCGTGCTCCGGTCGGCCATGATCACATCCACATCCTCGCCATGCGGCTCGTGGTCCTTCAACGGCGTGTTCCCAATGTAAGAGAGCACCTCGTTGTTCCTCACATCCAGCACCAGGGCGCAGAGGTTATGCACCTCATTCTGCTTCAGGCGTGCACCGTGCCTGGAAACGATCTCCAGCAGCCTTTCCTGCAGCTCCGGATCGATGGTGGTGTTAAACCGGTTTTTCCCGGGCGATTCTTTCAGGGCCCTGTTCAGCAAATGCCTTGCTTTGTTGGGCAGCGGGAAAGGCTTCTCCGGCAAGGGCTCGCGCACTGCAAGTTTATAGGTTTCCTGGTCGAAATAATGCAGGCTGTACAATTTGTAAAGGAGGCGGTCGCGCTTTTGCTTCAGCTTTTCGGGGTTGCGCCCGGGATAGATCATAGACGGGGAATTCGGCAATACCGCCAGGGTGGCGCATTCCGCCCATGAAAGCTGGGCGAGGTCGCGCCCGAAATAACGCCAGGCAGCGGCCTCTACGCCTACCACATTGGTGCCGAAAGGCGCATGCGCTGCATACAAGCCGAGAATGTCGGCCTTCGAATGCGTCAGCTCCAGGCGAAGCGCCATCAGGAGCTCCAGCAGCTTTCCGGCATAGGTCCGCTTTTGGTTTTTGCGGATAAGCCTTGCCACCTGCATGGTAATGGTGCTGCCGCCGCTCACGATCTTCCCGGCCCTGCTGTTCTGCCGGAAGGCGCGCCACACCGACACCGGATTAACGCCGGGATGATTCATAAAATACTGATCCTCGAACACCACCAGGCTGCAATTGAATTTGGGGTTGGTGCTGCCGGTACCCGGAAAGCGCCACTGTCCGTCGTCTGCGATCCTTGCCGAAAGAAGCCCGCCCTGCCTGTCGTTCAGCACAACGGAATAGGAATCAGAAAACAAGGGATCAGGAAGGCAGAACAGGAAGCAGGTTGCAAGAGGAAGCAGAAGGCCCCATAAAACCAGTTTCTTTTTATGTAACCGCAGAAAATGCAATGGAAGCGCTTTGGAAGGCTAAATGTAATTAATAAAACGGATGTTACGGAATATATAAAAGCTTGTCAGTCCGGGTAATTTTTGTTATCCCGGATGCTACCGGAAATGACAATATACCCTTACAGCCAGTTCGTCACGAGGCATCGTGACTGCGATTCCTTTGCGGAGTAGAATGTATCGGGAACGACTGGAAAAAAATTTCAGAACACTTCCCGATACGATCGAAGTGACAGGATAACCTAAAGTCAGTTCGAGTGCCGCCCCGGTTCCTTTTGGGCGACGTAGCGAGAACGACAAGAAGAGAAATTCTCTAAAACGCTTCCCGATACGATGTCCTGACAAGGAACAGCCGGGACATCACTCGAGAGATCTCTCATGATATAAGCCTTTTAAAGAATAAACATATCAATTCAGCCCATGCTCTCTCTTACGCTTAAACAGCGCATCGTCGAGGGTCATGAATTTGAGATAGACCTCAAAGCCGCCCATGCCTTTGCTGACCTGGCTATATCTGGAAATGTTGTAATCATAAGAAAGGCCGATGGCATATTTTCCCATATCCAGGTTGATCTGCGGCACGATGGCATCGTTGAACCTGTAATACAGGCCCACATTCAGGCCGGCTTCCGTTTTGTTGCCCGTGAGCTTGGTGCCGTTCTTAAAGCGAAAGCGCAGGTGTGTTCCCGCAATGATCTCCATCGCGGAGGCCTGCTGCAGGTAGACAAGGCTTGGCAGCAGCGACAGCCTGGTATCCTTAAAATCGATGCGGGCCTGCACGTTGCCTACAAAACGCATGGGCACGCGGTATACCGATCCGGTACTGAAACGCTGAACGGGCCGGTTGATGTGGTGCACCGCCGCTCCGATCCTCAGGCTGAAAATATCGTCCCGGGTCATGTCGCTTGTGGCAGAAGAATATTCATAGTTGACGCCGGCGCCCACATCCGAATTCACAAAGGAAGTATAGTTCACGGTCTCTCCTGTGGCCAGGGATTGATCGATCTCTTTCCCATTGTACTGGTTGCCGTAGGTCAATGCCGCATAGGTAGCGCTGTTCTGATTGACGCCAAGATAGATGCCTCCGGCAATCTTACTGTTCTTGCCGGCCTTTACAATAGCGTTGGCATGAAGCTGGGCCTGTGTGGTCCCGATCTTCGCCACACCGGCCCTGTCGTTGAAGATGAACAAGCCCAATCCTGCATAGGCCTTGTTCTTTCTTACTTTGAGCGCGTTGCCATCAATGCTCAGGGCCATGGTCTGGTAGGCATTTCCCATCGAGGCCCACTGGTTCCTGTAATTGGCCACCGCCCGGAAATAGCCGTTGAAAAAGCCGGTATTGGCGGGATTAAGCCACAAAGGCGATTCCTGGATCTGCGAAAAGTGAATATCCTGGGCTGACGCGACAAAGGTCCACAACACCAGCAGGTATGAGAGATATGTTTTCATAGGCTTGATGATTGAGGGTTATCGCAACAGGGTCACATTTCCTTTCGAGCGTTTTTTATCGCCTTCCACACTGGTGAATTTGATCAGGTAGGCATATACGCCGGTGTGCGCCGGTGTGCCGTTGAAGTTTCCATCCCAGCCTTTAGAGAGGTCGTTGGTGCTGAATACGAGCTGGCCCCAGCGGTTCCAGATCTCGATGGATACATCCGTGGCACGCAGCCCCCCCAGCGCAAAGAGCACATCGTTGTTGCCGTCACCGTTAGGCGTAAAGGCCGATGGCAGGATGACATCCGTATCGCCTTCCTTCAGGATCTCCTCGACCTTTTTTTCCTTGGCCTTGTAATGGGCGATCACCGTATCGGCCTGCGTGAAGTTGATCGTCACCGTGTCGCGCGTGGCAGAAGGCGAAGGCGTGTGGCGCTTAAACTCCCAGTGATCGAACTCATAATTGGCGGCATCCAGCTCCCGCTGCTCAAAGCTCATGCTCACGCCCCCGAAGTAATTTCCGCGCCACACATAGTTGGGCAGCCAGATGCTGTTAAGCTTCACCTCGCCTTTGCCGGCAGGCAGCACGTTCACGGCAATCTGGTAAGGGCCTGTAACATTGTAGCAGTCCTTTATTTTCTGCTCGATGAAGGAGCAGCGCTGCGTGATCTTGCTTTGCAGCGTATCCATGTTCTTGTTCCATTGGGCCAGCGTGGAGCCGCTGCCCCATTTGGCTACGTGGCGCGGCATTTCCGGCGTCAGGATGTTCTTGAAATAATAGAACTGGTCCATGATGCTGTCGCACTTCAGGGCCGTGTTCAGGAGATCGGCGTAGCGGTTGATGTACATGGATTTAAAGGCCGGGTTGGCCATCAGCTTTTCCAGCATGTCGGGGTGGCCTTTATTGGGCCCTGCATTATGAAAGGTGCTTTCATAAGCACAGGGATCGGCTTCCATGCCCGTTGTCGGGATCCCCGAAAAATTCTCGCCCAGGTCATACACATTGTCCATGTCCCAGTTCCAGTAGCGCCATTTCTTTTTATCACCCAGCTTCGCCCTGCCTCTCCACCAGGCGGTATTCCAGTTGATGAAATCGGAGTTCACCACATAGGAGTTGTAGATCATGTAATCAATGAGGCTTTTAAAATTGAGCTTGCTGTCCACATAAGCATAGGCGGCGGCATTCGTCATCGGGTTGGCCATTACATAATTGTACAGGTTCACCCAGCCGGTGTCGCTGCCATCCCTGATCTGCAGGCTTCCCCAGTAGGCGAGGTTGTCGATGCTATCCTTCGGCTGATCGTAATAATAATCGGTGTAATCGGTTTCAAAGGCCTCTCTCAGCTCATAAATGCCCCAGTACTGCCCATTGACGAAGGTAATGACGTGCTTGTTGCGCCGGCCGTCGATCTCCAGCTCCTTGCGGAAGCAATAGCTCTGCACGAAGGCGTCGCGCATGTGGCAGGCCACGCCGGGCTTATCTCCCGGGAAGTTATCAGAGGCGGCGGCTTTCAGGATCACATGCTGAAATTCCTTGCGCTTGCTCTTTCCCATTTTCCAATCGGTAAAGAATTTATGCAGCAGGGCGTAATTGTAGCCGTAATCATCCTTGGTCTCGAAATCGATCCCGCGCTGGTCGTAGGCCCAGGAATCGTTGCCGTGCTTGTTGGAGAGGCCATAGGTTTCGGTAATAAAGGTGTTGTTATCGAAGTACTCGAAATGCGTGGGCGGATTGTTTTGCGTGCCGTTCATCAGCTGGTTGAGCTTGGTGCCGCCGCTGATCGACACCACGCCATACTGCGCGTTGATGTTCTCATTCACAAAATAGGTATTGGTTTCCATAAAGCTGGGCAGGATGCTGGCATTGCTGCTCACGGCATAGGCCCTGACAACCGTTGTGGATGTGGTGCTCACGGGCGTGGCCGCATAGACCGTCGACGAGGTGGTGGGCTCCGAGCCGTCGGTGGTGTAATAGACCGTGAGGCCGGAGGAAGGAGGGACCGAAATGGAAATGCTCTGTCCTGAGCTGTAAAATCCGGGGCCCGGGCTTAGCAGCGGCGTTGGCGCATAGCCGTCGTAAGCCGTGCCGGTGTTGGAGGCATTGGGGGTTGGCGTGGTGTACACTTTCCAGGTAGCGGAGCCATCGGGGCTGCGGCCGCGCGAATGCCTGACCTGCGTTTTTCTCAGGCGAAGGGTGTCCACCACATTGGAGCCGTTCATAAGCACGATCCAGTCGCCCTTGCACTGGGTCAGCTTAAAGTTGGTATGGATGTGCCCTGCGGCATTGGAAGGATCGCCCTTGCCGCTGCACCACACCCGCAGGAAGCCGCCACCGGGGATACTGGTGCCGGGAGGAAAAGCATATTTCACAATATCGTTGGGGTCGTCGCTCATGTTCCAGCCGCCAATGTTGGCAGCGGACGAGCCTGCATTGTACAGCTCCACCCAGTCGGGCGAGCTCCCAGTATTGTCGACAAAGACTGTCCCGGTGGTAAGTGTGGAATTGGAAACCGAATATTCGTTGATCTTAACCTGACCACTGGCCGGCAGAATAAACACAAGGAATAAAAGCGGGAGTAGGAGTTTAGTCATTCTTTAACTATTTGGTAATACTAAATATACTATTATAATATGTTAAAAAATCCTATTATTTCCATCCAAAATTGGACTTTTAAACTTCTTTGCCCAAAACGGGTTTTAATTATGGCAAACAGCTACTTAATGAGTAAATTTGCATTTCTAAAATTATGAGCGACAAAATTGAACACGAATGTGGTGTGGCACTGATCCGGTTGCTGAAACCATTAAGCTTTTACAAGGAAAAGTACGGTAGCAGCAGGTATGGTTTGCATAAGATGTACCAGCTGATGGACAAGATGATCAACCGCGGACAGGATGGCGCGGGCATCGCTACGGTGAAACTCGACATGGAGCCGGGAACCACCTACATCGACCGTTTGCGTTCAATCGAGCCGAAAGCCACACAGGATATTTTTTCGCAGGTGAACGACCTTTACATCCAGGCCAAGCAGAAAAATCCCGAAGCTTACAATGACATCGAGTGGCAGAAAAAAAACATTCCTTTCATGGGTGAGCTCATCCTGGGTCACCTGCGCTACGGCACCTACGGCGGCAACAACATTCAGAGCTGTCACCCCTTCAGGAGGCAAAACAACTGGATGGCCCGCAACCTCCTGGTGGCAGGCAACTTCAACCTTACCAACGTAGACGAGCTGCTGGGTCACCTGATCGAGCTGGGCCAGCACCCGACGGTGAAAGCCGATACGGTAACGGTGATGGAGAAGATCGGCCACTTCCTCGACAAGGAAAACGATCGCCTCTTCAAAATATTCAAGGAACAAGGATTAAACAATTATGAGATCTCCAAAGAGATCCAGAAGCATATCGACGTGACCTCCATCCTGGTGGAGAGTAGCAAAAAATGGGACGGCGGCTATGTGATGGCCGGCATGATGGGCCATGGCGACGCCTTCGTGCTGAGGGACCCCAGCGGGATCCGCCCGGCCTATGTGTACAAAGACGATGAAGTGCTCGTGGTAGCCAGCGAGCGGCCGGTCATCCAGACGGTGTTCAATGTGAGCATCTCGGACGTGCAGGAGCTGAAGCCGGGGCATGCAGCCATCATTAAAAAAGACGGCAGCTATACCGAGCAGCAGATCATCGAGCCGCTGGAAAAAAAGGCCTGCTCTTTCGAGCGGATCTATTTCAGCCGCGGCAATGATGCGGATATTTACAGGGAACGCCAGCAGCTGGGGCGCTACCTCGTACCGCAGGTATTAAAAGCGATCGACTACGACCTCGACAATACGGTGTTCAGCTATATCCCCAACACGGCGGAAGTGGCTTTCGGCGGGCTGGTGGAAGGCATCGACGAGCACATCAACAAAGCGAAGGCGACGGAGATCCTGAAAATGGGCGCTAACGTTTCGGAGCCTGCCCTCAGCCAGATCCTGGCCAGGCATCCGCGCATCCACAAGGTGATCCTGAAGGACGCCAAGCAGCGCACCTTCATCACCGACGATGAGAGCCGCGACAGCCTGGTGAACCTCGTGTACGACATTACTTACGAAACAGTGCGGAAGGACATCGACACCCTCGTGGTGCTGGATGACAGCATCGTGCGTGGCACCACGCTCAAGCAAAGCATTCTCCGCATCCTCGACCGCTTACATCCTAAAAAGATCATCATCATCTCTTCGGCGCCGCAGATCCGCTATCCCGACTGCTATGGCATCGACATGGCGATCATCGGGAAGTTTGTGGCGTTCGATGCCGCCATTTCCCTGATCAAAGAAACCGGTAAGGAAGGCCTGCTCAACAACCTCTACGAAAAGGCGAAAGCCGAGCTGCTGAAGCCTAAGGAAGAGCAGGTCAATATCGTGAAGGAAGTATACCGCACCTTTACCAATGAGGAAATCTCGCAGAAGATCGCCGAGCTCATCCGCCCGGCCGACCTGAAAGCGGAGCTGCAGATCATCTACCAGACCATTGAAGGCCTGCACCAGTCCTGCCCGCATAACCTCGGCGACTGGTACTTTACGGGCAACTACCCTACTCCCGGCGGGAATAAGGTGTCCAACAAGGCTTTTGTGAATTACATGGAAGGAAAGAACGAAAGGGCTTACTAGCAGACAGCCTGCCATGATTATAAAAACCCCATCCGGATCTTTCCGGATGGGGTTTGTTTTTTTGGAGGGCAACTTAGCTCTGCGCAAAGAAGCGTATTACCTGTTCGCAGATATACCTTACCTCTTCAATGCTGAGCTCATGGTACATCGGAAGCCTGAGCAGGCCATCCGTGTAGCGGTCGGACCAGACGAGGTCCGACTGATTATTCTTTTCGTAAAAGCGGCTTTTATTCAATGACAGGAAATGAAAGGCGGAGCTGATGCCTTTGTCCTTCAGAAAGGCGATCAGTGGCTGCCGCTGTGCGGGATCGGCGAGCACGATGTAAAAGATATGCCCGTTGTGAGCCGCAGCGGCCGGAATCTGCGGACGTTTCAGGAAGCCTTTGTGCTCTGCCTCCTGAAGGCCGGAGAAATAGGTGTTCCAGAGCAGCAGTCGTTTTTCCTGGATTGGCCGGAGCTGTTCGAGCTGTGCATAGAGGAAAGCGGCCGTGATCTCGGAAGGCATAAAGGAAGAGCCGATGTCCACCCACTCATATTTTTTCACCTCGCCCCTCACGAAGGCCTGGCGATTGGTGCCTTTTTCGCTGATGATCTCCGCGCGCTGCAAAAACCGCTCATCGTTAATGGCCAGCAGCCCGCCTTCACCGGAGATCACATTTTTGGTTTCGTGAAAAGAGAAGGCGGCCAGGTGCCCTATAGAGCCTAAGGGACGGCCTTTGTAATAGCTATCGATGGACTGCGCAGCATCTTCCACCACAAGGATCCTGTGCTTAGCCGCTATCGCCATAATGGCATCCATGTCGCAGGCAATGCCCGCATAATGCATGGCCACAATGGCTTTGGTGTTCGGGGTAATCAGCGCCTCAAGTGCGGCGGCATCCATGTTTGGATTTTCGGGATGACTATCGGCAAAAACAATATTGGCACCGCGCAGCACAAAGGCATTTACCGTAGATACAAAAGTATAGGCCGGGGCAATCACTTCATCCCCTTCCCGGATATCGAGCAGGATGGCTGCCATCTCCAGGGCATCGGTACAGGAGGTGGTGAGAAAGGCTTTCCTGATCCCATAGTGCTGCTCGAAGAACGCCGTGCATTTTTTCGTGAACGCGCCTTCGCCCGAGAGCCTGCGCGAGGCGGTCACTTCCGCGATGTAGCCTTGCTCCTGCCCGGTGATGTATGGCTTATTGAAGGGGATCGTGTGCATTCCTGTTATCTGAACTTAAACTTAAGGATATTTATCAATTTAAAATACCTTTCCCAAAGCTTTATTTCGGTTTTAAAATCCTCATGCCTTCTGGCAGGCTGAGCCATTAAGCTGTCGAACTCGGCCTCGCTCAGCCCCAGCTTCTTAAGCACGTACTGCTTCTCCTGCGCCAATTCGGCCTCACTTTCATACAAGGGCTTTTTAAGCTCTTCCAATGCCTGCTCCCTGGTGATCTGCCCGCTGCAAATCAGGTTCGACAGATGGGCTTTTCGCTTATCGATGCCGAAACGCACCGGCAGGATGTATGCCTGGTAAAATTTGGTGAAGATGGACTCGTAATGCTTGCCGCCGTAGTCGCGCCAGGAGAGCTCGGCGGTAATCAGTTTCTTGGCGTTTTCCTTATTGTAAGGGATGTAATTGAGCACATAAACGGATTCCAGCTTCAGGAACCAATGGTAGTAGAGCTTCTTAAAAAACCCGACATAAGGGAATGTCCGGATGGGCTTCCCGCTTCCGAATTTCCGGTAAATGTCGGAGATATTTTCCCAATCGGCTTTATCAAATACCCATCCCCTGGGCATGATGGCTTCGGTCGCGTAATTAAAGCCGTTGATCGTATAGCGCAGCTTATGCTTAATCGCTATTTTATACATGGTGGCCATGATGGCATGATCCGTCAATGCCTCTATATCCACTACTCCGGCCCTGATATAGGCCAGCTGCAGCTCCCTGAACTCTTCCCAGTTGATAACGTAGGTATTGAGCTCCAACCCCAGCTTCTCACAGATGCTGGTAATGTTTGCCGTAGCCAACTCGCTGTTCCAGCCATTGTCAAAATGGACCACGAGCGGACGCAGCCCCTGCTGCTTCGACCAGTAGGCCAGGTAGGAGCTGTCGACGCCACCGCTCACACCCAGGATACAATCGTAGGCCTTATTCCTTCCCTCCTGTTTGATGGCTGCCACCTTCCGTTCCAGCCACTGCTTCTTCTGCGCCTCGCTGCCCAATGCGCGGGTTACGGAATCATAATAGCTACAGTAGTTACAAACGCCTTCTTCATTGAACGTGATGTTCCTGACATCCTCCGAATTTAATATACATCTCTTACACTCCATTTTTTCTGATAACGATCCTGTCGTAATTTTTTAATGATACCAGCGTGCTTTTAAGATCGTTGATCCAAAAGCGCCATGTCTGCCTGAGCGGCTTTTTATTCCTCTTCAAGCTGTTGAGAAACAAAAAATCCTTCAGCGTATTTTTTTTCCAGAACCCGAAACTGTTCATATAGTCTTCCTGCCTGCTTGCCTGCAAAGAGGTAATAGAGCCGGAATTTATCGTCCGCAGATAAACAGGGGCCTTGCTTTCCGAAAACAGGATCCGGTGGTTCTGGTTATAGTAGTGGTGAAAATCGTTATGCTCGTTTTCGATCAGCAGGCATTGGCTTTTGTACCGGGTGTAATCTCCCGGGGGGAAATTGCCGAAAGGCGCCAGGGCATGCGCTCTTTTATGGATGCATGTATTCGGGAACCAATAGCGCACAGCCCGCGAAACACAGCCTGTTTCGGAATTCCAGTAATGATGGGATCTATCGACGTAAAGGTCAAAGCTGGCATCCGACAATTCCTTTAAAAGCCGCGGATTGAAAATATCATCATCATCCAGGCGAATGAGGTAGTCTCCTTCCACCTGGTGCTCCCGGATGTATTGCGTTGCCATCTGAAGCTTTTCCTCCTTGTGGCCTTCGAAATCCAGCAGCATAAAGTTTGGCCCGGGAATTTCATGTTCCCCCGGCTTTCCGATCAGCAAGGCCTTCCAGGCGGTATAGCTTTGCGAATGTAAATTATCAAAGCACAACTTCCTTAAAAAACGGCGGTCTTCGGAAAGATGCGACGCGGGTGTGAGAGGAATAATGAATAAAAACGTTTTTTGCATAAGGGTTGTCGTGTGCCGGCCGCTTTCTTCAAAGCATGCCGGCAATGTCCATTATTGTCAGACAAGACTTTGTACTGCTCATACCTTCAGGCTCAACAGCTGATCTGCAAAGGCTGGGTAATTATGCTCCGCCGAAAAATGCGCAGCGAAGAAGGCTCTGACGCCTTCCCTGAAGGCCGGAGCATGGAGCGCCGAGCCTGAAAAGTTATTAAGCAGCTGACCTAATTCTTCCGGCTCAAAACCCGCATCGATCAGGACTCCTGTTCGGGAAGTCACAATCTCCGAAACACCTCCCACATCGGTGGCAATTACAGGAATGCCAAAGCTGATAGCTTCCATGATGGAAACCGGGATGCCTTCCGAGATACTCGTGTTCACAAATACAGATACCGGCTGCTTCTTATAAAACGCCATTAATTCGGAATGAGAAATCTTTCCCATCATCTGAACCCGGATGTGAGGAGGCAATGAGCCGGCCAATGCTTCGATCCCGGCTCTCAGATTCCCATCGCCGAAATGAAACCAGGTCATCGGCACCTGCACCGTCTTCAAGGCCTGCACCAGCAGGTGCACTCTTTTAACCGCCACTATATTGGCACAGGACACCACCACCAGCTGCTGCGCATCGAAAGGATTCAGGCCATGATGATAGACTCCCAGATAAGCGGTCCTGATCTTATCAGCATACTGCGGATACAAGGCCTGCAGGTAATTCATTCCGGTTTTTGAGATGCAAAATACCTTGTCAGCCTGTGATAATTGAAAGGTGCGAAAGGGAATGTAGTTTTCCTTCCCGTTGTTCTCATACAGGTCGAAGCCATGAGCCCGCGATACATAGTTTGTAATATGGCCCTGCTTTTTCAGAATGGCTAAGAGCGTGGCTTCATTCGAGAACCAGTAGGAATAAAAATGCGCCTGGCCCTGACGGATGAAAGGCTTCAGCTCCTCCGCTTTTAAGAACAGATCGAGGAGAAGAAAGAAATTTTGTTTCCTGCTTTTTTTTGCCATTGCCTGCTGCCTGGAATAGCGGCGCTCATGCCTGAGGATCGTGAAGAGAAGGATCAGGTTTTTGAGCAGTGCCGACACTTTTTGTCCCTTGCTGTAATGCCCTTTCAGAAGGATCAGCTCGGCATTGTCCGGCAAGCGGCTGTTGGCAGGACCGTTTGCCAGGGCCGGAATAATGTAGACTTTCCGGAACCGCTCGCACAGCGTCGCCATCTCATTTTCCACAAACACCTCATTGCCGTATGGAAATTCGGAGGTAAACAGGTATAGGATCGGTCGCTTATCCAATGCGGCGCTCATGATGAAGGTGTGAGAGATGCTCTAACAGCTCCCTGGTGCAATGCTCAAAGGTATGCCGGCTAAAATCGTAGCCGGGATCAGGGATCTGCTGCGTAACTGCATTTTCACGGATGGCTGAGCACGCGGCTTCCAGCTCCTCTTCCCGGATATGAAATCCGAGCTTGTTCCGGATCAGAAACTCGGATACACTGCCTTCTTTTCCGAAATATAATACAGGTTTCCGCAGGCACAGTATCTCGAAAAATTTGGATGAGAATGCCTCCGCGCTCCAGGAAGGCCTGAACAGCAGTATAAAGCTGCATTTCTGCAGCTCCGACCTGTAATCTTCCTTCTTTAAAAACCCGGCGACCTGAACGCCGCCCTCTTCCAGGATCCTGTTATAAGCCGGATAAGGCACGTAAAAGAAAGCCTCGTGACTTTTTTCCGTTTGCTTCCTGTATAAGCTCAGGAAGCGCGTAAAGGTTTCCATTTCACGCTCCATCCCATTGTACAGCTCGCCGCCATAAATGAACCTGTCCTTGTCGCTGTGGCGCACAGGCACCTGCGGCTGCTTGCTCAGATCGAAAAAGTCGTTGTCCACGCAGTGTGGCAGGGTGATCACCTTCGCGCCGGGCCGGATCTTCCGGATGGTATCCGACATATCATTATTCACTGTTAATACAAGGTCCACAGCCTGAAGCACCGCTTCCTCCTGCGCCCGCTCATAGCGGATCTGCTCAGCGGTCAGCCCTTCATAGCTGTCCTCTCTCTTATCGCGGTAGTCGATCACAAATTTCACAGCAGGGAATTCCTGCCTGAGCGGCAGAATTATCGCGCTGTAATCAAAAGGCCCTACAGAGAGGATTACGGTACCGATGTTCTTTTCCCTGATCAGCTGCCTCGCTTTTTCATGAAATTTTCCGGTGTTAGGAGACGAAATATCGGTATAATTTCCTTTTAGTTTCTTTTTACGGAACTGCCAGGTGTAATAAGACCATTTCCAGCGCAGCTTATCGGCAAGACTTCCGGGTAGCGTCGTCTGGAAATAAGGCTTATCGACGGGTGTCAGGTGCACACGCGTAATTTTATCCTGGTATTCCAGAATATCTTCATCCCATGAGGATGCAGAATCCGGAAAGTCACCGGCCAACACAAAAGTATTTTGCCCGAGGCGGTTCAGGTATTTGACGTGTTTCGCCCAGCGCCTTCCTCCCACACGCTTGTATGGTGGAAAATAATAGGAGATCACCAGCAGGTTTCCGCTCATTTCAGGACATGATAAAGGTTAAGGATCTTCCAACCGTCAACATGGTCTATGAATTTCGGATCGAAGAGCCGGAGCTCCTTCAGCTTCGCTCTCTGCTCAGCCTGTCTTTGGATCAGCGCCGGCCGCGACATCCAAAGCTTCTGCGGGGTTTCATAGCCTACTTTTTCCCTTCGCCAGCAGATGTCGGCCGGCAACCAGGCATCCTGCGCCTTCCTGAGCAGGAGCTTCGACCAGCCGTCGTTCATTTTGTAATGGGAGGGCAGCGTGAACACAAATTCCACAAGCTTATGGTACAGGAAAGGTAATCTCACCTCCCGTGAATGCGCCATCGAATTCCGGTCGGCATACCTCAGTAAATTCTGAAGGCCATCGCGCATCAGGGAATGATTAAGCACAGAGTTAAGGTCCGACCAGTTTACCGGAGGCGCGTCTTTAGAGGCTTCCGGCTTAAAGTAGGCCGCATTTAAAGGATTATAGGATTCCGGCACCGCAGACCTGCTCAGCAGATTCTTCAGACCCGACAGCTGTTTATGCAGGCGCGGGTATTTCAGCATAAGCGCCAGGTTTCCGCCGATGTGCTGCTCGAATCCCAAAAGCTCTTTCACTCTTTGCTTTTCAGCGTCATAGCCTTTGTCGCCTTTGACAAACATTTCGCGGAGCCTCACGGGCCAGTACTGGTTATAGCCGGCCATAAACTCATCGGAGCCCTGGCCGTCGAGCAACACCGTCACGTTATTTTCCCGGGCCAGCTTCATGACCCTGTACTGCGCGTACATACTGGTTGAGGCGACAGGCTCATCCTGGTGGTACAGAAGATTGTCGAGATACTGTATCACCTCCA
>Ga0233425_10004466_pt1 | contig 23454 bp, 19 predicted proteins | sample Watercolumn_Towu_2_FD_181712 | JGI IMG/M metagenome (GOLD analysis project Ga0233425, IMG submission 181712) | Freshwater microbial communities from Lake Towuti, South Sulawesi, Indonesia - Watercolumn_Towuti2014_140_MG | ecosystem: Environmental > Aquatic > Freshwater > Lake | place... | reverse complement strand
AGCGACAGCTTCTGGGAGCGTGTCGCGGCGATCCGCGGCGGCTGGGGAGCGATTCTCGGACCGTTCGAGGCGTATCTGCTGGTGCGGGGCTTGCGCACCTTGCCCCTGCGCGTCAGCGCCCAGAGCGCCGGGGCGCTCCGCCTCGCGCAGCGGCTCTCGGCGCATCCGCTGGTGAGCGCGGTGCTCTATCCCGGCCTGCCGGACCATCCCGGTCACACGGTCGCGGCGCGGCAGATGGAGGGCGGCTTCGGCTTCATGCTCTCGATCCGCGTGGCCGGCGGCGAGGCGGCGGCGATCGGGACCGCCGCACGGGTGGCGCTGTGGAAGCGCGCCACCTCGCTCGGCGGCGTGGAGAGCCTCATCGAGCACCGCGCGTCAGTCGAAGGGCCGGGCACGCCCTGCCCACCCGACCTGCTGCGCCTCTCCACCGGCATCGAGGATCCGGACGACCTGTTCCGCGATCTCGACGCGGCCCTGACGGCGGCGCACGGCGCGGCGGCCTGACCGCTCTCAAGTCAAAACCGACGAAATCTGTGGAAGGCGCACCTGCGCTCGCGGTTTTCGCGCGTTGTCGCGACGACGAGCCCCGAGCCGGGACGCGAACCGACATGACGAACCGTAACGCCTTCCTCTTCGCCGTGCTCGCGCTCGGCCTCGTTTCCGCCGCGGCCAGAGCCGAGGACGGGCCGCCGAATCTCGACGTCGAGGCGACCTGCAAATCGGCCGAGCGGGTGCAGAGCACGCTCAGCGACAACCCCAGCAAGGATGCCTGTCTGACCTCCGAGCGCGGGGCCGAGAAAGATCTGAAGAAGCGCTGGGGACAATTCCCGGCCGCGGCCAAGTCGCAGTGTACGCAGCAATTCCAGGCCGGTGGCTTTCCGTCCTACGTCGAGCTTCTCACCTGCCTCGAATTGGCGAGCGGCACTGTGCCGTCGCAGTCGGGCACGGATCAGCCCGGCAGGTCCGATGACGGCGGCGGCCGGAGCGGCAAGAAGGAGGGCAGTTCGCTGACCCGCGAGCCTGCCCCGACGCAGCGCACCAATCCGATCGAGGTGCTGGAAAACAAGTAGACCTCGCCGCCTCCGGCTCTTGCGATGCGGCGCGGCGAGATTCGCATGATCAGTGCAGCGTCGGCGCGCCCGCCTCGTCGATGGCGACCGAAAGCCAGGGCGTCGTCGCGCCGACGGCCGTCGGCTCGGCGACGCCGGTGCGGCTCTGATGCAGTTCGAGCAGTTCCGGCGCCGGCCGAGTGTCATCCTCGGTGAGGAACAGGCCGCGCGCCTTCGAGCCCAGGCCGAGCCGGGTGCTGCTGGTGAGCACGCTCTGGACCGGGCTCGTCAGCAGCGCGAGGGCCACCGGTGCCATCCACAGCGCCAGCCAGTGGCTTCCGGAAAAGGCGAGCAATACCACCAGCGCCCCGCCCGCCGCGATCGCGTCGCTCTGAAGCCGGACGGCCTCGCCCCACGGCACGCTGCGGTCGTCGCGCGCCTGCGCATCCCAGCGCACGACGCGACCGACCAGGGTCGTCACCACGGCCCCCGCGGCGAACAGAGCCATCACCGGCCACAGCAGGACCCAGATCGCCTGTTCGAGCGCCGCGCTGACGAGCAGCGAGCGGGTGCCGCCGAAATCCGCCCGCCGTTGCGGCGAGGCCAGCACGTAGCCGAGGCTCAGGAGCTTGGGCAGCGCCATGACGGCGATGACGAGGCCGGCGAGCGCCGCGGCGACCGCGTTGCCGCCGTCGATGCCGTAACCGATCAGCCCAAGTTCGCCGGACCGGGCCGCTTGCCACGTGCCTAGGGAGAGGAAGGCGATCCAGAGCGGATAGACGCAGTAGCCGAGGATGCCGACGCCGAGGTGCCAGCGGCTGGCGCCGAGCAGGCCCTTCATCGGAAGGACGCGGATGTGCTGCAGGTTGCCCTGGCACCAGCGCCGCTCGCGCCCGAGCAGATCGATGAGATTGGTCGGCATCTCCTCCCAGGTTCCGCCCATCTCCGGCAGGAGGCGCACCTCCCAGCCGGCCCGGCGCAGCAGCGCCCCCTCGACGATGTCGTGGCAGAGGATCTCGCCGCCGAGCGGCGGCCTGCCCGACAGCACCGGAAGCTCCGCATTGCTGGCGAAGGCCTCGATGCGCAGGATCGCGTTGTGGCCCCAGTAGGAGCCGTCCGGGCCCTGCCATGTCTCCAGGCAGCGCAGAGAGAGTGGCGCGTAGAGGCGCACGGCGAATTGCTGGATCCGCGCGAACAGGGTGTCCCGGCCGGCGGCGTAGGAGACGGTCTGGATCAGTCCGGTGCGCGGGTTCTCCTCCATCAGCCGGGCCAGCCGACGCATGGCGGCGCCGGTCATCAGGCTGTCGGCGTCGAGCACGATCATGAAGTCGTATTCATGCCCGTAGGTTCGGCAGAATTCGGCGATGTTTCCGGCCTTGCGGCCGGTGTTTTCGGTCCGGCGGCGATAGCGGATGCGGGGCATGCCGCGGCCCTCGCGCCGGCTCCAGGCCTCGATGCGGGCGAATTCGTGCTCCTCGACCGCGCTGATCGCGCCCTCGCGCGTGTCGGAGAGGACGAAGATGTCGATGTCCGAGCCGTCGCCGCCCTCGCGCTGAAGCGAACGAGCCATGACGCGGATCGCCGAGAACACCGCGATCGGGTCCTCGGCGTGGATCGCCACCACCGCCGCCGTGCGGCTCAGGCCGGTCGGACGGGTGGAGATCGTGGCGGAGCGCCGTTCCAGCGGCGAGAGGACACGGTCACCCATCAGTGCGGCGACGAGGCCGTAGAGGTACTGCCAGGCCGTGAAGGACTGCCACGCCATCAACACCACGAAGAGTCCGAGCACGCTGCACCCGAGCCACGTTTCCGGCAGGCCGTAGGCGGCGAGAGCCAGGGCGGCCAGGATGGCGGCGGTGGCGAGCGTCGGACCGGCCAGGGCGAGGCGACGCAACCGAAAGGACGCCGGCCGCGGCGCGGGGCCCGCGCCTCTCAGGCGGGTTTCACCCCCGGCCCCCGTCTCGACGGAGCGTTCCGCCTGCGGCAAGTCTGGGCTGGACATGATCGACGTCGACACTCGCGGGAGGGATGAACGGATGGCTGGACCGTCGGACGCTGACAACGGGGCGCCCGAGGCGAACGGCGTTTCGCGGCGCGCCCTCGTACGGGGCGCTGTTCGTGGTGCTCTTGCCGGTTCGGCCGGCTTGAGCGTTTCTGGCCTTTTCGACCTGAATACAGCCAGAACGATGGCTCAAACCTCAGAGAGCGCCGCTTCCCGGGGCGCGACAGAGTCGCGTCCGATCACCTTTGAGGCTCTGGCCCAGCGTGCCGAGCGCCTCGCGGCCGAGCCGTATCGTCCTCCCGGCAACGATCTGCCGCAGGAATTGGCCGCCCTCGACTACGACGCATTCCAGGCGATCCGCTTTCGTCCCGAGGCGACGGTTCCGCTCGGGCCGCGATTCTCGATGCAACCGTTCCACCGCGGCAGCCTGCATGCCAAGCGCGTGGAAATCCGACTGCAATCGCCCGAGGGCGTGCGTCTCTTCGCCTACGATCCGGATCTGTTCGACCTCGGGCCGACGCTGAAGGGGCGCCGCTACCCGGCCTCGCTCGGCTATGCCGGCTTCCGCATCGCCTACGGCTTCGACGCGAGCCGCCCGCAGGCTCACGAAGAGTTCCTCGTCTTCCTCGGCGCCTCGTACTTCCGCATCCGCGGCCGCGATCAGGTCTACGGCCTCTCGGCCCGGGGCATCGCGGTGAATACCGGGCTGCCGCAAGGGGAGGAATTTCCGGACTTCACCCACTTCTGGATCGAGGAGCCGGGCGGCGACGCGGCATCGATCACGATCTTCGCGCTCCTCGACGGCCCGAGCCTCGCGGGAGCCTACCGCTTCGTCGTCGCGCCGGGTGAGCCCTCCACCGTCGCGGTCGAGACAGCCCTGTTCCCCCGCCGCGCCATCGAGGCGCTCGGGCTCGCCCCGCTCACCAGCATGTTCCTGTTCGGCGAGAACGGGCCGGGCCTGCGCGGGGCCAAGCCCTTCGACGATTTCCGGCCGCAGGTGCACGATTCGGACGGACTGGTGGTGCAGGCGCCCGGCGACCGGCTGTGGCGGCCCCTGGTCAACGGCCGGGCCGCGCCGCAGATCTCGTCGTTCCGGGTCCGGCCGCTCGAGGGCTTCGGATTGCTGCAGAGGGAACGCAGGTTTGCCGCCTATCTCGACGTTCAGGCGCGTCACGAGGACCGGCCGGGCCTGTGGGTGACACCGAAGGGCGACGGCTTCGGTGCCGGCGCGGTTCGGTTGTTCGAGATCCCGTCGCGCACCGAGGCGACCGACAACATCGTCGCGGCCTTCGTACCGGAGGCGCCCATCGCGGCCGGAAGGCCGATGCGGCTCGCCTACGGCCTCTCCACGGTCGGCGCCGAACCGTCAGCGGCCCTCGCGCCGCCCCTCGGGCGCATCGTGTCGACCCGCGTCGGCTCGGCCGAGCGTCTGCGTCCGACCAATCCGCCCTCGCCGCAGCGGCGCCTCTACGTCATCGATTTCGAGGGGCCGGGCCTTCCCGAGGATCCGATGGCGGACATCGAGGTCGCGCTCTCGGCGAGCGCGGGCGCGCTGGTCGAGCCTTATGCCGAGCGGGTGCCGCAGACCGGCGGCTGGCGGCTCTACGCCGAGTTCCGGCCGCCCGAGCCGTGGCCTGCAGGCGAGGTGGTGCTGCGTGCGCGCCTCTCCCATGGCGGGCGGGTCGTCACCGAGACGTGGGACGCCGTGGCCTGAGGGCGGTGAACTGGGGCGGGCTGCCGGCCGTTATCGGGGCAACGTCACGTCCGAACCCGGAGCCTGGGATGCGTCCCAATCTGTCCAGCGTCCCGCGATCCGCGCTGGCCGCCCTCGTCCTTCAATTCGCGCTCGTCCCGGCCCCGGCACTCGCCGAGGCGACGCCGGCCCCTTCGTCCGCGCCGCGCTTCATCGAGCAGCCCCAGACCGGCACGATGCGCGGCTCGAAGGTGATCGGTGTCAGCGTGATCGGGGCGGATCATGTCCGCGTCGGCAAGATCGAGGACGTGCTCGTGAACGGCGACGGCCGGATCGAGGCCGTGGTGATCGGCGTCGGCGGCTTCCTCGGCGTCGGCGAGAAATACGTCGCGGTGCCCTTCGATCAATTGGCCTGGAATTTCGAGGACGTTTCGCTCACCTCCGGGGCGAGTTCGGTTGTGACGCCCGCCGACGCGCCGAGCCAGAAGGCCGCCGACAAGGCGAGCCCGGAGAAGATGCCGGGCTCGCAGGTGTCCCCCGACGTGCTGGGCGCCGTTCAAAATCAGCATAGCGGTCGGGTGACCGAGGCGACCGGTTCGGTCGAGCCGCGAGAACAGGCCTCTCGACCTGCAACGGCGCTCGCCGGCCACGACCTCATCCACGCCGAGGTTCGCCTGACCAAGGCACAGCTCAACGATGCGCCGGCCTTTCAGTTCGAGAAGACGAAGCGTTGACCGGCCGCGTATCGGAGCGGCCTAATCCTGGAGTTCGCGTCGCATGAGACACGCCGCCCTGACCCTGATCGTGTGGTTTGCAAGCCTGCAAGCCTCGCTCGCACAGGCGACGAAACCCGCTCCCCCGATCTCCGAAACCGGCCCGTCCGGTTCCAGTTCGGGGCCGGCGACGGCGGCGGCGACGGATTTCAATTGGGTCTGGGTCAGCGTGCTGATCGCGCTGGCGGTGCTGGCGCTGTGGATGTTCGCCCGCAAGCGCCAGTCCGGGCCGCCACGCTAGCGCCGTGGCGCGACCGATCTCTCCGATCGCTTTCTGAAGAGGCGGCGCGGGGCGTCGCCTCGGGACGAGACGGTGGACGAGCGGTTGATGATCGTGCCGACCGTCAGCCCTTCTTCGCGCTCGGGAAGAACAGCTGCTCGCCATTGATCTTGTAATCGGCGATGGCCTTCTGACCCTCGGGCGAGACGAGCCAATCGATGAAGGCCTGGCCCTCCTTGACCTTCACGTTCGGGTGCTTGTCCGGGTTCACCAGCATCACGCCGTAGGGATTGAACAGGCGCGGATCGCCTTCGACCAGGATGGTCAGGTCGCCCCTGTTCTTGAACGAGAGCCATGTGCCGCGATCGGCCAGGATGTAGGCTCCGAGCGACGAGGCGGTGTTGAGCGCCGGGCCCATGCCCTGGCCGACGTCGCGATACCAGTCGCCGCGCACCGCCGCGAGATCGACGCCGGACTCCTTCCAGCTCCGCAGCTCGGCGCTGTGCGTGCCCGAGCGGTCGCCCCGCGAGACGAAGGGCGCCTTGGCCGCCGCGATCTTCCGGAAGGCGTCCTCCACCCCCGTGCCGCGGATGCCCGCCGGGTCGTCCTTCGGGCCGATCAGCACGAAGTCGTTGTACATCACGTCCTGCCGATTCTTGCCGGAGCCCTCGGCGACGAACTTGTCCTCGGCCAGCCGGTCGTGGACGAGCACGACGTCGGCGTCGCCGCGGCGGGCGGCGTCGAGGGCTTGGCCGGTGCCGAGCGCCACGACCTTCACCTCGATGCCGGTCTTCTGCTTGAACAACGGCAGGATGTGCTTGAACAAGCCCGACTGCTCGGTCGAGGTCGTGGACGCGACGACGATCGAGTCGGGCTCGGCCGAGAGCGGCGAAACCGCGCCGAGGGCGGCGAGGAGCGAGAGGGTCAGGAAGCCGCGGCGAAGGAAGTCCAAGGCAGTTCTCCGGTGAGGTAGGCCCGCGCCTCCGCGGTGCGGGGTGAGAAAAGGACGGATCGGGTCGGGCCCCGCTCCACGGCGCGGCCGGCGGACAGCACGACGGTCTCATCGGCGAGCCGGGCGACCTGTCCGAGATTGTGCGAGACGAGGAGCACGGCGGTGCCGGCCCCCGCCATCTCGACGATCAGGCTCTCGATCGTCTCGGTCGCGGCCGGGTCGAGGCTCGCGGTCGGCTCGTCGAGGAGAAGGAGGTCGGGCTGCATCGCCCAGGCGCGGGCGAGCACGAGACGCTGCTGCTCGCCGCCTGAGAAGCGCGTCGCCGCATCGCTCGCCCGTTCCGACAGGCCGACGCGGGCGAGCGCCGCCTCGGTCCGCTCGGCGCGCTCGCGGCGGGCGAGATCGAGCGGGATCAGCCCGAGGGCGACGTTGGCGGCGGCACTGGCACGGACCAGGGCCGGGCGCTGGAAGACGAAGGCGCGCCGACCGGGCGCGAGGCGAACGCTGCCGGTATCGGGGCGCAACAGGCCGTCGATCACCCGAAGCGTCACGCTTTTGCCCGCCCCGTTGGGACCGATCAGGGCGGTGATGCCGCGCGCGGCGACCTCGAGGCTCAGGCGATCGAGGATCGGCCGTCCGCCGAGCGTCAGGCTGACGCCGTCGAGATGGATGACGGGTTCCGCGCTCATCCGTAGGCTTTCACGGCGTGGCCGCGCAGGAAGGCGGCTGCGGCATTCACGGCGAGCACGAGGCTCATCAGCACGGCGCCGAGCGCCAGGGCGAGGCTGAGGTCGCCCTTCTGCGTTTCGAGCGAGATCGCCGTCGTCATGGTGCGGGTATGTCCGTCGATGTTGCCGCCGACGACGAGCACCGCGCCGATCTCAGAGATCGCCCGGCCGAAGGCCGCAAGCGCCGCGGTGAACAGCGAGAAGCGGGCATCGTAGATCAGCACCCCCGCCCGCCGCGGCGCGCTGAGGCGCAAGGAACGCAACTGCTCGCCGAGATGTGCCTCGGCGTCGGCGATGACCTGGCGCGTGAGGGCCGCGACCAGGGGCGTCGCCAGCACGGCCTGCGCCGCCACCATGGCGGTCGGGGTGAAGAGCAGCCCCAGCGCTCCGAGCGGGCCGGAGCGGGACAGGGCGAGATAGAGGATCAGCCCGACGATCACCGGCGGCAGGCCCATGAAGGTGTTGAGCAATCCGACCAGGGCGTCGCGCCCCGGAAAGCGCGCGACGGCGATCAGCGCCCCGAGCGGAACGCCGAGCAGCAGGCCGATGCCGACAGCCGTGAGACTGACGCGCAGCGACAGCCACGCGATCGCCAGGACATCCCGGTCGAGCGTCCACAGGCGGGCGAACGTCTCCTGAAGGGTTTGGCTCAAGCGGCGGCTCGCGGGGCTGCGCGGATCAAGCGGGGATGATACGTCGAGGAGCGCAAGATCAATAGGAAAGGCCTTGCATATGCCCCTCGAGGAAGCAGCTGCGCGGTCGTCCGCTCCGTCTGAGCCGGCCCGGCTCGGCGTGCGCCTCTTCGTCGAGGGGCGGTGCGAGGGCACGTCCGCCTTTGCGTTTCGGGCCGCCCATGCGCTCCTCGATGCGCTCGGCCGCTCGGGATCGCTGCAGGGAGCGGCCGAGCGCCTCTCCATCTCCTACCGCTCGGCCTGGGGACAACTCGACGCGCTCGAACAGGCGCTCGGCCGGCCGGTCGTCGTGAAGACGAAGGGCCACGGCACCGATCTCACCGCCTTCGGCACCGCGCTACTCGCACTGCTCGCGGCCTCGCAAACCCGGCTCGCACCGGCGCTGGCGGCTGAGGAACTGGCGCTCACGGACGGCCTGCGACGGCTGCTGGAGCCGGCGGATGCCCGCATCCGTCTTGCCGCAAGCCACGATCCGCTGCTGCTCGAAGCCATCGAGGCGCGGCGGGACATCGATCTCATGGTCGCCGGCAGTCTCGACGCCCTGGCGCGGCTTCGGGACGGCACCGTCGATGCGGCCGGGTTCCACTACGGTTCGGACGGGCCGCCTCCGCCGCCATTCGACGCGGTTTTCGCCAACCACGACCTGACCGTCGTGCCCCTTTTTCGCCGGGAGCAGGGCTTGATGCTCGCAGCGGGCAATCCGCTCAAGCTGGAGACCATCGCCGATGTCGCGGCCCGGCAGGCCCGCTTCGTCAACCGGCAGCGCGGCGCCGGCACCCGGATCTGGTTCGAGCGCCTCTGCGCGGAGGCCGGCCTCGCACCGGAGGCCATCATTGGTCACCACACGGAGGAGTTCACCCATCAGGCGGTGGCGGCGCTGATCGCCACGGGCGCGGCCGATGTCGGCATGGGGACCCGCGCCGTCGCCGAGCGCTTCTCCATCGCCTATCGCCCTCTCGGTTGGGAAAATTACTTCCTCGCCGCCCGCACGAGCCTCAGTGCCGCGCGCCTTGCGTCGTTCTACGAAGATCTGCGGGGCCGGGCGCGTGGCGCCTCGGGCTATGCGCCGCCGCGCGGTGATCCCTAGCGGTCGGATTGCACGACCGCCGACCGAAGAGAGCCGTTAGGGCACAACCCCTCCCCCGGTCCGGTTCACCCCGCATTCCGATCGGGGCCGACGATCCCGTCGCTGCGAGACCTTTCGCGACCGGGCCGAGGCGGACCTTCCGTTCTCGGCCCAATCGGTCCCAAGAGCTCTCTGGAGACTTCGGTGGCATCGCGGCGATCCTCGAACCCGGATCGCCTCGGCCGCCGGCACATGGCCCTCTGCCGCTGCGCGAAAGCGGGCTCCGGCGCCCTGCGCGAGGGTTTGGCCGATCGCTGCCTAGACGAGGAGCGCGTGCGGGTAATAGGCCAGCATGTCGCCGGGCGCGATGCCGGTCGCGTCGTCGGGCAGTTCGACGAGGCCGTCGCTCTCGGTGAGCGAGGTCAGGACTCCCGCTCCGTCGCGGGGGAACTTCCGCGCCTCCAAACCGCCATCGGCCGTACGGGCGAGGCTGACGCGGACGAATTCGCGCCGTCCCGCCTTCTTGCGGTAGGGGAAGCCGGCCCGCACCGGCCAGGGCAGCGGGGGCTCGTAGAGCGCCCCACCCAGACGGGCCAGGAGCGGGCGCACCACGAAGAGCAGCGTGATGTAGACCGCGACCGGATTGCCGGGCAGGCCGACGAACGGTGTGCCCGCCACCAGTCCCGCCGCCACCGGTCGGCCGGGCTTGATCGCGAGGCGCCAGAGCATCAGCCGTCCCTGGGCCTCGACCGCGGCCTTCACGTGATCCTCCTCCCCGGTCGAGACGCCGCCGGAGGTGAGGATCAGGTCGTGGTCCCGCGCCGCCTCGGCGAGATGGCTCGGCAGGGTCGCCGGATCATCGGCCAGAATCCCGAGATCGTCGACCGCGACCCCGAGCCGTGTCAGCAGTGTCGCGAGCAGCACGCGGTTCGAATCATGAATCGCGCCGGGGCGAAGGGGCGCGCCGGGCTCGGTCAGTTCGTTGCCGGTGGAGAACAAGGCGACGCGGAGCCGCCGGCGCACGGCGATCCTCGCGTGGCCGGTGGCGGCGGCGAGCGCCAGATCCTGCGGGCGCAGGCGTCGCCCGGCGGGAATCGCGAGGGCGCCCCGGCCCAGATCCTCTCCGGCCGGCCGCGCATTGGCGCCGTGCTTCAGTCCCGCCGGAAGAGTCACGCGATCGCCCTCGCGGCGCACGTCCTCCTGCATGAACACGGTGTCGCCCCCCGGCGGCATCGGTGCCCCGGTGAAGATGCGGATCGCCGTCCCCTCCGCCAACGTCCCGGCGGCGGCACCGGCCGCCAGCCGTCCGCTCACCGGCAGGACCGTCTCGCCCTCCGGGGCAAGGTCGGCGTAGCGCACGGCGTAGCCGTCGACCGCAGCGTTGGCGAACGGCGGCAGATCGTGCGCCGCGAAGACGTCTTCCGCCGCGATCCGTCCGTCGGCGAGGCCGAGCGGCACCGTCTCGGTGCCGGCGATCACGGGGAAACGCTCGGCGATCGAGGCCACCGCCTCCTCGATCCGCATCAGCTTGCCCCCGAAGGCAAAGCAGTCGTCGGTGAGCTGTGCCATCGCTCAGGATCTTCCGCTCAGGATCTTTCCAGCCGGGCGAGCACCGTTTCCACGGCCTTAGCGCGTTCGAGGACGAGGCTGGCGATGGCCTCCACGTCATCGAGCCCGACCACCGGTACGCCGGCTTGCGGGAAGGGCACGTCGCTGGCGACGCCGACGATATGCGGGTCGTGATCGTGCAGCGGCGCACGGCCGTTGGCGGCGCGAAACACCTCGAGTTTCGGATGCGCCTCGCGCTTGAAGCCTTCGACCAGGGCGAGGCCGCCCGGCGTCAGCCGCCGCAGCAATTCGGGCAACGTGGCTTCGGCGCCCTCCTCGACCTCGCGGATCTGCGCCCAGCGCCGGGCTGAGGACACGATGACCTCGCTCGCGCCGGCCTGGCGGTGGACGAAGGAATCCTTGCCCGGATGATCGATGTCGAAGGCGTGGTGGGCGTGTTTCAGCGTCGCGACCCGTACGCCCCGCGCGACGAGCACGGGAATGAGGCGGGCGAGCAGCGTCGTCTTTCCCGCCCCGCTCCATCCGGCCAGGCCGATGACGCGCAGGTCGCTCACGTGTCGCCTCCACCGGGTTCGAAGCCGAGCTCGGTCAGGGCCGCGTCGGCCTCACCGGTGCCAAGCAGGCCCAGGAAGGCGGCGAGCGCGGGCTTCTCGCGCTCGGCCTCGCGATAGGCGAAATCGTAATGCTCCTGCGCCAGCGGCAGGAAACCGAGGCCGTAGGCCCCCGCGACACTGGCGATCGCCACGCCCCAATCGGCCCGGCCCTGCGCCACGGCCGCCGCGACGGCGTTGTGCGAGCGTGGCTGGTTCCAGAAGCCGGCGGGCCGGGCAGCGCCGATCAGACCGTCCACGAGGAGGCGCGTGCCCGAGCCGGCATTGCGGTTGACCATGACGGAGTCCGGATCCGCGAGGGCCGCACTCACCGCCTCGGCGGCGCTGCGGCCCTCGAAGCGGGCGTCATCCACCCGGAAAACCACACCCTGCAAGCGGCGCCAACCGGTGGCCAGCGCCATGCCGGGTTCGAGGAAGGGGGCATTGTAGCGGCCGGTTTCGGGGTCGAGCAGATGCATGGCGGCGAGGTCGCACTCGCCCCGGCGCAGCGCCGCGAGTCCTCCGGCCGAGCCGACCCAGACGGTGCGGGCGCGGAAGCCCTTCTCGGCCAGCAGCCCGACGACCCGGTCGAGACCGACGCAATGGCTGCCGATGATGGTGAGGTCCGGCGGCCGCACCCCGGCGCCGAGGCGCACCACAGAGACCGTCTCGCCCGCCTCCATCCCGGACCGGGCGGCGGGCACGGCGAAGAAGCCGTCGGCCTGGGAAAAGGCGGTGACGGAGCCCGATCCTTTCGGCAGCGGAAGGGCCACGGCGCCGTCCGCGCCCTGCGCGAGCGAAGCCATCACGAATTCGGTGCGGCCGAGTTCCGAGGTCAGGCGCTGCGGCAGGCGCGCCTGGACAGCCTCCTCTTCCCGCGGGGGCAGGCCCGCGAGCGCGCGCACCAGCGGCACCACGAATTCGTGGAAGGTGAACATGGCCGAGGTCGGAAAGCCCGGCAGCACCACCACCGCCTTGCCCTCGGCGACCGCGAGGCAGAGCGGCTTGCCGGGCTTCAGCGCCACGCCGTGGACGAGGATGCCGGGTCCTCCCAGCCGGGACAGGATGCGGTGGGAGACGTCGCCCGCCCCCTTCGAGGTGCCGCCGGAGAGCACCACGAGATCGCCCCGCGCCAGGGCGTCGCGCAGCGCCGCTTCGAGCGCCGCCTCGTCGTCGCGGACGATTCCGAGCGGCACCGCTTCGCCGCCGTTCTCCGCGACCGAGGCCGCGACGATGGGGCCGTTCGAATCGTAGATCGCGCCGGGCCGCAATCCATCGCCCGGCGCCACCAGCTCGTCACCCGTCGACAGCACGGCCACGCGCGGCCGGCGCACCACCGCGACCTCGGGTAGTCCGCAGGCGGCCAGCATCCCGATCTCGCGGGCGGTGACCACCGCGCCCTTGCGCAGGACCGTCTCGCCGGACGCCATGTCGGCGCCGGCATAGCCGACGAACTGTCCCGGCCGGACCGGACCCGTCACCTCGATGGCGAGGGCGTCCTCAAGAAACTCGGTCTGCTCGACCATCACCACCGCGTCGGCACCGCGCGGGATGACGCCGCCGGTGGCGATCGGCGTCGCGGTGCCGGCGGCGACGGTCAGCGACGGGGCGGCGCCGCAGGCCAGGATCTCGCGATTGAGCGTGAGACGGCGGGGCCGCGCGGCGTTGGCGCCCTCGGTGTCGGCGGCGCGCAGGGCGAAGCCGTCGACCAGGGCGCGGTCGAAGGGCGGCACGTCGATGGGCGAGGCCACGTCCCGCGCGAGCACACGGCCGAGGGATTCGGCCAGAGGCAGGGTTTCCGCAGGAAGCGAAGCGTGCGGAACCGCCGCGCGAAAGGCGGCCAGCGCCTCCTCCCGGCTCATCACCGTCAAGAATTGTTCCTGCCGGGCCGCCGCGGCCAGACGCCGGGCGAATTCCATCTCGCGCTCCGCGATCACAGCGGCACCATCTCGACCTCGCTGCCCGCGGGATAACCTTCCCGCTCCGGCGGCACCAGTACGGCTCCGTCCGCCTCGATCAATCGCCGCAACGGCAGTTCGGCCCCACCGAGCGGCTCGATCTCCGATCCATGGCAACGGATGAACACGATCTCGGCAAGGCCGACGACGGATGCGATCTTGCGCCGGAGCACGCCGGTTCGACGGGGCGGCTCGTCGGCGCCGGCCAAGGCGGCGATCAGGGGCCGGCCGAGCGCCAGGAAGGCCGCGAGGGCCGCGTCGGGGTGTCCGGGCAGGAGCAGAACCGGTCGCCCTCCCGCCTCGCCGATCCCGGCCGTCTCACCGGGCCGAAGGGCGAGACCGTGCGCGAGGACGCGGCCAGCCCCGGCCAGCCCCTCCGCGCTGCGGTCGGTGCGACCGAAGCCGGAGCCTCCGAGGATGAAGGTCGCGTCAGCCCCATCGGCGGTGACGGCTCGGCCGATCGCACCGGGGTCGTCGGGAACCGCGACCGTCTCGCCGAGGCCACCCGAGCGCTCGATCAGGGCAGCGAGCATCGGTGAGCGCGCCTCCGGGCCGGACACGCCCGTTGCGACGAGGCGGATCTGCACGGCGCGGATCGCGACCTCGCGACAGCCCACGGCAGCCAGCGCGAGGAGGTGACGCGGCCCGATCCGCTCGCCCGCCGCCAGGAGGACGTCGCCTTCGGCCAGATCTTCGCACGCCGCGCGGACACCCTCGCCCGCGCCGACCTCGGCAACGGCATTGCGGCCCTCCAACCCTTCGGCGGGCAGCACGGCGTCGGTGCCGGCGGGCATGGGGTCGCCGGCCTCGACCTGCACGGGCGCCCGCAGCAGCAGCACCGGCGCGTAGGGTGAAGCGCCGGCGATTCCCGCCGCCTGCACGGCGAAACCGTCGCGCAGGGCGGTGCGATCGGGCGGGATCGGTCGGGTGCAGGAGACCGCAGCCGCGGCGATGCGGTTCCTGGCCTGGGCCAACGGCACGGTCCGCGGCGCGACCGGCGCGGCCAGGCCGCGGAGCTGGGCGAGCGCTTCGGCCAGCGGCATCAGGGCAGCGGAAGGCGCGCGCATCACTCAGTCGGCCGCGTGCACGGACGGCGCGGAGGGCAAAACGGCGATGACGTGTGCGGAGCCATCCTGTCTCATCGTCGTGAGCGATGCGCCATCGCCCGCCGCGGATCAAGGTTCGGCCTCGCACCGGGCAGCCGGATGAGACAGAAACTCTCACCCTTGCGGGCGGACACGGCCCCGGCCTCTCGCCTATGGTCCGCCGTGTCGGAGTGGAGTGGGCTGACGATGCGGGCGAAGGGGTTTCTCGGGGTGATCGCCGCCCTGCTGTTCGTGCTGCCGGCGACGGCGCAGATGCGCGGTCATGGCGGACCGGTGCGGGCGCTCGCAATCACGGGCGACGGCCGTCTGGCGGTGTCCGGCGGCTTCGATCAGGCGGCGATCATCTGGGGTCTCGACACCGGCGCCGCGCTGAGCATCCTGCGTTTCCACGACGGCGCGGTGAACGCGGTGGCCGTCCTGCCCGACGGCCGGTTCGCCAGCGCTTCGGAGGACGGACGCATCGCCCTGTGGCGGCTCGGCCAAGCCGAGCCGGAACGCGTCCTCGAAGGGCATGCCGGCCCCATAGCCGGGCTCGCCGTGTCGCCGGACGGGAGGAGGCTCGCCTCCGCAGCCTGGGACGGCACCGCGCGGATCTGGCCGCTCGCCGGTGGACCGGCGCGGGTCCTCGAAGGCCACAAGGGCAACGTCAACGCGGTCGCCTTCCTGCCCGATGGCGGACTGGTCACGGCCGGAGCCGATGCGAGCGTCCGGATCTGGACGACCGACGGCCAAACGACGGCCACCGCGCTTCTGCCGAGCGCGCTCAGTGCCCTTGCCGTCACCGCCGACGGCGAGATCGCCGCGGCGGGTGCGGATGCGACGGTGCGGTTTCTCGGGCGCGACGGGAGCATGCGGGGACAGGTCGAACTCGGCCCCGCGCCTGTGATCGCATTGGCGCCCTCCCCCGACGGCACCCGGATCGCCGCAGCCAGCGCCGGCGGTACCGTCGCAATGATCGAGCGAGCCGGCAGGAAGGTCCTGTTCAACCTCGTCGGGCCGGGCCTGCCGGTCTGGTCGGTGGCGTGGCGGCCGGACGGGAGCGAACTCGTCACCGGCGGCGGCGACCGCCTCGTGCGGCGCTGGAATGCGGGCAACGGCGAACCGATCGGCCCGCTCGCCATGCCCCGTCCGGCGGATGCGCTGGCATCCTTCCACGGCGAGCGCGGAGCGGAGGTGTTTCGCGCCTGCGTGGCCTGTCACAGCCTGACGCCGGACGAAGCGCCCCGCGCCGGTCCCACGCTCGCCGGAATCTTCGGCCGGCGCATCGCCGCCGTTCCGGGCTATCGCTACTCCGACGCGCTCAAGGCCATGGACATCGTCTGGACGCCCGAGACGGTCGCCCGTCTGTTCGAGGTCGGCCCCGCGCGCTACACGCCGGGCACGCGGATGCCTGAGCAGACCATCAACAGCGCCGAGGATCGGGACGCGCTGATGCGGTTCCTCGCCAAGGCGACCGGCGAGACGGCGGCCCATCCGGGAACCGCCGCTCCCAATTGATCCGCCGCACTCGAGGCTCGAAAAGATCAGCCGTGGCAGGTGCAGCCCGCGTGGTCGCAGCCGGCATGGTCCGGATGACCCTCGGCGCACTCGTCGCAGCAGAACGCCTTGTCGTCACGCGTCACCGCCTTGGACAGCGAGACGACACAGACGCAGTCCGGGCAGGCGCACTTCACCATCTCGACATCGACGCTGGCCATCGCAGGCATCCTTCTGTCCGGAAGATTCTGTCACGCGGGCCGTCGTTGCCGCGCGCGATCATCTTCGGTCGGCCGCGCTCGCAGCGCAATCCTCGCGCGCACGTCCTTTCCGGACTGTGATCGACGCTCACGTGCGGCCCGGCAGACGCGATCGTTCCGGCGCCGCGCGGCGAGAGCCGGAACCACGGCTTGGGGCGTGTCACCCAGTGAGAGGTGTCGGCCTGATCAGGCCGTCGCTTCCAGAAGCTGCGACACCCGGGCGGCGAGCTCGGCCGAGGCGAAGGGCTTCGTCATCACCGGCAGATCATCCGGGATCTGCACGGCTTCCGCGTGACCGGTGAGCAGCAGGACCGGCACGCCGGAGAAGCGTTGCCGGATCGCCGTGGCGAGTTCGACGCCGGTCATGCCGGGCATGGCGAGATCCGCCACGACGAGGTCGAAGCTGTGGCCTTGCTCCATCAGCGCGAGCGCGCTGCGACCGTCGGGCGCCTCCGTCTCGGAGTAGCCGAAATCATTGAGGAACGAGGCGGTGACGTGCCGGACCTCGGGGTCGTCGTCGACCACGAGGATGCGGGCCGGGCTCGTCGCCGTCGGCACCAGGGGAATGACCTCGGACTCCGTGCCCTCGGCAGCGCCGTCGGCACGCGGCAGGGCGAGTTCGATTCGGGTGCCCCGCCCGACCTCGCTGGTGATGCGCAGACGCCCGCCCGCCTGCTGGGCGAGGCCGAACACCATGGCGAGGCCGAGGCCCGTCCCCTGCCCCACGGCCTTGGTGGTGAAGAACGGCTCGCAGACCCGCTCCAGGATCTCGGGCGGGATGCCGGTGCCTTCGTCGGCGACCGTCACGACGGCATAAGTGCCGGGCTTCAGATCGGGATCGTCGTGGATCTCAGCGCGGCGCGTCGAGATGGTGACGGTGCCGCCCTCGGGCATGGCATCGCGGGCGTTGATGCAGAGGTTGAGCACCGCCAATTCGAGCTGATCGGGATCGACCAGAGCGAAGGGCATGTCGGGTTCGAGGTCCCGCACGACGCGCACGAGGCTGCCGAGGCTGGAGCCGAACAGCGCGCTCATGCCCTCGATCAGCGCGTTCGGATCCACCGGCCGCGCATGGGCGTCGTTGGAGCGGCTGAAGCTCAGCAGCCGCTTGGTCAGGGCCGAGCCGCGCTGCGCGGCACCGGTGGCATTGTCCACGAGGCGCTTGACCCGCGGCTGGTCAGCGATCTTGGGGCCGACCAGCTCCAGGCTTCCCAGGATCGCCGTGAGCAGGTTGTTGAAATCGTGGGCGATGCCGCCGGCCAGCGTTCCGAGCGCCTGCATCTTGTCGGACTGGCGCAGGCGCGCCTCCAGGCTCTTCTGTTCGGTGACGTCCCGCTCGATCGTCGCGAGATGCGTGACCTCGCCGGCGCCCCCGCGGATCGGCACGCGGATGATGTGCGACCAGCGCTCGGCGCCGAGGGCGCCGCGGGCGATCACCGTCGAGCCGGCCTCCCCGGACGCGATCGCGCGACGGTCCACGGCCTCCGCCTCGCGGGTCTCCGCAGTGTCGGTGACCTCGATCTCGGTGCGGCCGAGGCAGGCCTCGACCGTGCCGCCGACGAGGTCGGCCTTGCGCGCGTTGAGGCGGACGAACCGGCCCGCGGCGTCCTTGAAGGAGATCGCCTCCTCGGCATGATCGAGCAGGCCGCGCAGCAGGGCGCGCTCGGTCGCGAGGTCGCGGCCGAGGCGATGGCGCTCGTAGGCATTGCGCACCGTGGCGCGCAGCAGGGTCGGGTCCCAGGGCTTGGCGACATAGCCGATGATGCCGCCGCGATTGAGCGCGGCGATCACCGCCGAGATATCGGCATAGCCGGTGAGCAGGATGGCCTGTGCCTCGTGGAAGCGACGCGCCTCGGCGAGCAGCGCGTCTCCGGTCATCCCAGGCATGCGCTGATCGGAAACCACGACGGCGATGTCGGGCTCGGCGCGGAGGATGTCGAGCGCCTCCTCGGGCTTGGCCGAGGTGAGCACCCGGTACTCGTCCTCGAACAAATCCTCCAGAGCGATCAGGATGTCCGGCTCGTCATCGACGGCCAGAATCGTGCCTTTGCTCATACCGGTGCCGGTTGCCTCGGGATGCCGATGACGAAGCTCGCGCCGCCGCCCGGCGCCGTCTCCACGGTCAGCGAGCCGCTATGCGCCTGAACGACGCTGTAAGCAATCGCCAAGCCGAGACCTGTCCCCGATCCGACCGGCTTCGTCGTGAAGAACGGCTCGAAGATCTTTTCCCGCAGATCTTCGGGGATACCCGGTCCGGAGTCGCTGATGCGGATCACGTCGTTCTCCGCGTCCGAGTAGGTCGCCACCGTGATCGTGCCCTCGCCCGGGATCGCGTCCGCCGCGTTGCCGAGGATGTTCATGACGACCTGATTGAGGAGCGCCGGGGTGCAGGAGATCTCGGGACGACCGGAGAAATCGCGCTCCACGTGGATACGCGTGCCGAGCTTGTGCTGGATCAGCGCCAGCACCGTCTCGATCGCCTCGGGCACGTTGACGAGGCCGCGCTCGCCCTCGTCGAGCCGCGAGAACTTGCGCAGGTTGAGAACGAGCTCCTGAATGCGGGTGAGGCCGAGCCGCATCGAGCCGACCCGGTCGCGCGCCTTCGTCAGGGCGCGCCGTCCCTCCGGCGCCTCCGGCGGCTGGAGTTCGCCGAGAAGGCGTTCCACCGTACCCTGATGCGCCAGGATGAAGGCGAGCGGATTGTTGATTTCGTGGGCAATGCCGGCGACGAGCTCGCCGAGCGAAGCCATCTTGGCGGCCTGGACGAGCTTGGCCTGAGCCTCCGTCAGCTTGCGGTTGGCATCCTCGAGATCGCGGTTGGCCTGCTCAAGCGCGTCGGCGAGGGCGGCGCGGGCGGCGGCCGCCTCGGCCTCGGCGCGGGCGCGCTCGACCGCCCGCTCGCGGTCGCCGAACTCGCCGGAGATGCGGCGGTTATCCTCCTCCAGCAGGCGGCGGCGGACGAGGCCGCGCACCCGCATCGCCAGCACCTCGCCGTCGGCCTTCGACACCACGTCGTCGGCGCCCGCGGCGAAGGCGGCGACGAGCAGACTCTTGTCCGGCTTGTCGCCGGCCATGCCGACGAGGGGAAAGGCGTTGCCGCCTCCCTCCGGCGCCATCATGCGGCGCTCGGCGATCTCGGTGCACAGGGCGATGCCGTCATAGGCGCTGCCGACGAGGTCGAGGGTGACGCAGTCGAACCCGGCTCCGGGCTCGTCCAGGGCGGCCAGCGCCGCGGAGCGGTCGGCTGCGGCGACGACGGTATGGCCCTCCTGGGTCAGCAGGCCGGTGAAAAAGGCGCGGTAGGTGGCGCTGCCATCGACGACGAGCACCCGGCCCCTGCGGAAGGCGGCGCCCGACGGCCCTTCCGTCGCGCTGCTCTTGCGCTCGCGCAGCAGGGCGCGGATGCGCAGCACGAGCAGGTCGCGGTCGGCCGATTTCTCGACATAGGCGTCGGCTCCGCTCTCGAAGCCGTGGCGCTCGCCGTTGCGGGCGCTGGTGAGCATCACCACCGGCAGCGCGCGCGTGCGCAGCGACAGGCGCATCTGCCGGGTGAACTCGTCACCGTTCATGCCGGGCAGGTGGTGGTCGGCGACGACGAGATCGGGAAGATCGGTGTTGAGCAGGTCGAGAGCGGCTTCAGCGGTGGCGCAGCGCTGCACGGCGAAGCCCTGTGCCTCGAGCTGCAGGCGCAGTTCGAGCGCCTGCGTCTCCGAATCCTCAACCAGCAGCAGCCGGTGGCCCGGCGGGGTGGCGGGTGCTGCCGGAGAGGGCGCTGCGCTCGCGGTCATGACGGCTTCCTCTGCGCGAGCCGCACCAGATGGGGCGCCACTTGATCGACGGGCAGAACACGAGCGGCCGCGTTGAGGCGCACCGCCGCGGCGGGCATCCCGTAGACGACGGCGCTGCTCTCGTGCTCCGCCACCGTGGCCGCACCGGCCTTGCGCATGTCGAGCAGCCCCTGCGCGCCGTCCTCGCCCATGCCGGTGAGGAGTACGCCGATGCCCTGCGCGCCGGCCTGCCGGGCGACGGAGCGGAACAGCACCGTCGCCGCCGGGCGCTGGCCGCCGACCGGGGCCGCGTCGCTGACCCGCAGCGTGCCGTTCGGTCCCAATTCGAGATGGCGGTCGCCCGGCGCGACGTAGACGTGACCCGCCTGCATTACCTGCCCGTCGCGGGCGAGGTCGACCGAGAGCGGCACCACACCGTCGAGCCATTTCGCGAAGCCGTCCATGAAGGCCGCGCCCATGTGCTGAACGAGCAGCACGGGAAGCGGGAAGTCCGCCGCGAGGCCGCCGATCACCTTGGCGAGCGCCGGCGGACCGCCGGTCGAGGCGGCGACCGCGAGCACGGTCGGCGCGGCATCCGTGTCCGAGAGGAGCGGCAACTCCGGTGCGGGGGCGGTCTTGCGCGCGCTCCATTCCGCGCCGATCGGCCGGCGGCGGATCACGGGGACGGCGGCCATGATGCGCAGCTGCGTGCAGATCTGACCGGCGACGGCCTCGTAGCCGTCGTTGGTGGTGGCCACCGGCTTCTCGACCACCGAGAGCGCGCCGGCTCTCAGCGCGTTCATCGAAATCTTGAGTGAGGAATCTTCGACCGAATCGGCGATCACCACGATCGGCGTCGGCCGGCTCGCCATGATCCGCCGCGTCGTCTCGAGCCCGTCGATGCCGGGCAGCCGGATGTCCATAGAGATCACGTCCGGCCGCACGGTCTCGATCGCCGCCAGCGCCGCCTCACCGGACTCGACCGCGCCGGCCAGTTCCAACCGCGGATCGCGGGCGATGATGTGGGTGAGGAGGATCCGCACCACGAGCGAATCCTCGACAACCAGAACGCGCACGCGCGGATTCTCTGCCCCTCCGTTCACAGCAACTGACCGATGGTGTCCAGGAGTTCGCGCTGATCGAATTTCTGTTTGGTGAGATAGGCGTCGGCGCCGAGTTCCAACCCTCTCGCCACATCCTCCTCGTCGCCGCGCGATGTCATCAGCACGATGGGCAGACGGGCGAAATCCTCCTCGGCCCGCAGCGCCTCGACGAGTCCGAAACCGGTGAGGCGCGGCATCTCCACATCGGCGACCACGAGGTCGACCGGTTCGATGCGTGCTCGGAGACGGTCCAGCGCCTCCTGGCCGTCGACGCAGACGATCACGCGGTAGCCCGCCGCTTCCAAGATGCTCTTCTCCAGGGTGCGGGTCGTGATCGAGTCGTCCACGACAAGAATCGTCGAACGTCGCTTTTCCGGGATCGTTCCGTTGCCGTCTTCCCCGCCTTTCGGCCGAGGCCGCACGGCCCGCGGGCCGGCCCGTCCCAGCCGGTCGATCAATCCGTCGGGATCGAGGACGAGGGCGGGCGTATCCGTGCCGAGGATCACCGTTCCGGTCACCAGGGCGGGATCGCTGCCGATCGGCGGCGCCGGCAGGACGAGCAGCGTGCGCACGTCCTCCAGGCGATCGACGGCGAGCAGACAACGTCCGCGGGTTCCGCGCAGACGCACCGCCGGTATCGTCGCCCCCTCGGCGCGGCCGGATGTGAGGCCGAGCAGGTCGCCGAGCTCGGCGACGGGCAGCGTCACCGTCTCGCCGCCTTCCGCCACCTGGGCGACCGGGCGGCCCGCGACGGTGGACAGCGACGCGGGCTCCAGCCGCATGAGCGCTTCCGCGGCTCCGCTCGGCAGGGCGAAGCGGTTGCCGCCGGCCGCGACGATCAGCACCGGCCGCCGCGCCGCGGAGAGCGGAAGCGTGAAGATGAGCGAGGTGCCGTACGGCTGACGGCGGGCGAGCTGCACCTGCCCGTGCAGGGAGCGCGCGACCTCGGCCACCACCGACAGGCCCATGCCGCGGCCGGATAGGGCATCGACAGCCTCGGCGGTGGAGAAGCCCGGCTCGAACGGAAGGGCCAGCAGCGCCTCTTCTTCCAAGCTCTCACCCGGCGCAATCAGTCCGCGTTCCCGGCCCGTCGCCTCAATCGCCGTCAGGTCCGGTCCTCGCCCGTCGTCGTGAATGCCGAGGACGAGCCGGCCGCCTTGGGCCTCGACGGTGAGCATGATCGAGAGGGAGGCGGGCTTGCCGTGTCGCTGGCGGACCTCCGGGCTTTCGGCGCCGTGACTCAGCGCGTTGCGCAGGGCGTGCAGCACCGGATCCTTGAGCGCCTGCAGCATCGCTCGGTCCACCGGCACGTCGAGCCCGCGCGTGGTGACGTCCACCTCCTGACCATCGGCGCGCGCCATGTCGCGCACGGCCCGGGCGAGGCCGCCGAACACGGTCTCGGCAGGAACCAGCGCCAGGCGCTCCGACTCCTCGCGCAGGCGGCGCGCGGCCGTTTCGACGGACAGGACGACCGCCTTGTGTCCCTGCGCGAGGTCGGCGGCTTCACGGGACAGGGCCGCCAAACCAGTTTCGATCTCGGCGAGCGCCTGGCGCAGCGCGGCCGTCTCCGATGTCTCCGCTCCGACGGAAGACGTGTCCGTCACGCGGCGCGCGGTCTCGGTGCGCCGTCGGAGCGCGATCGCGTTCGCCGAAAGACGCGCGATGCGCTCGGCGATCGTCCCCTGCCCCGGAAGGACGGCCCAGAGGCCGTGGCTCGCCCGCGATAGCGATTCCACGGCCGCGGCGGGGATGCGCAGAACAGCCTGTGCAGGCTCATTGGATGGCTCGGCCGTCGTCGGCACGGAGGGCGGTGGGACCGAAGCGGTCGCGGCCGGGGCGGATGCCGTTGAGACCGCGGCCGGCGTCGAATCGCGCGGCGCGTCGGGATCGAGGCAGGCATTCAGCGCCGCCAGCGCGTCCTCGGGCATGCGGGCCTGCCCGCTCGCGCTCGCGGCCACGTAGGCCTCGATCCGGTCGAGGGCGAGATGGGTAGCGGCCCGCGCCGCGCGGTCGAGCGGGCGCTGGCCGGCGCTGATTCGCTCGAACAGGGTTTCGAGCTGGTGCGACACCGCCTCGACCGGGGGCAGGTCCACGGCGCGGGCGGCGCCCTTCAGACTATGGGCTCGGCGGAACACGTCGTGCCAATCGACCGGGCCCTCGGCGGCAAGCGCGGCACGGATCGCGTCGAGATGCTCGCGATGCTCGATCTCGAAGGCGGCGAGGAGCTGCTGGCGGATGTCCATGCGGCAGGAGGCTCGGCCGGACCGCTACAACCGGTAGCGCTCGGCCAGCGCCATCAGTCCCTGCGCCAGCTCCGTGAGATTGGCCGAGGCGGTCTCGACCTCGCGGGTGCCGGCGGCGGTCTGCTGGCTCGCCTGCCGGATGTTCTGCAGCGCGCCCATCACCTGCTCGATGCCGAGCTGCTGCTGGTTGGTCGAGGCCACGATCTG
>Ga0233425_10004465_pt1 | contig 23457 bp, 21 predicted proteins | sample Watercolumn_Towu_2_FD_181712 | JGI IMG/M metagenome (GOLD analysis project Ga0233425, IMG submission 181712) | Freshwater microbial communities from Lake Towuti, South Sulawesi, Indonesia - Watercolumn_Towuti2014_140_MG | ecosystem: Environmental > Aquatic > Freshwater > Lake | place... | reverse complement strand
CGGGGATGGCCGAGCGGGCCTCCTGCAGCTCTAGCCACTCCTGCACGTCGGGCGGAAGCACACGCCAGTGGTCGCGGTCCTCGATCATCCGCCGCACCCGGCCGGCCAGCGACACCGAGATCGGGAATTTCGAGCCGCCCCAGGAGGGGATCTTCGGGTCGCTGTCGTGGGCGGGGGTGACCAGGGCGTCCATCCCGGCGATCGCCTGGAAGGCCCAGACCTGGCCGGCGTAGACGAAGGTGTCGCCGGGCGTCAGCGGTTCGAAATAGCTCTCCTCGACCTCGCCGATCTTGCGCCCGCCCGTCAGGCGCTGGCCGCGGCGCGAGGCGACGCGGACGTTGAGGGTCGCGGCCGAGACGATGGCCCCGACGTTCATCCGGTGGCGCTGGGCGATCTGGGCGTTGCGCACCTTCCAGCGGCCCTCGCGGTCGCGGACGATGCGGGCGAAGCGGTCGTAGGTGCGGAGCGCGTAGCCGCCGGTGGCGACGAGGTCGACGACCTCCTCGAAGCTCTCCCACGACAGGCCGCGATAGGGGCCGCAGCCGCAAACCTCCGTGTACAGATCTTCAAGGCGGAACGGCCCGGCGCAGGCCACGCCCATGACGTGCTGGGCGAGGGTGTCCAGGGTGCCGGTGTGGACCGGCTCCCAGTCGAAGGCGTTCTCGGCCACCGCCTCGCGCGCCGCCTGGCATTCCAGCATCTCGAAGCGGCTGGCCGGCACCATCAGGGCGCGGCTGGGCTCGTCCAGCCGGTGGTTGGCCCGGCCGATGCGCTGCACCAGCCGGCTGGCGCCGCGCGGGGCGGCGAGCTGGATGACCAGGTCGACGTCGCCCCAGTCGATGCCGAGGTCGAGGGTCGAGGTGCAGACCACGGCCCGCAGGTCGCCGCGCGCCATGGCCGCCTCGACCTTGCGCCTCTGCTCGGCCGCCAGCGAGCCGTGGTGCAGGCCGATCGGCAGGTCGTCCTCGTTCATCGCCCACAGCGACTGGAAGACGAATTCGGCCTGCCAGCGGGTGTTGACGAAGATCAGCGCCATGCCGGCGCGGCGGATGATGTCGTAGACCTCGGGCAGGGCGTGCAGCCCGGTGTGGCCCGCCCACGGCACCCTGCCTTCGGAGACGAGAACGTCGACCACCGGCGGGGCGCCGGGGTCGCCGCGGACGATACGGACCCCTTCTCCCCCCGGCGGAGAAGCAAGCCCCGGTCGCAGCCAGTCGGCGATCATCTGCGGATCGTCCACGGTCGCGCTCAGCGCCACCCGCCGCATCCCGGGCGAAAACGCCTGCAGCCGGCCCAGGCCGAGGCTCAGCAGGTCGCCGCGCTTGCCGCTCCAGATGGCGTGGACCTCGTCCAGCACCACGCAGCGGAGATCGGCGAAATAGGCCGCCGCCCCCTCCCAGGCGCAGAACAGGGCCAGCTGCTCCGGCGTGGTCAGCAGGATGTCGGGCGGGAAGTCCCGCTGGCGCTGGCGCTTCGACTGTTTGGTGTCGCCGGTGCGGCTCTCCACATGGATATTCAGCCCGATATCCCGGATCGGGGTCATCAGGTTGCGCTCGACGTCGGTGGTCAGGGCCTTGAGCGGCGACAGGTAGAGGGTGTGCACCCCCGACCCGGGCCCGGTCTCCGGCTTCGGCCCCCGCTCCGCCAGCTCGATAAGCGACGGCAGGAAGCCCGCCAGGGTCTTGCCGCCGCCGGTCGGGGCGACCAGCAGGGCGTGCGCGCCGGCCCCGGCCGCCGCGACCATCTCCAGCTGGTGCCGCCGCGGCGCCCAGCCGCGCCGCGCGAACCAGTCGGCGAACAGGGGCGGCAGTTCCGGAGGCGGAAGCGTTGCGGGAGCGGCGGCGGGCGTCACGCATCGCCTATAGCATGTTCCCGTTCCGTTTCACCTGCGAAGCGGCTATCTGTCGAGGGTGTCCGTCTCCACCCTCCCCGCCTCCGCCGGCCTGACCGGCGCCGAACCCTGGCTGGCCCTGCCGCCGGCGCTGGCCGTGCCGCCGGGGGCGGGGGCGGTCTGCGATGACGAGGGCGCGCGGCGGATCGGGCGCGGCGCGGCCGAGGCACTGTTCACCGGCGGCGAGGTGATGGTCGCCCACGCCAGCCTGACCGCCCGGCGGCTCGGCGTCGCCCCGCCGCCGCGGTCGGCGCAGCTGCTGGACGTGCTGGAGCTGTTCGCCTTCGTGCGGCCGGCGCGGTTCTGCGCCCCCTCGGCGGCGGGACTGGCCCTGGCCATGGGCATGGCCGAGCCGAAGGGGGCGGAGGCCCAGGCCGGGGCGCTGCGTGACGCCGCGGCGGGGCTGCTGCGCGAACTGGCGGCGCCGGACTATCCCAACCGCGAGGACGCGGTCACCCTGGCCGAGACCCTGGGCCGGGCCGGGTGGAGCTGGGGCTGGCGGGTGCTGGGCGCCCTGCAGCATCAGCCGGTGCGCGAGCGGCGCCACCGCGGCAGCGGTCTGGACGCCTGGGCCCGCCTGCCGGAGTGGGAGGACGAGCCGCCGCGCGGCGAGGCCGGCTCGGCCCCCGTCGACTCGGAGAGCGCCCGCATCCGGCTGGAGAAGCTGCTGCAGGCGTCCGGGCTCGACGAGACCCGGCCGACCCAGAGCGACTACGCCGCCGAGGCCGCCTACGCCTTCTCGCCCCGCAACGAGGAGGGGCGGCCGCGGATGCTGCTGGCCGAGGCGGGCACCGGCACCGGCAAGACCCTCGGCTATCTCGCCCCCGCCAGCCTGTGGGCCGAGCGCAACCAGGGCGCGGCCTGGGTCTCGACCTACACCCGCGCCCTGCAGCGCCAGATCGACCGCGAGATCGCCAGCCTGTGGCCCGACCCGAAGGAGCGCCGGCGCAAGGCCGTGGTTCGCAAGGGCCGCGAGAACTACCTGTGCCTGCTGAACCTGCAGGAGATGGTCCAGGCGGCCCAGCTGGGGAACGGCGACCTCGTCGGCATGGCGCTGGCCAGCCGCTGGGCCCTGCACAGCCGCGACGGCGACATGACCGGCGGCGACTATCCCGGCTGGCTGCCCGGCCTGTTCGCGACCCCGCCGTCGCATCAGGCCAGTCCGGCCAATCTGGTCGACCGCCGCGGCGAGTGCGTTCACGCCGCCTGCCCGCACTACCGCACCTGTTTCGTCGAGAAGACCGTCCGCGCCAGCCGCCGCGCCGACCTGGTGGTGGCCAACCATGCGCTGGTGATGACCCAGGCCGCCTTCGACGGCGCCCGCTCGGCGCGCGGCCTGAAGCAGGACGGCGAGACGGCGGCGCTGAAACGCATCGTCTTCGACGAGGGCCACCACCTGTTCGACGCCGCGGACAGCGCCTTCTCCGCCTGCCTGTCCGGACAGGAGGCGGCCGAGCTGCGCCGCTGGATTCGCGGGCCCGAGGGCCGCGCCCGCCGCGGCCGGGGGCTGGAGCAGCGCCTCGGCGACCTGTGCGCCGGCAACGAGGCCGCCACCAAGGCCCTGCAGGACGCCGTCCGCGCCGCCGCCCAGCTGCCGGGCGAGGGCGTGTCCGGCCGCATCGCCCCGGCCTCGGGCGAGGTCAATCCGGTCGGTCCGGTCGAACGCTTCCTGCTGGCCGCGCTGGAACAGCTCCGTGCCCGGACGAGCGAGAACGCCTCCGGGAGCGGGGTGGAGTTCGGCATGGAGTGCGCCCTGCGTCCGGCGACCGAGCCGGTGCGCGAGGCGGCGCGCGAGGCGGCCCGGGCGCTGGCGGCGATCGAGGCGCCGCTGCTGGCCCTGTCGCGGCATCTGGAGGACATCCTAGACGACGAGGCCGCCGAGCTGGACGGGTCGGCCCGGGCGCGGATCGAGGGGGCCCTGCGCGGCCTCGACCGGCGGGCGCGCATGACCCTCCCGGGCTGGCGCTCCATGCTGGCGGCGCTCGACGCCGGCGGCGACGAGCCGGACCCGGACTTCGTCGACTGGCTGTCGGCCGAGGCCGCCTTCGGCCGCATCCACGACGTCGCCCTGCGCCGGCACTGGATCGACCCGACCGTGCCGCTGGAGGCGGCGGTGGTGATGCCGGCGCACGGGGTGCTGGTCACCTCGGCCACCCTGTCCGATCCGCTGTCGGACGATCCGTTCGACCTCGCCCGACTGCGCACCGGGGCCGCGCGGCTGGTCGAGCCGGCCCGGACCCTGAAGGTCGAAAGCCCGTTCGACTACGCCGCCCACAGCCGGGTCATCGTGGTCAACGACCTGATCAAGGACGATCCGCGCCAGACCGCGGCGGCGATGCGCGAGCTGTTCCTCGCCGCCGGCGGCGGAGGCCTGGGCCTGTTCACCGCCATCCGCCGGCTGAAGGCGGTCTACGAACGGCTCGGGCCCGATCTGGCGAAGGCGGGCATCCCCCTCTACGCCCAGCATCTCGATCCGCTGGAGGTCGGGGCGCTGGTCGACGTGTTCCGCGCCGAGCAGGACAGCTGCCTGCTGGGCACCGATGCGGTGCGGGACGGGGTCGACGTGCCCGGCCGGTCCTTGCGCATTCTCGCCTTCGACCGGGTGCCGTGGCCGCGGCCGGACCTGCTGCACAAGGCGCGGCGCGAGCGCTTTGGCGGCGGCCCGCAGGCGCGGGCCTATGACGACGCCCTGGCCCGCGCCCGCATGGCCCAGGCCTTCGGCCGGCTGATCCGCCGGGCCGACGACAGGGGCGTGTTCGTCATGCTGGACGCCGCCTGCCCCACCCGGCTGTTCGCCAGCCTGCCCCCGGGAACCGAGGTGCAGCGCATGGGGCTGGCCGAGGCGGTGGAGCTGACGGCGGCGTTTCTGGGAGGGATGAGGGAAGAGGGATGAGGGATGAGGATGGGAAACGGCGGACGGTGTTCGCCCGCGACACTGACCAGCTCATCCCTCGTCCCTCATCCCTCATCCCTCATCCCTCGAAGGTGATCTCCACGCTGTCCGCCGAGCGCTCGGCCGGGCCGTGGAACACCGCCTCGATGTTGTTGCCGTCGGGATCGAGCAGGAAGGCGGCGTAGTAGCCGGGGTGGTAGGGCCGCTCGCCCGGGGCGCCGTTGTCGCGGCCGCCGGCGGCCAGTCCGGCGCGGTGGAAGGCGTCGACCATGGCCCTGTCCTTCGCCTGGAAGGCGAGGTGGCAGCGGCCGGTGAGCTGGCCCAGGGCGGCCTCGCTGTCGGCGGTGGAGACGAACAGCTCGTCGGCCCAGAACCAGCTCTCGCCCGCGCCGCCGAGCGGCACGTCCAGCGCCTCCAGCACGGCGTCGTAGAAGCGGCGGCTGGCGGCGAGGTCGCGCACCACGAGATGCAGGTGGTCGATCAGCCGGCCGCGATGCAGCGAGGGGGTTTCCATGGAGGCTCTCTCCCGGGGTCGTTCCGAACGGACCGCGCCAGCCGGCGTTCCCGCTTGCCTCGGGTCCGGAACTGACCCTATCCCGAAAGCGACTGCGCCGGAGCCCCCATGACGCACGCCGAGACCCCCTATCGCCACCCCCGCCGCGGACTGCTGTGGCCGTTCCTGCTGGTCGGCCTGCTGCTCGCCGCCTGGACCGGCTGGTGGTTCTGGCTGGCGACGCAGGTCGAGACGCGGCTCGCCGCCCAGGCGGCGGCGCTGGCGGAGGACGGCTGGACCATCGAGCACGCGCCGGTGACGACCACCGGCTGGCCGTTCCGGGCGCGGGTGTCGATCCCGCACGTCCGGATCGTCGCGCCCTCCGGCCACGGCGTGGCCGCGCCGGAGCTGGTCGCCGAGGCCAACGCCTGGAACCCGGACCGCTGGGTGGTGATCGCCCCCGACGGCTTGACCCTCAGCCGGGCGGACAAGGGCAAGGTCGGCGTGCGCGCCGAGGCCCTGCGCCTCAGCGTCAGCCATCTGCGGGCGCCCTTCCCCGACCTGCGGGTGCAGGCGGTCGAGCCGGTGTTCACCGCCCACCTCGACGCCGAGCCCTTTCCGATCGCCTCCGCGCAACTGATCGAACTGTACACCCGGCCCCATGCGGCCGGGGGAGCCGTCGCCGGCGGCGACGAGATGGACGTGCTGTTCCGGCTCGTCGACGCCCGCGGCCGGCGCGACGGACCGGTGGAGGCGGCGACGCAGCAGGGCCGGCTGACCGCCGAGGTCGAGGCGACCGTGGCGCGGGCGAGCCGTCTGGCCGGGGTCGACGCGGCGGGGGTCTTCGCCGGCTGGACCGCGGCCGGCGGCCGCCTGACGAACGTGCGCGGCGAGCTCTCCGCCGGCGACAGCCGCGCGCGGGTGGAGAGCGCCGCCCTGTCGGCCGGCCCGGACGGCCGCCTGCAGGGGCAGGTGGCGCTGCGCGCGGAGCGCCCGATGGCGGCGGTGGCCGGCCTCGCCGGCGCCCGCTCGGGGGCGGTGAACCGGGTCGGCGCCGCCGGCGCTGCCGCCGCGGCCGCGGCGGCGGGCGACCGGCCGGTGGATCTGGTCGTCCGCTTCGAGGACGGCCGCACCTGGCTGGGCCCGTTCGCCCTGGCGCCGGCGCCGAAGCTGTTCTGATGCTGCGCGAGCCGACGGCGGATGCGCGCCTGGACGCGCTCGATGCGGCGGTGGCGGAGGCGGTGCGGGCGCGGCTCGCCGGCGGCGTCCGCGCGTCGCCGGACGCCGAGGCCATCGCCCTGCGCGCCCTGCTGGTCCGCCTGACGCCGGCGGAGGCGGCGGCGGTGCGCGCGGTGCTGGGGCGGCTGGACGCCGCCGCCGGGCCGCCGCTGGCGGTCTGGGGGCCGGCCAGCCAGGTGCTCGCCGCCGACCGTTACGGGCTGGCCGCCCGGCTGGCGGCGCGGCCGGAGGCGGCGCTGCAGGCCGTGCGCGACGGGGGACGGGCGCTGATGGACCTCGCCCCGAGCTCCGCCTGGTGGGGCCGGCTGCTGGCCGAGCCGGAGCTGCGGGTGACCGGGGCGTTGCCGGACGGCGGCGGCGGCCTGCCGCGGGCCCTTCTGGTGCAGCGGACGGAGCCGGGGCCGACCGGCGACGACCGCACCTTCTGGGCCACCGACAGCGGACTGGCCGACGGCCGGATCGTCGCCGTTCTGGGGGACCTCGGCCTGGCCGCGACGCCGTTGCTGGCCTCGGGCGGGTTGAAGCTGTTCGCCCTGGCGGGCTATGTGCAGGCCGAGGACGGGCGGCTCGCCTCCGCGCCCGGCGACCTGAACGGCGTCATCGGCGCCGCGCCGGTCTTCTGATCACGCACACCGGGAACCCGCATGACCGATCTTCCGACGCCGAAGCCCGGCATCCTCGACATCGCGCCCTACGTCGGCGGCAAGGCCCGGATCGAAGGCGTGGCCGAGCCGATGAAGCTGTCCTCGAACGAGAACATGCTGGGGGCCGGCGAGAAGGCGCGGCAGGCCTACGAGGCGGCGGTCCGCAACATCCACATCTATCCCGACGGGCGCGCCACGAAGCTGCGCCAGGCCGTCGCCGACCATCACGGGCTGGAGCCCGAGCGGCTGATCTTCGGCAACGGGTCGGACGAGGTCTTCGCCCTGCTCAACCAGGCCTATCTGACGCCGGGCGACAACATCGTCACGGGCCAGTACGGCTTCCTCGCCTACCGGATCAGCGCCCTCGCCAACCAGGCCTCGGTGAAGCTGGCCCCGGAGCCGCAGTTCAAGGCGACGCCCGAGGCGCTGCTGGAACAGGTCGATGAGCGGACCCGCATCGTCTACGTCTCGAGCCCGTCCAATCCGACCGGCAGCTACAACACCGGCGAGGAGATCCGCCGCCTGCATGCGGGGCTGCGTCCCGACATCCTGCTGGTGGTGGACGAGGCCTACGCGGAGTACGTGACCGAGCCGGACTGGGAAACCAGCTTCCCGCTGGCCCGCGACAGCGAGAACGTCATCGTCACCCGCACCTTCTCGAAGATCCACGGCCTCGGCGGGCTGCGCATCGGCTTCGGCTATGCGCCGCTGAAGGTGGCCGAGGCGGTGGACCGCATCCGCCTGCCCTTCAACGTCTCCGTGCCGGGCATCGAGGCCGCGGTCGCGGCCCTCGGCGACGAGGCGCACCAGAAGGCCTCGCGCGACCTCATCCACACCTGGCGGCCGCGCCTGACCCAGGCCATCCGCGGCTTCGGCTTCGAGGTGCTGCCCAGCGCCGGCAACTTCGTGCTGGTGCGCTTCCGGGGCGCCGATCACGCGAACCGCGCCAACGACTATCTGAACGCGAAGGGGATCATCGTCCGTCCCGTGGGCGGCTACGGCCTGCCGGAGTGCCTGCGCATCACGGTGGGGACCGAGGACCAGAACCGGGCGGTGATCGACGCGCTGAGCGAGTTCGCGGCGAGCTGAGGCCGGCGGTCGGCGTCAGGTCCGACGGAACACCCGGCTGGCGCCCCAGCCGGTGAAGGCGGCGAGCAGCACGCAGACGAGGCCGTAGCTCCACGGCCGGCGGTGCGCGAACTCGAAGATGTCGCGCTCGATGCCCACCTTCTCGACCGTCAGGGTCAGATTGCTGACGGACACGGGCTCACCGTCCTGGAACAGCCAGACCTCGGCCGAGTAGCGGCCGGTGGGGGCCACCGCCGGGAGCTCGACCTCGGCGCGGAACAGCCCCTCGTCGACGAACTCCACGCCTTCGGGGTCGCTGTTGTAGAGGGCGGCGGCCTCGCGCAGGCGGATCACGGCGCGCCGCCAGTCGAGGTAGTCCGCGCCGAGCCGGCTGACCACCACGTCGCGCACGCCGTAGCGGGTGACGGTGCGACTCTCCTCGGGCGCGTTGATGCGCAGGTGGTCGAGGCCCACGCCCAGGCGGCGCAGCTGGCCGAACTCGGCGATGTCCGGCAGCGGCCGGGTCGAGGCGGTCATGTAGAAGCCGGGCGCGCCCTCGAACAGCACCGGTCGGCTGTTCAGCCAGACGCCCATGTTGCGCGTCTTCTTGACCAGACGGACGGGCGCATCCGGCCCGCGCACCACCACCACCACGTCGGCGGGATCGTCGGACGGGTTGAAGACGGCGCCGTAGAGCACGATCGAGGCGCCGCGGAAGCTGGAATCGACCAGCACCCGGGCGTCGGTGAGGGCGGCGGCGACGCGCACCTCGTCGAGGGTGGCGGCCGACCGCTCCGGCGGCGGCGCCTCCACGGCGGGCGGCGGGGGCGGGAAGACCGGCAGCATCAGTCGACCGCTCCCGGCGCGAAGGAGAACAGCTCGGAGGGCCGGACGAACAGCTCCAGACCCATCTGGATGCCGACCAGCAGGACGATCAGGCCGAGGACGGCGCGCAGCTCCTCGGCGCGGAAGCGTCCCGACAGGCGCGCCCCGTACTGGGCGCCGACCACCCCCCCGAGCAGGAGGATGGTCGACAGCACGATGTCGACGGTCTGGTTGCGTCCGGCCTGCAGGATGGTGGTCATCGCCGTGGTGACGATGATCTGGAACAGGCTGGTGCCCACCACCACCCCCGCCTTCATGCGCAGCACGTAGAGCATGGCGGGGACCAGGATGAAGCCGCCGCCGACCCCCATGATCGCCGACAGCACCCCGGCGAAGACGCCGAGGGCGAACGGGGGAATGGCGCTGATGTAGAGGCCCGAGCGGGGGAAGCGCATGCGCAGCGGCAGGCCGTACAGCCACAGCGGCCGGCGCCGCTCGCGGTGCGGCGCCACCTCGCCGCGGACGCGGCGCAGGATCTGGCCGAGGCTTTCGTACAGCATCAGGGCGCCGATGGCGCCGAGGAACATCAGATAGGACAGGGCGACGGCGAGATCGGCCTGGCCGAGCAGCCGCAGGTAACGGAACAGCTCGACCCCGAGCAGGGCGCCCAGCACCCCGCCCCCGGCCATCACTCCGCCGATGCGGAAGTCGATGGCCTTCTTGCCGGCGTAGCTGATGACGCCCGAGGTGGAAGAGGCCACCACGTGGCTGGCCTGGCTGGCCACGGCCACGGCGGGGGGGATGCCGAGGAAGATCAGGATCGGCGCCATGAGGAAGCCGCCCCCGATGCCGAACAGGCCCGAGACGAAACCGACCGTCGCGCCCAGCAGCACCAGGAGCGGCCAGTTCACCGAAACCTCGGCGATCGGCAGATAGATATCCAAAGGACGCGCCTTCGGCTGGAACGGAGATCAGGCGCCGGGAAGGCGACGGTGGAAACGTCCTGAACGCCCCGGGCCGCCTGCGCAACCCGATGCGCCTGCGACGGGCGCCGGAAGCGGGATCAGGCCAGCGGCTCGACTGCGAACCGTTCGGCGGCCGCCCGGGCGCGCTCACGATCCGCCGCCGGCAGCGCCGCCTGCAGACGCCCGGCCGCGGCCTGGGCGTCGCCGTCGCCCGCGCGACCCGCAATCAGATACCATTTGAGCGCCTGCGCCGGGTCGGCGGCGATGGCTTCGTCGCCGGTCTCGTACAGGCGGGCGACATTGTACTGGCTGTCGACCAGCCCGCGCTCGGCGGCGCGGAGCAGCCAGATGAGCGCCTCCGCCCGGTCGCGCGGCCCGCCCACGCCGTCGAAAAGATACATGCCGTAGGCGTGCATGCCCCGCGCGTCGCCGCTGTCAGCGGCGCGCCGCGTCAGATCGCGGGCCTCCGCCGGATCGGCGGCCAGGCCGCGCTCGCCTTCCTGGTACAGACCGGCGAGATGCAGCTGGGCCGGGGCGTAGCCGAGCTCGGCGGCGCGCCGCAGGGTGTCCACGCCGGACAGGTCGTCGGCGTCCAGCAGGGCCGTGGCCTGTTCGTACAGCTCGGCGCCCCGGGCGGCGTCGGCGGGGGTCGCGGCGAGGGCGGCGACCGGCTGGACCTCGTCCGCCGGCGCGGCCGGAACGCCGGGGATGGCGATGGCCGACCCGGTCAGTTCGGTGAAGGCCACCGCGCCGCCGGCGGTCAGGAAGACGGCGACCGCCGAGGCGCCCAGCGCCTTGCGGACCGTGCCGCCGTCCTTGCCGGCCTGCTTGTCGAGGCGTTCCTGCAGCCGCGACTTGCCGCCCCGCTTCAGGCCGAAGCCGGTGCGGGCCGGGAGCTCGGGCTCGGCCTGGGTCATGGCCGCGCGGGCGGCGTCGATCGTCTGGCGGGTGGCGTTCGCCCGCCCCTGGGCCGCAGCCGCGCGCAGGGCGCGCGGGTCGACGAAATCGGTCTCGGCGGAGAAGTCGTCAGGACCGGCGTCGAAAGCGTCGGGCGCGGTGGCGGCGAGGGCGTCCGAGACGTCGGCCCCGCCGAAGCCGGCATGGCCGAAGGGCGCGGCGGCCGGCGTCGCCGGCGCGGCGAAGGCCGGAATCTCCGGCGCGGGCGCCGTCGGTTCGCCTGCCGCCTCGCGGCTGCCGAAAGGTTTGGACGGCGGGGTCTCGGCGGCGGCGCGCGGCCCGCGCATCACCGCATCGAACACCGTGTCGGCCGTCAGCGTGGCCGGCGCGGCCTCCGCCGGCTCCGGCGACGCGGGCGGGGCCAGGTCGGCCGACCAGGCCTGCTGCTCGACGAAGGTCGGGTCCTCGAAGGCCGCGTCCGGGAAGCCGGCGTCCGGGAACGCCGCGTCCGGGAAGGCAGCGGCGCGCCAGTCAGGCTCGGCCACCGGCGCCGGCGTCGGCTTCGGCGGCTCGGCGCGACGTTCGATGTTTTCGCGGGCCTCGGCGATGAGGGCGGCGGTGCGCTCCTCCGACAGGCGCATGCGCTCCGCCAGCTCTCCGGAGGCGCGATCGTAGCGCTGCTCGATGCGGGTCGAGCTGTCGACCAGCCGCCGCCCGATGTCCTCGAGCGCCTGCTGCGAGCGCCGTTCGGACTGGGCGATCCGTTCGCTGAGCCGGTCCGAAATGCGGGTGATCTCCCCGCCCAGCTTCTCCAGGGCGAGGGCGTGCCGGTCGTCGGCGGCCACCAGCCGCTGCTCGAGACCCTGCGCCACCCGGCCGATGTCCTCCTCGACCTTGCGGGTCAGGGTCCGCCCGAGCTGCTCCAGCCCCTGGGAGCCCTCGCTCTCGATCCGGCCCACCCGGCCGTTGAGGTTCTCGGCGATGCGCAGGACCTCGCGGCCCATGCTCTCGACCGCCTTGGCCGAACGGCTCTCCGAGGCCTTCACCTGCTCGCCGATGGCCAGCACGGCGCGCTCGATGCGGTCGATGCGGTTCTCGGTCTCGGCGGTGTCGAGCCGCCGCATCATCTCGGCGCGGTTCGCCTCGACCTGCCGGCTGAGGGTCTCGGCGAGTTTTTCGAAGCGGGCGGCCTCGCGCACGCCTTCGGGTTCGATCCGCCCCTCGGCCGCGCGCAGGCGCTGGTCGAGCCCGGCGAACGACCGCTCCAGACCCCGCAGCGCCTCGGTGGTGCGGGCCTGGGCCTGATCCAGCCGGGCGCCGACCTGGGCCAGCAGGTCGCTGCCGACGCCCGGACCGGCCGTCTTCTCGACCGCGTCCATGCGCTGGCGCAGCTCGTTGACCCCGGTCCGCTGCCGCTCCTCGATGTCGTAGAGCCGTCCGGCCAGGGCGCCGAGGGAGGCTTCGACCTTGCCGAAGGTCTCGAGCGTCTTCGGCCCGGTCTCCTGCTCGAACTTGCGCAGCCGCCGGTGGCCCTCGCGAAGCTCCTCCGCGATGTCGTCGAGGCGACGGCCGTACTGGCGGCCGTTCTGGTCCTGGGCCTCCAGCCGCCGCAGCAGGCCGTTGACCGCCTGGTCCACCCCCTGGATGGCGACGGTCGAGCGGCGCTCGGCCGCCTCCAGCCGGGCCGCGATGGCGTCGACCGAGGCGCTCAGCCGCTGCCACGACTCGTCGCCCGCGCCATAGGCGTCGTCGAGGCGGCGATGCCGGCCGCGGCGCTCGAAGGACTCGGCGGCGTGCGGACGGCGCGGCAGGGGCGTGTAGCCCTCGTCCTCGTCGCCGTCCTCCATGATCATCGAGTTCAGCCACTCGCCCAGCGTCATGCCGGAGCGGCGCGCAAGGTCCTTGGCGATCTCGCGAGCCTTGGGGTCAATCCCCTTTACGCTCCACGGCGCGGCTGCGCTCACTGATTCGCCTCCCGACCTTTGGCTGGACGCTAATCGCCCAGATCAGGGGTGTAAACTCGCGGTTAACCCCAAGATGTAGCGTTGCGGCATCATCCTGTGGAAAGCCCGCGTACTGCCCTCCAGTCCTCGCCCGATCGTGGTTAACGGCGCGTAAAGAACTCCGGCCGCAGGGGTCCGCTCTTGCGTCCCGCGAACCGCCGCGCCACCTCGCCGCGATGGACATGACCACCACCCTCGCCCTGGCGCTCGCGGCCCTGGGTCTCACCGCCTTCGCAGGCTGGCGCGGCGCGCGGCCGTGGGATCCGCGCCGGGGCGTGCGGATGATCCCCTGGCGGCTGGTGATGGTGCTGTCCGCCGCGGGCCTGCTGGTCCTGCTGGTGCATGTCGGAAGCCTGCTCGGCGTGCCGCAGCGACCCTGGTGAGCGGAACCGCCCCGGCTGGCGTCCATTCCCGATGGACACCCCCGATCCATCAGGAGACAGCCGCATGGGCGACAAGACCCTCACCGCCGCCGAAGCCGAGGACGCCTTCTGGGACCACCTGAAGAAGTCCAACACCGGCATGCTCGGCCTCGACCAGCCGGGCTACCACGCGCAGCCGATGACCGCCTTCCGCGAGGCGGAGACCGGCACGATCTGGTTCTTCACCCGCGACGACACCGATCTGGCCAGGGACACGGCCCTGCCCGGCGGGCAGAGCGCCATGTTCCACTATGGCTCAAAGGACCAGAACGTCTGGGCCTGCATCCACGGCCAGCTGTCGGTGCACGGCCACGACCGGGAGATCATCGACCGCCACTGGAACCCGGTGCTGGCCGCCTGGTACCCGGACGGCAAGGACGATCCGCACCTGACCATCCTCAAGTTCGACGGGGACCACGGCCGCATCTGGGTCAACCAGGGCGGACTGTTCAAGTTCGCCTGGGAGATCGCCAAGGCGAACGCCACCGACACCCTGCCCGACACCGGCGGCGTGCGGGACGTCAACCTGCAGTAAGCTCTTCGAGGATCAGGCCGGCGGGGCGGCGTCGGACCGGCGCCGCCATTCGGGGCAGTCGGCCCTCTCCGGCCCCGGCCGGGCCGTATAACCGTCCGCCGTCGGGGTCAGCGTCAGCGCGGTTTGCACGAAGTAGCTGCCGCCGTTCCGGGCGATGTCGGTGAAGCACACCACGACCGCCTCGCCATTCGTCTCGAGGACGCGCAGACCCAACTGCCAGCCGCCGGTTCCGTCCCCGGGGATGGTGCGAAACGCCCAGCCGTTCTCCCCGGAGGAGGCCTCGGAAAATCCCGCGGCCGCCGGTGTCGCCGGACCCTGCAGATGCCTCGGGCCGGTCGAATTCGGGAAGGACGTCAGGTCGAGGCGAGCCAGCACCTCCTCCGCGCCTGGCGGGGGAGCAGCGGCGATCAGAACGAGGTTCGCAAGCAGTACGGATGTGAGCATGAGGGCATGGGTGACCCAGTCGCTCGGCCCTTCAAGTCACGATTGCGTTGTCACTCCGAAAAGCACCACGCCAGCACGGCCTTCTGGGCGTGGATGCGGTTCTCCGCCTCGTCCCAGACCAGCGAGCGGGGCCCGTCGATGACGGCGTCGGTCACCTCCTCGCCGCGATGCGCCGGCAGGCAGTGCAGGAAGACCGCGTCGTCGGCGGCGGCGGCCATCAGGTCATCGTCGACGGTGTAGCCCTCGAACGCCTCGAGCCGCGCCTCGTAGTCCTTGTCGCCCATCGACACCCAGGTGTCGGTGACGACCACGTCCGCGCCCTCGACGGCCTCGCGCGGATCGCCGGTCAGGTGGACGTGGCCGCCGCCGATCGCCAGGTCGCGCAGGTCCGGGTGGTACTCGGCGGGACAGGCGACCTGCAGCCGGAAACCGAACTTCGGCGCGGCGTGCATGAAGCTGTGGCAGACGTTGTTGCCGTCGCCGACCCAGGCGATCGTCTTGCCCGCCACCGGCCCGCGATGCTCCTCGATCGTCAGCAGGTCGGCGAGGATCTGGCACGGGTGCGAGCGGTCGGTCAGGCCGTTGATCACCGGCACGGTGGCGACCCGGGCGAAGCGCTCGACCTCCTCATGGCTGTTGGCGCGAATCATCACCGCGTCGACCATGCGCGACAGCACCCGCGCGGTGTCCTCGACCGGCTCGCCGCGCCCCAGCTGCATGTCGCCGGCGTTGGCGATGATCGCCGAGCCGCCCAGCTGCCGGATGGCCGCGTCGAAGCTGAAGCGGGTGCGGGTGGAGTTCTTCTCGAAGACCATGGCCAGCACCCGGTCCCGGGCGGGCGCGTCCGCGTCGACGCGGCCCTGCGGCCAGCCCCGGCGCGCCTGCTTGCGGGCGTGGGCGTCGTCGAGGATGGCGCGCAGGTCTTCGGCGGAGAGCCGGTGGATGTCGAGGAAGTGGCGGACCATCGGCCCCTCCGGATGTCAGGCCGCAGCCATCTGGGTCCGCGCAACCTCGCACGTCTTCTCGAAGCGCTCGACGGCGTCGCGGGCCTCCTCGAGCGTCAGGATCAGGGGCGGCAGCAGGCGCACGCAGTTGTCGCCGCCGCCGGCGACCAGCAGGCGCTGCCCGTCGCGGGCCCAGGCCATGAACTCGCGGTTGTTCGGGACCAGCTTGACGCCGATCAGCAGGCCCTTGCCGCGGACGTCGACGATCACGTCCGGGAAGCGCTCCTTCAGGCCGTGCAGCTGCTGCTTCAGGTAGCCGGCGATCTCGTTGACATGGGCCAGGGTCTCCGGCTTCGCGATCTCCGAAAGCGCCGCCTGCCCCACCGCCATGGCCAGCGGATTGCCGCCGAAGGTCGAGCCGTGCACGCCGACGGTCATGCCCTTGGCCGCCTCGGCGGTGGCCAGGCAGGCCCCGATCGGGAAGCCGCCGCCGAGGGCCTTGGCCACGGCCATGATGTCCGGGGTCATCCCGGCCCATTCGTGGGCCCACAGCTTGCCGGTCCGGCCCATGCCGCACTGGACCTCGTCGAAGATGATCAGCACGCCGGTCTCGTCGGCCATCTGCCGCATCCAGCGCAGGTCCTCGTCCGGGGTGGCGCGGCAGCCGCCCTCGCCCTGCACCGGCTCAAGGATGATCGCCGCCGTGGTCGGATTGCGGAACGCCGTCTCCAGCGCCTCGCGGTCGCCCCAGATCAGCTGGTGGAAGCCTTCCATCGGCGGGCCGAAGCCGTTGGTGTAATTCGGGTTGGCGGCGGCGTTGATGGCCCCGTAGGTGCGGCCGTGGAACGAACCGTCGAAGCCGTAGATGTCGATCCGCTCCGGCTGGCCATTGGCCACGTGGTACTTGCGCGCCGTCTTCAGGGCGCATTCGACCGCCTCGGTCCCGGAGTTGGTGAAGAAGACCACGTCCGCGAAGCTGGTCTCGCACAGCATGTCGGCCAGCTTCTCCTGGCCGGGGATGCGGAAGATGTTGGAGACGTGCCAGAGCTTCTGCGCCTGCTCGGTCACGGCCTGCACCAGCTTGGGGTGGGCGTGGCCGAGGCCGTTGGTGGAGATGCCGGCGACGCAGTCGAGGTATTCGGTCCCGTCGGTCGACCACAGCCGGGCGCCCTGCCCGCGCTCCACCTCCAGCGGCGCACGGTTGTAGACACCCATCAGATGTTCGGTGGACACGGGCGGCACCTCCTGAAGAGAGAACGGCCCCGCCGCGATGTGCGACGGAGCCGGTGAAAGGGTGACGCCTTGTCGGACGGCCCCGGGGCTTAGTCAACACCGGCGCCGGGGCGGCGTTCAGTCGGTGAGCTCGTCGTCCAGTTTCGCCACCACGGCGGCGTAGGTTTCCGCCGCCAGCCGCACCGTCGCCGGATCGACCTGTTCCATCGTGTCCTCGGGCGAGTGGATCAGGCGGAACACCTGCGGCACGAAGCCTTCGGCCAGGCCGGTCTCCTCGCCGCCGTTGAAGGCCAGCCACATCTGGTGGGCCCCGACGTGGTCCTGGAAGCCGAGCGACACGGTCGGCACGCGGTCGGCCCCGCCGGCCTGCCCCGCCTCGCCCAGCCCGGCCCCGGAGAAGGCGCGGTCGTCCGAGGGCGGATAGACCGGGAAGCCGACGCAGTGCATGGCCCGCCCGGCGCAGACCTCGCGCACCGCCCGCACCACGCCCGCCGACTGGGCGCCGTTGTTGAGGCCGTACATCATCGTGTCGCCGTAGGCCGCGACGTCGGAGTTCACCACGGCCGCGACGTTGGCCAGGCCGTGCGCCTCGATCCACCTGCGCGCGCCGATCAGGCCCAGCTCCTCCTGGTCGAACAGGATCACGCGCACGCGGTGATCGAGGTCCGCCTCGCGCAGCCGCTTCGCCGCCTCGATCACCCCGACCACCGAGGCGGCGTTGTCGACCACGCCCTGGGACATCGAGCCGTCGCGCAGCACGACCGCGTCGTAGTGGGCGGTGAGCAGGATCTCCCGCGCGCCCTCGCCGATGGTGAAGACCACGTTGCGGCCTTCCATCTCGCCGGTCTGGCGGTTGCCGCCGGCGAAGGTCTCGACCACCGGTTCGAAGCCGGCGGCGCGCACCTGGTCGACCACGACCCGGGTGCGGGCTTCATTGGTCGGCTGGACGTAGGCGGCGACCTGGGCGCGCAGGTCGACCTCCTGCGCCAGGGCGGCGGGCGCGGCGACGGCGAGAAGCGCCGCGGCGGCGGCGAGCGAACGGAACAGCATGAGACCCCCTCGGATGAACGGGAGCATGGCTAGCGCGGCGGCCGGCCGGACGCACCTTAAAAGCCTGTCAGACGCGCCGTCCCCGGAACCGCGGCCCGGCCGGCCCGGTTGAGTCCGGCGAAAGGAGCCTTCCATGTCCCAGCACCCCGCCCCGTCGCAGCAACCGGTCAAGGGCCCCGACGACCTGCAGCGCAACCCGGGCATCGGCCAGTCGAGCGGCCTCGACCGCGCCAGGGGTCTCGACGAGATCGCCGGCGACAGCACGGTCGAGGGCGACGTCGGGAACAACGCCGGTCCCGGCGGCGCGGTGGATCCGGACGACCGCGGCCGCGAGAACCCCTAGCTCTTCAGCCGCCAGCCCGAGCGGAACACCAGCCAGCACGCCAGGGCCATGACGACGACGAGCACCAGGCTCATCACCGAGCCGGCGACGAGATTGCTCTCGGCCTGGCCGATGAAGCCGTAGCGGAAGCCGTCGATCAGGTAGAAGAACGGGTTGAAGTGGCTGATGGTGGCGAACGGCTCCGGCAGGTTCTCCACCAGGTAGAAGGTCCCGGACAGGAAGGTCATCGGCATGACCACGAAGTTCTGGACGGCGGCGAGCTGATCGAACTTCTGCGCCCACAGCCCGGCCAGCACGCCCAGCATGCCCATGATCAGGCAGGCGGCGGCGCCGAAGCCGAGGACGGCGAGGACGTTGGACACGCCCAGCCGCGCGAACGGCAGGATGCAGACCGCGGTGACCAGGCCCACGACCACGCCCCGCGTCGCCGCGCCCAGGGCGAAGCCGGCGGTCAGCTCCAGCGGGCTCAGCGGCGGGGTGAGGAAGTCCGTCGCGGTGTTCATCACCTTGGCCTGGATCAGGCTGGAGGAGGCGTTGGCGAAGGCGTTGTTCAGCATCGCCATCATGATCAGGCCCGGGCCGACGAACTCGGCGAAGGGCGTGCCGTGCAGCGGCGGACGGGCGCCCTGCAGGGCCACGACGAAGACCAGCATGTAGAGCAGGGTGGTGACCACCGGGCCCGCCACGGTCTGCGCCCCCACCTTCCAGAACCGCCGCACCTCCTTGAGGTACAGGGTCTTGAGACCCTCCCAGTTGACGCCGGGATAGCGGCGCGGCTGCGGGGGACGGGCGGGGACGGCGGCGAGATCGGTCATGGGGACGCAGATGCGGCGCTGTGGGCGCCAGCGCAAGTGGCGAACCGCTTCACCCGGATCAGGCGAGCCTTAACCATACCACATCTAGTTCCTGTGGACGGAGCGATTCGCACATATTGCGGCTTTTAAGGGGTAGTTTACGATTAGTGGTAGGTCGCGGCCCCGGGAGGAGGGGCTGGACCCCATATGTTGAATCTCATCCCGGAGGGCGGCCCCATGACCCCAGGCTGGACGGAAGATCGCGTCGGCGCGCTGAAGAAGCTCTGGCTCGAAGGCCAGTCGGCGAGCCAGATCGCCAAGGCGCTCGGCGGCGGCGTGACCCGCAACGCCGTCATCGGCAAGGTGCACCGGCTGGGCCTGTCCGGTCGCGCCGCGCCGTCGCAGCCGGCCCGCGCCACCTTCCGGCCGTCGCGCCCGCGCCCGACGCCGCAGCCGACCCAGGCGCCCTCGGCCCCGCGGCGCATCGAGGCGGCCCAGCCGCGCCCGGCCGCGCCGGCCGTCCCCGCTCCGATGCCGGAGCTGCCGGGCACGGCCACGGTGATGACCCTGGGGGCGCACATGTGCAAGTGGCCGATCGGCGACCCGTCGTCGTCGGAGTTCAGCTTCTGCGGCCGCCGGGCCTCGGAAGGCGTCTACTGCGGCGAGCACGCCCGCGTCGCCTACCAGCCGCAGGTCCGCAAGGGCGGCAAGGACGGCGCGGCCGAACTGGCCCGCTCGCTGCGCCGCTACATCTGACCCCTTCATGACGGGCCCGCGGAGCTTTCGCGGGTCCGTCGCCGTTCGGTCGCCAGACCGTCACAGACGCCCCCTAAAGGGGCCGCCGTCCGCCCCGGGCCGCTTGCGCGGCGCGGGACTGGGGCGGGGCCGCGGTTCTCCGGGTTGACGCGGCCCCGGTCTCCCTCAGTTCAGCACCCGCCGCTCCCCTGGCACGTCCAGGCTGAAGGCCGGGATGGCCACCTCGAACATGCGGCCGCGATCATCCACCATGCGGTAGGATCCGACCATGGCGCCGGAGGCAGTCCGCAGGGGACAGCCCGAGGCGTAGGAATAGCTGTCGCCCGGCTGGATGGTGGGCTGCTCGCCGACCACGCCGGGGCCCCTCACCTCCTCGACCTGGCCGCGCGCATCGGTGATCGTCCAGTGGCGCGCCACCAGCTGCACCGGCCCGACGCCGAGGTTGACGATCTCGACCTGGTAGGCCCAGACCCAGCGGCCGGCGTCCGGATCCGACTGCCCCGCAAGGTAGCTGGGCCGCACCCGCACGAGGATCCCCTCGGTCTCCGCTTCATAGGCGCGACTGTCGTACATGCGCCGAATGGGCCCCGGCGGCGCCGCCGGGTCAAGCGGAACGGCGCCGGACGGCAGGCGAGACGCGCCGGAAAATCGTGTAAGCGGAGCCCATGACGTCGTTCGAATCCCTCCGTCCCGGCATCCTGCCCTGCCAGTCGATCGAGACCCTGATCGCCACGGGGGCGATCGTCTCCGAGACTCCGTTCGACCCCGACCAGGTCCAGCCCGCCAGCCTCGACCTCCGGCTGTCCGACCGGGCTTGGCGCGTGCGCGCCTCCTTCCTGCCCGGGATGCGGCAGGTGGAGGAGCGGATCGCCGACGTGGCGATGCACGCGATCGACCTGTCGGGCGGCTATGTGATGGAGAAGGGCTGCGTCTACATCGCCCGGCTGCAGGAGCGGCTGAGCCTGCCGGCGGGCCTGATCGCCCGGGCCAATCCCAAGAGCTCGACCGGTCGGGTCGACGTCTTCGTGCGCCTGCTCACCGATCGCGGCGGCAGCTTCGACGACGTCGACGAGGGCTATGACGGGCCGCTGTATCTGGAGATCGCGCCGCAGACCTTCTCCATCCTCGTCCGCCCCGGCACGCGGCTGAACCAGCTGCGCCTGAAGGCCGGCGAGCCGCCGAAGCTGGAGACCCGCTCCGTCGGCGTCGACCTGACCGGCGGGGACGGCGGCGTCGTCGGCTTCCGCGGCCGGCGCCATGCCGGCGTGGTCGACCTCGACCGCATCGACGGGCACGACCCGCGCGACTTCTGGGAGCCGCAGGTGCTGCGCCGCGGCGAGCTCCTCCTCGACCCGGGCGAGTTCTACATCCTCGCCTCGTCGGATGACGTCGAGATCCCGGTCGACCAGGCCGCGGAGATGACGCCGATCGATCCGTCGGTGGGCGAGTTCCGGGTCCACTACGCCGGCTTCTTCGATCCGGGCTTCGGCACCGACGAGGCGCACGGGGCCGGATCCAAGGGCGTGCTGGAGGTGCGCACCCACGACACCCCCTTCCTGCTCGAGCACGGGCAGATCGTCGCCCGCCTGGTCTACGAGCCCCTGACCGAGCGCCCGACCCGCCTCTATGGCGAGGGCGGCAGCCACTACCAGCGGCAGGGGCTGAAGCTGTCGAAGCACTTCCGGCCGTGGGGGTGAGGCAGGGGCCAGGTATCAGCTTCCAGGGAGCCGCTGCCGGTTGAGCCTCGACCCTCGGCCCCTGGAACCTGGACCTACGACAGCCTGTCCGCCTTCCGCAGGCCTGGGAACATCGCCGCCCAGGCGCCGGTGGCGGCGAGCGCTCCGGCGCCGCCGAACACCGCCGCGCCGACGGCCCCGAGCAGCCGCACCGCCACTCCGGAGTAGGCCTCGCCCAGTTCGTTCGAGGCGCCGATGAACAGCATCGACACCGAGCTGACCCGCCCGCGCATGTGGTCCGGCGTGGCCAGCTGGACCAGGGTCTGGCGGATGTTGACGCTGATCATGTCGGCGGCCCCGCCGATGAGCAGGGCGAGCCCGGAGATCCAGACCACCTTCGACAGGCCGAAGGTCAGGGTGCACAGGCCGAACACCGCCACCGCGGCGAACATCCACCGTCCGCCGTGGCGCACGATCGGAAAGCGGCTCAGATAGATGGCCATCGACAGCGCCCCGACGCCGAAGGCGGCGCGCAGCAGGCCGAAGCCTTCCGGCCCGACGTGCAGGATGTCGCGGGCGAAGATGGGGGTGAGCAGCGCCACCCCCGCCAGCAGCACCACCACCAGGTCGAGCGATATCGCGCCCAGCACGATCTTCGTCCGCCACACGTAGGCCAGGCCCTCCTTCACCGCCTCGAGCGGCGGCTGCTTGCCTTCGGGATTGCGCGGCTTGCCGCTGGTGCGGATGGCGAGGAAGGCGGCCACGCCCAGCAAGAACAGTCCCATGGCGCAGGCGTAGGCGAGCGGCACGTTGATCCCGACGATCACCCCGCCCAGCGCCGGCCCGGCGATGGCGCCGGTCTGGAAGGCGATCGACTGGGCGGCGATCGCCGGCGGCAGGGCGCGGCGGCCGACCACCATGGGCAGGAAGGACTGGCTGGCCGGCGCGAGGAAGGCCCGCGCGGCGCCGAACACGGCGGCCACCGCCAGCAGCCCCCACAGCGGCGGCGACCCGTGCAGGGCCATGAGCAGGAAGCCGCCGGCGCACATCGCCTCGACCACGATCGAGAGCGCCACCGTCCGCTTGCGGTCCCGCCGGTCGGCCATCGCCCCGGCCGGCAGGGTGAAGGCCAGCAACGGCAGGAACTGGCACAGGCCGACGAGGCCGAGGTACAGGCTCGCCTGCTCGACCGGATGGTCGCGCCGGGCGATCTCGTAGACCTGCCACAGCAGGGCCGAGGACTGGATCTGGATGCCGAGCACGGCGACCACGCGGCCGAACCAGAGCAGGCGGAAGTCGCGCAGCCCCCACGGGCTGGCCGGCCCCTCCGGCTCCGGCGGCGGCGGCGTCACCGGGGCGGTGTCGAGGGTGTCGGTGGTCACGTGCGACGCGGAACCTTCGGCCAGGGCGTCCCGTCACGATGGAAGTAGCCGCCGGGGCGGAAGACCATGTCGATATCGGGGTAGTCTCCGGAATCCCCGCCGGGCGTGCGGGTTCCCACCTCGAGCAGCACCGCCTCCTCGCCGGAGCGGTTCTCGAGCTTGTGGCCGTTGGCGACTCCGGCCTTGAAGCCGGCGCAGTCCCCGGCCTTCAGCACCGTCTCGCCGTCGTCCTCGACCAGCACCACCTCGCCGGACAGGACCCAGACGAACTCGTCCTCGCCCTCGTGCCAGTGGCGCTGGCTCGACCAGGCCCCCGCCGGCAGGCGCAGAAGGTTGACCCCGAACTGGTCCAGACCGGCGGCGTCGCCGAGGCGCCAGCGGCGGCGCGGCTTGCACGGCCCGGCGAACTCTTCCGGATAGGTCGTGCCGTGTCCGACCGGGGCGGCGTCGATGTCGATCTTCGGCATGCAGCGAGCCTATTCCCGAACCGCCGAAGTCCGTAAAGCAAGGATGCATGAGCCCTGCATCAACTCCGGTTATCGATCCTGTCAAACTGACCCGCGACCTGATCCGCCGCCCCTCGGTCACGCCCGCGGACGAGGGCGCGATGGACGTGCTGGAGCGGGCCCTGACGGGGCTGGGTTTCCACTGCCGCCGGATGCGCTTCGAGGACATCGAGAACCTCTACGCCCGGCGGGGGACCGCGGCGCCGAACCTCTGCTTCGCCGGACACACGGACGTGGTGCCGACCGGGGCGGCCGAGGCCTGGTCGGCGGCGCCGTTCGAGGCGGAGGTGCGGGACGGCGTGCTCTACGGCCGCGGCGCGGTGGACATGAAGGGCGGCATCGCCGCCTGGGTCGCCGCGGTGTCCCGCGTGCTGGCGGAGGGCGACGTTCGCGGCTCGCTGAGCTTCCTGATCACCGGCGACGAGGAGGGACCGGCGCTCCACGGCACGAAGAA
>Ga0233425_10004464_pt1 | contig 23460 bp, 32 predicted proteins | sample Watercolumn_Towu_2_FD_181712 | JGI IMG/M metagenome (GOLD analysis project Ga0233425, IMG submission 181712) | Freshwater microbial communities from Lake Towuti, South Sulawesi, Indonesia - Watercolumn_Towuti2014_140_MG | ecosystem: Environmental > Aquatic > Freshwater > Lake | place... | reverse complement strand
ATGGCCTAAAAAGAATTCCTATTCTCAAACTTGCAAACAAATTAACGAAAGAAACTCAAAATTTTATTTTCAAAGTATAAACTAAACACATTAGATTTTGATTAAAAAAGACTACACAGAAAAACATGACCTTAAACTAAAACTCCATCAAAATCATTCCAAAAAATTATTCTAAGGAAAACTAACTTAAAGAATTATCTTAATCTTCAGACAAAATCTTTCAATATTAAGTAATAAGCCTCTAGAGTAATCCTAACAAAAGTTTAAAGCTCTCCAACATAGAAAAGCAAATAAAGTTTCTTCAATAATAATTCAATTATGATAAAAAAGATTGGAGCAGAAAATATAACCCTAATTGAACAAGGACAAATTGTTTCTGATGGTTTCATAGGCTGCTTTGGAATTTTAGGTTACTTTAAAAAAGAAGGAAAAGGAGTTTTAGTATTAGGTCATCATTCACCAACGGATTACATGAACATTACTTCACAATGGGCAAACTTCAAACACAAAAATCCTCAATTAAATCATTATGATTATGCAAAGATAATTATTGCTAAACAAGAGCCAGAACCTCAAGGAAAATGGATACAGCAAGATGGAAGATTACTTACTTACAATGAAAGACTAATAGAAGTTTTTAATACCCTAAAAGTTCAGCATCCAAAAGCAATTATTGAAGTTACAACTTATAAAAGAGATTCTTTTTTTCTAGGAAATATTGACAATCTAACTTGGGAAACAAATAAAAATAAAGGCAAACTAAAATAAAAAGCCTCTGGAGGGATTTGAACCCCCGACCTGCAGTTTACAAAACTGCTGCTATACCACTAAGCCACAGAGGCATAATAAAAAGAATAAATAAAAAGTTTTTATACCTTTCTACTCTCTGACAACAGCCCTCATTTCAATGCCAGACACTGGATACACTTTTTTTAATTCCCCTTTAAGATCTCTGTACATTTCTCCGAAGACGATTTTGTTCACTAACTCATTGAAGGTATTTTCCTTAGCAACCTTTTCAAAGAATGTTTGACAAGAAGCTCTCAATGCCGTCAAGATTCCATGCTGTACATTATCCTTAACTAATAATATCGGCTTCAACCTTACTTTGATATCATCCTTGGTCACGACAGCAAATGAATCATCCACTCTCTTCTTTGCTCTCTTAACAATCCTTTTTACATTAGGTGGCAAAATTTCCAGTGAAACTAATTCAGTTGCACAAATATTCCCTTTAACTTCAACAATTCTGAACTTTGCTTCCATGTTCAATTTCTTCGCACCCTTCACAATATTAGAAAGATTAACTTTAGAAGTCCTTCCAACTAATGATTCTGGTTCTTCAGCCAAAGTCTCACCAAATACAAAATCATTGAACATTTTTGGCGCCTGTAATGAATACCATCGCTTCTTTGCAACAGATATTCTTGCTTTTTGTGTGATTACTTTCTTTGCCATTTTTACTCAAGATAGAGTTTTGCTTGTGTTCTATCATACACCCAGTTTTCTGATAAGACTTTGTTTGCTTTGTAATATGCAACCAATCTTTTAATCTTCGACTCAACCAACACAACTCCCCGCTGTGCTACTTGATCATGCTTGTTATTTTCTGCATGCTTCATTACCGCAATATGCCTTTTGATCAATGCTAATAAATCTTCAGGTAATTTATGCAACAATTTTTTCTCCTTTAGCACTTCATTAACACTTTTTTTCAGCAAAGCTTTTACTGACGGAATTCCATAAGAATCTCTTAATATCATTCCAATCTTGCTTGCAGTATTTTCTTGCTTAGCTAACTTTGCTATTATCTGTTCCACTTCAGTTGGCGAATAACTCACCCACTCTGGCACAGTCTTGTCTACTGGCTTATGACTTGAAGCCTTACCTTTTCTTTTCGAATACAATTTTGCCATTTTCTTTCAAGACTTAGGAGAAAAATAATCTATTTCTCCGGCATAGCTATGTTTCTTCAACAACACTACCCATCTAGTACTCTTCTGAATAAAATCAAAGTTTATAAGCCTTACTAGTGCAGAATTTAACTAGTTGTAAGGTAACGAGATTACACACAAATATAATAGATAAATTAATAAAACTCCTAACAATCTATAAAATAAAAAGGTTATTCAAAGGAGGAAAAATGAAAAGAATTTTAATAGGATTGATTGCATTAAGTCTGCTAATAATAGCTGGATGTTCTTCTGATGATGAAATTGTTGTTCAACTTTCAGATGAAGAAGTAGCACAAATATGTGATAACTATGAGCCAAGTGAAGAATCAACTAGCCCAGAACTTGCACCTTCAGCAACAGAACCTTCATTACAAATTTTAACAATTGAAGGTACAGGAACAATGATCACAGCTTCAGCAAAGGATTGTTGTAAATGCAAAGGCGCTAACTGTGAATGTTGCCCAACAAGTGCATGCAAACAAAGAGGAAGCTGCGCTTAATTTCTTCCTTCTTTTTTTAATTCCCAATACGCAAACTTTCTTTTCGAATACTATTTTCTTTGAAGACTTAGGAGAAAAATAATCTATTTCACTGGCATAGCTATGTTTCTTCAACAATACAACCTTAAGTTAAATTTTCAGAAAATCCGAAGATTTTTCAAAAAAATCTACAAAAAGTTTATAATCAAAAATATCCTATAGAAGAATATGCCAATACAAAGAAACATTTGGGACTATTTAGCATGGATATGCCTAGCAGGCATAGCTATTTGGGTTATTCTAAAAGTCTTAGGAATTATTAACACACCTATTTGGTTAGAATATTCACCATTATACGGAGCAGTATATCTTGCAGGCTGGTATATGAACAAACTAGAAAGGGCTATTGTTGATATAAAAGATATGAAAACAGATATTTCAAATATGAAAACAGATATTTCTAATATTAAAACCGAAATAAATTCTATGAAAACTAAATGCACCAAAATAAACTAATTCCTACCTTGTTTCTTCAACTCCCAATAAGAAAACTTTCTTTTCAAATACAAATGCTTGCACTTAACAGAAGGATCCAAATAATATTCAAACCCTTTGCTCCACACATCCACTCCCAACCATCTATCATCCCACGCATCCATCTCTAAAGAATACCTAAACTTAATTTTCTCAAGAACTTCTCTTTTAATTAAAATACATCCCATTCCCGCAAACGCAATCTTCAGCAATTGATTCTCCCAAATTTCTTTCTCAATTAAATATCCAGTATTATTCCAATCATTAATCTCTTTAGAAAACACCCACGCAAACGGTATTACAGTTGCAACCCCATTAATATCATGATGCCCAAAATACAACGCAGAAATAACCTCTTTATCATGAGCAATTAATTTTTCAATAACATCTTTCGGAGGAACAACATCCTGATCAAGTATCAACAAATAATCATATCCTTCATTCAAAACTTTCTCTCTAATAATATTATGATCCCTAGTAACCATATCCCTAATTCTATGCAAATGCTCAGTTTTCACAACATCAAATCCTTGAGCTTTAACTTTCTCATAAAATTCATTTGTCTCAGAATTCTCAGTAAAAAACAAATCATAATTTCCATAAGTCAATTCTTTCAATCTTGAAGAAAACTCTTCCCAACAATAATCATACCACTTGCACAATGGTGCAGCAACCAAAACTTTTTTCATAAAGAAAATGATTCCCTATTTCAATTAAAAGCTTTCGTATCACAAACCTTAAAAATTCCTAAAAAATAAAGTAACAAATGATCTGCATAATTGCTTTAGTAGTATTCGCAATCTTGGGAATATTTAGTGCTACGCATAGAAGCTTGGCAAAGGAAGCATTCGATTGTGTTTTCAAGAGAGTCACATTAAGAAAATGCACCACAGGCTTCGATATAAAAATGAAATCCGGCATCGTGGGTTACCTTCTAACAAAGAATGAGAAAATTGCAAACTTCACTTACAAATATTTTGAAATCCTCTCTTGGGCATTCATAATTTTAACAATAGTTTCACTATTACTAACAGCACAAGCAACTTATAATATTATAGTCTATGGCACCTGCTCCCCAGAAGACCCAATGTCTTGCATAATCACAAACTACCATTCCAAAGAAGAATGTCTGGACGATAATTGTCCTGAATGTATTGGTGAAGAAAATGAACCTCAATCAACTCAGAAATGATTTTCCAATCTTAAAAAAGAATATCATCTACTTTGATTCAGCTTGCATGTCTCTAAAACCTCAGCAAGTTATTGACGCAATGAACTCATATTACCTCGAATTCCCAGCCTGTGCAGGTAGAAGCATGCACTCATTAGCAAATAAAGCAACTGAAGCAGTAAACCAATCCAGAAAAGATATTGCCAAATTTTTTAATGCAAAAGAACAAGAAATTATTTTCACAAGAAATACAACAGAAGCCCTAAATCTTGTAGCAAACTCATTCTCAAAAGAAGATAAAATACTAACCAGTGACAAAGAACACAATTCAAATTTACTTCCATGGCAATCAAAACAGCATGCAATTCTATTCTCTAATGAAGACAACACATTCAACTTTGAAGAACTAAATAAAAAAATCAAAGGCACAAAATTATTATCAATAGTCCACACCTCAAACTTGGACGGCGTAACAAACCCAATCAAAGAAATAATTAAAATTGCACACGAGAATGAAACATTAGTTTTAATCGATGCTGCCCAATCAGCGCCACACACAGAAATAAATGTAAAAAAATTAGATATAGATTTCTTAGCTTGCTCCGGTCACAAAATGTTAGGTCCAAGTGGCATTGGTTGTTTGTATGGCAAAGAAGATTTACTCAAAGAATTAAAACCTTTCCTGCTCGGTGGAGAAACAGTCATAGATTCAACATATAATTCCTACCAATTAGAAAAAGTTCCAAACAGATTTGAAGCCGGACTACAAAATTATTCAGGCATCATTGGTTTTGCAGCAGCAACCAATTATCTAAGAAAAATAGGATTAAACAATATTGAAGAACATAACATAAAATTAAACAAAATCCTTTCAGAAAACCTTCTTCCTAATAAAAAAATAAAATTAATTGGTCCAAAAGATTACAAACAAAGATCAGGAATATTCTCATTCAACATAGAAAACAAAGATCCACATGAAATAGCATTAATGCTTAACTCAATGAATATATATATTCGCTCAGGAGCACACTGCGTCCATTCTTGGTTCAATAAAAATAATTTAAAAGGTTCAGCAAGAGCATCTCTTTACTTTTACAACACAGAAGAAGAGTGTAAACAATTTATAGAAAACTTAAATAAAATACTGAAAATATAAAAAAAAGAATTTATAATTATTTCTAAAAATCGATTATTCTTCAGATTCTTCTTCTTCGTCTTTTTCAAAAAGAACATCATCAACTTCAGAAGTCTCAGTAAAACTAACAATATGTTCCAAATCAACTCTTGCAGTAAATCTTTCATAATTAGAGCTATGAAAAGTTCTACCACTTGAAATCCCATTTTTTCTGGCAGCACTCAAAACAATATAAGCCCTTTTTTCTTCTAAGAATCCTTGGAAAGTTCCTTCAATAGAATACCCATTTACTAAATCTAAACTATAATTTATTCCTTTTTGAAATCCATAATTTACCATTTTTCTTTTGACCTCCAATATTATTACTATTCAGTAACATTAAAGTTATATCTAAATTCTTCTATAGATAAACAGAACAAAATAACAAAAAATAAAAATAAATAGCAAAAAGGTAAGTAAACTAAAAAAATAAGGAAAAATTTATAAAAAAAAGAACATAAATAAATAAAATGTCTAAAACCTTAAACCAAATAGATAGAAAATTAATTTACGAATTAGTCCAAAACTCTAGGCAATCATACACACAATTAGGAAAAAAAGTAAAACTTTCAAAGCAAGCCGTAAAAGAAAGAATTTCAAATTTAGAAAACCAAAACATCATTTTACAATATTTTGCTTTAATTGATATTCATAAAATGGGTTATACCTTTTATAGAATTGATTTAAGATTCCAAAATGTTACGGAAGAAAAAGAAAAAGAGATAATTAATTATATCTTAAAACTTCAAAAAGTGATTTGGATTGCAGAGATTCATGGGAAATGGGATTTAGCAGTCGTATTTTTAACAAAAGATTTAGTAGAAGTTGATGATAACATCAAAAAAATAACTTGGAAATATAATGATTATATACAAAATCAAACTTTTTCCGTAGCAACAACACATTCAAGATATTCTTACGGTTTTATTCGAGAAAATCCTCTCGAAGAAAAAGAGATATTTATGGGAAGAGAATTAGGAAATCTTGAACTAACCAACACCGAGAAAAATGTTCTATCAATTCTATCAAAAGATGCAAGAACTTCAATAACAGAGATTTCAATAAAAATAAAAAAATCTATTTCAGCAATAAAAAATGCTATGCAAAATCTCAAAGAAAAAAGAATTATCCTCGGTTATAGTACATTAATAAATCTACAAAAACTTGGCTATCAGCATTACAAACTTTTTATTAATTTCAAAAATCCTACCCAAGAAAAAGAAAGAAAACTTGAAGCATATTTCAAAATTAATCCAAATATAATCTTCATGACAAAATCACTAGGACGATCAGATATAGAATGCGAACTTGTAGTAAAGTCAATAGAAGAATTCAAAGAAAATATCAGAAAATTAAAAAGAGAATTTAATGACCTAATAAAAGATATCGAATCTTATCTGATAATCAAAGAACACGAAACAAACTATTATCCTATTTAAAGAAAAGTAGCCCCGCCAAGATTCGAACTTGGGTCTTCACCTCCAAAGGGTGAAATGAAATACCTTACTCAGCCTAAACTAAGTAATTTGGCCGCTACACTACGGGGCTAAGCGGTTAATCTTAAAAAATAATCCCAATATTTAAACCTAACTATTTCTTTCAATTATAGATCAAAACTCTCTCTAATGTTGGGAAATATTCCACAAGCCCCCGATTCTTTCTTAAATTAACCAAAGATACTCCCTCATAAACCAAGACGGGATTTAAATTACAAAAAGTAACATCATCATTAACAATCTTTTTAAGAGATTTAATTACTTGCTCTAAAGGTTTATCAACTTGAATCGAATAAACATTCCTTTTACCCATAACAACAGTTTCAACTTTAGTATCCAATAGAACAAAACTAATCTTAGAATTTTTCAAACAACTCATGATTCGATCAACGAGCATAAAAAAAAGAATTTATTCTCTATTTATCAACATTATCAAACAAACCCTTTGAACCCAAACCCTTCAGTAGCCCCTTTTTTCCTACACAAAAAATAAACCTCATCCCCAAACTTCTTCCTTTCAACAACATCAACTAATTCTAAAAACCATTTTAATCTTTTCTCGCTAATGACTTTCCCACCACCAAGGCTTCGCGTCGCAAAACTAACTAAAATATAATCACAATCTAATTTTTTCAAAAGCTTCTCAGTGAACCCTCTTTCCAAAGCTTCAAACCCTTCTAATACTTTGAACAAGAACACAACATCCACTTTCATGAACTTCTCAAAATCAAACACATCCCCATACCTAATCGCCCCTGTCAGCTGAAACTTATTCAAATAAGCATTACAAAAATCCACATCATCTTTGTTGATTTCCAATCCATAATAATGTACATTCCCTAACCAAGGCATACTAAATATATTATATCCACACCCAATATCAAACACAGTATAAACAGGAGTCTTAGATTTCAACCAGGAATAAATCCTCTCATAATATCTGTATCTTTCTTTAGTAGAAATATGCATCTTCAACACTCTCTCACATCCTTCTTTATCATCCCAACTCTTGATCTTATTCAATGCATCATTTCTTTTTTTATTCGTCGGCAACAAGAACGCACCATACAATTCTCTCAGCTTCGCACGCACTTCCTTCACAAACTTCTTTCTTTGCTTTGGTTCATAGACATTATACTTCAGTTCATAAGGCTTCATCACCCTTCTCACAAAATTATCATTCAATCCAGAATACTCTTTTTTCTCTTTAACCTCTTCTAGAACCATTTTTCTATTCACAGAAAATCCAAATTTATAAACCTTCCCAATTTTAGATTTACTCTCGATAAAACCCACTTATACAGCCCAAAAACCCAATAGTCGCATTCGCTCCAAACACTTCAAACGCCAGTGTGGCTAAAAAGCATGCTCTTCTTCAAACTTTCTTCTGATCTCTTCCCGCTTTTTATCTTCAAGCCATCTGTACACATTCCCATGTGGCGCACCTTCTAAAAGCATTTCAATGGCCTGTCTCGCAATTGGCACATCTTCAATCTTTCCAATAACTCCAATAGTTTTCCCATAAACAGAAATCGAACATGAAGTCATCTGCTCCACCATCTTTCGTGCCTTGCCTTCTTGACCAATCACTCTTCCCTTCAGCCTCATAATCGTTTTTTTAGAACCTTTAGCATAATCATTCACATTAATCAAATCAAACATATAACTTTCATTGAACAATAAATCCGCAATCTCTGGATTGAATCCTCTAGCAATTGCTTTGATCACATTCATCGCCTCGAATACAGCCACACTATCTTCACCAATAATTTCAACATCCCCATCCTCAGAATTCACATTAATCTTGATTTTCAATCTCTCTTCAATTCTTTTCTTCTGCTCCCCATTCTTACCAATGAGCACAGCAATTCTTTCAATAGGAATCTTTACTTCCTGTGTATCCATATTCTTTCAAACTCCTTCTTCTCATCTAATCCTAATCCAAATTTATTGAAATACCTCACCATGTTCTCCACATCTCTCTTCAACAATCTTTGAACATTCGGATACCTCAAATCTAATGCATGCGAAAAATCAATCAATACTGGTTTTTCATTATGATTCAGTATATTGAATTCTGATAGATCTGCATGCACCAATCCTGCCTTCAACAGCTTAATGATTTCTTTTATAAGCCTTTCGTAGAACTCTTTTGGGTTTTTTGGCGCTTGTATTTGTAATAATTGCGCATCAAAATATTCCATGATTAAAATATTCTGATAAACTGCATAAGGCATTGGCGCAGAAACCTCAAGTTCTCTCGCTCTAAGCAAATTCCTATACTCTTTTCTTGCCCAAGAATAAATAATTGTCAACTTAGTTCCTTTTATTCCAGCAAATCTTGGATCTGACTTCATATAATCATACATCTTTTTGAAATTTGCAGAAGTTCGATAAATCTTTGCAACCCTTTTCTCATCCTTGTACTTCACAGTAAACACATTGCTTTCTTTTCCAGTCGAGATCGGACTTTCAATGCTTTCAAAATATCCTTGACCAGTCAGCTTGAAAATTCCTCTCAAAGTTGCTTCATCAAAAACATTCTCATATGCAATGAACTTATTCTTACTCATATTCTAAACAAATACTTCAATATTTATAAAACTCATCTTTCAAAAAATTTATCAATAATTAATCAAAAATAATTTCATGCAAATCCCGGTCCTAGAAGACATAGTTGAATATTTAGGAAAAGAAATCATCCCTTCAACAGAAATCGATTCCTTAGGCTTGTATGATCCAGATACCCTTAGAATCTTCTACAACCCCATCAAAATCCAAAGCAAAGATGAATTTATTCTAACAATTCTCCATGAAATTATCCATCGTATAGACCTGTATGAAGAACTAGACAACAACCAAACAGAACTACTTGCAGAATACCTTAGTGCAAACAAACAAATAAGAACAACAATAAGAAAACATTTCAAAACAGAACTAAAAAGATACAAATACTAAAACTCTTCTAAATCAACGGTAACTTCTTTAATCATTCCTTTTCTTTTCAAATGTTCAACTTGCGAAGGTCTATATTTGTAAATAACATCCCCCTTATCATCCCCACCATATTCCCAAGGCTCAACTAACACAACATCATTTTCTCTAACCCATAAATTTCTTTTCATTGAACCTGGAATTCTGCACACTCTGGTCTTACCATCATAACATCTGACTCTCATTCGACCATTTCCAAGTCTAGATTCAACAACACCAATTGACTGCTTTCCACGCGGCAACTTTACTCTCATAATTTCTTGCTGTATTGCTGCCTGTTGCGCTTCTTCTTCTCTCTTCTTATTCATTCACTATAGATTTATTATTCTCTATATATAAAGCTTCCTTAAACAGATTTAATTTCAGAAATAAACTAAATTTAAAACAAAGAGTTTCACTTTAAACTTTTTCTAACTTTACTTTATCTCATCCCAGAGCAAGGGAGTATTTACAATAAAATAAATAAAATACTCAAACTCTTAATAAATTAATCCTCTTAAGTAATCCTGAAGATCAGCAGAGTCCGGATCAACTTCAAAAGAAACTGTGTAAGCTGTAGTAGTCCATTCAACTATTTTGCCAGCAATAATATACTTTCCAGTATAAGAAGAAACATTCCAATCAGGCTCATCAACAAAAGTAGGCCTTATTGAACCTTCTACTTCTCCTGAAGGATCAAAAGTTTCAAAAATCACAGAAACAATATTATTATTACTTATCAAACTGTCACGAAGAGTAGCCATAGATCTTAAATTATACCTTAAAAAACTTAATTTCCTCCGATCAGTTAAACCCTTACCTTGTAATATTTCTACTAAATTTTCTCTCAACCTTCCTTCAATTTTAACCATTTTTTAAACCACCTACAAAATCAAAAAGAACATTACTATTTGAATCTTTCTGTTTATAACTACCCTAAAATAGTAACCCTTTTTCACAGCTAACAAAATCCAAAAAATACTTAAATATAAATTAAAATTGAAACCTAATGGATTATGGTTCAGAAAGATTGGTTTTAAATGCAGCCTTAGATAAAATTTTAGAAGAAAAATTTAATGAAGAAGATCTTAAAGATATAGTAAGAATATTAAAAACATATGGTTTGCAGAGTGATGCAGCAAGATTAGAATTTCAAAAAAGAAAAGGAAGTGAAGCCCTTTTAGAAAGAATGGATTTTTTAAACTTAGAGAATGTTGGAAAATATAACGTTTCAAGAGAAAAAAGAAAAGAAACTATAATAATCATTTTTTCAAAGGATAACAAAAGCATTAAATTTCATTTAAGAAGAAAAGAATATGATTTATCTCTGCAATATAGAGAAGTAGAAAAGCTTATGACCCGTGTCGGTGGGCAAGAAAAAATAAGACTTACTGGTGCGATGGTAAAATCAATTAGAAATAAAACTGGTCCGGCTAGTGAACAAATTCTTGGGAAAGATTCTCAATCAATTGATTGTTATTGGTTAGAAAAAGTAGAATTAGTAACTCCAACCAGACTATTAGGATTTATTCCATTTAATGTATCAAAGATTATTTTCCAAGGAGAAATATTTTAATTTCAAAATTTTATTGCCCTTTAATAAAGCAAGTGAATAGTTAAGTAAACTTGCACAATTTTTTAACCGTTCTCAACAATTCTTCAAACTCTTTTATCTTTGAAATCTCAACTCTCAGTTTAGAACTATTTCTATACCCCTTAGTAAACTGCACAAATAATATTTTGAAATTACTTGCATCAAAGCAATCATATTTCTTACACAACTGCAAATATTCCAACAACAAATTCATTTTCTCATAAAAATTTTGTTCAGGCAATATTTCACCAGTCTTCAAATAATGATTCGCACGAAAAAAGAAATAAGGATCCTTCATTGCACGACGACCAATCATAACATAATCGCAACCAGTTTCATCAAACATTTTTTTAACATCTTCAACTTTGTCAATATCCCCATTCCCAATCACAGGAATCGAAACATTCTCTTTTATTTTCTTAATCCAACTCCAATCAGCTTTCCCAGAATAACCCTGTTCTAAGGTTCTAGCATGCACAGCAATTGCACAACAATATTTCTCAGCAATTTTTGCAATTTTCAAAGCAACAATATTTTTTTCATTTATTCCTAAACGAATCTTGCAACTGATAGGCACATTCAAAGAACTTAATCTCTTTAATATTCTCTCAACTTTATCTAAATCTTTCAACAACGCAGCACCACAACCAGCATCCAATATTTTTGGTGCAGGACATCCAATATTCAAATCAATAACATCAGTCTTTCCAACTAAACTTTTTGCAGCCTTATACAACTCATCTTCATCACTACCAAATATTTGCGTAACTACAGGTCTCTCTTCTTTCACAACATCAAAAACTCGTTCTAATGCATTCGAATGATAAAATTCTGTATAACAGATCCCTGCACCAAGTTTCTTACACAATACTCTGAAAGCAACATTAGTTACTCCAGCCATTGGCGCAAGAATTAATTTACTCTTTATCTTCGGAAATTCTTTTTTCTTCATTTTTTCTAAACAAGATTGTTCCTCGATAGAGATCTTTGGATTTTAATCTACTCGAAGTTTGAAATTTTTTTGTAATCAACAACTTCCAACCCTTAAAAGCCCTCTTCATTTTATCCCCAAGACTCCTAGCAAACTTCTGCGAACTAACATAAATATCCACCCCAGTTTTCAATTCTTCAACCTTCGAAATAAAAATATTTTCATTCTTCATTCTTTTAATATCATCCAAAATAAACTGAAACACTTTCTCATCATAAGGCCTTAATTGAATGATTGCCTCAAAATATTTTGGATTTGATGCTAAAGTCGCCTTTGCCATATAAATAATCTACGATTAAGAATTAATAAACCTATCCTAGATACCCTTTCTCATCCTTTTTTTCTTCCAAGTTCTTAAACACATTTTCACAAACATCTAATAATTTAATAACCCTTTTTTTCATAGGTTCATACTCACTCAAAAATTCTTTGATATACTTAATCTGCTCTTTTTCAGACCCATTCTCAAATTTCAAACCCTGATGATACAACACCATAACTTTCTTATAAATATCCTTCGCCTCATCAATAACTTCCTTGTCTTTCACATGCCCAATAATTATTCCAGAATAAACTCCTCCGGGAATAAAAAAAGGTGCGGCATAATCCCCATACCTTCTAACTCTATTAATAACAATCCTCATAAAAGTATTCAAGAAATCCATTTTCTCTAAATCAATAGTAATCAAATCAAGTTCTTTGTTCCAGAAATCAAAATTTTCAAATCCATAATCTTCAAATGTTTTTTTCAGTTTTTCCATCTTAGATTTTTGTTAGTACAGGCATCTTAGTTCCGCAGGCCATACACTTTTTGATTAATTTTCCATCTTCTTCTAATAATTTAGTATCCGGTTTGCAACAAGAATCACACAATACAAAGGTTTGAACATACTTAGTAAGTTTTTCATTAATCATAGCCGAAGTCAATTTTCTCCCAAACACCAATCTCTTATCCTGAAAAAAACCAGGAGTTGCTAATTCTCTCTGTAAATATTTTAAGATATGATCCGCAGACCTAGCCAACTGATCCGCAATAGCATAAATATTAATTATAATTGTTCTATTTCCCTCAACATGCCCTTTTACTCTGGGCATCTCAAATCTTTCACACTTACTTTCAACTTTAGGTAAAGACTCTTTCCCTTTCTTCAGCATTTCTTCATAATTCATACTAACTAAGAAAAATACTCTCTATTTAAACCTTTTCAAGCCCTTTCACAGCATAATATTATTAACTATAAAAGAAATTTCTTAGAAATATGAAAGCATTATTCTATCAACCAACACACGCAAGCAATATTGGTATGATTATTCGCTCAGCAGTTGGCTTTAATATTGAAGAATTAATCTTCTATGATCCAAAAAATATCCTCTCAAAAAAAGCTAAGCAGATTCATAGAGTCTCTCAAGGCACAATCAAAAGAATAAAGATTACAACTATTAATGACATTCCATCATACCTTTCAACTTACACTGGAAGAAAGATTGCAACAGTCTGTGAAGGACCAGCAACTTCACTCAAGGATTTAGTCTACCAAGAGAATGATCTTCTAATTTTTGGAAATGAAAGGGGTTTACCTCAAGAGTTAATAGAACTTTGTGATCTCAAAGTTAATATTCCCCTTCAAAACTTAAACTCCTTAAACCTTGCCTGCGCATTCTCAATCTTTGCTTACACTTCTCAAACTAAACTATAACTTCCTTTCTTAGGCGAGAATATTTCTCCTTCTTTAACTAATTCATTAATAGCAAACGCAACTTTCTCTTTAGCCATCCCACAAGCACTGATCAAATCTTCTTCTCCAGCCACATCCATCTTCTCAATGGTATTCAAAATAATCTCTCGTGCTTTCAATGTTGGCTCAACTTCATCAGGGATAACTTCTTCTTTCACAATAACAACTCTTGCTTCCTTTAATGGCTCCCCAAACTCCTTGCTCAACTCAAGCTTCCTCAGGATAGCCCAATCAAAATTTACATTTCTAACAATCTCTGGTCGAATATATCTCTCATCATTGAAATCAGTCAACCTCCCAATGACCATCACAAAATCCCCAACCTGCTTATCCTTAACTAAATCAATGTCTTCATTCCAAACTTTCAATCTCATTTGAGCAGACCCATCATCAATAGTCAAGCTCCCATAATTATCCTGCACAAATAATTCTATTATATTCCCAATGAGATTAACACGAGCAACATTCTTTTCTCTAACAGAAAAAACTTTCATTTGTGTAACTTCATCAATCTTTGCAACCCCATAATACAAATCCTTAATCCAAAACTTGTATGCAGTCTGCCTCTTAGGAATATTCTCCATAATAAGAATTTCTCAAACATAATTTATAAACAATTGTATACTTTCAGCTCTATTTTCTCTTCAAATAATTAAACACAGACTTCGCAGCAATAGCCCCTTGAGCAGCAGCAGTTATGTATTGTTTGACCAAAGAACAATTAGTAATATCCCCCGCAGCAAAAACTCCAGGAATATTAGTTTTCATATCATTATCCACAACAATAAACTGTTTGTCGTCAAGTTTCAATCTCAAATCTTTAACCAAATTAACCATTGGCACAGCCCCAATCTCAACAAACACCCCATCCATTTCTAAAGTTTTGCCATTACTCAATTTCACTTTCTCAACAACTTTTCTTCCCAAAACTTCAACCACATTAGTATTATTCAAAATCTCAAGTTTCTTCATCCCTTTCAATTTCTTGATCATCACAGCTTCGGCTTTGCACTTCTCATTCTTATTAATCAAATAAACTTTAGAAGCATACGCATCCAAAAACAAAGCAGCCATGATCGCAGAATCCCCACTCCCAACAACCCCCACAATTTTATTTTTGTACAAAGGTCCATCACAAGTAAAACAATAATGCACTCCCATCCCCAAAAACTTATCCTCACCTTTGACATTCAAAGTTCTATTCATCATCCCATTTGCAAATATCAAAGTCTTAGTCTCACATTGTTTTTTATTACAAATAACCATGAACCCATTTTCATAGGGAATAACCGAAGTTACTTCATCCTGTACAATTTCAACATTAAACTTTTTAACATGCTTAACCCATTTCTCCAAAAGTTTTTTCCCAGAAATTTCCGGCTCACCAATCCAATTATCAATCATATGAGTTCTATTAATATTTCCCCCTAATTCACTCCCAATAATCAAAGTTTTCAATGAAGCCCTAGCTGCATAAAGCCCTGCATTCAACCCTGCAATTCCACTTCCAATAATAATTACATCATACATAATCAAAAACAAGAATAAAGACTATAAAAATCTTTTCAAACTCTGAAATTTTCATACTTCAATTCAAACCCATAAACTTCCTTAAAGAACAGAGTAAACTTCTCTTTAGAAGCAATATACTTCAATCCCCGAATCAATTCCAAGAACTTCACCTTTCCATAATATTTGATCAAAAACTCCACAGCAAATCCAGATTCCTTATAGATCCCTTCATCTTTGGTATCATAATAATTCAAAAAATTCTTGAAAGTTTCTGGCCTGATTTTATTCAGTCCACTTAAATACAAAGCAGTTCCCTCAAACAGCCATTCCGGATACTCACAATTATTTGACGCAATATAAAAATAAGAATGTATCATTTCATGTTTAATAGCCTTCAAATATTCTTCATCACTAATTGATTTTACAAATGCAGCCCTATCCAACACAAACACAGATTTCCTTTCAGCCCAACCAACAACCCATTCAGGAGTATCATATCCAAGTATTTGATTCACAGTCTCTCTATCTTCAACAACAAAAACTTTTGGTTTCTCATACTTAAAATGAATATTAAAAAACTCTTCTAACTCTTTATACAACCTTTCAGAATATTCTTCAATTAATTTATTCTCTTTATACTTCAACGAAAAAACCATAATTAAAAAATGTAATTCAAATTTAAAAAATTATATCTTTTGTATCCAACCTTTCTTTGGTTCAAAGAAATCCCCATTCTTTTTCAAAGCTTCAATTGCTTCCTCTAATTTCCTCTCAGTAATACCTTTCTCAAACACTTTCGGTTTCAAATCATCTTCAATACTAATTGGTCCGCCCATTTTCTCCTCAGATAATTGGAACAACACTTCCCTCACATCAATAATCCTTCCTCTAGCAGAAGCACTTATTCCAGTAGTCATTCTATCAATATCAACCTTCCCAGTATCTGGATCAATCCCAATCTCATTCATACAACCTTTCAATAATGCAATCGCTCTCAATGCATCATCCTCATCAACAGTCTCTTTCAATTTTATTCTTGCAGACGCCTCAGCCAACCTAACAACTGCCTCTAATTGACGAGCAGAAATAGGAATAGGTTTAATGGTAGAATCTCCCTCAGAACCTGAAGACCTCAAATCAACATAATATTTTCTAATCACTTCAATCGCTTCTTCAGTCAACTTTGGGAATATTCTTTGCTTCGTATAAGCTAAATATTTTCTTAATACTTTTCCATCAATCTCTGGAGGCGAATCTTTATATGAATGCGATTGCAAAACTTTCGAAGCAATGTTCGCATCTACTTCCTTGTTCGGCAAATCTCTCATAACAAAAATCAAATCAAACCTGTTGATCAATGCAGGTGGCAAATCAATCTGGTTCGGAATTGGAGTATATGGATCAAACCTTCCAAGCTTTGGGTTCGCTGCAGCAAGTATTGAAGTTTGTGTTCTTAATTTTGCTTGAATGTTTGCTTTTGCGATGCTTAAGGATTGTTGCTCCATTGCTTCATGCAGTGCAGAAGTATCTTCTTTCGAAATTTTATCCATCTCATCCAATACCAAAATACCCTTATCAGCTAATACCATCGCACCAGCTTCCAAAGCCCATCCTCTTAAAAATTCATCTTTTACAACCGATGCAGTATTATGCACCAAAACTCCATCAACAACAAAATTATGTGAATCTGCAACAGTCAAGTCATAAACATAATCATAATCAGGCTTAACAAGTTTCTTACTTATGATTTTATCAAACAAAAAATTCATATGCACATCAACAATACCAATAGAATCCCCAATAATTAATTTTTCAGATTCAATCCACAAATTATTTTTTCTTAATAATTTTGTATTTAATGTAAGAATAATCTCTTTTCCAGATTGAGTCCTGAGTTTCAATAATCTGTCTGGGGCTTTAATTCTCCAAAATTGATTGATAGTCTTTTCAAAAATTCGACTGGAATCATAAGTAAAGATTTTATAGTCAGTATCAATTTTTTTTGCAATCCATACATTATCAGTATATTTTATAGAATTATTCTTCAAATGGTTTTCGACTAAATCTTTAATTTTTACAAGTCCTTTATTAGTCATAATTAAACTATTTGGACTAACACAAAGGCCTGCTCCAGACGCTGAACGCCCAGCAACATACCTAGATTTCGGCGCAGTTTTCTCAACAAAAGTTAACATCTGCGACTTTCCACAATTATGCAAAACAATCCCATTCGCAATGAACAAATTACTTTCTGGCACTTCAAAATCATATACATCTTTAACTCCAACAAAATTAATAGAAACAATTTTTTCCCATTCTTGAACATTCCATTTTCGTTTACGAGAATCAATAACTTCCTTAACTTTCAATAAAGCATTATTTTTCTTTTCCGATACAAACCCAATATTTTCAATAAACAGTTGCATATCATTTGCTCTTCGAATACATAAATTATCCTCAACAATTCTTGAATGAATTCCAAAATATAACAACAACAATTGCACATCTCTCAATAATTTCTCACTTCTCGATTTTAATTGAATAGAAGTTCGACCTCTTCCATTTCCAAAAGCACAACCATCAGCTTCAAACAACCATTTCAAGAATGAAACAACAACATTCAATGGACTTTCAAATATGCTTTGAGGAACTCTCTTTTCAGCCAAAAATGACAATACCTGCGCAACATGTTTGCTGTTTGCTTCTATCAAATGAATTTTTTGAGAAGATTGAACCTGCCTTAAACTTCCATCAACATTCTGAATCATACTAACTCTTGGACTTCTAACTGAATAATAAGGTTCAATATTAAAAGTCTCTTTCCATAAATTAGTAATTGGCAAGATTAACTCCCTCTCAGCGTCAGCAACATAACAAGTAATCCTATATCCCTTAGGATGCAAATTTCCATCACCGATTATATACCCATAAAGCCCTGCTAATTCAGGAGTTAAGTATTCAGGAAGTTTAACCTCTTTCAAAGCCCCAGAACTTTTCTTCACAAACTTAAAATTAGTTTTCACATATTTTTTATTCAAATTTTCAATCTTGGGCACCACTCTAATTTGTTCTCCCAACATTAAACAATCAGCCCTTTTCCATCCCTCTTTTGTCAGTAAAGGATGATCTAAAGTACAAATTAATTCTTTACCAGATTCAGTAACAACTTTCAAAACTAATTTTTGTTCATATTTATGAAATTTTTTTGCATAATCAAAACCCTTACCATTAATATTTGCCAACTTCAAATTTAATTCTTCTAAATGTCTTTTACCCAAATTATCAATTCTCTCAAAACCTTTATTATAAACCGCAACCTGCGAATCCCCAGCAATACAACCAGGATCACCAACTAAAAGTACATGCAAATCTCCTCTGACAACAGTCTGATCTGCCTTGACTTTTCTTATTCCTCCAAATAACTGCAACATGATAGCTTCTTTGATTCTGTCATGCCCATATATAGAAGGCGCAATGCTTGCAATGATTCTCTTGTAAATATCTTTATCTTTAGCCAACTTTTTTATTTCTGCTTCATCCTCGGGAGTGATACTAATCTCAGAATAATCTTCTTCAACAGGCTCAACAAAATTTCCATTCACCCCTAAATCAAACCTTGTCGAAGTTCCTCCAGTCTTCGTTGGGATCGGCAACTCAAACATCACACCATTTGTAATTATTCTAGTCCCTGGAGTAGTCCTTTTCTCCATTCTCGGCTCAACCAAATCTTCCCTCAAAAAAATCTGCATCCTTTTTGGCTGCGCCCCACCTTCTAAATTCTCTGGCGACTCCTCAATCACAATTCTTTGTACATCAATCAACTCTTTTGACAATAATCGAAACTTCCCTTTCCTTCCACATGAACATCTTGAAGGTTCACGAAAATTCACATCAATCTGCGGCATTGTAATAGTATTCCCGCATGATGGACACTCAAACTTCGCACTCACTGCTTGTGGCCGAACTTCAGAGCTTTGTCTAATTATTCCTTCCATTGCAATGAACTTATTCAAGTGCTTGCTTCTCAAGTTTCTAATATAAACTTCCTGCGACTTTGGCAAATTCTTGAACCTCACCCTAAACCCTTTCTTCACATCAAACTGCTCTAATGCCATCTCTGCTGCTTTCAAAGTTTCTTCCGGTTCTTCCAACAACTGGTCTGCCAATTTCGGATCAAACTTCGTCAACTCAAAAAAATCTAAGACTAGAAAATTCAATCCTTTTGACAGATTCTCATGCAATTGCTTCTGATAACTCTGTTCAACGAATTCCTGAAATTTTTCAATTTGTTCAGCTGCATCTATAGCCATAATCGCAGAAATGGAATTAGCCATTATAAATATTTGTGTTGTTTTTCCGAAAGATTTTCAGCGGTTTAAAAAAAATAGAGAATAAAAAACATATAAAGAAATAATCATTTTATTTATGTAACTTTAACTTTCCTTGAATACATAAGTCATGCTCATGCTCAATTTTAGAAAATCTATTTTCAAAAGAATCAAACTTGTTTTTTAACACTTTAATATCATAACCCATATAATTAATTGTTTCAACAATCTTCCCTGCTTTGTAAACTATCCCTAACAAAAAACTAAGTCCACTATAATAAGGAATCATTTCAACCCAAAGTGGAGAATGAATTATTCCAAAACTCTTTAACAATACCCAAATTAAAATAATCACTAAACTAACCCAAATTACAACATCCCAAAATTTATCTTTGAAAGTTCTTCTCATAAACAAACAATAGCATTACAGCTTTATAAAATATTCTTAGAAAAATCCGAAAGATTTTCGCTTTACTTGAAACATTTAATCTTATTAAAAAATTACTTTACTTTTCTAACCTTTCCCTCTTTAAAAATAATTTCAACAATATCCCCAGTCTTCAAAACCTTAGTCGCAATTTGTGTCCCAATTACAGCAGGAATTTTAAATTCTCTGCTAATGATTGCTGCATGTGAAGTAACACCACCCTCATCTGTAATAATTGCTTTGACACCATCCAAATAAGGCACAAAATGTGGAGTGGTCTGTACAGAAACCAAAATCTTACCTTTATAATTTCCTTTCAAATCTTCCTTCGACTCAACTAAAACAACTTCACCATTAACCACTTCATCCGACTGATAAGTAACTCTTCCTTGAATCAAATCCTTAATAATTTTTTCTTCAAATAATTTATTAAAATGCTCACCAACATCTTTTATAGTTTTCACATTATCAATGACTCTTGAACTTTTCCTCAACCCCAAATACAAATAATCATTTCTCTTTCTCTTTTCAATAATCTTCCTTATCTTCTCAGGTTCATCAAACACTTCCAATAATTCTTCATAACTTAAGTAAGTCATAATATCTAAAGGTTTAATTCCATCATAATATAAATCAAAGAACTGCCAAACAGCTTCCCCAAACTTTTCTTCATCAAATGTAACACTATTCCTCCAGTGATCATGAGCAATGATCAAAGTTTTATTTCCATTAATCTCTGCAAGCTTCATCCCCAAAGAAAAAATCACGAAAAAATGTAAGCCATATTCCTTATAATTTTCACAAAGTTCAATAAACAATTTTCTAGCTGTTTTCTTTTCTTTTGTTTTATTTAGAACATTAATAATTTTAGAAATTTCCTTCCAAAGAACTTTATCCTTCTCTAAAAAATGCTTAATAATATTTTGATCCACACTTAACTTTTTTAACGAATGTGCATGAAACTCTTTTGCCTGAGTCAAATTAAAGATTCGGATAAAATTATTTTTCTTTGTAGGACATAATAAGCACTCAACAAACTCTATTCCATAAGCACCTTTCATCAAGTCTCTTTGCCCTTTGACCTTCAAAGAAAACATTAACAAACTGGTTTCAGCTCTAACACCCTGAAACCATTTTTCATTCTTGATATAATCTAATACAATCATAAAAATTCTAAAGAATATTTAGAATAAAAAGGTTCCTATAACTTTGCTTGAATTTCATCATTGCTAATATATCCTTCAGCAACAGATAATCTTCCAGATTCATATCTTAATACGACTAATCCACAATTATCAAAAAATTCTAAACTTTCACCAGCAACTCCAACAATTCTTTCAAGTAATCCACTATTCAAAACAAAAAGTCCTCCCTCAAAATTACATAATCCTCCAACAATTTGATCAACTCTTTCATCATCCCCGGAAGCAGAATATTCCCTTCCTAATTGCTCCGAAAGACAAGAAGGAGATTCAAAAACCAAATTTCTCCCTGATTCAAACTTGATCCTCTCTGCAGTTCTTTGATTTCTAAAAATCATCATGCAATCCTTAGTTGGAACTATAATTCTAACAAGTTCAGTCCTAGAAGCCAAATATCTCCCTAAAACAGCAGCCTGTTCTAAACCTTTAGTAGACAATCCAAAAGGAAAAAAACCACCACTAAGATTATTTCTTACTAAAAACTGATCTCTTTTCTCTTCATCAGAAACCAACTCTCTAAGCCGATCTAAACTAATTTCCTGACGAGGATTTAAAGAACTCTTACCTTCTTGACTAAGCAAACTCCACAATTCATTAGCATAAGTTCTTCCATGCCGAGTTAAGTAAATATGTCCCATTTTCTATACTTTTAGGCAACTTTTAAGTTTATATAGTTTACTATTATAAAAAGACAACAAAAAATCAAAGAAAATTAATAAAAAAAGAATAAATCTAATTTAATTTTGGTTCAAGGATATAATTTCCAGAAATTATATGTCGTCTATGATATTTTTCATACTCCAACAAATGGGGCTCACTATGTACATTACAAATATCGATAAGATCTCTCTCCAAAACTACGTCACCATTCATAGCATAAACTTTCAAATGATAACTTTCAGGCCCAAAACAACCAGGACCATCTTTGGAAGCATTCACACCATAAACAGAACTCAAACCAATAACAGTCGCACCCAAACCAACCAAAGCCCATTCTCTTAAATTTTTCATTTTTTCTCCTATCACCTACAATTTTAAACTTTCTTTACAGGTTCTTCATTTCTACATAACGCAAGCTTATCTTTTCTAGCCAAAAATAACCCCCCACAAACTGCAAAGAGGCTAATTCCAAATAACTTAGAACCCCGATCATAAAAAATAAGAGAAGACCAATCATACTTACCGTCACTATTCTTAAAAGTTTCATTTACACAAGATCTAAGAGCACTATTAAAAGCGCCATAATTAGAATAATCCTCAGTTTGTTCATCTAAAACTTGAGTCAAACAATAATCTACTCTCTTACGATCACTTGCTTCCTCACGAACTACAACAGGCATCAACATTAAACTTGCAGTTAACATTCCAGCCAAACCCATTTTTTCTCTTCGATTCATTTTTTTCTCCTATCACCTACAATTTTAAAAAAATAGTTTTGATCAAACTTTTTAGTTTTCCATGAATGCTTTTTCAAAAAGGATTCATTTATACCCAATCTTTCCAAGCTCTTTGATCAACAAGTCAACAGCCTCGTGTAACTTTGTCTCAGATCTTGTTCCAGTACAAACAATCTTTCCGTTACTGAACAACAAGAATGTCGCTCGTGTCCCAGGCAGCTTGTAAACCAAGCCAGGAAATTGCTCGGGCTCATACTCAGTATTGCTTAACTGCACTGCCAAAGCATTCAGATTCAAATCCAAACCAATAGAACCTGCAGCAACTAAGTTCTGCACAGTAAACTTTGGTTGAATAGTTATTTTTATTTTTATTTTTTCAACATTCTTAATAATCATATCAATAGATTCTTTGACAATTTGCATGGACTTTGCTCCAGTACAAACAATCTTCCCAGAACTGAAAATCAATGCTGAAGTTTTCGGTTCTTTTA
>Ga0233425_10004463_pt1 | contig 23463 bp, 25 predicted proteins | sample Watercolumn_Towu_2_FD_181712 | JGI IMG/M metagenome (GOLD analysis project Ga0233425, IMG submission 181712) | Freshwater microbial communities from Lake Towuti, South Sulawesi, Indonesia - Watercolumn_Towuti2014_140_MG | ecosystem: Environmental > Aquatic > Freshwater > Lake | place... | reverse complement strand
CAACCCGCGCAAGCCGGTGCGCGTAGTTGAATATGTACGATGTGCCGCCCACGCTTGCAAGCTGGCCTTCGTCGTCGTATGTGACTACAGCCCCACCCGCGCTGGTGAGCCTGTTCTTCCGCGCGTTGTATGTATAAAACGTTGTGCCGGGTCGAGGCTTGGGCGCAATCGGCTCGGTGGCGTTCATCGTTTTACGGTTGCCGTTGCCGTCAAGCGCGGTGAATTCGTATCGGGCGATGATGCTGCCGTCGGCGGGGTTCTTGTGCTCCAGCAGCGTAAGCCTGTTGGCGTTGTCGTAGCCATATGATGTAAGCGTACCATTGAAATTGGTAAGGCCGGCCAACCTGCCCGCATCGTCATAGCCGTATGTGGCCGTCTGTTTCGGACTTGTCCAGTCGATGGTTACGCTTTCCAGCCGATTCAGCACGTCGTAAGTATAGCTGACGGTTTTGTTGCCGGGATACATGAGTTTTTTCAGGTTGCCTGCCGCATCGTATTCGTAGTCAACGGCGAAACCGTTCGCGTCAGTCACTTTCTTGATGCTGTTGTTGGCGTAATACTCGTATTGTGTTCCGCCCATGGAATCGTGCATCGCTTCCAGCCGTTCGTTCACGTCATAATCGAAGCTGACCGATGATCTGCCGGGCAGCGCATCGGGATAGGTAATACTGTCCGGCTTGCCAAGCGGCGTGTACGCATACAACGTCTTGTCGTTTTTCCGGTCGATTCTGTAATCCAGGTTTCCGGCTGCATCGTAATGGAACTGTGTCGTTTTCTGGAGCGGATCGGTTATCAGCTTCGGTCGCCCCATGTTATCGTACTGGTTGAATGCCGTGCTTGAATTTTCCTGATCCGTAAGGCTGTTGAGCCAGCCGATGCTGTTGTAATCGGTTGCCAGCTTGGGGTGGCTCCCGACAGTGGCATCCTTCGGGTTGCCGTAAGCATCGTAGTTGAGGGTTGTTGTGACGCTTCTGCCGTCGGTACGCGTATTCAACTGGCCATTCGGGTAATAGGTTGCGCCGGTGGAAAACAAGCCGCTGTTGACTTTGTTGAAGGATGTGTCATAGTTGGCACCAAACTGCGACGATTTCAGATGATGCCTGGAATCGTAATCAAAATGAGTACCGTGATACAGCGGATCGATCACGTCCGTCAGGCGGTAACTGCCGTCGTAAAGATAATCGGTTCGCTTCCCCTTGGCGTTCTGGACGGATTCGATGTCTCCGCCATCGTTATACGAGAAGGTAGTTTTGTTCAAACGCGGATCGGTAACGGAAACCACGTGGTTCTGCCCGTCATACTCCTTGTTTGTGACATTGCCCAAGGCATCTTCAACCGCAGTAATTCTTCCCTTGCTGTCAAAATAGTAATGGTTATAACGCCCAAGCTGATATTCCTCGGTATTCCGGTAGCCGGAAAAGTAGAAATGATCCGTCACCGTGTACCGGTTTCCGTCTAAATCGATGCGAGGATCGATTTGGGCCTTCACCCTGCCCAGCGAATCGTATTCGTTTATGACAAGCGTGGTGGCAAGCGGATCGGTAATGCTGGTCATCCGATGATCGCTGTCATAAGCGTATTTCCAATGGTAGCCGTTCGGATCCGTATAATCATACAGATTTCCGGCAGAATCATAATTATACGATACGGCCCGATTGCCCGTATTATCGGTCGCGGAGCTTAAGCGTCCATATTGGTCATACCCAAAAGTCAATTTCCGGTTGAATGTATCGCTAACCGTTGCAAGCTTGTCGTCGGCATAATAATTGAAATATAGTCTATTGCCATCGGCATCACGCATTTGGCTAACTTTTTTGTTAGTCCCGAAATCTATGCGCTTGTCGAAACGGTCAATCAGGCTGTAAGTGTTATCAGTATTTTTAACAAGCGTGGTTGTAATACCTTCAGGCGATGAATACGTGCCGTCGGGCAGCTTTATGAACTCCAATAATTTGCCTCCCATTTCGACAGTAACAGCATTATTTAGAAGCTGATCCGCAGCCCACATGTGGGAAAGCGACATCACAACCCACCCGAACAGGTCATTCCGGTTCTTCATGATATCAAGCGAAATGTAAAGTTCCATAATTAACGCGGCGGCATCCACCGGCAATCTTCCGCCAAGACCGGGATCGGCATCGCTCAATTCGCGCAAGGAAATATCGTAATTATGGCTCCATCCATTACCCAACACCCCGCTTTGGAGATTGCGGCTGCTGTTATAGCTTCTGGAAAAAGATACGCCAAATGGCGCGGATCCTCCGATTGACAGGTCGTCATGGTCGTAAAGGTATGCGCCGGTTGCGATATCTATCGGATCGCCGACGATAGTCGGTTGCAATATATCCACTCCAATCGCGACATTCGTACTGGCAGAAGAATCGATAGCATCTTGCACAAATTGGGATTGCGTCATTGAGTCATATCTTGAGCAATAGCCGCCATAATAACGGATACGACCAGATGTTTCTATAATCATGCCGATTTCATGCACCGGTGTTGTATGTTGGTAAATGTAGCCTTTGCCACTCCAGTCACCGAATGCGATTGCAGGATTTTCAGGAACAATAAGGCTTACACCAGCAATAATATTCCCGTCCGCGCCAACAAAATATTGAGAAAGAAAATCTGCCGGGTATTGAGTCAAAGCCTTTTTCATCTCATTATAGTTATTACCATCAATGTAATATAGTTTGGATGCGTTATTAGCTTGCTGCATGATTTTTATAGTTGATACTGCCGGGATATTGGTTTCTGACATTTGTTCAAGAACTCCATGCTCAAAAGCGCTTCCAATTGACGCACTAATATTTCTTACCGCGTTACTGGATGTTTTGAAAGCTGTCTTGACATCTACATAATAACCATGTGGCTCTTGAGCCATAATTCCGAACTGGTGATGAGTTACAGATGCTGACTTGTCCAGTAGCGATACTAATCGATCAACCATGCCGGTTTCCTTCGTCCACATTAAACCGATAATGTTTAGCGTTTCTCCACGAACCGGCTCGGAATCTTCCGTATACCCTTGACTCCTGGCGGTTGCAAGAAGCTTCTGGCGTACTCGGATGCGAGCATTGGTTGTGCCGCCGAAATCTGAAACAATGGCATAAGTTGAATTATTATGCACATTATAAGAAGATGTTTGGTCGGCAAAATACACGCCCGGTGCAATTTGTTTTCTATATGGATGGTCAATAATCAGATATAAATAATGCTTCTCGTCAGGATTAGGCATGTTTCCCGTTGCAACCTGAAGCCCATCCACATAAAGCCGTGGTGGATTACCGGAGCTTGCAGTAACCAAAGTGACGCGTTTGCCCGCTATCGCCGGTATAGGATATGTCAGATCTATGCCAAGATATCGAATTCTTATTGTCGCCGTTGATTCGGAAAATCTCTGCGGACTGAAATCATAAATATCAATTACAGGAAAATATGGTTGCTGACCTGGCACAGGATACGCCAAGCCCTTAACTTGAACTATGCTGCGTTGACCAAGTATATCTTCAATGCTTGAATTTGGAAAATTCTGCCGGATAACACCTATCAGATTATTGGTGTATTGCGCAAGTTTATCGCGAATTCCGCTCTCATTCAGTTGGCTAACAGTATTAATACCTGTCTCTGCCCCTCAACCCATTCAAGATTTTGCCACACCTGCTGCTCTGCTTCCTGCCGCTTCACATTGCCCAACGCAAACCCGGCGCATTGGTGACGGCAAAGCTTTTTGTTGCTTTTACTGCTGGTGCTGAATGGAATCCCCGTGACAAAACTAGAAAACCATGCCGCGAATACTCTTGTCAAGATATTCTTGCAACTTTTGTCAAGACTCATTAAAAATGTCCTCATGCTGAACTCAATAGAAGTCCCTTCACCCCCAACACCACCGATGCGCCCATATCGTCAGCGCATTCCCCCCATACCTTCTCCAGCACAACCACCCGCCTGCGTTCCTTGTCGCTCATCAATAACGTCTGCATTCAATGCCTCCACTTGCCAAGCTCGGCAAATATGGCACATGAGGACATTTCTATTGGGTTACTATGAGGACCGTATCAGTGGGTTATGACAAAAATTGTTGACAACTATTGAATTGCACCGCTTCGATATGTTATTTTCCAAGCCAGCGAAGTTTACGGTAAGAGTGGGAATTCCCCACTCTTTTGTTTTTATGGCTTTTCTGTTTTTGTGGCTTTTATTCGCGCGAGGTGGTGGAATATGGTTGCAGGATCGACTCTTGAAGCAAGGCTTGCCGCGATCGTTGAGCCGGTGCTCAGGTTCCGGCTGATGGAGCTTGTTGAGCTGTCGTTTGCGCGCGGGCCTCGAAGGGGCATCCTGCGCGTGGTGATAGACAAGGAAGGCGGCGTGAGCGTGGACGACTGCGCCGATGTCAGCCGGGAACTGTCCACCCTTTTCGATGTGGAGGACGTTATTCCGGGCAGTTACACGCTCGAAATCTCGTCTCCGGGATTGGACAGGCCGCTGAACCGCCTGGGGGATTTCCTGCGTTTCGCGGGCAGGCTGGCAAGAGTGACACTTGTAAGGCAGGTTGACGGAAGAGGATTGGTCGTAGGCCGCATTCTGCGCGTGCAGGATGATGAAATAGTGCTTGACACAGGCGGTGGCGAAACTGTCACCATTAAATACAATAACGTAAAAAAAGCCCGGCTGGAGGTTGAGTTTCCGTCGGGAGGAGGCCGGGAATGAGCCGCGAACTTATACAGTTGATAGATCAGATGAGCCGTGAGCGCGGAATTGCGCGCGACATCCTGATTGCGAACCTTGAGGCAGCCCTTCAGTCCGCGGCGCGCCGCAAGTACCCCAACCAGTCCAACATCAATCTGCGTATCGACACCACGAACGGGCGCATTGTGGCTCACACCGTCAGATCGGTTGTGGAGACGGTTGCGGACCCGAAAAACGAGGTGAGTCTTGCCGACGCCCGCAAGCTCGATCCCGAATTCCAGATCGACGACACGATCGAGGAGGAGCTGAATCTTCAGGACTTCGGACGCATAGCGGCACAGACAGCCAAGCAGGTGCTTTTCCAGAAGGTTCGCGATTCCGAGCGCGATGTGATCTTTTCCGAGTTCAAGAGCCGGGTTGGCGATATAGTAAGCGGAACCGTAGCGCGGCGGGAAAAGGGCGGCATCTACATAACCATCGGCAAAACCGAGGGCGTTCTTCCTATAAAAGCATCCATTCCCGGCGAGAATCTGCGCCGTGGCGACATTGTGAAGGCTTATATCGAGAAGGTGGAATCCACGCAGCGCGGACTGGTTATTCAGCTTTCGCGCACGCGTCCGGAGTTCGTGTCGGCGCTTTTCCGCATGGAGGTTCCGGAGATATCCGAGGGCATCGTCTCCATTTCAAATATCGTGCGAGAGCCGGGAGACCGCACCAAGATGTCGGTTACGTCGAAGGATCGGCTGGTCGATCCGGTGGGCGCGTGCGTGGGCATGAAGGGAACGAGGGTGCAGTCGATCGTGCGGGAACTTCGCGGCGAGAAGATAGACATCATCCCCTGGACCGGCGATCTTCGCCTTTTCATATCGAAGTCGCTTTCTCCAGCCACGATAGACAGAATCGCGATAAACGAAGAGGAAAAATCCGCCATGGCGATTGTGGCCGAGGGGCAGCTTCCGCTTGCGATAGGACGGCGCGGCCAGAACGTGAGGCTTGCCATAAAGCTCACCGGCTGGGAGATCGACATCATAAGCGACAAGGAGTACGACCGGCTCAGGAACGATCAGATAGAGGAATCGATCCGTCGGGAGTCGGACGCGTCCGAGGCGGAGATGGCGAAAATGGCAAGATCCGCCCAAGAACCGGAGTAATCCGGAGTAATAATTATTGTTTTTACAAGGGGCGGGAGACCCGCCCCTACGGCGTGTGTGTGGAGGCATCGGGTATGCTTGATCGGATTCGTCGGGACTTCGATGGGGGAATGAGGCGGCTCAAATGGGCCGGCGAATTTCTTGCCGAGCGCACCAGGGTTGAGGTGTCGCTTGCCAAGGTTGTTTTCGAGTGCCAGAAGCTGCAAAAGAGCATCGAGGAAAAGAAGCTTGAGCTTGGCGAGCGCGTTTTCGATCTTCGCGACGACAAGCGGGCGCTTCATAATGCCGTTGTCCGCGACATAATCTCCGAGATCGAATCGCTCAAGTCCCGGCTGGACGACGCCATGTCCGAGGCACGCGATCTTGGCGGCAAGTCACCGGGCGAAGAGGAAGCCGAAACGCCGGTTCCGGCGGGTAATTCCAGCAGGTAGCCGGACAAGGGCAGGTGATGCCTCTCGATTATTCTGCCGTATCCGCCTTCGGGCTTGCCGTATTCGCCTTCGGCGCAATAATCGGTTCGTTTCTTAACGTCTGCATCTTTCGCATTCCGATAGGCAAGTCAATAGTCACTCCTCCATCGTCCTGTCCGTCCTGCGGAGGCCCGGTGAAGCCATACGACAATATTCCGGTGATAAGCTGGCTTTTGCTTGGCGGGAAGTGCCGCTCCTGCAAGGCTGGAATTTCCGTGCGTTATCCGCTTGTGGAGGCTCTGAACGGCGCGCTATGGTGCGCTGTGGTCTGGCGGTTTGCGCCGGACTGGACATCGGCGGCGATATACGCCGTTCTGCTCTCCGCGCTTGTCGTGATTACGTTCATAGATCTCGACCATCAGATTATCCCCGATTCGATCTCCATTCCGGGCATTCCGCTTGGAATCGTGGCCGGATCGCTTTTCCTTGCCGATCCGTTCATGCGCGGCGAGCCTGTTGGTCAGGCTTTAGGCTGGATGAACAGCGTTTCCGGCGCGGCGCTTGGTTTTGGGCTTTACTACATCATCGCGGTTGCAAGCCGTGGCGGCATGGGCGGCGGCGACATCAAGCTGATGGGAATGCTTGGCGGGTTTCTGGGCTGGAAGGGCGTTTTGCTGACGACTTTCGCAGGCAGTCTGGCCGGTTCCATCGTCGGACTTGGGCTGGTGCTTTTCAGCGGCGCGGGCCGCAAGACAAAAGTACCGTTCGGGCCGTTTCTGGCGCTTGGCGGCGCGGTCTCGATATTTTACGGACAGGAACTGCTGAACTGGTATCTCTTGCATGGCTGGCGATAGTTTTCCCGCCGACATTCTTCTCATCGTCTCCATTTTGTTTGCCGCGGTTATTCTTCTTCTATTTCTGGTCATCCGCATGTCGGCACACATGCGCCGCGAACGCGAAGCCACGCATGGCGGGCGGGACGGACGCCAGCCGGTGGAGTTTGTCGTTGACACCTTCCACGATCTTGTCACGAAGCTGAAGGAAAAGGAGCGCGAGCTTGAGGCGCTCCGGTCAAGCGCCGAATCGCGGGCCAGACTGTCCGAATCGTACAGCCGCAACGTGATCGAGAGCGTTCCGAGCGGCGTGATCACGTTCGACGAATCCGGCAATATCGTGACGGTGAACCGGGCGGCTGCCGTGATATTGGGCGTTGCGGCGGATGATCTGGTGGGCAGGCCCGCCGATGCGCTTGGCCCTGCCATCTTTGCGTTTCTGAAAGACGCCGATCAGCCGGAATCAGTATTGCGGAGGGAAGAGACCGACCATCTTACAGCCGACGGGCGCAGGCTGCGGCTCGGCTTTTTCACATCGCGGCTTCGCGACGCCGACGGGCGCGGGATCGGCACTATACTGGGCTTTACCGATCTTACCGAGGTGCGGCATCTGCGCCAGAAGATCGAGCTTCGCGAGCGGCTGAGCCATCTGGGCGAGGTTTCCGCCGGCATAGCGCACGAACTTCGCAATCCGATGGCCGTTATCGCCGGATATGCCGGAATGCTCGAACGGGCGGTTTCCTGCAACGACGCGGCGCGTTCGGCCGTAACGGCCATCCGCAAGGAGATCGACGGCATGAACCGCGTGATAACCGAGTTTCTCCAGTTCGCGCGCCCCGCCGACATGAACGCCTCGCCGCTTGTCGACATGAACGCGCTCATCCGCGATGCGGCGGACTCGGCGCTTGCCGCGCGCGGAGCTGCGGCCTTCGATTTCGATATCGCGGATGGAAGCTTTGTGAGCGGCGATGAAATCCTGCTTCGCCAGGCGATGGTGAACCTGTTCCGGAACGCGATCGAGGCGATAGCCGTTGACGGCGGCAGCGCCGGCGTGGTTTCGGTTGCAACGCGCCGCATGGGAAACGAGCTGGAAATCAGCGTGTCGAACCCCGGCCCGCCCGTTCCGGATGAGATGAGAGACAGGATATTCCTGCCGTTCGTGACCACGAAGGAAGGCGGCACGGGGCTTGGTCTGGCGATAGTACACAAGGTGGTTGTCATGCACGACGGCTCGATGGATGTCCGTTCGGACGGCGGGATGACGGAGTTTGTCATGCGGCTGCCGCTTGCTGGTCAATAAGGAAGCGCCGGCGCGCGGCTGTTTATTTCGTCATCCGGCCCCTTTAATGCCAAGGAGCTTCTCCTCCGCCGCCGCTATGCGCGCCCGCGTTTCCTCCTGAATGCCGGCTATCATCTCCCTCGATATGTTCTGCATCGCCTGCTCGCGCTGATGCGCCTCCTCTATAAGCCGCCTGTCGCGTTCTATTCTGTCGATCCGCACCAGCAGCTCCTTCAACTGAAACGGTTTTTTCACGAAATCGGCAGCGCCTGAGGCGATTGCCTTGTCGTATGAATCGTATTCGCTGAATCCGGTCATCATTATCGCGATCATATCCGGACGGATGCGTTTCGCGCTTTCGGTCAGCTCGAATCCGTCCATGCCCGGCATCACGATGTCGGTGAGCATGATGTCGTAATTGTTGAGCGCCAGAAGCCCCAGCGCGCTCTTGCCGCAGTCGGCGGTTTCGCAGCGCCAGCCGTTCATCTCGAACACTTTTTTCAGCATCATAGACAGCGAATTGTCGTCATCCACCACGAGAATTGTTTTAACCGATTGTTCCATTGTCAGCCGGCTTGCTCCTCTGTGTTGCATGAAATAATAGCATCGATTTTGTCAAGCAACTGTTTCGCATGGAAAGGCTTCTGTACGAAGCCGTCTCCGGAGTCCAGCAGCATTCCGCCGATTGCCACATCCTCATCGTAGCCGCTTGCGATAAGAACCTTCAGCTCGGGCTTGATCTTTTTAATCCGTGCGTATACGCGTCGTCCGTCCATTCCGGGCATCTGGATGTCGAGTATCACGAATGAAATGTCGTCCTTGCGGGCCATTACGGTTTCGACCGCATCCAGACCGTTGGAAACAGCTATGCATTTGGCCTTGCGCGCGGCGAGAATCGCCTCCAGAAGCTTGAGCACATGCGGTTCGTCATCCACGAGAAGAAACGCTCCCGGTTTTGCGGGCCGATGCGCCGCCGGAAGCCGGACCGCTCCCTCGTCGCCGGCATCCGCCCGCGGCAGGCAAACAATCACTGTCGTGCCCTGTCCGGGTGAGCTTTCAACCTGTATCCAGCCGTCATGGTTTTGGATGATTCCCTGTGCGGCGGAAAGGCCGAGGCCGCGTCCAAGAAACTTTGTGGTGTAGAACGGCTCGAAAATGCGCTCCAGATCGGATTCCGGAATTCCGGGGCCGCTGTCCGTTATTTTTACGCGGATATATGAGCCGGACGGATGAAGATGTCCCTGCCCGAATTCATGACGCCTGTCCTCGCTGAAATTCGATGTTTCTATTGCGAGACTGCCGCCCTGTTCGCCCATCGCCTCCAGCGAATTGTTTACTATGTTGCTCATCACCTGGAGCATCTGATCCGGATCGGCCATGATGTCCCACAGGTCTTCGGCCAGGTTTGTCGAAATATTCAGTTCCGGATTCGCCGATACCTTCAGCTTGTCGATAGTGTCCGCAAGCGTCTTGTTTAACGACATTTTCTTCAGATGATATTTGCCGCCGCGCGCGTAGGCAAGAAGCTGTTTGGTGAGATGCGCCATCCGGTCGCAGCCGTCGATGATGTAATCGGTGAGGCGCGCGTCGTTTCCGAACGAATCGCTACGCATCTTGAGCAGCTCGGCGTTGCCCATCACGCCGGTAAGAATGTTGTTGAAATCGTGCGCGATGCCGCCCGCAAGCGTAGCCACAAACTCGTCCTTGCGCCGCTCGGCCAGCATCGTCTCAAGCTGCTTGCGCTCCTCCGCTTCGGCTTTAGAGGATGTAATGTCGCGTCCTATTTCGATTATCGATTCGACATTGCCATCGGCATCGAATATCGGGGCGGAGGAAAGCTCGATGTAATGCCTGCCGCCCTCCGCGTCTGTATGTATATGCACGGTCTGGAACGGCCTGCCCGTTTCGATCACCTTGCGAAGCGGACACTCGTGCTCCCCGCCGGAGCATGGCGTGTCGGAGCGGTGCGTCAGTTTGTGGCAGAAGTCTCCGGTGTAACTTCCGTCCGCTTTGTTGCAGAGCCTGGCCGCCGCGCTGTTCATCAGCTTGACCCTGTACTGCCTGTCGATCACGACAATCGTCTCGGCTACGCTGTCGATAATGCTCTGCAGAAAGCTCCTGCCTTGTTCAAGATCGATTACGCCCTTATTGATTTGCGCCGCCATCCGGTTGAAGGCTTTGCTCAGACTGCCAATCTCACCGTCGGCATCCACCGCCACGGAAACATGATAATCGCCCGCCTCCATTTTCCGCGCCCCATCTTCCAGCTTCCGCACCGGATCCGTTATCGAGTGGTTCAGGAAACGCAGAAGCAGGAACGAGAAGACGGATACAACAAGAAGAAGCGGGAACATTGTTGTCGCCGTGCGGGTGAATACGCCGTCCATCGTCACCTTGACCGGAACCTTGACCGACCGGATGGCGATTTCTCCTGATTTTTTGCCGAATCCGCGCGTGTTTCCGTATATGGCCAGAAGCCCGGCTGGAGCGTCTTCGGGCCTGCCGTGGCATTTCAGGCATGTTCCGGCTATAACTATTGGCGTTGCAACCTGAAGAAAAGCTGTACCGTTATGATCGACCATGCCACGCCATTCCTTCAGTGCCGGATTGGTACGGAACTCATTGATAATCCTCAGTTCGGAATCATCGGGCGCGTTTGCCGGATGTCTCGGATTCTCGGCGGCGAGCTTGAAACTATAACCGGCGGCGGACTCACCGATGGTATATTCCAGCACATTTCGGGCGGCGTAAGTGGAAGACATGGCTTCCGGAATGAACGTGTCTGGCGGCAGGGCTGCGGTAACGCGTGGTCTGAGTTTTTCGCGCACATACGCCTGCACTGAACCGGCTTCCGTCAGGAGTTGCCTGCAAGTGTTGTAGGCGTCTTTTTCGGCTTCATTCCGCTCGTGGTTGTACGTGGCCGCAACAATTACCGCATATAGGGCTATCGAACCTGTGAGCAACCCCAATTTTATTTTGTCGCCAAGCTTCATGATACGGTTTCGCACACCCCCGTGTCGTCAAACATTTTCGTGAATACAGGCGCGTGAATATCAGGCTATCCCGTTTGTTCACTCCCGTCAAGCTTCCAACTAGTGTGCGCGAAATGACTCATTCTTGACAAAGCACCGGTTCGACATCAATATGTGGTTATTGAGCGATGCAGCTCTTAAATCCCCCGCCTGAATAATTGGAAATGCCGCGGGCAGGGGGATGTTACTAAAAATGCAGGAGGAAGCGGATCATGGCTGAACTCAAGGGCAGCAGGACGGAAAAAAACATTCTGACGGCGTTTGCCGGGGAATCGCAGGCGCGCAACAGGTACACATACTTTGCGGCGAAGGCGAAAAAAGAAGGCTACGCGCAGATATCGGCGATCTTCGAGGAGACCGCCAATCAGGAGAAGGAACACGCAAAGCGGCTGTTCAAGTTGTTGCAGGGCGGCGATGTTGAGGTTCAGGCGTCGTTTCCCGCCGGAGTGATCGGCAGCACGGTGGAGAACCTGCTCGCTTCGGCGGCTGGCGAGCATTACGAGCAGGTCAGCATGTACCCGGATTTCGCCAAAATCGCGCGCGAGGAAGGATTCGGCCACATTGCCATAATCTTCGAGTCAATTGCCGTGGCCGAGCGCCAGCACGAGAAGCGCTATCGCGCGCTTGCCGCCAACATCGAAAACGGCAGGGTGTTCAAGCGCGACGCAAAGACGACATGGCACTGCCGCAACTGCGGCTACCTGCACGACGGCAGTGAAGCGCCGGATTCATGCCCGGCCTGCGCGCACCCGCGCGATCATTTCGAGCTTCACGGCGAAAACTACTAGAAAGGAAATTTCAGAAATATGGCGAAACGTCTGGATGTTTACAAGTGCGACATTTGCGGTCATATGGTTGAAGTTCTTCATGAGGGCGGCGGCGAGCTTGCATGCTGCGGGCAGCCCATGCGCCATTTGACGGAAAACACGGTTGACGCGTCGAAGGAAAAGCATGTTCCGGTGGTGGAAAAGGTTTCCGGCGGCGTGAAGGTTGCGGTTGGAAGCGTGGCTCATCCGATGGAGGAAAAGCATTTCATCGAGTGGATAGAGCTTGTTGCCGACGGCATGGCCTACAGACAGTTCCTGAAACCGGGCGACGCGCCCGAGGCGTTTTTCGCTGTCGAGGCATCGGAACTTTATGCGCGTGAATACTGCAACCTGCATGGCCTCTGGAGGTCGTGACGCGCACAAAAAACGATATGTAAAATTGGTTTGACTTTTGGGTCTTCCCTGATGTTTAATTCTTGGGCGCTGGGGGAGCCTCCTGCAAGCCGGAAAACATCATCAGGGCAATAACATGTGATTGCGAAGTCAGGGGCGGTTTTCAGCGTTTCAGTACGCAGGAAAGGAGGGGCAAGGCAAGGAATGTCTAGCGGAAAAGTTAAATGGTTCAACGAAGCCAAGGGATACGGATTTATCACCGGCGACGATGGAACCGACGTATTCGTTCATTATTCCTCGATTCAGGGAAACGGATTCAAGTCGCTTGCGGAAGGCGACGCTGTTTCTTTTGAAGTCGAGAACAGCCCGAAAGGGCCGAAAGCCGTAAACGTCTCAAAGGCCTGAAAATGCGCAGGGCCTGAAAATGTGCAGGGGCGCGAACCGCCCCTGTCTTTCAATTATTTCAACAATATCTCAACCTTCGCCGCTGTCTTCAGTGAATCGATGTAGCCTTCTATCTTGCCCTCGACCGCCGTGTTTTCCAGATAATCCTTTATCTCGGCCTTTGCCTCGTCCAGTGAAACCACCTTCTCCGGCTTGTATTCCTCGCACTTGATGATGTGAAGGCCGAAGGTTGTCTTCACTATTGCGCTTATCTCGCCCGACTTGAGCGCGAAAACCGCCTTTTCGAATGCTTCCGCCATGCGGCCGCGCGTGAACGAACCCAGGTCGCCTCCGTTAGGGCCGGAGATCGGGTCGTCCGAGTACTCCTTGGCAAGCGCCGCGAAATCCTCGCCCGCTTTTGCGCGCTTCAACAGCCCCTCGATCTTTTCCGTAGCCCTCTTTTCTGCATCCTCGCCGTCCCTGGAATCTATCTTGACCAGAATGTGGCGTGCGCGCATCGATTCCGGCTCGGTGAACTTGTCCTTGTTCCCGTCATAAAAACTTTTGATCTCCTCGTCTGGAATCTGAATGCCCTTTTTAAGCTTTTCATCCAGAAGGCGCTGAATCCGGATGGTCTTTTCGATGTCCTTCTTCAGCAGTTCTTCCGTGAAATTGCGCTCCGACATTGCAGACTTGAACGCGGCCTCATCCGGAAAGCTTGCCTTCACCGATGCATATTTCTCGTCAACCATTTTCGCCATGCCGGGTATTTCCAGCTTCGCGCTCTCCTGCGCGAGCAGTTCCCGCGCAACGAGCTGATCGAGCACTTCGCGCTTGAAAGACTTCAATTCCGCGTCGTTAGTTATGAGAAACGCTATCTGCGGGGTCTTGGAAATGGCTATGTTCAGCATCTCCAGGATGTCGGCCTCCCTGATCGACACTCCGTTTACGTGTGCGACCACTGCCTGTGGATCGACCGGCGCCGGTGCCGCCGCGGCTGCTTCCGGGGGGGCGGCCTCGGCCGCATGAGCGGTGGAACTGAAAGCGGCCGGTGAGCACAGCGCTGCTGCGATGATGAGAATGAATGTCGGCACGCCGAATCGTGCGGGTTTCTTCCTGGCGGATTTCACATGGAATCTCCTTGCAATTATATTTATGGAAGCCGCGCAAATGGAACATGTTGGCGGGCCGCTGATGATAGCAACCGAGGCTTGAAAGGGTCAAGCGCGCTGCTTGCCTGCTTGAGAATCCGACCAATCAAGCGCGTTGCCTGCTTGAGAATCTGACCAATCAAGCGCGTTGCCTGCTTGACAATAATCCACGGTGAAAAATATAATCTCCATTATTTTTTCGACCGGAGGTTGTGCATGGCGGGTGGCGTGAATGGCGTAACGTCGGCGAACTGGGACAGCGAAGTTCTCAAGGCGCAGGGACTTGTGATGGTTGATTTCTGGGCTACTTGGTGCGGGCCGTGCAGAATGATCGCTCCCATGGTCGAGAAGCTGGCTGGCGAATACGCGGGCAAGGTGAAGATTCTGAAGCTCAACACCGACGAGAATCCGGATGTGGCAAGCAAGCACGGCATCATGGGAATTCCGACGCTGATGTTTTTCCGCGACGGCAAAAAGGTGGATCAGATTGTTGGCGCAGTTCCTGAGGGAGCGCTTCGCTCGAAGCTCGATTCCCTGCTGGGTTAATACTGCCATCAGGGCGTTCGTCCTTCTTTTTCTCTGCATTGCGATAATAGGCGGTTGCAGCAGGCAGGGCGGCGAAACGTCGCGCTCCGGCGATGTTGCGCCGATGTTCGCGCTTGACGACCTGGACGGCAAGGCGGTATCGCTTGCGAGCCTTCGCGGCGGAGTGAAGGTGGTCGAATTCTGGGCCACATGGTGCGGGCCGTGCCGCGAATCGCTTCCGGCGCTTGACGGCATTCACCGCAGGTTTGCAGAACGGGGAGCTTCGGTTCTGGCGGTTGCTGTTGACAGCGACAAGGACGATGTGGCGAAGCTGGTTTCCGAAAAAAAGCTCGCGCTTCCGGTTTTGCTGGACGACTCTGTGGTATCGCGGCTTTACGGTGTGCGCGGCATTCCGGCGCTTTTCATAATCGGCAAAGACGGCAGGATAGTTCACCGGATCGAGGGATACGAGCCGGGTTCCGAAAAAGACACGGCAACGAAGATAGAAGCATTATTGTGAGAGCGTATTAAATGTTTGAAGCTTTATCCGAAAAACTGGAAGGCGTATTCAAGAAGCTGCGCGGCAGGGGCCTCGTAAGAGAGGAAGACGTTACAGCCGCCATGAAGGAGGTGCGTCTGGCCCTGCTTGAGGCCGACGTGAACTTCCGCGCCGTCAAGGATTTCGTGGAAAAGGTGCGCGTCAGGGCTGTTGGAAGCGAGGTCTTGGAGAGCCTCACGCCCGGCCAGCAGGTTGTGAAAATCGTTTACGACGAGCTTGTGGCTCTGATGGGCGGCGTGCATGCAGGAATTCAGCTTTCGCCCAATCCGCCAACCGTCATCATGATGGCCGGTCTTCAGGGATCGGGCAAAACCACCTCGTCGGCCAAGCTCGCGAAGATGTACAAGCGCGAAGGACGCCGTCCGCTTCTGGTGGCCGCCGACACGCAGCGGCCGGCTGCCATCACCCAGCTTCAGACCCTCGGCGCGCAGATCGGCGTTCCGGTTCACGCCACGGTTGAACGCGACGATCCGGTGCGGATATGCAGGGATGCGGTCAAGCTCTCCAAAACCGAGGGGTACGACATCGTAATCCTCGACACAGCCGGACGGCTTCAGATCGACGACGAGCTTATGGATCAGCTCCAGCGGATAAAGTCCGAGGTTTCGCCTCGCGAGGTTCTGCTGGTGGCCGACGCGATGACCGGTCAGGAGGCGGTGAACATCGCCGACTCGTTCGACAAGAGGATCGGACTTACCGGTGTTGCGCTCACGAAGATGGACGGCGACGCCCGCGGCGGCGCGGCGCTTTCCATCATGTGGGTCACCGGCAAGCCGGTCAAGTTCATGGGCGTTGGCGAAAAGCTCGATCCGCTTGAGCCGTTCCATCCGCCGCGCATGGCGTCTCGCATTCTGGGCATGGGCGACGTGCTCAGCCTCATTGAAAAGGCGAAGGACGCTGTCGAGGAAAAACAGGCTCAGGAGCTTGCCAGGAAGATACAGAGCGACAGCTTCACGCTCGACGACCTGCTTAACCAGATGCGGCAGATGCGAAAGATGGGGCCGATACAGAATCTGCTTGGGATGATTCCCGGTCTTGGCGCGAAAATGAAGGATGTTGACGTTGACGAAAAGCAACTTGGCCGTATCGAGGCGATAATCAGTTCGATGACGCGGCGCGAGCGGGCCGACTATGCTATAATTAACGGCAGCCGCAGGCGGCGCATCGCAAACGGTAGCGGCACGACCGTTGCCGATGTGAACCGGCTGCTGAAGCAATACATGGAAATGCGGAAGATGATGAAGATGTTCCGTTCCGGTGGCATGAGGGGCATGAAACTGCCCGGTCTTCCGAAGTTAAGACGATGAGGAGGTTTTTGTTTTGGTAAAGATTCGCCTTACGCGCCTTGGCGCGAAGAAACAGCCGTTCTACCGCGTGATAGTCGCGGATTCCCGCGCGCGTCGCGACGGGCCGTTCCTTGAGATCATCGGCACATACGATCCGCTTACGGATCCGTCAACCATCAAGATAGACGCCGAGCGCGCTAAACACTGGCTTGGGCAGGGCGCTCAGCCCACGTCAACTGCGCAGAAGCTGCTCAAGATCGCCGGGGTTTAACGCCCCCAAAGTGAAAATGCCGTAAGGGCGAACGTCCGTTCGCCCCTACAATATATATTTGCAATTGGCTGACCTTGCGTTATTGGGACAAGTCGTTTCCGTCCGGGGACTGCGGGGTGAACTTAAGGTTTTCCCGCACACCGACTCTCCCGATTTCTTTCGCCATATCGAATCGGTTATTGTCCGCGACGCATCGGGCGGCACGGTTCGCATGCGCATTGCGGATGCGCGTCCGGACAGGGGCATGGCCCTGATCCGGCTGGATGGCGTAAACTCGCGCGACGACGCCGAAAAACTTCGCGGCGCTGAACTTCTGCTTTCCGCCGCCGAAATGCCGCCGCTTCCCGATGGCCGATACTACCGCTTTCAGATCGAGGGGCTTGCCGTGCGGACAAGCGATGGCGGACGCCTTGGCGTAATTGAAGAAATAATGGAAACCGGCGTAAACGATGTTTATGTCGTTCGCACGGAACATGGATCGGAAATACTGGTTCCGGCCATTCCGGATGTTATTGTAAGCGTCGATCTGGAAAAGGGTGAGATGGTGATAGAGCCTCTTGATGGCATGATCGAGTAGCCGAAATCACATGCCGGAGAGGGAAGGTCATATGGTGATGTTATTTGATCTCCATGGATGTTTTTTCGTGCCATGCGGCAAACTCCAGGGGGCGAATGCCGAAACGGATGGCATTTCCCTCGTGCAGGCTGGCAAACTCTTCCAGAACCAAGGCAACAAACTTGTCGTGGTCTTCGTTGGCCACTGACGGCGGAATGGCTGCCAGTACGACTTTAACGGTCGGCAGTTGCCGCTGCTGAACTATTGTTCTGATTGTCGCGCTGAGTGCCTGCCGATACCGCAGGCGGAAGGTGTCTGGCGGAACCAGTTCCTGACGGATCGCCAGATATTGCTGACAGGAACGTTCATACGCCCAGACAAAGACATCACGCAGCAGCTCTACCCGGTTCAGTTCATACACCCCGAGCATGGCTTCAATGTAGGCCCGTTCCGGCACATCGATGAAAGAGAGCGGGCAGAGATTGTGCCGGATGAGCGGGATATTGGCGGCCAACCGGGAAACTCGTTTATTAACATCCTCAAACGGCTGCAGATATGGCAGATGCACCATGACGAAGAAAGCCTGCTCGAAGGGATCACGGATTTCCCCGGCCATGGTGAGAATGATCTTGAACAGCTCTCCCAGCCTTTGCGGCATGGCCATGGGCAGGTAAACACTGCCACCGATATCCACCGGCCGATGACGGATTCGCCCGCAGGCACTGCGATCGGCAAGGAGGCCGTCGGAGAGAAGGGCATGCAAACTGTAAATGGTGTATGGGGAATAATCGACCAGATCGGCTTCATTCACCAATAGTTCAATAGCGGCCTTGTGGTTGAGGATCATCTGGGTTTCCAGAGCATCCTTGCCTTCGGCAACCTGGCCGAACTCGATCAGCCGCTGGGTGTCGAGGCGGCTGTAGGTATTCCCTTCGAGGCGCGATGAAGCCCAGGAAAGATCAATCAGCAGGCGGTTAAGGATATCCCCGGCAAAAGTGCCTGCTGGCCGTTCATCATCGGGTGGCGTTCCGATCAGACGGAGTTGTTCCCGCAGTTCTGGCGGGAGGTATGATGTTTCGTTAGGATAGTATGCTTCGAGAAAGCTCTGATTATAGCCGACAGGCGTGCGTTTTTGCCGGGGCTGTATGACGTAGGTTCTGATTTCTTCGCTTTCGGGGGACAGGGGAACATAGACTTCTCCGAAAGTTTCCATCGTATCGGGATGTTCGGTTATGTTTACGTGCCCGGTGATTACATCCGGTGACTGGCGATAACGCACTCCCCGCTGCTTGCCCTCCCTTACAACCTGCCCCTCAGTTGCGAATTGAGCAAGTCGGCGCTGCAGAGTCCGCCGGCTGATGACATCCTTCAAAAGTGCATGAAGAGCATCCATGCCGATTCCTGCTGAATGGCGGCCAAGTTCGGCGATGATGCGGGCATCCGTATCGATAGTAATTTTCTTGGGCATGGCACTGTATCCTCGGGCAGTTACTGTAGCGTGTCTATGCGCCAATACCATACACCTCTTGGCGCACTATGTCAATTATTGTGCCAATAAATGGCGCATAAATGATTTTGCGCCAGTTTGTGAGTCGCAATTTCGATTTTATGCGACACATACGGCCTCGATATGTCGTGAATCGGAAAAATTGGCAGAAACCTATAACTCAATGACCAACTGCCTGTCGTACTGCGGATTGACTTCCACATCCTTGTAGCCGTAAGGATTCACGACCACCCGGCCTTGGAAGACGAAAAACAGGGGGGAAGCTCATGGCGGAGAGGGTGGGATTTGAACCCACGGCTATAACGTGTAACTCTTTGATTTATTGTTGTTTTTTGCACATCCTTACGAGCTTGGGGACAAGCCGGGGACAGTTATTGGTATCAACATTAAAAATGATCTGTTGAGCGCTAACATCAAGATCGGCATATTTGTTGGTGCTGGTCATGCTAGTATGTCCAAGGAACTTTTGTATAACTTTAAGCGAAATGCCGGCAGATGCCGCCATTGAAGCGACTGAATGACGTGTTGCTTGGTAGAGTGAAATATCAACCCCTGATTTATCGGCTGCGCGTTTCCATATCGCGTCAATAGTCCGCAGTCGATATGTGTTCCCGGTGCGAGGGTTAAGAAATACATACGCTTTCGGAAAGCCATGTTGCACATCTTTAAGCATGTTGAATATTTCCGGATGGATGAGTCGTGGCCGCGATTTTTTGCTTTTAGGCCGTTCCATTATTTGATCGCGCGAGTACGTGCGGTTAATATTGAGTATCTGATTCTCAAAATCGATGTCGCCCCATTGCAGAAGGCATCCCTCGCTCGGTCGAACTCCCTGCCTTGTCAGGAAAAAGAAAATCGCTTGGTCTTCTTTAGGGATTTCCGCCAGTATTTTATCCTGAACCTCGCGCCGACACCATTTTATTGGCGGCTCTTCCACTGTTATTGTCGGGATTAGTGGTGACTTGGAAATAATCTCGTCCCGATAGCAATCATTAAGGAAATTCCTCAAATCCTCAAGGATGTGTTTATGTGTTCTCGATGATAAACGATCCGGAAGCTGATGGTAAAACTCTTTCAGGTGGCTCGTTCGGATGTCCCGAATATCCCTGCCGGTAAAATAGGGGATTATATAGTTTGTGAACCGGCTTCTGAGCGGATGAAGACCGCCGGGTGACATTTTCCCTTTTTCTACGTCCCGGTTTTTTCCTTTAATCCATTTTTGCACCACTATTTCAAAGCGAAATTGCTCCACGTCGGATTTAACATACCGACTTGGATCAAATGCATGGTTGGCAATTTCATACCGAATGGCGGCCAGTTGGTTATTGGCTCGCATATAAGTATCCAGCGGAATACCACGTTGGTCACAGTAAATTTTGATCCGTTGACCATGCCAAGGAATATCCACAAAAAATCGTGTTGGAACCTTATGACAACTAAGGCAAACGATTCCCGTTCCTAAAATCTCTGTGAATTTTGCGCCGCAAACGCACTTCTGTTTTGTGCGTATATGCCCCTTCATGCCCTTCGCCTCTTCCCTTAAAAGCGACACGAGGACGGCTTTTCCTGCTTCGATTGCTTGCGTATTCACGCAAGTGTATTACAATCGCCACAGGGGGCCGCCGCATGTCGAATATTCTTGAGATTATAGCATATGGTGCGTTGAGAGGCTTATTTCTTTTCCGGGTAAGCGATGAAATAGTAGGCCAGTCCCCGTTCGACCTGCTCGACAAATGTTGTTTTGGAGAAGGCGGGCTTCCGATCGAGCCACATTTTCATCAGGGAAACAGACAGGCCGCAGTCGTTTTTGAGTAGATCATAAACTGCGGCCGGCGTCGTGCCATAGTGATCTACTGCGCCACAGCCATGCTCAAAGACGACAACGGGCTGGTAGCGCCGGAGTGTCTGAACAGCACCTTGGAGCACCTCAAGCTCTGCGCCCTCAACATCGATCTTCACGAAGTGAATAGGCGTCTCGACAGGAATAATGTTATCGAGTGCGTCGGTTCGAACCTCGATCTCAAGGATTGTCTCCCGGCCCGGATAGTCCAGCCTCTTGAACCCGCTGTAGCCGGGCCAGCTGATTACGTGTTGAAACCGGCTTACGCCGGGCTTTGAGCTTAGTGCCACATCAAAGACCTGGACTCTGGGGAAAGTCCGGGTTAGGGCGCGGTATAGATCGGGTATTGGCTCAAAGGCAAAGTGCGTGCCGTTGGGCGACCGCTTCAGTATTTCTCGAAGAATCGCGCCTCTGTGACAGCCGATGTCCACGGCGTTGGCGGCAGGGAAGATTGCTCTATCCATAACGCGCATTGTCTCGCGATCGTATGTGGCTGCTTGGCAGGGACTTAACTGCGTGTAAAGCCAGCGAAGTGGCGTTTCAAGCGGCGTGTCGAGGATCAGGTTGACCAGTGCGCGGTTCATTCGACCAGATGTAATTTTGTTTTTTGGCGCTCCGGTTCATATTGTGCCCTTGTGATTTCCAGATCGATCATCGCCTCACAATCAGCAAGCAGGCTGAACTGCTTTTGCTCGTCGAACGAGTTGAGTTTTACGGCAATGCGCCGCAGGAAGAAAATAATATTTGACATGATGCTCCGGCCCTCCCTGAAGCAGATATTTATAAAATAAAAGCAGATTATTACATTAAAAAGCAAGTACTTTTGGGATTTTTACGATAGAAACCACCAAAGTGTAGCCTTAAAGCGAAGGTATACGTTACGGATACCGACCCTCCCCCCGAAAAGTGTGGTTGCAACCAAAATACTGACACGCATACTCCAACGTGGCAATCGTAGTGGCTATTTCACTGGTTGGCACGTGGTACGAGACTCCAATGCGTCGTATTAGAACTGAGGCATGGCGTAGAATGCGTTGGCAGGAGTGGCAACATTGGCATGATTCGTCATCATCCGTCGGCGGTTCCGGTTTGTCTGAATTTTTTGTCGCTGGATGAATCACAAATACCGCTTTCGACAATCTGTTTTACCCTGTGTGCTATCTGTCTTACATCTCTCTTCTTCCCTTCGGCAATCCGCAGGTAAACTTGAAGAGACTCAATAAGCTCATTGGCCGCTTCGTCGGACTCCGCGAGCAAGGCATCATGCAGTATCAGCACGTTCAACCTCATACCATATTCAATGCAGGTTAGGCCGCCTTTGGTATTTCGTCCGATACGTTCCTGCTCATCTACCAAGCTTTGCAATATCGCTTGTGCCGGAGTGTCTTTTATAAGCCGTGCCAAACATAGCATTTTGTACTCAAAATTATCTTGGGCAATTGATCCCGGATCATGGTTGCATTGTATCTGCTTGCTCACCGTTTGCTTCCGGGCTGCTTCAAGGCTTTGGGCAAGTGCCTTGACGGTTAGCTTGAGTTCATCGGTTGTCAGATCGGTTGGTTGCTCGGTCGAGGATATTGGTATGGGCGGTTGTGGTTTTGGGTATGAGTTGCTATCAGGCAGACTTAGCGCATTGTTGACCACATTTAATCCGCCATCTGCCTCAAATATATCTGGATTACAATTGAATGTTGTTATGATTTTATTTAGCAATTCTTTGGACGGTGTTCGGCGTCCCTTTTCAATTCGAGTGATTGTCGGCAAAGATAATCCAAGCGCTTTACCAAATTCCGTCTGCGACATGTGATGTTTGCGCCTGATGTGAAGAATAATTTCCGGCAGGCTTAAAATTAATCTTGACATTTCTTCTGAATCCCCTTAATATTAATCCATTCAAGTTTTTCGGAGATCATAAACGTGGAAAAGGTAATTAAGATTCGCATGATCGAGAAAGGACTTCGACAGAAAGACTTTCGTACTGATCTTAATGTGTCAGCAATGACAATCTGCAATGTTATCAGGGGGTCATGTAAATCCAAGCGCATCCAGGCCCACATCGCAAACCGGTTAGGCTCCACAGTAGCTGAACTGTGGCCGGAGCAATTTTCGTCTGTCAACGGCATAAGTGAAAACAACACGTTACCTCCGAGTATCGATTTCACACCACCGCCACAGATGGAAGTATAAAACAATAAGGGGAAAAGGGGAAGGGCAATGAAAAAAGCCGGGTTGTCATTTTCGGATGAAGCATTGCAAATTTGGGAGAAAAACGAGCGGCAGATTAATTCCTTAATCCGGAAGCTGTTACCGTTTAATACGTCCGCGTCGCCTGAAGACTATCAGCAGGAGGCGTTCATTGCCTGTTGCGAAGCAATGCAAAAGTGGCGCGATCTGCGCGACAAGGGTACGCGGCAGTACCGGATGAACGGACAGTCTGTCAACCTGGCTGTGATGCGCCCGGAGGTTTTCGCTTTCTGGTTCATCCAGAAGCGGCTCAACAAGGCCGCCAATAGCGGTGAGGTGCAATTCGATGTTGTTGCGCCGGACGGCAGTTACAAGCGGTTGACAAACCAAGAGTACCGCCGCAACAAAACCATGTTGGAACGCACTGGTCATGCAGTGCGAGCCGTGAATGTGTTTATCGATCTCGATCCTCCCGGCGGTAGCGAGCGCCGGCGGCGCGAAATTGAGGATCGTGAGTACTGGAATTAGCACCATTGAGACCAATTTGGAAGCTCCCTTCACAAACAGTCTCAAGGGTAAGACCAATTTGGAAGCTCCCTTCACAAACAGTCTCAAGGGTAAGACCAATTTGGAAGCTCCCTTCACA
>Ga0233425_10004462_pt1 | contig 23473 bp, 19 predicted proteins | sample Watercolumn_Towu_2_FD_181712 | JGI IMG/M metagenome (GOLD analysis project Ga0233425, IMG submission 181712) | Freshwater microbial communities from Lake Towuti, South Sulawesi, Indonesia - Watercolumn_Towuti2014_140_MG | ecosystem: Environmental > Aquatic > Freshwater > Lake | place... | reverse complement strand
CGATCACCGACGCCTGCCTCGGATGGGAGGAAAGCGTGCGGCTCCTCGATCGCCTCGCGGCGGGAGTCCGCGGGCGGCGCGCGGCCCGCGCTCAGTCCCGCCACCCGCTCGCCTCCCCTGCCACCTCATGCCAGCGATGACCGACCTGCCCTCCGAGATCTCAGCCACCGACGCCGCGGCCCGGCTTGCCGACACGGCCGCCGCGCCGCTCCTCCTCGACTGCCGCACCCCCGACGAACACGCGACCGCGCGGATTTCGGGCTCGGTGCTGATCCCGATGCAGGAACTGTCCGACCGCGTGGCCGAACTCGAGCCCCACCGCGACCGACCGATCATCGTCCACTGCCATCACGGCATGCGGAGTCTGCGGGTGACGAACTGGCTCCGTGCCCAAGGTTTTCCCGCCGTGCAGAGCATGGCCGGGGGCATCGACGCCTGGAGCACCGAGGTCGATCCGAGCGTGCCGCGCTACTGACGCGCGTCGGGCAGCCGGGCGAGCACCCGCAGCGGGCCGCCGCTGCCGCCGGAGATCTTCATCGGCAGGGCCACGACGAACGCGCCCTCCGTCGGCAACTGCTCGAGGCCGGTGAGGTTCTCGAAGGCCGGCGTGTTCGCCTCGCAGAGCGTGACGTGCGTGCCGAACCGTGTGCTCGGGCCAAAATCGATGCTCGCCGTGTCGATCCCCACGGCGTGGACACGGCGATGCTCCACGAGCCACCTGGCGGCATCGGGGGCGAGGCCGGGAAACCGCAGCAGCGGGATCGCAGCCGGCCCCTTCTCAGCGGTGCCGAGGTACTTCGCACGGTCGCCCCAGCGCTTCGACCAGCCGGTGCGGAGGAGCACGATCACATCCACCAACTGGCGGCCGTGGGCCTTCTCCCAGCCCACGAGATCGTCGGCCGTCACCTCGTACAAGGGATTGGCGTCGCACTGCTTCACGACGTCGATCACGGCGGCCTCGCCCACGAGCCGCCAGGGCTCGACCTCGTCGGTGGTGTGGCGGCCTTCGCCGAAGTGCCGGGGCGCGTCGAGGTGCGTGCCGCCGTGCTCGGCCGTCGCGATCCGATTGGCCGCGTAGTAGTAGCCGAGCGCGGTGCGGCCGTTCTTGCCGGCCTCGAATCGGAATCCCTGCTCGTCGGTCGGCCAGTAGATCGTGTCGGCCGTGAAGGCGTGCGTGAGATCGACCCACGTGCCGGCCGCGAACTGCTGGGCGGGCGTCTGGCCGCTCGATGGCGACTGGGTGACGAGTCCTGCCGCCACGAGGACCGCAACGATCAAGAGTCGCGTCATCAGCCCGGGTCTCCGTCGCCGTCGGCATCCACGTCACGATCGTCGTCGCCCGCTCCGGCGCGCCCCGGCTTGGCCCTCGGGGCCGGAGCCGACGATGCGTCGGACGCAGCTCCGGAGCCCGACGACTGGTCGTCCTTCACCCGCACGAGCAGGAGTTGCTCCGTCTTGCCGCCGTCGCGGTGCACGAGGATCGTCGTCTGATCCTGGGTGAGGTTGGAGAGGCCCGCCTCGTACACGGGAGTCGTCTTGCCGGCGAACGTCCAGGCGGCCCGCTGGGTCTTCTTGTCGACCTTGCCGGTCAGGTTCTGCGTCGCGTCGGAGACCGCGTCGTAGTACGTCCCCCGCAACAGGCCGTCCTTGTCGATCGCGAGGCTGATGAACGTGCTCGGGTTCGTTTCCTCGGCACGCGCCACGGCGAACACACCGAGCGGCCGCCACTGGTCGTCGGCGGGCACCTTCGCGTCGGAACTCCCCTGCCCCGCGAGCGTCGCCGCCTGCTGGGCGTATTCCTCGGCCGTGCCGACGCGTTCGCCCTGCACGTACACGCCGTCGTCCTGGTAGCAGATCGTGGTGCCGTAGTTGTAGGCCACGGGTGCGGCGCCATAGCCGCCCCAGCCGGCGAGATCGCCCCACGCGAGGCCGGCCATCATCCCGATGCCCATGCCCCAGCCGAATCCGCCCCACCAGCCCCCCGGCCACCAGGGACGAAAGTGGTTGGCATACCAGCCACGGCCGCCATACCAGCCGCCGTGATAGAAGTTGTTGCGGATCACGTTGCCGCGATCGGCGAGCGTGCCAGCCGAGTAGGGCCGCACGCCGCCGCGGGCGATCGCATCGCGGCCGACGCCCCCCGCCGCGATCCGCTGAAAGTCAGCTCGCGAAAGGTTGCCTGCCCCGGCGAAGTGGCTGCCGCCGAACTCCCGCCCGGCACCGCCGTCGAGTGGACGGCCACCATCGAGTGGGCGCCCCGCATCGAGCGGTCTCCCTCCGTCGAGACGCCCGGCATCGAACCGACCGCCGTCGAACCCACGGTCACCGCCAAAGTCACGCCCACCGCCACCGAAATCGCGATCGCCTCCGCCAAAGTCTCGACCGCCGCCGCCGAAGTCACGTCCACCACCACCGAACCCGCCGCCCCCCATGGGTCGCCCGCCGCCGCCGCCGTGGAAGCCGCCACCGCCGCCACCGAAATGGCCGCCGCCGCCGTGGGCCCAGACCGCCGTCGGGAGCGCCGTCTGGCAGCCGAGCGCCACCAGTGCGAGCACCGTACCGAATCCATCTCTCGTGAAACGCATCCCGCGCATGGCCTGGGCTCCCGCATGTGGCCGCCCGGGATCCGCCGGGCCGGCAGGCGATCGATCCGTGAACCGTCAGCGAACCTTCTTGAAGTTGAGCGGCTGGGCGTCGGGCAGTTCCACGCCGTCGATCGTCCGCTCGATCATGTGCATGGTGCAGCGACCCTCGCCCGTCGGCGAGATCACGTTCACCCACTCGGCCACGCGGCCGCGCACGGCGTCGGACGGCGTGCCGGTCATCCGCTTCTCGAACGACGTGCCGTCCCACTCGAAGTGGCCCGACGCCCGAGCGCCGGTTGAGTCGAACACCCATGAGCGGATGAGCCCCGCGTCGCGGTCGGCGTGGATCACCTCGAGGGCCTCGATGCCCTCGGGCAGGAGCGTGGCCTTGCCCGGCACGGGTACGATCCTCGTACGGCCCACGATCGCATACCCGCCGAGCGTCTTCTCGTAGGTGACCTCGATCGTGGAGCGGCCCGGCACATCGGCCGTCCACGTGCCGAGCATCCACTCGAGGTCGTCGAGCGCCGACACGTGGGCGGGCGTGACCCGAGACTCGGCGAGCCGCCACGTGCTCCCCTCGCGCACCCGCAGCCCCGTGAACGACGACTCGACCGGCGTCGCCCCCGGCTCCCGCGTGAACCGCATCACGCCGGACACGCGGGCGAGCGGCTCCGCCACCACGTCCACGTCGCGGACCTCGATCTCGAGCGTGGCCTTCGGGTGCCGCGCCCGCCAGGCCTGGAGCGCCGCAAGGATCGTGTCGCGGCCCGAGAGCCGCCCGCCCCCCTCGATGAGCTCCGCCCGCTCGGTCCACTGGTCGGCGAGGGCCTTGAAGTCACCCTTGTTGAAGGCCGCCGCGTACTCGGCGGAGGCCTTTCGCACGGCGTCCGCGCTGGCGGACGAATCCGGCGCCGCGGCCGCCGCGGTCACGGGGGTCGCGAACAGGCCGGCAGCGACGACGAGAACGAGCGAGACTCGCGACTCGCGCACTCCCCGAAACGACGGGCACGACATGAATGGGCTCCTGGCGAACTCGACCACGCGACGGGCAACCGCTCGCCGCATCCCCGACGCCGGCAGTCTACCGAACGAGCGCCGACATCGCATCCGTTCGGCGGCGCCGTGAAGCCTGCCTGATCGCGTCCACGGCGCGTCAGGGCGTGGCGTCGATCGCCACGAGCCGCCCCACCGTGCGGAACACCATCCGGCCCCCCGCCACCGCGGGCGTCGAGCGACACTCCTCGCCGAGAGGCGCTCGTCCGAGCACCTCGAACGCATCGCCGTCGGCGATCGACACGACCTCGCCTTCGGCCGACACGTTGCGGATCGTGCCCCCCACCGCGATCGGCGACGCCGAGAACGTGCCCCCCACGCGGCCCCGCCAACGCACGCCGCCCGTGGCCGCATCGACGCACGTGACCACGCCGCGATCGCCCCAGAGATAGAGCCGCTCCCCGACGGCGATCGGTGTCGGCACGTAGCAGGCCACGCTGCGATCGAGCGTGAACGCCACGTCGGGCTCAGCCACGGCGGCATCGGAGGCCGGAAGCCGCAGCGCCGCGAGCGTGTTGTCGCCGCCACCGTCGCCACAGGTGGCGATCACGAGCGGCCCGACGAGAATCGGCGATGACACCGCCCGCTTCGGCAGGCACTTTCGTTCCCAGGCCACGCGGCCGGTGCGCGGATCGACACCGGTGAGCCCGTGGGCGTTGCTCGCCAGCACGAGCCGTGGCCCCGCCGGATCGTCGAGCACGAGCGGCGTTGCGTAGCAGGCTCGCCCCGTCTCGCGCGGCAGCCGCCAGCGCTCGCGGCCGCTGACCAGATCGAGGCCCACCACGAAGCTCGGCCCGTCGTTGTCGTTCGGTACGACGAGCAGGTCGCCACACACGGCGGGCGTGGCCCCGAAGCCGTGCTCGCCCGCCCACGGGCCGAGATCGACGTGCCAGCGCGGCTGGCCGGCGAGCGTGAACGACTCCACCCGGAGGCCGTCGTGCGTAGCCCACATCCACGACACGCCCCCCGCGTCCACGGCCACCGACCCGGAGGCCGAACTGTTCTGCGCGTGGTGCTTCTCGACGGGACCAGGGATCTCGCGGCTCCACACGAGCGCACCGGTCGCCAGCGAGTGGCAGGTCACGAATCGCTTGCCGGCCTCCTCGTCGGCCGACGCCGTGAACACGTGGCCGCCGTGGATCACCGGCGACGCGTTGCCACGACCGGGCAGCGCCACCGTCCAGGCCCAGTCACGCTCGGTCCACTCGACCGGGAAGCGACGATCACCGCCGTGCCCAGCCCCCGCGTGGCCACGCCATCGTGGCCACGGCTCGACATCGACGGTCGAATCCGCCCACGCCCACGCCCGAGGGCACACGAGCGTCACGGCGATCGCCACGACGGCGAGCCCCCTCGACACGAAGCATCCACAGCTCACAGCGCGTATTCCCCGGCGACGGCTCACGCGATCCCACCACTCCGACGAGGCCGCACTATACACCACGATCTGGAGCGCGGCGGCTGCGGCGAGGGCGCCGTCGGAGCGTCCCACGACCGCCGGCGACCGCGAATGACGGATCTGCCGAGTCCGCGACGTCGAAGACAAAGGCCGTAGGCCCACTGGAGCGTCGCCCGATATCGACCGATGGCCGGCTCCATGATTCACCCGCCATCATGCGTACCCTCGTCATTGCAACTCTGACCACGGCCGCGCTCGTTCAGGCCTCGCCCCTCACCCTTGGAAGCACCGGATTCGATCCACGGATCGTCGTGTTCGGCGACGAGCGCGAGCAGATCAAGAGCACACCCATCCTCGAGCGGCCGTATCGCCCCTTGCACGTGTACGGCAACACGGTGCGTCGCCGGCACGGCCACGGGCCGATCTCGTCGCCGCGTCGCGACACCCGCCGGTAGGCTGCGTGCCGCCGCGACCCCGGCGATTCCGGCTGAAACTGACGTTGCCACCAGTGGGCCGACGTGCGACCCTCCGCCGCGCCGGTCGGCCGCTGCGGATGCTGGCCGCCCGCGCGACCATCGCTCGGAGAGGATACCCATGCGCACGCTCCTGCTCGTCGGCCTCGTGGTCGGGGGCCTCGTCGTCGCCGGCGCGATCCACATCAGTCAGTCGGGCGACACGATCGAAATCACGGTCGATCGACAGAAGGTGGAGGCGGTCGCCGACGGCGTCATCCGCGAAGGCGAAGCCGTCCTCGAGAGCGCCGCCGCTGAGCGTGGCATCCAGCTGAAATAGCGGTCGCCTCATCGGCCGCGATCGGCTCGACGACCAGCAGGCCGTGCACGCGATACTCGCGGCCCGTGCGGCACTCGAAGCAGCGCCGCCGCGTGCGCAGCCGCTCGGCCGCGCGAAAAGCGAGGCGTCCAGCACGAAACACGGCCCCCTCCGGCAGGTCTTCCACCCGCACGTGGCCCGGCACCGGCCGGTCGTAGCGCGCAAGCGCCAGCACGAGGCCGCGATCGCTGCACGTCGCCGCCGCGGGCCGCCGGAGCGATCGATCGAGCGCCGCGGTCACGTCGTCGGGCAGCGCTCCCGACGCCACCACCGGCGCGAGGATCGCGCCGAACTCCCGCTGCCACTCCGGACCATGCGGACGCAGCCGGCGCCGGCCCCGATGCCCGTCCCACGCGGCGGCATGCGCCACCTCGTGGAGGAGCGTGGTCAGGAAGGCGAACGGGTTGAGGTCGGCATTCACGGAGATCCGATGCGGTTCGTGCGGCCCGCGGGGAGCACGATGGTCGCCGAGCTTCGTGCGCCTCGGGGGCACGATCCGCACCGCAATCCGCCGTCCGTCGAAGATCCGCTCGACGTGGGCTACCGTGTTCGGCGGCAGGTGGGGGACGACCGCGGCCAGGTGGGCCGGCACCGACGGGCGGGCGGGAATCGCGACGACGGACACGCGTGGCACCCGGAATCCGTGGAATCGATCGATGTCGACGGCGACGACGGTCGGATTATGATCGTCGATCTTCGGTCTTGGATAGCAGTCCGTGGCCTTGCCGTCTCGCGCGGCTTCTCGTCCCTTCGATGCGCACCGTCTTCGTCACCGGCGCGACCGGGTTCATCGGCCGCAATCTCGTCGCCGCACTCCTCGACCGGGGAGACCGGGTGCGCTGCCTCGTGCGGGCGGCCGACCGTGCGGGGCCTCTCGAGCGCGACGGTGTGCAAATCGTCCGGGGCTCGCTCGACGACGTCGCCGCGTGGCGCGGCGAGCTTCGCGGCTGCGAGCAGGTGTTCCACGTGGGAGGGCTCGTGGCGGCCCGTCGCCGCGACGACTTCGCCACCATCAACGGCCACGCCACGGCCGCGCTGGCCGACGCCTGCGCGTCGCTCGAGTCGCCGCCGACGTTCCTGTTCCTGTCGTCACTCGCCGCCGCCGGCCCCGGTCCGGAAGGGGGCGGCCCGCGCCGTGAGCGCGATCCCTTCGCCCCCGTGTCGAACTACGGCGCGAGCAAACTGCTCGCCGAGCGGGAACTCCGCCGCCGCTCGGGTCGCCTGCCGATCACGAGCCTCCAGCCCGGGGCGGTGTTCGGCCCGCACGATCCCAAGATTCTCGCGCTCTACCAGATGATCGACACCGCGAGGCTTCACCTCCCCGTCGGCTGGCGGCGGGTGCCGCTGTCGCTCGTCCACGTCACCGACCTCGTCGATTTCGTGATCGCGGCGGCCGATCGTGGTGAGCGGATGTCGCCGACGGACGAGGACGCATCCGGCGTGTACCACGTCTGCGACGACCGCGAGTATCCGACATGGGGACAGCTCGGCCAACGGATCGCCCGGGGTCTGGGCCGCAGCGTGCTCGTCGTCCCCTTTCCCGCACTCGTCGTCTGGCCGGCCGTGGCCGCGATCGAGGCCTTTTGGAACCTCGTCGGCCAGCCCAGCATCGTGAGCCGCGACAAGCTCCGCGAGGCGACCGCGCGGTCGTGGGCGGCCTCGGCGGCGAAGGCCCGCGATCACCTCGGCTTCGCGCCGGCGGCCACCCTCGACGCGCGGCTCCGTGAGACCGGCGACTGGTTCCGCACGCAGGGGCTCTTGTAGGCTTTGCCGTCGGGGTGGGAGGAACCGACCCCGTCATCCCGCGCCCCGAGGCCGTCATGCCCCGTCGCCTGCACGCCGTCACCACACCGTCGTTTCGAACGCTGACCCGCCGTCGGTTCACGGCCGGAATCGCCGCCGCGGCCACGACCGCCCTCACCGCTCAGGCCTTCGCCCGCGCCCGTCGGCTGGCCGACGAGACCATCATCGGCGAGGGCGATTATCGCTACCGCGTAAAGCATCACTTCCCGCAGCTCCCCGCCCCGTACTCGTGGCAGACGACGCACGGCGTGGCCCTCGACGCCGCCGGCAACCTCTACGTGATCCACGAGGGCAAGGCCGACCGCAAGGACCATCCCGCGATCTTCGTGTTCGACCCCGCCGGCAGGTTCATCCGCGCGTTCGGCGGCGAGTTCCAGGGGGGCGGTCACGGCATCGAGGTCCGCAAGGAGGGGAGCGACGAGTTCCTCTACGTCTGCGGATACCAGGGCGTGAAGAGCTTCGCCAAGCTCACCCCCAAGGGCGAGATCGTCTGGTGGCGCAAGGCGCCCATGGAGGCGGGCTGCTACGCCGAGGGCGAGAGCACGTCCACGAAGGCCAACTGGAGCCGCAAGGGATTCCTGCCGACGAACTTCGCCTTCCTCGACGACGGCGGCTTCCTGCTCGCCGACGGCTACGGCTCGTTCAAGATCCACCACTACGACAAGGATGCCAACTGGGTGTCGTCGTTCGGCGGCGATGGCAAGGGGGAGGGCAGGTTCAACACGCCGCACGGCCTGTGGATCGACCGCCGCGGCGACCGCGAGCCCCTGCTCGTCGTCTGCGACCGGGCCCACAACACGCTCCAGGTGCTCGGGCTCGACGGCGTGTACCGCGAGACGATCACCGGCTTCGGTCTTCCCGCCAACATCGACACCTGGAAGAACCTCATGCTCGTCCCGGAACTCAAGGCCTGCGTGTCGATCCTCGACGAGAACAACCGGGTCGTGGCCCGCCTCGGCCGCGCCGTGGAGCGGCTCGACGAGGTCAAGAACCTGCGTGGCCAGGCCGACAAGTGGATCGACGGCCAGTTCGTCCATCCGCACGACGCCTGCTTCACCCCGACGGGCGACATCTTCGTCGCCGAATGGGTGAGCACCGGCCGTGTGACGAAACTCGAGCGGGTGTGAGGGCCGATGCGACGCGCTGACGTGATCGTGATCGGCGCGGGAGGCATGGGGACGGCGGCCGCCATGCATCTGGCCCGCCGTGGTGCGAGCGTGATCGCTCTCGACCGCCTTCCGCCGGGACACGCCCGCGGCAGCTCGCACGGCCAGACGCGGCTGTTCCGCGTCGCCTACTACGAGCACCCCGACTACGTGCCGCTCCTGCGCCGGGCCCGCGAGGCCTGGCTCGCGCTCGAGGCCGAGGCGGGCGAGCGGCTCTTCACGCCCTCCGGTCTGGTCGCGGCGGGGCCGCCGACGGGCGAGGTGATCTCCGGCACCCTCGCCGCTGCCGAGGCGCATGGCCTGATGGTCGAACGGCTCACGGCACGCGACGCGCGCAGCCGCTGGCCGGCCCTCGCCGTGCCCGACGAATGGCAGACGCTCTTCGAGGCGGATGCGGGCCACCTCGCCGTGGAAGCATGCGTCCGCGCGCACGCCGCCGTCGCCATACGGCACGGCGCCGTGATCGAGCCCGGCCACGACGTCGTCGGCTGGCGGATCGAAGAGGGCGGGGTGATCGTGGACACGGCCAAGGAACCGTTCGCCGCCGACCGGCTCGTGCTCTGCCCGGGAGCGTGGGCCTCGAACCTCGCGCGACTGCCGGGCGTCACGTTCACCGTGCTGCGCAAGTCGCTGTTCTGGTTCGCCGCAGCCGATCCCGCCGCCGCGGCCGCCATGCCCGCGTTCGCGTTCGACGCGCCCGAAGGGTTCTTCTACGGGTTTCCGCCGCTGGACTGTCGAGGTGTGAAGGTGGCCGAGCACACCGGTGGCCGGCCGGTCGCGGATCCCTGGCTCGTGGACCGGCGGATCGATGCCGACGAACAGGATCGCCTCGAGCGCCGGATCGAGGCCAACCTTCCCGCCGTGAGCCGCGAGCGCACGGCCCACGAGGTCTGCCTCTACACGATGTCGCCCGACGGCCACTTCGTGGTCGGCCCGCATCCGGCCCATCCGCAGGTGACGGTGGCGGTCGGGTTCTCGGGGCACGGCTTCAAGTTCGCGAGCGTGATGGGCGAGGTGCTCGCGGATCTCACGCTCGAAGGAGCCACGCGGCACCCGATCGGTTTTCTGTCGCCGACCCGGTTCGCGTGCAGGGCTCCCGGGGCCTGATGGCACGGCCGCCGCACGCGGCATTCGCAGGGACGACGCACGACCGACCGAATCGTTGCGGGCCATGCGCGACCGTGGGTATGGTCAGTCGCGGGGGGCAGGACATCCATCGCTGACACGAGGAGTTCGCCATGCGCCGCGGCCAACCGAATCGGTATCGTCTCTCCGGTCTCGAGCGGCTCGAGCCGCGGGCCGTGATGGCCGTGGTCGTGCCCACGTTCACGGTCACCCAGGACTGGGGCAGCGGCTTTCAGGGCCAACTGCAGCTCGCCAACCGCGACACCGTGAACGTCGCCGACTGGACGCTCACGTTCGACTACGGCGCGCGGATCACGTCGATCTGGGACGCGAAGGTGATCTCCCACGTCGGCACCCGCTACACGGTGGGCAACGCCGGGTGGAACTCGACGCTCGCGGCCGGCGGCAGCGTCTCGTTCGGGTTCGTGGCGGCACCGGGCACGAGCCCGACGGCACCCGTCAACTACCTGATCAACGGGCAGTCGATCACGACACCGGCACCGACTCCCACGCCCAACCCGTCACCATCCCCCTCCCCGACCCCGACCCCGACGCCCACGCCTTCACCGTCGCCGACCCCCACGCCTTCGTCCGGCGCCTCGGCGGCCTTCCGCGTCACGAGCGACTGGGGCAGCGGCTTCAACGGCGACGTGACGCTGACGAACAAGGGCACGACCGCCGTGACCGGCTGGCGGGCGAGCTTCGACTTCTCCGGCCAGATCTCGTCGCTCTGGAACGGATCGATCGAAAGCCACGTCGGCACGAAGTACGTCGTGAAGGGAGCCACGTGGAACACCGACCTCCCCGCGGGCGCGACGACGTCGTTCGGTTTCACCGCGAGCCCTGGTGGCGCGGTGGCCGTGCTCAGAAACCTCGTCGTCACGGGCACGACGCTCGCCCCACCGGCCCCGCTGCCGGCGCCCGCGGCCACGGCCTGGGGCGATCATGCGTTCGCCCCGTACGCCGACGTCACGCTCGTGCCGATGGTCGATCTCGCGGCCACGGCGGCAAAGGCCGGCACGAAGCACTTCACGCTCGCGTTCATCACGGCCGATCCCGGCGGCCAGCCGGCGTGGGGCGGCTATCAGACGTATCGCGTGGGAGCAGGCGGAGAGTTCGAGACGCAGCTCACGGCGAATCTCGGCCGGCTGCGGACGGCGGGTGGCGACGCGGCGGTGTCGTTCGGCGGGGCGGCGGGACGCGAGCTCGCGCAGGTCATCACGAGCACGACCGCGCTCACGGCGGCGTATCGCAAGGTGGTCGATGCCTATCTCCTGAGGCGGATCGACTTCGACATCGAGGGGGCGGCGTCCGCCGACAAGGCGAGCATCGACCGCCGCTGGCAGGCCGTGGCCCAGCTCCAGAAGGACCTCGCCGCGGCGGGCAAGTCGATCGAGCTCTGGGCCACGCTCCCGGTGCTTCCGACCGGCCTCACGTCGGACGGGCTGTATGTCGTGCAGTCGGCGGTGCGATACGGCGTGAACCTTTCGGGCGTGAACGTGATGGCGATGGACTATGGCGACTCCGCGGCACCGTCACCGGCCGGGAGGATGGGGGCCTACGCGATCCAGGCGGCCACCGCCACGTTCAATCAGCTCAAGGGGGTGTACGGCACGGCGCGGACCGACCAGCAGCTCTGGAGGATGGTGGGCGTGACGCCGATGATCGGCGTAAACGACGTGACGACCGAGGTGTTCACCACGCAGGACGCGCAGCAACTCCTCGACTTCGCGCGGTCGAAGCAGATCGGGCTGCTCGCCATGTGGTCGATCAACCGCGACCAGCAGAGCCCGCGCGGGGCGACCGGTCAGGCCGACGCGGTCTCCAGCGGAATCCTGCAGTCGCCGCTGGCGTTCTCGTCGCTGCTGGCCGGATTCGAGAAGTGAAGCGGGGCCGAGGGGCCGGAGGTCAGACCGGCATCCGCTGCCGCCAGGCTTCGGCTAGGACGACGCCGCAGGCGACCGACACGTTGAGACTCTCGACCGTGCCGGTGCCGGGAATCTGTGCGCACTCGGTGGCCACCGCCTCGATCGGTCGTGACACGCCCTCCCCCTCGCTGCCAAGCACGATCACCGCGCGGCCCGCAAGCTTCGCCGACGTGAGCGGGCCGCCACGGTGGCTCGACGTGGCCACGACGCGGAAGCCCTGCCGCACAAGCCGGCGGAGGTCGGCGACGGGATCGGCGAGAGCGCACACGGGCACGAACTCGGCGGCTCCCTCCGCGACGCGGGCCGCCGCGGGGGAGAGCGGTGGCAGTTCCCCGGCGCGGCCCACGATCGCAGCCGCACCGAAGTGGGCGGCGGTGCGGAGGATCGAGCCGAGGTTGTGCGGGTTCTGCACGCCGTCGAGATAGACGAGGGGACCCGTCGTGCCCCGGGCCGCGATCTCGCGGAACAGGTCGTCGAGCGACCAGCGCGGAAGCGCGCGGGCGAGGATCGACACGCCTTCGTGGTGGATCGAGCGCGTGAGCCGTTCGAGATTCTCGTCGGCGACGACCTGGTACCCGCGCCGCTCGCGGGCGCACCACTCGAGGAGTTTCGCGAACCGGCGCCGCGTGGCGTCGGTCACGTAGACACGGACGATCGCCTCGGGGCGTCTCGCGAAGAGCGCCTCGCACGCGCGAAGGCCGTGGAACATCTCCTCGGTCTTCGCCTGATGCCGGCGGGACGACTCCCGCGGCGTCGCGGCCGCGGGGCGATCATCCGGGCGTCGCTCAGGGCGTTGCGGACGACGCGGATTGGCCCCCGGGCGGGACGGACGGCCGTGACCGGCGGCGGGACGTTTCTTCGGGCGCTTCATCCGGCGAAGTCTACCCACGCCGGACGCAGGGCCGACCCCGGCGCCTGGTTCAGCCACGCTTTCGCGTGAGCATGAACTCGTTGCCCTCGGGATCGACGCACATTGCGAGGTGGGGCGGCTGGCCGTTCTCGGGCTCGGGCTCCCGGGTGAGCGAGCCACCCGAGGCCACCACCTCACGGCCGCCATCGATCACGTCCGGCACCTGGAACGAGAGCCCCGTCCACGTGCGGCGCCCCTCGCCCCCCGAGTGGATGCCGATCACGGCGCCACGGATCTCGACCTCCGCGATCACGTCGTTCTGCTTGAGCACGGTGCCGCCGAAGAGATCGCGGTAGAACCGCACGGCCCGACCCATGTCGGCCGCCCAGATCACGTACTTCACCCGCTCGACGATCATGGCGGGAGTATACGCCGGAGGTTCGCCGGTGGTCAGCCGCGCGGTGCGGTCTGCCGGGCCCACCGCCGGATCAGCCAGCCCGCGACGCCGACACCCATGCCCGCAAGCGCCAGCGCGGCCGGTTCGGGCACCGCGATGATGTCACCCGTCGTCTGCGAGAACGTGAGCGTCTGGCTGTCCTTGACGAGCTGGAACGTGCCGCTGCCCAGCGGCGTCCACGTTCCGGAGTAGAAGCCCGTCGACGACACGGCCGAGTAGGTGCCCAGATACCCACCCGTGAAGTTGAAGAGGTCGAACGTCATATGGTTGGGCAACGCCGAGACGTTGCCGAACGAGAGCGACAAAAGACCGCCATACGTCAGGGAACCGCTCGAGCCCGTGACGTCCACACCGTCGTACTGCGAGCCGCGGGTCGTCCCGTTCACTTCGATCCGCGTCGTGCTCGTGCCGTCGAGTACGACCGAGGCCAGCGTGATGACCCCGGGACTGTTGCCCGGCGACAGCGTGCCAGCCACGCTCACCGGCCCGGCGATCGTGCCGGTGCCCTGCAGCCACGCCGAGGCCGCGATGGAAAGCGGGGCGCTTCCGAGCGATCCGTTCACCGCGAGCGTGCCGGAAAGCACGTTGAACGCGCCGGTACCGTCGCTGGCTCCCGTGAGCGAGAGCATTCCAGGCCCCTGCTTCGTCACCGTGCCATTCCCGCCGATGCTCGCGGCGATCGTGATCGGCGTCGTGTTCGTGATCAGCAGGTTGCCCGCGTTCTCGATGTCGGGCCCGTAGACGTTGGCTCCGTTGAGCAGCTGGGCCTGTCCGCCAACGCTGACATTCAGCTGGGACGTCGTGTCGAGCGTGTTCGAGAACGTCGCCACACCGTCCACCGTGACAGCCCCCGTCGTCGTGCCCGAGAATGTGCCGAGGGCGCCCGGGTGGACGTGAACGCCGGCGGTGCTGCTCACGAGGCCATGGAACGCCGACGTCCCGTACACCTCGATCGTGCCCAGCGGCAGGATCGTGCCATTGAACGTCATGGTGCCCGTCCCGCTGACCAGGCCGGCCACGTCCGAGGCGAACGTCGCCGTGCCACCCGGGCTCACGACCACGGCCGAGGAGGAGCCGGTCACGCCGCCGTTGAACGCCGCGACGCCGCCACCGAGGATCGACACGTAGCCATTGGTCAGGGCGGTGTTGAACGTGGCGTTGCCAGTGCTGGTCACCTGGAACACGGCGTTCGACGCGTCCGTGCCGCTGATCGTGCTCGTCGCGGTCACGAACACCGTGCCCGTCGCGATGTTCACGAGCGTGCCGCCGGCGAGCACGTAGTTGCCCGAAAATGGCCGGTCGTTGAGATCGAGCGTGGCCCCCGTGTTGATCGTGGCGGTGCCGGTGCCGAGCTGGGACAGGCCGCCGATCAGCCTCACCGTGCCCGAGTTGATCGTGAACGGACCGGAGAGTCCGCTGTTGTTACCGAAGATGTCGAGACGGCCGAGCCCGTTCTTCGTCAGGCTGCGCGTGCCGCCCACGTTGGCGTGCAGGAGGAGCGACGCTCCGCTCGCGATGTCGATGACACCGTTCGAAGCCATCACGATGTCTGGGTGGATCTCGTTGGCGAGCCCGCCGAGCACCGAGATCGTCGCACTCGAGCCGCTGAGGCCCTGAAGCGTCATCACGCCGGCCGAGTCGGGGATCGCGCCGCCCGAACCCGTGAACGTCAGGCTCGCCGTCGTGAGGTTGTGAGGACCGAGGAACAGCGAGCCGAAGCTCGTGCCCGTGCCGAGCGTGATCGCCGAACTGCCCGAGATCGCGTTGTTCGCGCCGAGGGCGAGCGTGCCTGAGTCGATCAACGTGGGGCCCGCGTTCGTGCTCGATCCGGAGAGCGTGAGCGTGGCCAGGCCCGTCTTCCGCAGCGAGGTCGATCCCGAGAAGATGCCGCCGTAGGTGGAGTCCGCCGTGGAAGACACCGTGAGCGTGGCGGCGGACGTCGTTGTGATCACGCCGCCGGACGACCCGCTGAGGACGCCCACGGTCGTGGAAAAGCCGTTCATGTCGAGCCTGCCGCCATTGACGGCGAGGCTGCCGGCGGTCGACCCGAGCGCCCCGGCCACGCCGATCCGGAGCTCACCGCCGTCCACCCGCGTGCCGCCCTGATAGGTGTTCGACGAACTGTTGAGGATCGTGGTGCCGGTGCCTACCTGCGCGAACGCGATCGAGCCGGTCAGCCGCGTGGGGAAGTCCGTCCCCTGCGTGACGGTGTTCGAGCGGCTCACGGCGAACGTGCCCGAGCCGGTCCCGTTGACGAGCGTCACGCCCCCCGTGGCGAGCACACCCGTCGTGCCGCCCGCGCCGAGCTGGAGCGTGCCGTTCTGGATCGACGTGGTGCCCGTGTAGGTGTTCGTGCCGCCGAGCACGAGCGTGCCCGACCCTACCTGCGCGACGCTCACGGCCCCGCCGATCACGTTGCTGAAGTGGGTTCCCTGCGTGAGGGTGTTCGTGCGGTTGAACGCCAAGACCGCCCCTGCGGAGCCCGTGATCGTGCTCGAGGCCAGCAGCGAGCCCGTCGTGCCACCGGCGCCGATCTGGAGCGTGCCCGCCACGATGGTGGTCGTGCCGGTGTAGGTATTGCTGCCGGACAGCGCGAGCATGCCGCCCCCGAGTTTCCGGAGGCCGCCATCGATGGCGGCGTCGCCGCCGATCGTGCTGTGCCGGAGGTTCTGGCCGATGGTGATCCCAAACGTGCCGGTGTCGATGATCGCGCCACCGTTGCGGACGTTGGCCGCCGTCAGTCCCTGCATGAACGTGCCCGACGAGGCCGTCGCCGCAAGCGTGCCACCGTTGAAGTTGAACGTGCCAGTGGTGTCGACGCCGGCGTCCTGCCTGATCAGGCTGACGTTCAACGTGCCGCCGTTGAGGTTGTATTCGCCGTTGCGGGAAGCGGAGTTGCCAGCCGTCGTCTGAGCCATGGTCAGCCCGCTTCCGACCGTCACCGTGCCGCCATTCTGCGTGACGCGGCCCCAGCCGTTTCGGGCGGCGGCGGGCGCACCGGTCAGACTGAGCGACCCACCGATCGTCAGTGACGCGGTGCCGCTGACCGTGATCGTGCTGTAGGGCGTGGCTGGCCCGGCAACCTGATTGGATACCGTCGCGTCTCCCGTGATGTTCATGTATCCGCCGCTGATGTTGAGGTCGCCCGCCCCAAACTGCGTAAACGAGTTGTTCAGCACGAGTGAACTGCCAACGATCGAGCCGGCGGTCTGATTGAACGTGGCGTTCGCGGCACCATCATTTCCGTTGCCGATGATGATCGCACCGAACGTGCTCGATGCGGTCGTGTTGTAGTTGAACGTTCCGGTCGGCGCGCTGCCGCCGCCGATGGTCAACCCACCGCCCCCCGTGATGGCACCGCCGCCGTTGACCGTGAGCGTTCCTCGGACACTCGTGGCTCCGGCATAGGAGTTCGTGCCCTGGAGGACGACCGTGCCCGAGCCAGTCTTGGTAAGAGCGCCGACCCCCAGCAGCGATGTCGTGACCGTGACCGTTCCGGACGTGTTGGTGATCGAGTAGGACGTGCCGGTGAGCGAACCGCCCTGCAGCGTGTTGCCCGAGGCAGATGCGGCGGAGATCGTCACCGCGCCCACGCTCTGCGACGAACTGCCGAGATCGAGTCGGCCGCCCGAGAGCGTGACGGCGGAGAATCCGCTCGCCCCCAACGTCGCCGGGCCCGACAGCGCGAGAACGCCTCCGCTCACGGTCGTCGGACCGGTGTAGCCGCTCGAACCGGAGAGCGTCCACGTGCCCACGTTCTGCTTCGTCACCGCGATGGCCGCATTCGTGCCGTTGAACGCGACGTCGAAGAGACCGCCATTGATCTGATTGCCCGTCGTCGTGCCGTCGAGCACGAGCGTGTTGGTGCGAGCCGGCCCCGCGGTCGGCGTCTCGGAATAGACGGAGTTCAGCACGACATTCACGCCGCCGGTCGGCGCGAGCGTGCCAGACACGCTCGATGAGTTGTCCGACCCGATGAACGTCGTGCCGCTCACCGAAAAGGTGGGCGACCCGGTCGTGGAGGCGATACTGAACAGGTTCTTCTGCCCCATCCGCAACGATCTCAGTGTCTGACTGAACCCGTCGAGTGAAATCGACCCCGTCGTGGATGGAACGGTATTCGCCGTAAATTCGATCACGCTCGTCGTGCTGCTCATCGAAGCCCCGGCGGCAAACTGGATCGCGTACGTGCCGGCCGTGTTCGTGTTGGCGATCGTGCCGCCGGTCACCAACGCATTGGTGCCCGTGAAGCGGACCGTCGTTCCCGGCCCGAGCGTGGTCCTGCCGGCGTAGGTGTTTGTCCCCGAGAGCGTGGTCGTGCCGGTGCCCGAGAGCGTGAGGCCGCCGCTGCCGCCGAGCGTGCCGGTGAGCGCGAGATCGCCGCCGCCCGCCGTCATCGTGAGTGTCCGCGTGCCATTGACGTTCAGCCCCATGGCGATCGTCTGCAGGTTCGTGCTGCTGTTGACGATGGCGCCGCCGAGCGTGATCGCGTTGCCGTTGAGCGTGAACGCTCCGGCGGCCGCGTCGAAACTGAGCGACGTGACGGTACCGCCGGTGAGCGAGTTCGTGTTCGAGAGGAACGTGGAGCCGCTGAAGACCAGGGCCGTCGTGAAGTTGTTGGCCGGTGCGGTGCCAGTGGACCAGTTGGCATTCGTCGCCCAGCTGCCATTCGCGCCGCCGCCCGTCCAGGTGTTCTGCGCGCGGGCCGAACCGCATACGGACGACACGATCACCGCCGCGAGACACGCTGCGACTCGCGTCAATAACGCGAACCCGCCTCGAAGGGAGGGCGATGCGAACATGATTGGTCGGGGGAACCGAGGCGGGCAGGCGAATGGGGCGTGGTCGGTGGGCAGAAGCCACGCCGCACCACGTGGAGAATCAACTTTTTGTACCTCGAGCGACGTCGTCGCGGCAACACCGCTCTCGAGCTGACGCTCGCGCCGCCGCCTACCCCCCAATCGCGCTAACCCACCACGTGCTGCGGACGGCCGGCGATGAACGCGGCGAGGTTTGCCGCCACGGTGGCAACGAGCCGCTGCCTCGCGTTTCGCGTGGCCCACGCCACGTGGGGCGTGATCACGCAGTTGGGCGAGGTCAGCAGCGGGTTCGTCGCCGGCGGCGGCTCGACCGAGAGCACGTCGATCCCCGCACCCGCGATCGTGCCGGATGAAAGCGCCGCCGCAAGATCGGCCTCGTTCACGAGCGGCCCTCGCGCCGTGTTCAAGAGAAAGGCGGTCGGCTTCATGAGGGCCAGCCGGCGCGCATCCACCATCCCGCGGCTCGCCTCCGTGAGCGGACAGTGCAGGCTCACGATATCGCTGTCGCGGAAGAGCGCATCGAGGTCCACTCGCTCCGGATCGGCCGACTCCGATCGTCCGGCGTGGAGGATCCGCATCCCGAACGCGCGGCCCACCGCGGCCACGCCACGGCCGATCCGCCCATAACCCACGATGCCGAGCGTGAGGCCCGCGAGCTCCACGAGGTCGCCATCCCAGTAGCAGAAGTCGGGACAGGCCGACCACCGACCGGCGTGCACGGTGGCGTCGTGATGCCCGACACGGTTGGTGAGTTCGAGGAGCAGCGCGAACGTGGCCTGCACCACGTTGGGCGTGCTGTAGTCGGGCACGTTCGTCACGGTCACGCCATGCCGACGTGCGGCCGCGACGTCCACGACGTTCGTGCCCGTCGCGAGCACGCCGACGTACGTCAGCCCGGGCAGGGCCGCGAACTCCGCCGCCCCGAGGACGGTCTTGTTGGTGAGCACCGCCTCGGCGCCGGCCGCCCTGGCCACGATGTCGCCCGGCGCGGTTCGATCGTGCACCACGAGCGTGCCGAGCTGCTCGAGGGGGGCCCAGGAAATGTCGCCGGGATTCGTGGTCAGGCCGTCGAGGAGGACGATGTGCATGACGGGTACGATAGCAGGTAGGCTTTCATGTCGGGACCGAGGGTCGGGCACCGGAGCGTGTGGGGCGACGCGATGCGAAGCATGCCGGCGTTCAAGAGCGTACGAGGCGCGGGTCGCGCCTGGGTCGTGATCGTGGTCGCTTCGGTGGTGGCCGTGGTCGCATCACCGGCTCGCGCCGACGATGTTTCGGCGTCGAGCGACGCTGCCCGCACCGCCTACGCATCGGCCGCGGCGCTCCAGAACCGCGAGGCCTGGGACCTCGCCGCCGAGGAATGGCAGGCGCTTCTCAAGGCGCATCCGCAGGATCCTCTCGCCGCCAAGGGGCGGTACTACCTCGCCGTCTGCCAGATCAAGGGCGGTCAGTGGCCCGCCGCCGCCGCCACGCTCCGCGAGGTGATCGCGAGCAAGGCCGACGCCGTCACCATCACGCTTGCCCGCTGGGAGCTCGGCCGCGGCACCTACCGCGCCGCGCAGGCAAAGCCGTCACCGGACGCCTACGCCGCCGCGGCAACGGCGCTTCGGGAGTTTCTCGACGCCAACCCGAAGGCAGCGGAATCGGCCGAGGCACGCCACCTGCTCGGCGAGGCGCTCTGGCAGGCCGGCAAACGCGACGAGGCCCTCGCGACCTGGAAGGCGTTCGTCCGCGATCACGCCGACTCGCCGCGGCTCCCCGACGTGCTCTACGCGCTCGGCGTGGGGCAGGCCGAGACCGGCGACGCCGAAGCCGCCGCCACGCTCGCCCGATTCGCCAGGGAGTTCCCGAAGCACGCGCTCGCCGGAGACGTCGTCCTCTGGCGGGCCGACCTCGCGGTGAAGGGGAAGCGACTCGACGACGCGCGGCCGCTTCTCGAACAGGCCCTCGCCGGCGGCGGCCCCCAGGCGCTGCGCATCGCGCACAAGCTCGCGGCGCTCGAACTCGACGCCAAGCGCCCCGAGCGGGCGCTCGACGTGGCCACGAAAGCGCTCGCCGCAGCCAAGGCCGACGGCAAGGCCGAGGCGAAGGCGGTGGCGGCGCTCGAACTCGATCGGGCCGACGCGCTCTGGGAGCTGCCCGGTCGGCGCAAGGAGGCCACCGACGCCTACGCCGCGATCGCGGCAGCCGACCCCGCCGCGCCGGCGGCCGCCACCGCACTCTCGATGACGGCGCTCGGCCTCCTCCAGGAGGGCAAGGCCGCCGACGCGCTCGCCCGCGCCGACGCCTTCCTCGAGCGCCACGCCGCCGGCGCCGCAGCCGAGACCGTCGCCGATGTGAAGGCCATCCGGGCCGAGTCACTCCTCGCGCTCGGCCGCCATGCCGACGCGGCACGCGGCTATGCCGACCTCGTGAAGTCGGTGCCAAAGGCGCCTCGGCGCGGTACCTGGCAGCTCCGCGAGGCCACGGCCTGGGCCGCCGACAAGAAGTGGAAGGAAGCGCACGACGTGCTCGCCGCGGCGCTCCCCGGCCTCGCGGGCGACGACCGCGCGCAGGCGCTCCTGCTCGATGCCTCGGCGCTGATCGAGCTTCGCGACCCGAAGGCGGCGGCCACCGCGCTCGCCGCGATCGACAGGGATCACGGCGGCTGGTCGCGACGCGACGAGGCGATGCTGCTCCAGGTGCGGGCGCTTCGCGAGGCCGGCGACCCGAGCACCGCGCTCACCGTGGCCGAGCGGCTCGTGCAGGAGTTTCCGAAGATGCGCTCGGCCGACGTCGCCTGGTACCGACTCGGCCAGCTGCGGCAGGACGCCGGCCGCCATGACGACGCGATCGCGGCCTTCGCCCGTGCGGTCGCCGCCGATCCCAAGGGAAGTCGTGCCCCCTGGGCTCACCTGGCCACCGGCTGGTGCCACGAGGCCAAGGGCCGCCTGCCCGAAGCGATCCGTGCCTGGAGCGACTGCGTCACCACGTATCCGAAGTCGTCCGCCGCCCCCGCGGCCCTCCTCGCGCGGGCCGATGCGCGGCAGCGTTCGGGAGATTTCGCGGGCGGCCTCGCCGACGCCGACCGACTGCTCGCGGCCGCGGCGGACGGCACGATGAAACTCGACGCGGCCGCGGCGGGCGAGGCACGGCTCCTGTCGGGTCTCTGTCTGGCCGGAGAGAAGAAGCCGGCTCAGGCGGCGGCGGCGTTCGCGCGGCTGCTCGAGGAGCAGCCCACGTTCGCCGCCGCCGACCGCGTGTACTACGAACTCGGCGTCGCCCAGTCACTCGCCGGCAAGACGGGTGAGTCGGCGGCGACATTCGCCGAACTCGTGAAGCGATTTCCCAAGAGCGGCTACGCCGCCGACGCATGGATGGAGGTGGGCGAGTCCCGCTTTGCCAAAGGCGAGTGGGCACCCGCAGCCGAGGCCTACGAGAACGCGATCGCGGCCGCCGGATCGGCCGCCGACAAGCGCGTGCTCCTCGAACAGGCCCGTCACAAGCTCGGCTGGACGTTCGTGATGCGGAAGGAGCACGCCCGCGCCGCGGAGGCCTTTGCCGCGCAACTCGCGGCGGCACCGGACGGCCCACTCGCCGCCGACGCCCAGACGATGCGCGGCGAGTCGCTCCTCGCGCTCGACAAGCCCGCCGAGGCGGCCGCCGCATTCGCCGCCGCCGTGGCGCGTGCCGACAAGCTCTCCTCGGCCGACATGCGGGCGGCGGCGTTCGTCCGCGCCGCCGAGGCGGCCGCCCGCGCGCGGAAGTGGGACGAGAGCCTCGCGTTCGCCGAGCGGTTCCTCACGAAGGATGCCGGTTCGCCCCGAGCTGCGGAGGCCCGCTACGCCGCCGCCTGGGCCAAGCAGAATCTCGGCCGGCTCGACGAGGCGCTCGCGGACTACCGCGCGATCGCCGACGCGTCCCGCACCGACCTCGCCGCCCGCGCCCGGCTCATGGAGGGCGAGGTGCTCTTCGAGAAGGCCCAGCACAAGGACGCCGTGAAGAGCTTCTTCAAAGTGGCCTACGGATTCGGCGAGGAGAAGGCGCCGCCAGCCTTCCATCCCTGGCAGGCCCAGGCCACGTTCGAGGCGGCACGCTGCTTCGAGGTGCTCGGCAAGCCCGACCAGGCCCGCACGCTCTACGCCGAACTCGTCACCCGCTATCCGCAGTCGCAGCACGTGGCCGCGGCGAAGAAGCGGCTCGACGCGCTCGGCCCCGCGCCGGCCGGCGCCACCGGAGGGACACCCTGATGGGTCTCGATCGCGTGCAGACGCTCTGGGAGCTGTTCCTCGCCGGCGGCTTCCTCATGTGGCCGATCGTGGCGATGTCACTCGTCGTCGTCACATTCGGCATCGAGCGGCTCGTGGCCCTGAGGAACGCACGGTTCGTGCCCAAGGAACTCCGCGACGGCCTCGCCGCGCTCGCCGCCGGCCACGCCTTCGATCCGCGCAAGGCCTGGAAGCTCTGTGAGGAGCATCCGTCGGCGGCCGCGAGCGTCGTGCAGGCGATGCTCGAGAAGATCGGCCGGCCGGTGCCCGAGATCGAACGCGTTGCCGAGGTCACGAAGGAGCGCGAGGCCTCGCGGTTCTACGCCAACATCCGCCCCATCAGTCTCGCGGTCACGGTGACGCCGCTGCTCGGCCTGCTCGGCACGGTGCAGGGCATGATCCTGGCCTTCTACACGACCGCGAACCTCGAGGCCGGCGCGAACCGCGCCGCCGAACTCGCCCAGGGCATCTACGTGGCGCTCATCACCACGTTCGCCGGCCTGTGCGTGGCGATCCCCGCCGCGATGATCGCCCACTACCTCGAAGGCCGCATCCTTCGCGGGTTTCGTGGCGTGGACGCGGTGGTGGACGACGTGCTCCCGCACCTCGAGAAGTACGAAGGCAAGGGACGCGTGACGCCGGCGCAGCTCGGGGCCACGCCGCCGGGCGCACCCCCCCTGGTGCCGGCGATGCGCCCCGCTGCGGCGCGGGCGGCGAAGCCATGAGCGTGAAGATCGACAAGGGGCGGCTTGCCGGCGGGCTCGAGCTCACCCCGATGATCGACGTCGTGTTCCTCCTCATGATCTTCTTCCTCGTGGCGAGCAAACTCGACGAGGCCGACCGGGCGATCGACGTCGTCCTCCCGCAGGCGAGCGCCGCCAAGCCGCTCACGAGCCAGCCCCGCGAGTTCATCATCAACATCGACCGCGCGGGGGGCTACTACGCCGGCGCGCGGCCGGTGCCGCTCGAGGAGTTGCGACGGCTGCTGCGACAGACCGCGGCCGACAATCCCGAGCGGCAGACGGTGATCGTCCGCGCCGACGAGAATACGCCACACAAGTTCGTGGTCGCGGCGATGGACGCGTGCGTTCAGGCGGGCGTCGAGGACTACCAGGTGCAATCGGCCGGGCAGGAGTGACACCGCCTGCCGGAAGGGAGCGGTCGTGAGCGACACGGGCGAGGAGCGGCCGAGGCGGGGCGAGGAGC
>Ga0233425_10004461_pt1 | contig 23474 bp, 22 predicted proteins | sample Watercolumn_Towu_2_FD_181712 | JGI IMG/M metagenome (GOLD analysis project Ga0233425, IMG submission 181712) | Freshwater microbial communities from Lake Towuti, South Sulawesi, Indonesia - Watercolumn_Towuti2014_140_MG | ecosystem: Environmental > Aquatic > Freshwater > Lake | place... | reverse complement strand
ACCGGTGTTTAGTGGCTGAGAACCACGCGTCCTAGACCGGGCTAGACGATGGGGCCGTAATTGTCGTATTATTCTATTATATACCCCGCCCACGGTCAATATAATTATTGATTCTTGAAATTATTTATGTTTTAATAAGGGCAAATGTCCATGAATGTAGGCATAGGCGTAAGCACGTCGAGGATTCCTGTCGAAGCAGCCCAGGACGCAGTCACCCGGGCCCGCATTAGCCTACGCTCCACCACGGTAGACCTGGCCATAGTCTTAAGTTCCGTGGAATTCGCCCTCCCTGCCGTACTAAAAACCGTCATCAGCCTCTCCGGAACATCCCATTTAATCGGCGCAAGCAGCCTGGCGGTAATCCACGAAAAGGACATCGAGAAACATGCCATAGCGGTGCTGCTTTTGAGCTTTCCCGAAACTATCTATTCCAATGCCGCCTGCGTCCATGAGGTAAGCCTTAAGTCCGGCGAACGCTCCGGAGAAGAGTTGGCGGATAAATTATTGTACGGATTCAAAAATATCCACAGGGACTTGGGAGTCATCTTTTCCGACGGGCTCAAGGCTCAGGGATCTGACCTTATACATGGCCTGCAAAAAAAACTGGGGACAAGCTTCCCTCTGGCCGGGGCGAGCGCCTCGGATAACCTTGCTTTCAAAAAAACCTACCAGTATTACGGAGGAGAGGTTTTAAGCGATTCCGCCTGTGCCGTCCTTTGGGCAGGCAAGCTCAATTTCGGATTAGGGATCAAGCACGGCTGGAAGCCGCTAGGCAAGCCACGCTTCGCCACCAAGGCAAGCGGTAACGTGATATACGAAATCGACGGAGAGCCGGCGATAAACATCTACCGGGAGTATCTTTCCTTTGAGCTCTCTAAACTTAAAAAGGACTTAAAAAAAATCTCCATACTTTATCCTATCGGGATTTTTGTCCCAGGCGAGACGGAATATCTCTTAAGAAACACCCTGGCCATCGAGAACAACGGCGCGCTCCTCTGTCAGGGGAATGTCCCCGAAGGAAGCATGGTTAGACTGATGATCGGGACCAAAGTCTCCTGCCTTGAAGCTACCCGTGAGGCGACGCAGGAAGCGAAAAACAGCCTTGGCGGAAGAAAGGCAAATTTTGTACTTGTTTTTAACTCCGTATCAAGGTATATACTATTAGGTAGGCGCTCTAAAGAGGAGCTTGCCATTATCAAGGAGCTCTTCCCGGATACGCCCGTACTGGGAATTTATACTTACGGAGAACAGGCTCCGCTTGAATCCGTAAGCTACCAGGGCAAAACATATTTTCACAACCAGAGCATTATCGTTCTGGCTGCAGGAGGATAGAACAAACCGTGATCGATCTAGGTTTCCTGATGATATTATTTCTGGTGGCCAGCTTCGTAACCATTATCATACTGGCGATGGTTATAACCGGCAAGATGGATAAAATATCCGGGCTCAAAGGTGAGATCACCAAACTCAAGGGCTCCCTAGAAGAAATGGACGAGCAGGCCAAGCTTATCGTGCGCACCGATATAGAATTAAACCGCGCGCAAGAAGAGCTGGATAAAAAAGTAACGGGATTGTATTCTCTGCAGCGCCTCTCCCGGGCGATAAGCACTACCCTCGAGGAAAGCCAGATCTTCCAACTTATCGAATCCCATTACCTTGAAGAGCTGGGTTTTGAAAAGGCCTGTGCCTTTCTTTGGGACTCCAATAAAAAAGAGTTCGAGTTAAATATGCACCTGGGTTACACCCGTGAGGAGCTCGAGGCGATCGTCCTGGCAGTGAATGCGCAAAAGGAAGAGTTCCGGGATGTTATAAAAAGCGAAAAGACACTCTCTTCCATAACTCAGCAATATGAGAAAAAGAACCTGCAGGCTGAAATTCCGCACATATTCAAAGTCGCCTCTTTCGTGCTCTCCCCGATACTCCCCAAAGAAGGCGACAGGGGACTCTTGTTTGTAGGGACGGACGAATCCGAGGTTATCTTAAGCGAAGGAGATGAAGAATTGATTACCATACTGGCCAATCATCTAGGCCAGGCGCTGGAGAATGCCCGACTCTTTGACAAAACATGGCGCAGCCAGCAGGGCCTGGAGCAGAAAGTGGAGGAGCGTACACGCGCGCTCAGCAAGGCACTCTCCGATCTGGAAGCGGTAAGCCGGCGCAAAACCGACTTCATCTCCAGTGTATCGCATGAACTGCGCACCCCGCTTACCTCCATTAAAGGATACGCAGCTATACTCCTGGCTGGAAAAATCGGAGACCTTCCCAAGGATATCCGCGACAGGCTGGATAAGATCAACCGCCACAGCGACGAGCTGGTGCACATGGTAAACGATCTTCTGGATATCGCCCGCATCGAATCCGGAAAGGTATCGATGAAAAAGGAGTCGCTCGACCTGAAAGAGGTCGCGGAAAAGGTCGGGGATCTTCTGGCCGTACAGTTGAAAGAAAAACACATTGCCTTTAACATAGATTTGCCGGATAATGCCAAAAGTATCGTTGCCGACCGGAGCCAGATCGAGCGGGTTTTTATTAATCTTGCGGGAAACGCCCTGAAGTTCACTCCCGAAAAAGGCAAGATCACTATTTCTGCGCGTAAAACCGAGACGGGGACACAGATAGACGTAAGCGATACCGGATGCGGCATACCGGAGGTTGCCATGCATGCTATATTCGAGGAGTTTTACCGGGTGGATAACGCCGTCAACCAAGAAGTAAAAGGTACCGGGCTGGGATTGGCGCTGGTAAAACAGATCGTAGAGGCGCACGGCGGAAAGATCTGGGTAAAAAGCAGGCTGGGTGCCGGCTCAACCTTCACCTTTGAAATCCCCGGAGAGGCTTAATAATTATGGCGATAAAGATCCTGATTGTGGATGATGACCCGGATATCCGGGACATCTTGAAACTCACGCTTTCAGAAGAGAATTACGAGATAGCTGAGGCTAAAGACGGTGAAGAGGCGATAAGGCTGGTCAATTCCAAGCCTTTTAATCTCGTTCTCCTGGATTACAAGATCCCCAAGATCGACGGACGTCAGGTCTGCCGCCTGATCAAGAAAGACCTCCTGCTGCGCCACCTCCCGGTAATCATGGTCACCGGCAAAGGGGATATTAGCGACAAGGTGAACGGTATAGATGCCGGGGCGGACGATTATGTAGTCAAGCCCTTTGAGCCTAAAGAACTGCTGGCGCGCATCCGCATGATTTTAAGGCGTACGGAGAGGGATCTGGAAGCCAATCCTCTCACCCGCCTTCCCGGAAACGTCTCTATAATTAACGAACTGCAAAAAAAACTGGACAGCAAGGAGAAATTCGCGGTCTGCTACCTTGACTTGGATAAATTCAAGGCCTACAACGACAAATACGGCTTCGAGCACGGAGATGAGGTTATCCGGGAGACCGCGCGCATCCTTATCCGGGCCGCTCAACAGCTGGGTAATGCCGACGATTTTATCGGGCACATCGGCGGGGACGATTACTGTATCGTCACCACTCCGGACAAGGTTGATGCCGTCTGCAAAAAGATAATCAAGGATTTTGAGGCCTCCGCGCCCTCCTTCTACAATGAGAAGGACCGCAAGGCCGGGTTTATTATTGGCAAGGACCGCAAAGGAGTGGAGCAGAAAATACCGCTTCTCTCGATTTCTATCGGAGTGGTTACCAACGTTGAGCGCCGCATAGACCACGTAGCCCAGATAAGCGAAGTGGGGGCGGAACTAAAAGAAGCGGCTAAGCACATGGAGAGGAGTAATTACGTAGTCGACAAACGCAAAGAAGATAAATAGGCCCCAAACAATAAAATCCCCGTATCCGTAGCGACCAGGATACGGGGATTTCTTATTAATACGCAGGGAGGGAGTTTCCCGTTTCCCTAGATTAAACATCTTTGAAACGGGATCCCGCTTGCTATTGGATAGCACGGCGGGAGAACCCTCGTCGGACTCAATTTAAGTGCGCGGGGAGGGAGTTGAACCCTCACAACCTTGCGGTCAACAGCCCCTCAAACTGTCGCGTCTGCCATTCCGCCACCCGCGCGAGAGATATGCTTATGCCTGCTTCTCGGCGATATCCCCTATAACGGGGAGCTTTAACATCTCTCCCTGGTATGCCTTAACCATCAGGACTATCCAGAGGATCAAACTGGCAATGCTGATTATAGGAATAAGCATCCATCCGATGACCGGGACGAATACCAGGACCGCCTGCAGCACAAACAGGAAGGCAAAGATCAAGATCGACTGCATGGCGTGGAAACGCACAAATTTGTTCTCTTTTTCGATGAGGTAGAAGATTATCCCCGTAATCACCCCCACAAGGTAGCTTAACAATGCCGCCAGATTTGGCTGCATTCCTGTGGAGCATTTCCCTAAATCTTTATCCATTCTCCCCTCCTTGTTATGGCTGCTCTCCTTCGCCCTTCACTAAGTAAACAATGGTAGGGCTTCGTAGAAACAGTTCTGCTTCGCCTAAAGGAACCGCCGTTATTCCGCTCTCTTATTCTGCGCCCTAAATCCTGAGTGAGACCTTACAATAATATCTTGTGGGATATTTTTATTCGTTAGAATATATACTATCAGTTCCTGCGAAACCATACCAGCTATCCCTTATTGAATGGCGAAGCAGAACTGCCCCGCATGGACTCGAACCATGATAGTCAGATCCAGAATCTGAAGTCCTACCAGTTAGACGACAGGGCAATTATCTAGTTCGCCGTGGGTTAATTATACTCTAGCGGACGCTTATTTCAACAAAAATAACCGGCCTATTCCCAACCGGCGGAAAGCCACTGCGCGGCCTCTTTATAATATTTCCCCGGAGCTACGGTATGGCCTTGCGGGAACTCGATCCAAAGCGTCTTCCAGCCCAGGCCCTGTAGGAATTCCCGGTCCCTCTTCATCTCCCGATAACGAAAATCCGCGGGGCTGGCCAGAAATACCGCGGCCTTGCCTCTGGGATAACGGTCACCTTGTTTAAGGTACTCCTCATTAATCATACCAGTGTTCGCTACCACTCCGGACACAAACTGCGGGTACAGGAAAGCGAACATGTGCGCCCCCATCGCCCCGCCGGAGAAACCCGCCACAATTATTCTGGATTTATCCACCGGGATGGCGTTAGCCGGATTTTCAATGAACCCGAGAAGATTTGAGAATTCGCCCTGAGGATTGGGCATGCCGTTTCTAAATCCCGCGGAGGCAAGAATTATCCACTTATATTCTTCGGCAACCTCTCTCCAGGTATTAATCATAGACCCGGCATCACCCGAAGGAGAAAAAGCAATGATAAGAGGATAATCCTTCTGGTTATCAATTCCGGAGGGTATGTAGTAACTATGCTCCGGGCTTTCGTTTACAACCGCCTCTCCGGCCGCTACCGGAGAAGCCGATGACAGTAAAATCAAAAAAACAATTATGCCATGATTAAGCATGGTTAAGGCGTCTGCTGCCTATGTCTTCTTTATGAACTTAGCCAGTCTCTCCCGGACACGCTCCCTTCCCAAGTAATAGATTACCTCGAACAAGCCGGGGCCGATAGTCTTACCGGTAAGCGCCACGCGGACAGGGTGTATTAATACCTTAGGCTCAAAACCCAGATCCCTGCACATCTGCCGGAAGGCCTCCTCAATATCAACTAGGTTAAAATCCTTAAGCGCATCGAGCCGCTCAACAAAAAGTTTGAATTCTCTTGAGAGGTCGCCGGATAGATGTTTAGCCTCGGCCTCAGGGTCGATTTTGATTTCCCGCAAAAAGAAAAAATCCGCCCAATCGGCAAATTCGCTAAGCGTAGGTAGCCGCTCCCGGAAGAGCCTTACTAAGGAGACCACGTATTCCCTGTCAAAACCCTCCCTAGGAATCAAACCTCTCTCTATCAGGTCCGGGATGACTTCGTCTGCAAGCCACCCGGGATCCGCCGTTTTCAAATATTGATTATTGATCCACTGCAGCTTCTTCAAATTAAAGGTGGCGGCGGTCTTGTTGACGTCTTTCAACTCAAATAACTTAACCGCTTCGTTTATATCGATCAGCTCCCGGTCACCGCCCGGTGCCCAACTCAAAAGAAGAAGATAATTGACCAGCGCCTGGGGAAGATACCCCATTTTACGGTAATCGCTTATTGCCGTAGCCCCGGTCCTCTTGGAGAGCCTCCCTCCTTCAGTGCCTAAAATCAGCGGGAGGTGGGCGAAATCCGGGATTTTATAACCTAGCGCTTCATAGATCATAATCTGCTTGGGCGTATTGGAGATATGGTCATCCCCGCGGACAACATGGGTTATGTTCATGGCCGCATCGTCGACAACGCAGGCAAAGTTATAAGTAGGAGTCCCGTCGGATTTTATCAGGACCTGGTCTTTGATATTCTCGGAATCAAACTCGATCCGGCCGCGGATAAGGTCATGTACGGTTATCTTCTGCGGATTGACCTTATAAATAATCGCTTCTTTGCCTTCGGGGGATTTCTCGATATAGGCCTTGCCCTCTTTCAAAAGCCTGTCGGCATGCTCCCTGTATATAGAAAACCTCTTGCTCTGGTAATATATTTCGTCCCAGTCAAAGCCCAGCCACTTCAGACTGAAGAGTATTTCGTCCAGGAATTCCGGCTTAGAGCGGGACTGGTCGGTATCTTCGATCCTCAGGATAAATTTCCCCTGCTTGGAACGGGAAAAAAGCCAGTTAAACAGGGCTGTACGGCCTCCTCCTATATGCAAATATCCCGTAGGACTGGGGGCAAATCTGACTCTGGTCATATTTATAACCCTGCGCCTTTCTCCAGCGCCTGTTGATTTATGGCTATCAAATCCGCCTTGTCCCGTGGAGCGATATCCTCGATAACGCCGAGAACCGTTTTCAGGCTTACGGTTTTTCTGTGGTGAATGTAACAACCCAAGGCGACCATGTTGGCGATTTTAATGTTCCCCATGTCCAGCGCAATATCTGAAAAGGGGTGCTGGACGATCTTTACTTTATCATCATTCCGTGGCCTCGCCAGCGAGCTATTCAATATGAGTAGCCCACCTGATGAGAGCCTCTTTGTAAACTTTGCCAGGGACGGACCGTTCATAATAATCAGTGTATCAGCCGTAGCCACATAAGGAGAACCGATCTCCTCGCCGGAGATAACCAGCATGCAGTGCGAGGTCCCGCCTCTTACCTCTGCTCCGTAAGCAGGAAGCCAGGTCACGAATTTGCCCTCTTCCATCGCCGCCTGGGCAAGGACTTTACCCACTAGCATTATACCCTGTCCGCCGGAACCCGCTATAATTATACGTTCGGTCATTTTATCCTTCCCGGAGGAAATTCTCTGGCCATATTCTCTTTTATCCAGCGCAAAGATTCTTCCGGGGTCAATCCCCAGTAAGTCGGACAGGGAGAAAGTATCTCGACCAGCGAGAAACCTATCCCGTCTATCTGGTTTTGAAACGCTTTCTTTATCGCAGCCCTAGTTTTGATAATATTCGGCACTGAATCAAAAGAGGTGCGTTCGATATATTTTACTCCGGGCAGGAGCGCGAGCATCTCGGATATCTTTAAAGGATACCCATGCAGCTCGATCTTTCTTCCCGCCGGGGTAGTAGCGCTCTTCTGGCCCTTTAAGGTTGTGGGGGCCATCTGGCCGCCGGTCATCCCGTAGATCGCATTATTAATAAAGATCACCGTAAGATTCTCTCCGCGGTTAGCCGCGTGTATGGTTTCATTCGTCCCTATGGCTGCCAGGTCCCCGTCGCCCTGATAAGTGAAAACGATATTCTCCGGCCGCATCCTTTTGATTCCCGTGGCTACGGCCAGGGCCCGGCCGTGCGCCGCCTCGGAGCAGTCGAACCCCCAATAATCATAGGCGATAACCGCGCAACCTACCGGAGCGACACCGATAACCTTTTCCCTGATACCCAGCTCGTCGATGACCTCGGCGATCAACCGGTGCGCAGTGCCGTGTCCGCACCCGGGACAGTAGTGGGTGGACCTCTCTCTTAGCGCTTCAGGCTTGCCGAATATCTTTTTCATAATTGACCGATCTTTGCGATAATTTGTTCTTCCGTAGGGACGCCGCCACCGGAACGGCCGTAGAATTCAACCGGCGAGTTCCCGTTTACCGTCAACAATACATCCTCCAGCATCTGGCCATAGGACATTTCGATTACCAGGTATTTGGTTTTGGATGCCGCGCTTCGGGAAAAGGCCTGCGCAGGAAACGGCCAGAGGGTTATCGGACGGATAAGCCCTATTTTCTTACCCTGCCTTCGTAGTTTATTCATTGCGCCCCTGGCTATGCGGGACATGCTTCCGTAAGCTACCAGTATTATCCGGGCATCATCCGTAAACAACTCCTCCCAAAGCGGCTCCTTTTCCTGGATAGTCTTGTATTTTTCCTGCTGGCGGAGATTAGATTCCTCCAGATCGCCCTCAACCATATAAAACGATTTGGTGATATTCGGCTCCCTTCCTTTGCATCCGGTAAGCGCCCACGGTTTATCGTAAACCTTCGCCTTTGATTTCTGACTATTTACTTCCAGCGGTTCCATCATCTGGCCCAGAAGCCCGTCACCCAGAACCATCACCGGGTTACGGTATTTGTCCGCCAGGTTAAAGGCATCAAACATCAGGTCGTAACACTCCTGCACCGAGGCCGGTGCCAGAACAATTACCCGGTAATTACCGTTGCCTCCGCCACGGGTAGCCTGGAAATAATCCGACTGCGCCGGCCAGATGTTTCCTAATCCCGGGCCTGCGCGCTGGATATTCACAATTACCGACGGAAGCTCCGCTCCCGCGATATAGGATATCCCCTCCTGCTTAAGGCTGATGCCTGGGCTCGAGGATGAGGTCATGGCCCGCGCACCGGTTGCTGAAGCCCCAAAGACCATATTAATAGCCGCCAGCTCCGATTCCGCCTGGATAAAAACCCTGTTCATGTCGGGCATACGCCTGGCAAAATAGGCGATGATTTCATTCTGGGGCGTAATCGGGTATCCGGCATAAAAGACGCACCCGGCCTGAATCGCCCCTTCGGCAATAGCCTCGTTACCGGACATTAATATCTTATCTTTCTTCATTCTTCCCTAAACACCTCGATAGCGCAATCCGGACAGATAACCGCGCACATGGAGCAGCCTATGCATAATGCGCCTTCGGTAAACTCCACCGGTTTCACTCCTTTTGAATTTAATTTTTTGCTCTGCTTAATAGAGCCTTTGGGGCAGACGCTTATGCAAAGCAAACACCCTTTACATTTTTCTCGGCTTATTTCGATTTTAGACATACGCTCTTTATCCTATCGGCAATACCTGATGCCGTCAATGCAAATTTATCAAGAATCAGCTCTCTCTTGCCGTGTTCGATGAATTTATCCGGGAGGCCGAATTTTACCACCGTTCTTCCTATAGCATGCTCTACGGCGCTTCCGAACCCTCCGTTTACAATCCCCTCTTCGACAGAAAATATGAACCCGATGTTTTTGGCCCTGGCCCTGAATAAGTCGGAGTCAACCGGCTTGGCAAAACGCGCATTGATTACCGTGCCCGATAATCCCGAGGCCGAAAGGATCTCTGCCGCTTCCAGTGCGGGATTAACCATGCTCCCTAAAGCAAGGAGCAGGAAATCTCCGCCATCTCTAAGCACCTCAGCCTTCCCTAATTCGATTCTTGCCGGATTTTGCGCCCTGCGCAGCGCGATTTTATCTTTAGGATAACGGATGGCTGCCGGCTTATTAAGGCCCAGCGAAAACTCAAGCATTCTCTCCAGCTCCTCGCCATCCCGGGGAGCCATTATATTCATATTAGGAATAGTGTTCAAGTATGCGATGTCGAAAATTCCCTGATGGGTAACCCCGTCTTCTCCCACGATCCCCGCGCGGTCTACGGCAAAGACCGCTCCCAAATCCTGAAGTGCAACGCCCTCCATTATCTCATCGTAAGCCCTCTGCAGAAATGTCGAATATATCGCCACTACCGGCTTTAGCCCTGCCCTGGCCAGACCTGCGGCAAAGAGCACCGCATGCTCCTCGGCAATCCCCACATCAAAGAACCTTTGGGGAAATCTGTCCCGGAACCTGTCCAGGCCGGTACCTTCGGGCATGGCCGCGCTTACGGCGATTATATTTTTATCCGACTCTCCGAGCGCAACAATCTTTGCGCTGAAAACCTCGGTATACGATTTCGCTCCCGGTGCTCCGGATGTTACCAATGCGTCGCCGGTATCCAGCTCAAAAGGAGCTGTGCCGTGAAAACGCACCGGATCATCTTCCGCGGGAACGTACCCTTTGCCCTTCTTAGTAATAACATGCAGAAGTACCGGTCCTTTAATATGCGATATGTTCTTGATCGTATGGATCAGCAGATTCAGGTCGTGGCCGTCCAGCGGCCCGAAGTAGCGGAATCCCAGTTCCTCAAAAAGCATCCCCGGGACGAACAAATTCTTCAAACCCTCTTCGAATTTATTGGCTAGCTTGACCAAACGGCTCCCCTTGGGAAGGCGGGATTCCGCAAAATGCTCTAACGATTCCTTGAAACGGTTATAAATGGGTAAGGAGATGATCTTGTTAAGATAGATACTTAACGCTCCGGAGTTTGCGGCAATGCTCATTTCATTGGTATTTAACACCACCAGCATATCCTTTTTAAGGTGCCCGGCATTATTCAATCCCTCAAAACAGAGCCCGCCGCTTAAAGAACCGTCTCCGATAACTGCCACCACCTTAAAATATTCTTCGGGTTTCAGGTAATCCCGGGCACAGGCCAAGCCCAACGCCAGTGATACGGCGGTAGAGCTATGGCCGATGGTAAAGCTGTCGAATTCAGATTCATCCTTGCAAGGAAAACCGCTCAATCCCCGGTACTGCCGGAGCGTAGGGAATGCCTTGTTGCGACCGGTAAGTATCTTGTGCGCATAAGACTGGTGCCCTACGTCAAAAATGATCTTATCCCGGGGAGCATTGAAACAATAATGCAGCGCCAGAATCAATTCCACCGCTCCCAAGCTAGAGGCTAGGTGACCGCCGTTCTTAGATACTACCTCGGTCTGGCGCAGGCGGACCTCCGCAGCCAGCATCTTTAACTCTTCGGGCTTCAGCGACTTTATATCCTCTGGGGAATTAATGCGCTCTAGAAACATCAGTCTTCTAATTTTCCCTCGTCCAGAGACTTCAATTCAAATTCACCCTTCTTGTTTTTCGAAAGCAGGTCGATTTTCTTCCTGGCACCCTCCAGCCTCTGGGAACAGAGCCGGGAAAGCTCTATGCCCTCCTGGTATTTTTTTAACGCCTCGTCGAGCGACAGATCACCCTGCTCCAGGTCTTCGACAATCCTCTCCAGCTTTTTTAAAGCCTCTTCAAACTTTATCTCAGCCATTTTTCCTGACCTCCTCGACTCTGCTTATGACCGTACCCTTATGCAGCCTGGTCATTATTTTATCCCCCCGCTCCACCATTTCCGCCTCCTTGATCACCGCGCCTCCGTCTGCGCTGAAGGTGATGCTGTAGCCGCGGCCAAGGATATTCAGCGGACTTAAAGAAGAGAGCTTTTCCGCGGCAGAGCGCAATTCCGCCTCTTTTAATTTGTAACAGTGGCCGATGCGCACAACGATCTGACGGGCCAAATCGGCAATCTTCAGCTGGTTCTGGTCCAATAAAGCGACAGGGTTTACGAGCGACAGCTTTTTTATCCCGGACTCCAGTTCCCGGCGCAACAGGTCTACTATATGCCTGACCGCGATAGCCAGCCCCTGATTGAAATCCGCGAGCTCCTGGCGTAAGGCCTCTTTCTCCGGTACAACCAGCTCCGCCGCTACCGACGGAGTGGGCGCGCGCACGTCGGCTACCAGATCGGCTACGGTCACATCGCGCTCATGACCCACGGCGGATATGACCGGGATTTTTGAATTATAAATGGCGCGGGCCACGACCTCCTCGTTAAAGGCCCAGAGGTCCTCAATGCTTCCTCCTCCGCGGCCCACGATCAAAACCTCAACGCGCTCTGTTGCGGTAGCCTTTTCGTTAAAAATATTGAGATCCTCTATCGCCTGGGCAATCTCCTTTCCTGCCCCTTCGCCCTGGACCCTCGCCGGATTGATCACTACTCGGATATCTCCGAAACGCCTGTCTAAGACTTTCAGAATATCCTTAATCGCCGCCCCCGATAGAGCAGTAACGATTCCGATCCTGGAGGGCAGGTAGGGTAGCGGACGTTTGCGCTCCGGAGCAAAGAAACCTTCTTTCTCCAGTTTTTTCTTGAGCTGTTCCAAAGCAAGTTGCAGCGCCCCTGCGCCTCTGGGCTCAATCTTTTCTACCAGCAGTTTATAATTTCCGTGGGGCGGATAGACGTTAATCCTGCCGAAGCAGACCGCCTTAAGCCCGTTCTCGATCTTAAATTTTATATCCCGGTCCCCAAGACTGAAGATTACCGCAGGGAGGACAGCGTCTTTGTCTTTTAAGGAAAAATAGAGGTGTCCGGAAGGATGATTATTTACGTTAGAGACCTCTCCTTCCACCCAGACATCGGAAAAGGCGCTCTCCAAAATAGCCTTAATATCCCGGGTGATCTCGGAGACCGTAAGAACCTGCCTTCCGTTGCCCGAGCCGGGCTTCCCTGCAAAAAGATCCGGCGAACCCTGCGGCATAATTACTTTTCTTCCTCTTTTTTAAGCGCTTCTTCCATAGCCGATGCCTGGCGGATATCCGGCTGCTTCTTCAATATTATCAGGCTAACCGAATAAGGAGCAACCTCAAGGTCTTTTTCGAAAATATCCGTTCCCGTCACGATTTTTTCTTCAATGGGAGAAAAACCGCAGTCTCTTATACAGAATGCATCAACCTTGTAGAACTGGTAGCTATAATCTCCTTTCAAATTCCTGATTCTGATTTTCATCCTGCGGCTGGTATCCATAAATCTTCGGGATTGCTCATGGATCTTGCGCGCGACATCCAGCATATTCTTTACTTTTGCGCTCAAGCGCAATGGAGCAAGGTCGGCATTCCCCTGCAAGAATTTCTGAAGCTTATCGGTCCTGATTATGGCCAAAAGGGACTTGATCTGGGCACTGTTCAGGCCGGCGATATTCTCGGATAGATAATTCCTGGCCCCGTCAGGATCTATGTAATTGACGATAAGTACTGCTAACCCGTCGCCTGTCCTGGTGGCTACCGCTTGGCAGAAATCATCCTTCAGGCCTGGCGCATACATATTCCTTCCCAACATGTCCAGCATCCTGAAGACATTGACAGAGTTTTTAGGCCCGCCTTTATAGTTACGGCTGTCGGAAGAGAAATAGAAGACCCCCGTATTCCTGACCACCCCTTCGTTCTTGTTCTCGAAGTCCTCTAAAGAAAAATAAATCTGCCGGTCTACCCCCGCCCGGCGCATCTTTTCCAGGCGCGCGGGGATAAAACTGGAGGCGACCTGCGCTTTTTCTCCTCTCTCGAGAAGAAGATTAGCTTCGCGGTCGTAATTCCACTCATCGATAATAAGCGGGGTGTTGCGGTTAAAACGGAAATACCCCAGCCAGTCCCTGATTAATTCCACCGAATTCTTCTTATAAACAGTCGCTCCACGCTCGCTGTCGGGGTCGCTGGAATAACCGTGCCAAGAGACAAAGTCCAGCGGTAGCCTGTAACTGTAACAGAACTTTATCAGCGAATATATGAGACTGCGCTCGGGAGTAAGTATGGTATTTCCCTGAGAGTCGGAGCGAAACCATGCGCTTACCGAAGGCCCCCCCACAGGTATATGGATCCCGGTCTCTTTTTCAAGCTCCAGGCAGGCCTCCGCGACTGCCCGGTACATCAATAAATAATCCTGCTGCCGGCCTAAAAAGAAATCTTCCAGATCCGGAGCGTTCCATACCTCATACCAGATATTATATTTCTTTCCGCAGCTTAATTCGCGGATGATGTCTTTTATATAAGATTTAAAAATCTTAAATTCCCTGAAAGCGCTGCGCTTATCCAGGGCCTTGCCCAGGCCGGCGGGCATGCCGTATAGATTAAGGATCACCGTGCCTCCGGAGTCACTTATCTTTTTTATCACCGCCTCATAATTGGCGCGTAGTTTATCCCTGGTCTCGGCATCCCTGGTCTGGCTTATCTCCCAGAGACTATACTGCATGCGGTAGGTATGCTTCAGGCCCAGGTCCTTTTCCCAAAAACTGATAGCCTCTTCGGCAGCCAGCGTCTGCGGCCAGGTGGAGTCACGATTAAACCCCCGGCCGCTTAAATCTATATTCGGCCGGTAGATCTCCGGAAGGGGCACGGTCGGAGAATTGACGTCTATCGCCAATTCCAGCTCGCCGCTTTGCGCTAACGCCAATACCCGGATCCCCAAGATCAAGATACTGAACGCTAATACCAGCTTACAGCTTGCGCCTATTGTCTTTAGCATTTACAAGTCCTTCTGCACCCTTGTTATGGATATCGCTCTGCCGGTTTTATCATCGATATCCACTACCGCCCCGCATAGTTTGATATTAGAATCCGCTACTTCAAATTTAACCGGGGTCTGGGTAAGAAACCTGTCCAGTACGTCTTTTATGTTTCTGCCGATCACCGAATCATACGGCCCGGCCATGCCTACGTCGGTGATATACGCCGTCCCCTGTGGCAGGATCCTCTCGTCGGCAGTCTGGATATGCGTATGTGTCCCCAGCACGGCAGAGACCTTGCCGTCCAGATACCAGCCTAACGCTACTTTCTCGGAAGTAGCCTCGGCATGCATATCCACGATTATGATATTTGTTTCGGCGGATAATTTTTCTGCGGCCGAAAGCACTGTGGTAAACGGAGACTCTAAAGGCTCCATGAAAACCCGGCCGTTTACATTAATTACCCCGATTTTTCGTCCGCCCGCTTTATAAACCCCCGAGCCGCTCCCGGGAACGCCGACGGGAAAATTAACCGGACGCAGAATCCTCTTTTCTTCCTGTATTAACTCAAGGATTTCGGCCTTCTTCCATATATGGTCTCCTGACGTAATCACATCCACTCCTGCCTGGAAAAGCTCATCCGCTGTTTTACGGGTTATGCCCGAGCCTCCGGCGGAATTCTCGGCATTGGCAATTACAAAATCCAGTCCGTATTCGTCTTTTAGCCCGGGAAGGAGTTTTTTTATAACGTCCCTTCCGGGTTTACCGACTATATCTCCGATAAAGAGTAGTTTCATAATTTATTTGTAGGCAATACTTATTTCGCTCGCATTCAGGGAGTGTCCCTGCTGTCATTACTTATTTCGCATACTCTATAGCTCTGGTTTCTCTGATTACCGTGACTTTGATTTGGCCGGGATACTCCATCCCCTCTTCGATCTTTTTACGGATATCGCGCGCCAGGTTCACAGCTTCAGCATCGGCGATCTTTTCCGGCTGGACGATCACGCGTATCTCCCGGCCGGCCTGGATAGCAAACGACTTTTCCACGCCCTTAAAGACATTGGCGATAGACTCGAGTTTCTCCAGACGCTTGATGTAGGTCTCCAGGGTCTCGCGCCTTGCCCCGGGACGGGCAGCGCTTATGGCATCCGCTGCCACGGCCATAACCGCGTACATGCTCTGTGGCTGGGCCTCTTCATGATGCGCTTCGATGGCATGCACCACTTCCGTGCCCTCGTTGTATTTCTTAGCCAGGTCCGCTCCCAGTTTCGCATGAGTCCCTTCGATCTGGTGGTCGACCGCCTTTCCGATATCATGCAAAAGGCCGATGCGCCGGCCGAGCTTGAAATCCAGCCCTATCTCTGAAGCCATAACCCCCAAAAGGAACGATACCTCTTTGGAGTGCTGCAGGGCGTTCTGCCCGAAACTGGTGCGGTATTTCAGGCGGCCCAGGAGCTTGATAAGCTCCGGGTGCAAACCGTTTACCCCCGCCTCAAAAGCCACCCGCTCACCCTCTTCGCGGATCTTCTCATCCATCTCCTTCTTGGTTTTTTCGACGATTTCCTCTATCCTTCCCGGATGGATCCTTCCGTCGGAGATAAGCTTCTCCAGGCTTAAGCGCGCGATCTCCCGGCGCACGGTATCAAACGCGGAGAGGGTCACCGCCTCCGGGGTATCGTCAATGATGACGTCGACTCCCGTAGCCATCTCAAGCGCCCGGATATTCCGGCCTTCCCGGCCGATTACCCGGCCCTTCATTTCATCGTTAGGCAGGGTCACCACGCTTACCGTAGTCTCTACAGTGTGCTCGGCAGCGCAGCGCTGTATGGCCAGACTTACCACTTCCCTGGCCTTCTTATCCGATATCGAACGCAGCTCCTCCTCATTTCTCTTAATGGCCAGCGCCCTTTCGTTGGTCAACTCTTCATTCAGCCTGCTCAACAATATCTGCTTAGCCTCATCTGCAGAGAGGGACGATATTTTCTGCAGCCTCTCTTTCTCCTCGGCGATTAAGGTATGCAACTGCGTATCTTTTGCCTTAAGGGACTCTTCCTGCCTCCTGACACTTTCGTGTTTACCTTCGATCTCTTTTTCCTTCTGCTCCAGAAGGTTGAGGCGCCGGTCGATATTCTCTTCTTTCTGGGCAAGACGTTTCTCCATATTGGAGATCTCGGCGCGCCTATCCTTGGTCTCGCGCTCAAAATCCTGGCGCATCCTGTACAAGAGATCCTTCGCCTCCAGCTCCGCTTCGCGGCGCTTATCCTGTACCTCTTTTCTAGCCTGCTCTAAGATATGTTCCGCCTGCGATTCCGCATCCTGAATCTTCTTTTCCGCTAAATGTTTGCGCATAAAATACCCTGCGCCGGTTGCCACCACCGCAACCGCCAGTGCCACGATTATAGTTAACATGGTAAACTGCCTCCCTCTTTATACTCCGGATTTGATTTCTTGCTGATTAACTAATTCGAGATTACCCTGGTGACGCTGACGTCGTGCTCTGTGGTGGGTACGGAAGAAAGGATCTGGAAATCGAAGGCTAACCCTATGGATGGGATTTCCGACGGAAGCTTGGAAAGGAACCGGTCATAATAACCTTTGCCGCGGCCGAGACGGTTTCCCGATTTATCGAATGCCAGCCCCGGGACAATAATCAGGTCCAGGTCGGGCGGTCGTATACATTTCTCCTCTACGGGTTCATGTACGCCGTACGGCCCGAGTTTGAGCTTAGCGTGGTCATCCAATATGCACGGCCTTAAAGTAAAGCTGTCCCTGCAGCAGACCGGGACAGTGACTGTTTTTCCTTGTTTTTTAGCTTCCTTGATCATTTCTTCTGTATTGACTTCACCTTTGAGCGCGATGTAGAACATCACGTTTTTCGCTTTTCTGAATTCCTTAGTCCTGCAAAGTGTGTTTTTGATAACCTGACTTTTTCGGTCTCGGTTTTCCTCCTTCTGTATTTTGAGTTGCGATAGAATTTTACTACGTATAGCTTGCTTTGTCAACATGGTTACAGGCACTTCTCCCCGTGATGCTCATGCCCCTTATCGTCGAAGGGTACGGGTTTGCCCTGTTTGACAAAATAATCCTTAAGTGCCGAGCGCAGGGCCTCTTCGGCCAGCACCGAACAGTGCATCTTTACCGGAGGCAGGCCACCCAACGCCTCGGCCACCGCCTTGTTGGAAATCGCCAGCGCCTCATCAATAGTCTTACCCTTGACCATCTCGGTGACCATAGAGCTGGTAGCCACCGCCGCTCCGCAGCCGAAGGTTTTGAACTTGGCATCGACGACGATACCGTTTTCGATCTTTAAAAACATCTTCATCACGTCCCCGCATACGGGATTTCCCACCGTGCCCACGCCACTGGCATCGGGGATCTCGCCGACATTGCGCGGATTCGAGAAATGATCCATTACCTTGTCGCTATAAGGGGACTGACTCATCTATCGGGAGACTGCTAACTTATGAGGCTTGGTTGCTTTCTTGTAATCCTTGGGCTGTTGCAACTCATTTAGTTGATTCAGCTTTTTCTTCTTCTCTAATTCCTGGTAGATCAAGACCCAGGCGCAATCCTTGTCCTTATCCACTTCGCACTTGCCTTTATTCATCCCGCCGCAGGGGCCGTTCAATAATCCCTTGGCGCATAAAGTAACCGGGCATATCCCGCCGGTGACATCAAGAACGCATTCTCCGCACATCGAACACTTCTCGACGAAATTACCCTGAGCATCCATGACCGCTCCGAAAACCGTGTTCAGCGCGGGAAATACCGCTAAACCCAGACGGTCGCAATCCTTTACCGACTGCGCGCCTAGGCCGCAAGCCAGGACCAAAACCGCCTCCGACTCCCTTAGCGGCTTCATATTCTTGGCAAACTCTGTCTTAGTCTGAGAGGCAATGCAGGGCGCGGAAGGCATGCACATTCCCGTAACGGCCTTCCCATGCTGCTCCAAGAAGGCCTTCATCTCCTTTAATTCCGGCTCTCCGCCGGTCTTACAGGTTGTAGAACATTCTCCGCAACCGACGAGAAATATCTTTTGGCGCCCCTTAAGGCTCTCCAAAATCTTATCTATCGGCTTCTTTTCGGTAATTATCATATCCTAAATTTTATCACAACTTTACTTATCTAACAAGAAGAAAACTGGATACCGCAGGCTACTTGAAGCGACCGGCGGGACGCGATTTCAAGCGATTGCGGGTTTTGAGCGAGCAACGTGCCTCGACAGTCGCGAGACTACTTATTCTCTTCCTCTTGCTTTTTCTTCTTGGCTTCGCAGATCTCTTTGGCGATCTCCTGCGGGACCTGGACGTACTTGTCGAACTCCATGGTGGCATTGGCGCGGCCGCTAGAAAGGGAACGGAATCCGGTGGCATAACCGAACATCTCGGAGAGAGGGGCTTCGGCAGAGACGATCTTTTGCTTTCCTTTGACATCTATATTCAAAATCTTTCCCCGGCGGGAACAGATATAACTGACTGCGCCGTTGACAAATTCTTCAGGAGTAGCCACCTCCAAAGACATGCTCGGCTCCAATAGCACCGGCTGCGATTTAAGAAACGCCTCTTTAAAAGCCATGCTCCCGGCAATCTTAAAAGCCATTTCCGAAGAGTCTACTTCGTGATACGATCCGTCGAGCAACTCCACTTTAACATCGACTACCGGGAATCCGGCGTATACGCCTTTCCCCATCGCCTCAATGATCCCTTTTTCTACCGCCGGGATAAATGATTGCGGGATAGCCCCGCCCTTAATACTATTGATAAATTCAAAACCCTTCCCTGCCTCATTGGGGCTTACCTCAATTACTACGTGGCCGTATTGCCCGCGTCCACCGGTCTGACGGATATATTTGCCCTCGGCCTCAGCCTTCTGCAAGATAGTCTCCCGAAAAGCCACTTTAGGCTGGCCGACCACCGCCTCCACCCCGAATTCGGTCTTCAATCTGTCCACGATAATCTCAAGATGTAGTTCTCCCATTCCGGTCAACAAGGTCTCCTTGGTCTCCTCATCGGAACTTACGATGAATGTCGGGTCTTCTTCGGTCAAGCGCGCCAGGGCCTTTCCTAATTTATCCTGGTCTGACCTGCTCTTGGGAGAGATACTGAGCGATACCACCGGAGTGGGGAATTGAATGGCTTCCAGCAGTATAGGATTATCGGGGTCGCATAACGTATCGCCGGTTACGGTATGGTCTAAACCCACGCAGGCGACGATATCTCCGGCAAAGGCATACTCCACGTTCTCGCGCAAGTTGGCATGCATCTGTACGATGCGGCCGACTCTCTCTTTTTTGTTCTTGGTGGAATTCAATACATAGGTCCCGGTGGACAAGACCCCGGAGTAGACCCTTACATACACCAGTTTTCCCATATGGGGGTCGGCCTGTACCTTGAACGCCAATCCGGAGAACGCCTCTTTATAATCCGGCTTGCGTTCCAGATTTTGATTGGCGTCGTCGGGGAGATGTCCCTTGACCGCGGTCACATCCAGGGGAGATGGCAAAAACATAGTCACGGCGTCAAGAAGCTTCTGCACACCCTTGTTCTTGAAGGCTGCTCCGCATAAAACCGGAACCGCCCTGTTGCTTACCGTCCCCTTGCGGATAGCCTGGATTAACTCTTCTTTAGTTATGGTATCCGGAGCCTCCAGATATTTTTTAGTAAGGGCCTCGTCAAAGGCCGCGGCCTTTTCCAGCAGGACTTTCCGGTAGGCCTGAGCTGCCTCGGCTAAATCCGCGGGGATTTCTTCGATGCGGTAGTCTTTTCCCTGCGTCTCCTCCTGATAAATATATGCCTTCATCTCCAGAAGGTCCACTACTCCAGCAAAAGTATCTTCCTGGCCGCAAGGAATCTCCAGGGGGATGGCGTTACCTCCTAACTGCTCTTCAATGCCTTTTAAGGCCCCGAAGAAATCCGCGCCCGTACGATCCATCTTATTGATGAAGGCAAGTTTGGGAACGTTGTATTTATTGGACTGATGCCAGACGGTCTCCGATTGCGGTTCCACCCCGCCTACCGCACAGAATACCGCTACCGCACCATCCAAAACCCTTAAGCTGCGCTCGACCTCAACCGTAAAATCTACATGGCCGGGGGTATCGATTAAATTAATGCGGTACTCTTTCCAGAAACAGGTGGTGGCTGCGGCGGTAATAGTGATACCCCTCTCCTGCTCCTGTTTCATCCAGTCCATAGTGGCTTTGCCGTCATGAACCTCTCCGATCTTATGCGATTTCCCGGTATAGAATAAAATCCGCTCGGATAAAGTGGTCTTACCTGCGTCAATGTGCGCCATAATCCCTATATTGCGGGTCTGCTCCAGGCTGAATTTCGGGGCAGGAACAGGTTCGATTTCCTTGGGCTTCTGAATAACGGCTGGCTCTTCCTGAACAGGGGCCTCTTGAGAAGAGGTGATATTATCAACGGGCTTAGTTTCAGCCTGTACGGGCTCCTCAGCTGCGACGGGTACGGGCTCTATTTTAGTTTCCTGAACGGAAGACGGGGCAGGCTCGGTCGGCGGGAGAGCGTCTAAATCCGAGACCCGGGTTTCCGCCTGCACGAGCAATTTATGCTTGAGCGCCATCAACTCGTCCACCAGGACCCGGATCTTCTCCTCCTGCGCCTCTAGGGATTCTTCTAACTCCGTATACTCCTCATTGAGTTTGTTAAACTCGACCTTAGGGACCCATTCGCTTATCTGTTCTTTTTTCTTATGGGCAGCGATCGCCTCCTTTAATTCCCCGATCTCCTTAAGGTCTCTTTCAATCTGATGTTTTTGTGATTCTATCTGGTCGGCCTGCTTCTTTATCTCATCGTCTAAACCCCTGATTCTTAGGTTAAGCTCTTCGATCTCCTTATTCAGGTTAACCCCTTTGGAAAAATGTTCTTCGGTTTCCTTCTCTCGTGCGGCGAATCTATTTCTTAACTCGAGGTTCTCCGCCTTAGCCTTGTCCAGCATGGCTTCGGATTTCACCACCCACTCCTGCCTGCGGACGAGCTCCTCCTGCAGCTTATCTTCCCTCGCCTTAACCGCCTCTATGTATTCCTTATTCTTATCTAGCTCGGCCTTTAAGCGCGCGACTTCTAATTGAAGGGATTCGGCCTGAGGCTCCGGCCGCTGGTATCTTGGTTCCTGGGGCGGAGTAAAACGGGGAGGCTGGGAAGGGCGTTTTTTAGGCTTCTCGCCGGATTGAGGCTGGGAAGACACCAACCCTACGAGGGCATAGACGATCAGCCCCACCCCGACTACTAAAACAACGATAAAAATATTGCTCATTAATTACCCTGCAACGCTTCTATTACTCTCTGGCTGACTTTATTATTTCTCAAATAATCGATGTCGCTTGCAGTAAGCACCAGTTTCGTGTTGGTAGAGCGGATCTTGTCGATGATAAAATCGTCGCTGGTCTTGCGGTTAGTCATATCTATGACCTGTTGCATGGTTACCTGTTCTCCTGTTGCCGGCTGGCTGGTATGGCCGGGTTTTTCGATCTGCGCGCCTACGAGCGCTCCGGTAGCCGCACCTGCCGCTCCGCCGATCAATGCGCCCTCCACACCTCTTCCCGACTGATGGCCAATAATCCCTCCGGCCAAAGCGCCTACCGCTCCGCCGATACCCGCACCTTCGCCAACCCGGGTTTTATTAGTCTCGCATCCTAAAACCAAGGCTGCAAGGCCAGCACACAAAATCACCCCCAGAATTCTTTTCATCTATCCTCCTTTGCTATTTTGTTTATATAATGCTATTAGGATTTTAACATGGCTTGATTTTAACGGCAAGATAAATTAAATATGCTTAAGGATTCTGCCGTAATTTTTCTAGGCGCTGTTTAATCTTGGCTTCGTGACCGATATCGGTGGGCTCGTAGTAGCGGACTTTCTTGCGGGCGTATTTCTGCTTTACGTAGTGGCCGGGGAAATCATGAGTATACTTATAATCCTTGCCGTGGCCGAGCTTCTCTGCTCCGGAGTAATGGGTATCCTTGAGGTGATCCGGAACTTCTTGAACCTTATTGCTTTCTATATCCGCGTAGGCTTTATCTATAGCCAGATAACTGGCATTAGATTTGGGCGCGCAGGACACATAAATACAGGCTTGGGCAAGGGGGATACGGGCTTCGGGCATACCAACGAATTCGGAGATCTGTAGCGCCGCATTGGCCAATACCAGCGCCAGCGGATCAGCATTCCCTACATCCTCGGCGGCAAGTATGCAGATACGCCGGGCGATAAACCGCGCTTCCTCTCCGGCATAAAGCATTTTAGCCATCCAGTACAATGCCGCGTCCGGATCAGAGCCACGCATAGACTTGATGAAGGCCGAAGCGGTATCGTAATGCCCGTCCTCGTCATGGTCATAGACCACCGCCTTTTTCTGGATAGACTCTTCGGCAACCTTCAGATCGAAATGCACCGTCCCTTCCTTGGCCGGGAGGGTGGAAAGCGTGCCGATCTCTAATGCATTCAGTGCCCGGCGGGCATCCCCTTCGCAGGTTTTAGCCAAGAAATCCAGGGCCGCCTTGTCCATCTTAATCTTAAGGTTTCCCAAGCCGCGCTCTTTATCTTTTGTGGCAGCGTTAAGTATCGAGGTTATATCGGAAGCCCGGAGGGATTTCAGCTCACACACCAGCGAACGCGAAACCAGGGGGGCGGCAATAGAAAAAAATGGGTTATGCACGGTAGCGCCGATCAAAATGGGATTACCATCCTCTATATCCGGTAACAAGACATCCTGTTGGGCTTTATTAAAACGGTGTATCTCGTCGATAAAAAGGATGGTTTTTTTACCGGAGCTGTTTTTCTTAAGCCTTGCCTGGGCGATAATGCGCCGCAGCTCTTCCACGTTGGAGGTCGTGGCGTTAATGGAAACAAAGGAGGATTCGGTGATATTAGCGATGCAATACGCTAAAGAGGTCTTGCCCGAACCCGGAGGGCCGAAAAGAATAAGCGAGCTCAACCGGTCAGCCTCGATAGCCCGGCGGAGCAATTTGCCCTTACCTAATATATGATCCTGGCCTGTGAATTCCGAGAGTCGCCTCGGCCGCATACGGACAGACAAAGGGAGGTCGGGGGAAGGTTTTATTTCTTTCTCGGAGAAAAGATCCATGGGAGGGCCTCAATAAAAAACCCCG
>Ga0233425_10004460_pt1 | contig 23482 bp, 11 predicted proteins | sample Watercolumn_Towu_2_FD_181712 | JGI IMG/M metagenome (GOLD analysis project Ga0233425, IMG submission 181712) | Freshwater microbial communities from Lake Towuti, South Sulawesi, Indonesia - Watercolumn_Towuti2014_140_MG | ecosystem: Environmental > Aquatic > Freshwater > Lake | place... | reverse complement strand
GGTGTTCGGTCCAACCGCTGGACGGGTGGCTTCGGTTTGGCGTCGCTAAGTTTGGCGCGTTCAGCTTTGGAGGCGGTGTCCTGATCGCCTAGTTTGAGTTTGACGACGATGTTCTCGGCAGCGCGGTTGTTCGGTTGGTATTCGAGCGCCTTTCGCGCGTATTGCACGGCTTTCTCCTTGTCACCGGCGCGTAGCGCGGCATCCGCCATGCGCTCATAGCAGTCGCTCAAGCCACGGACGGCGCGGTCGTAATCAACCTGGGTGGCATCGGCGCGGGGCAGGACTTTGATGGCTTGCTCGAACTTGGCAATGGCAGCTTCGTATTTGGCGTCGTAATAAAGTTTGATCCCATCGCCGATGAGTTGCTGGGCGACGATCTGGGATTCCTGGCGACGGACGGATTCTTCCGTGATGGAGCGCGCGCCCCGGGGGCCGCCGGTCTCTTGTTGGGAGGAGGTGGCACTCTTGCGGGAGGGGCCGAAGTTCGTTGTCAATGCGAGGAGGTCTTTGTCCTCGCCACGACCCGTTTCGGCGAGGCACAGGGTAACGACCAACAGGGCTAAATATGCTTTTCTCATGTTTCCTCTATTATTTGTCTTTCGCCAATGTCGGATCGGGGCCGCGTAACGCGTTGCCCATCGGATCAAAACGGAATCCCGGCGTGTCCGGCCGGTGAATCAGGTTGCCGGCAGGGTCAATCAATCGGGCCGTCACAAACACCAGCAAGTTGCGTTTGGTGGTGTTGCTGACCTTGCTGCGAAACAGCCGTCCGAGAAAAGGAATGTCGCCAAGGAACGGTATCTTGTCGTCAATCTTGTTGCTCTCTTCGCGAATCAGGCCGCCGATCACGACGGTCTGGCCGTCCCAGATGACGACGCTGGTCGTCAGATTACGGGTCTCGAAGAGCGGCTGCCAAATCTTGTAGCTGACAACTCCGCCGGGCACAATGCGGCCGGTCGCTCCCGTGCTGACGATGCGATCCGCAATAATGGTGTCTTCCGGACTGTAATCGAGCATGCCGACAAATGAGGAAACCTCGGGCGTCAATGTCAGGTTGATGGTGTACCCATCGGCGCCGACCGTCGGGGTGACGCTGAGGGTGACGCCGACTTCGCGCGTCTTGAACGCCGTCGGCATGGAGGGCATCTTGGCGTCAGTCGGCTGACTGAACTCGGATGGATAAATGAACTCCTGTACCACGCGGATTTGTGCTTGTGCGCCGCTCATTGTGGTGACCTTCGGCGCTGAGAGCACATCGGCGCTTCTCTTCTGGGAAAGCGCGTTGATGACCATGGAAACGTCGGCATTGTTGAGGAAGCCGCGAATCGAGGCGACCGCATCCGCGATGGGAGTGACCGCACCGGAGCCGACAAACAGCGAATCAACGGCATTGGCTTTGAACACATGGGCGCCACGCAGTCCCTGTGTCACCCAATTCGTCACGTTGCCGGCGCCTGCGAGTAGCGCTCCCATGCTGGGACCGCCACCCCTCATGCTATTGATGGCCGTGGCAAGGGAATTCGACCCATAACCTCCGTTCAACGACATTGGCCCCAAGTTCCACTGAAAACCAAGTTCATCAAGGTCGCTTTGGGAGATCTCGACGAACTTCGATTCGATCTCGACTTGGTAAGGAAGGACGTTGAGGGTCTCCAGCACTTTCTCAAAGACTTCCAAGTGCTCCGGCGTATTACGCACGTAGATCATCCGGGCGCGTTCAAAGTAGGTCAGGCTGGAGCCGCTCGGGAACGGCACGCCGGCGTTGGTAAAGAACGTCTTCAAATCCTCGGAGCCACCGCCGCCACCCGTCGGTCCTGCGGGACCTGGAATGGCCGCGCCACCCGGTGCGGCACCAGGAACAGCAGCTCCTCCCAACACAGGCGCCATCGCGGCTGCCGGCGCAGCGGCGGCACCGCCAGCCCCGCCCAGAAGCCCCCGGATGGCATCGGGGCTGACATTGAAGGATCGAGTCACCATCTCGCCTTCAGGAGCATCGGACGGCAACAACACAACCGCGGCCGATTCCACACGGTATTTCAACCCAGCCAGCGAACAAACATATTTCAGCGCTGATTCCATCGGGACATTTCGCAGCGAAAGCGTAATTGTTTTTCCACCCGCTGGGACCGATGGCTCCGGAGCAGGCACAGGCGCAGCAGGCGCACCGGGCGCCGACGGAGGCGCAGCAACGGGAGCCGGAGCGGGAGCGGGCTGGGTGCTGAGGCCGGGGCCGAGCACGATGTCAACGCCCGTCTTCGGTTCTTCCGGGTCCACTTTGCGGCTTTCGTCGCTGAGGAAGCGGACAACATCAACAATGGCCGCGTCACGAAAACTGACTTCGGGGAACTTGATGACCCGGAGTTTGTGCTCAATCTTTTCCCGTTCAGTGTGCGAAACCTCAGGAGGTTCTGCCTTGGGTTTCTCTGGCGCCTTGATATCGCCGGAGGTGTGCGGAATCCATGCTTCGGCAACTTGCCAGAGCCGTTGGCGGCGTGTGGCGTCCACACCCTCCGAGGCGGCATTGTAGCGAAGACGGTTGAGGTCTTGAAGGTTCTTGTAGGCGTCCTCGTTGTAGTGGTCAATCAACAAAATCTGTTTATAGCGTTTCTCAGCCTCGTCATACTGACCGGAGTTCATCAGCATCCGGCCTTCGCGGAAGAGCACGCGGACTTCATCCTGCTTGGAGAGAAACCCGGGGGTTTTGTCCAAGCGGGGACGCTCGACAACAGCTTTCGGTTTCTTGGCTTCAAGTTTTTGGCGTTCGGCCTTGGCAACTGTTTCCTGTTCGGCTGCTTTGAGTTTGATGATGACGTTTTCGGCTTCGCGGTTGGCAGGATCGTATTCGAGGGCTTTGCGGGCGTATTGCCGGGCTTTTTCCTTGTCCCCGGCGAACTGGGCAGAGTAGGCCATGCGTCCATAGCAATCGCTCAGACCGCGGACGGCACGGTCGTAGTCAACTTCCGTGGCTGCGGCACGCGGCAGAACCTTGAGAGCTTGCTCGAACTTGGGGATGGCGGCTTCATACTTGGAAGCGTAGTACAACTTCAGTCCCTCAGTGATGAGTTGCTGGCCGACGATCTGGGCTTCCTGACGGCGAACGGATTCCGCCTGGAGCGATTGCGCGGTAGCCGGGGAGACGGCGGGGGCGGGTCGCGGAGCCGGCGCGACTTGCGGTTCGGCGTCGGGGGTAGGTTTGCGAGGGCCAAAGTTCGTTGTCAGCGCCAGCAAGTCCTGCTCCTGACAACGTGCAGCAGAGGCAAGACACAGGCCACTGACCAACAACATCAAGTACGCTTTTCTCATAATACCGTTCTCCGTTCTTACTGCATCGCACGCAAACCTGACATGCGGCTTCTCCAAATCACAATCCACTCATCCTGTGTCTTACCATGCCCGGTTTTTACGGCGTGGCAGACAGCGGCACGAGTTTATGCTTCTCCCCGGATTTAATGTCCTCGATTATCACTTCCTTATCGGTGATGTCAATGACTTTGTAGTTGTTGCCACCACCTTTGAAGGTATCATCAATGGATACCACCGACACCGGTTCCTCTTTGTAACGGATATCGGCAAACAACTTCGGGTAGGTGGCGTCCTTATTGTAAACCAGAACGATGGGTTCTTCCCCGGTGTGTTTGACAGTCAACTCGGAAACGTCGTCCTCCCTCTTGATGCCGCTGATCTCGACGGGTTTGAATTTGCGCTTGAAATCAGTGATGACGTAGCCGGTTCGACGGAACTTGTCGGCAACCTCCTTGCCGACTTTCTCCACAAAGAACGAGCGGCGCTCCGTCACGAAGTTGATTTGGAACGTGCGGCCTACTCCGTCATTGGCTTCCCAGACATAGGTTTGAAACCGCAACAGGAACGGCCGTCGCGTGACTCGCTCCACCGTGAAGATCTGATCCACTCTGACGGGCTTATTGGTGACAACCCTGACAATCGCTGGAGGAAACAGCGTGCCGGGAGCCGTGTGGTCCCAGCGCGGTGGCGACTTCAGGCTCGCAAGGGCATTGCTGTAGGAACTGAGGTCAACCGCGGCAAGCGCCTTGTTGCCCGGTTCGGGAAGGCGAAGGGTGGCAGCGATATCCTTGATCTTGAAGACAAGCCCGGCAGCCACAACGATCAGCAGCACCAGAGCGCCTGCCAACATGATTTTCTCATAGTATTTCTTGAACCAGTCCATCGTCGTCAATTCCGTGTCATTTGGTCGCGCGCGCCGCTGCCTTGGGTGTCAATACCTCGATGTAATCCAGCCGTACAACGACGCGCAGGCGTAGCGGCCGGTCCAGCACGGGCAGCAGAGTAACCGTCTCGGCGACCGCAGCGCCCTCTGCCGTCAGAGTCTCAGCTGCGTCGGGTTTTCGCTGAAGCGTTTCCGGTTCCACAGAGACGTAACGGATTACGAGGAATTTCTCAGAGGTGGCGATGCAGTTGATCAACTTCTGGAGCGCCTTCGCGCTGCAGGTAAGCTGCAACTCGAAGGGCATCACCATGTAATGCTCCTGCGGGTGGACGACAACCGGATCAGCGAGGGCGTCCTCGCTGAGCGCAGCGCCGCGTGGCCGCGGCTCAATGTCAGTGCGCTTGATGGCATCAACCTGTTCGACGCCGGATGCGACCACCAGTTTGGTCAGTTCTTGAATCACCAGGAGTTGCCGTCCTAGCCGTTCGAGTAGTTGCGCGCCATGTTTCTTGTCCGGCACGGCGGTGGCGTACCGGATGAAGCCGAAGCGGAAGTTGTCCGGGACTGTTATCTTTGCTTTCTCCGTGCTGTCCTCCATCTGGCGGACCGTCTTGCGAAGATGCTGCGCGAACTCGATGGCGCTGGCGAATCGCTGGGGGCGCACCGTGCTGTTGCGCAGCACAAGCTGATTGAGACTACGCTGGGCTTCTTGGACGTGTTTGTGATTCTCGTCGCCGAGGGTGACGTTGCTTTCCAAGGGGCTGGGATTGTTGTTCTCCAGCAACCCTAATTGCGTGAGCTTCTGGTTCAGATTGTCTTGTGTTTGCTTGTAGGTGTCGTACCGCCCCCACAGCAACCAGCCCACGTAACCGAACATGACGATGAATGCCACGGCGAATGCCAACAAGAATTTGTTTTGTTTGAACCAAAGGCTATTCATGTCAGTAGTTGATCGGCTTGGCCAGTTTCGCCCGCAACACGAAGTTAAAAACGCCGCCCCGCACCATTTCCGGCGGCACTTCGATCTCGACGCCATCCTTTTCAAAGAAAGGCGACTCGCGCAGTTGTTGCCGGAATGCGTCCACCAGCTTGAGGTCTTCATCGCCGTGGTTGCCGGCGCCGCTGAGCCGCAAATAGGCCACAGCCGCGTTGGTCGAGGACGACGCGGCGGCAGGGACCGGACGAGCCGGTGCGGCGCCCTCTTCGTCAGGGGGCGGCGCGTCGTCCGGGGCCGTCAGCACGGCAACAGGAGCAGCCACCTTGGAGAGCAGCGCCGGATCGGTGGGGGTGATCGAAAGCAGCCAGACGTTGGAGACGACCCGCCCGTTGAGGTCTTCGAGAAGCAACGACCAAGTGAAACGCTGTTGGACGAGCCCGGCGACGTTGTCAATGTACTGCCGGAGTTTGTCGGTCTCCTGTTGTTTCTGTGTGATGACGTTCTTGAGCTTCTGCAACCGTTCCACGCGCTCGCTGACGGTGGCGAGTTGTTTTTGTTTGACAATCGCGGCCTGCTTGGCAAACCCAAGCAAGCACAGCGGAATCAGCAACACGCCGATGGCGGCCCCGGCGAGATACGGCCGCCGTTGTCGCGCTTCTTTGCGCTGGCGAATCGAGCGGGGCAACAGATTGACCTCAATGGGACACTCGCTCATGCGCCGCAACGCCAGCCCGACGACTGCGCCGAAGAAATGCGCGCACCGGGCCAGTTCATCGCGCGAGACGCCGGGGGCGAGCGTGACGCCGCGGAACGGGTTGAAATACTCGACGGGGATTTGCAGTTTCTCTTTGAAGAAGCGGTCGGTGTACGGCAGGATCGAGCTGCCGCCGCTCAAGAGGGCGCGGTTCGGCGCGCTACCGCCCTGTTGGGTGCGGTAGAAATTGATCGAACGCGCGATCTCCGAGTGTAACCGGGTCATCACGTTGCGGATAATCTTGCTGACCTGCGCCTGCTCCGGGTCGGGAGGTTCCTCGTAGGCGCCACCGAGCGCGACGAAACCTTTTTCCTTCTTGAGTAATTCGGCTTCCTGGGAGGTCTTCTCGAACTCGGCGGCGATACTCTGCGTGATCGCGTTGCCCGCAATCGGAATCGAGCGGGTGAACACCCGTCCGTTCTCGACGAACAACAGGTTCGTTGTCCTCGCCCCGATGTCCACCAGCAACGTGCAGCCTTCCTTGTCGCCTTCGTTGTAACGGTAGGCGTTGTACAACGCCATTGGCGCCACGTCCACCATCTCCGTCTCCAACCCCGCGCTCTCGATCCCGGCGTTGAGCTCCTCGATGATGTCGCTCTTGATCGCCAGCAACACCACCTCCAAGCCGCCGCCTTCGGTCGCGCCAAGCAATTGGTAGTCCCAAATCACTTCCTCGATGGGGAACGGCACGTTTTGTTGCGCCTCGTACTGGATAATCTGGACAACTCTGGATTCCTCCACCGGCGGCAGCTTCACAAAGCGTGTGAACACCGATTGTCCCGGCACACCAAAGATGACTTTGCCGGTACGCAGCCCTTTTTCCCGAAGCATGTTTCGGATGGCGGCGACGAGCAGTTCCTTGCGGTTCTCCTCGTGCTCGGGATCGGAGCCGATCTCGGCGTGGTTGAAGTTGACCAAGCGCAATCCCTGTCCGCCACCAGTGTGAAACCCGCCGATCTTCACACTGGATGCGCCAATATCGAGAGCTAGGATTCTATCGGAGGCAAGCATCGTGGCTGCAAAATATTTCTTATTCCATGGGGTTGACTGCTGCTAACGTGTCGGTGAATGAATCGCCTCATAATGCTCGTAGGCCAGCATCGCCCACGGCGTTTGCAACGGGTTGAGCAATGGCTCCGATTGCGGCGTGAACTGCTCCCACCACCGGACATTCGATGGCGGGTCGCTCAACATAAAAAACAACCGGTCCCGGTAGTATAGTTGCACTGCCACTGCCTCCACGCGACCGTTGCCATAGCGACGCACCGCATTCGGGTGCATGAACATCGCGCTGTTGTGCGCGCTGTTCTTGCCCACATGGACGTGGTTGACTTCACCTTTGAACAGCTTCGCCTCGCTGCCTTTGCCAAGCAACGCGTAATAGACCAACTTCAAATCGCTCACCCATTCCAGCTTCGTCTCAAACTGCACCTCAATCCGCAACCACTCACGAAACACCGCCGGCGAGCGGGTGGCAGCGTCAAGGGCGCCGCTGGCGCTGTAGTTCGGGGCCTGCTGCAACACGTGCCGAATCGTCTTCAGACGGAAATCGCCCGGTTGCGGCTCGCGGACTGCCTGTGCCTGTGCCGACACGGCACCGGCCAAAGCCAGAATGGCTACCAGACCAATCTGTCGGACGCTCATGGTGTTCCTCCTGTTGCTCGTGTTTCGCCTGTTCACTCTGTCAACTGATACGGGAAGTCTTCGTTTCGGTCAACAGCAAAGATGCAATCAATTACTTTCTTGCTCCGTCAATCTCGTTTGTGGTAGGGTATCGCCATCAATTGATCGTCGCGGAACCGTGTCATGCAACTGACCAAATCTATCTTCCTTGTTTTTCTCGGCGCGCTCATGCTGGCCCCTGCGTCGCACGCACAGCAAACCAACTACTGGGACCTCGGCGGCACCACCAACTTCTGGTTCCAGACCGCGAATTGGAACACAGCCCCGGATGGATCGGGCGGCGATCCTACCATCACAACCGGCTCGACAGTCTTCGCGTATTTTAACATCACGCCATCCAACGGGGCGGTAACTGTGCGCTTAGACAATCCCGTGAACGTGCAGGGCTTGATTTTTAACAGCGCCGGCGCCGTCTCGCTTCTAACCACTGGCGCGAACCGGACCATTACATTGGGCAGTGGCGGTATCACCATCAACTCAGGCGCCGGAACGGTGGTCTTCGGATCAACAACAGCCAACTTCAGGATTCCTTTCACACTCAGCGCCGCGCAGACATGGCAAAACAACTCGACCAATGTTCTTTCGCTGAATGCAAATAACACCATAGCCACCGCCGGTTTCATGCTCAATATTGACGGCACCGGCGACATCGTGTTCGGCGGCGCAGTTTCCGGAACAGGCGGCTTGATCAAGAATGGCGCGGGCGCGCTCACCCTCTCCGCCGTCAACACCTACACCACCGGCGGCACGATTCTCAGCAACGGACAAGTGAACGTCAATGCCAACAAAGCGTTCGGCGCAACCGCTGCCAACCTGAGCATCAACGGGCCGGTCACGCTGGACAACACCACCGCAGGGCTAGTCACCTTGGCGTCCAACGCGGTCGCTTGGAACGCGGACTTCACGTTCGTCGGCACGTCTGACTTGGATTTCGGCAACGGCGCGGTGACGCTCAACAATAATCGCCAAGCAACCGTCAATGGGGGCAATCTCTTCATCGGTGGCGTCATCGGCGACGGCGGCGCCAGCTACAATCTCATCAAACAAGGCGCGGGCATACTGACACTCTCCGGGGCCAACACGTATGGCGGCAACACGTATATTAGTAATGGCGTCCTGGCGATTCGTTCCACGGGCGCGTTGCCGGGCTGGAACGTCGCCGGCCGATACGCCGTGAACGGCGGAGCCGCATTGGCGGTCGCCAACAGCGTGACGGATGCCGATATCGCCACGATACTCGGTACGGGCAATCTTCTTGCCGGCGCGGGCATTGGTTTTGATACGACATCCGGCAACCGTGCTTATACGAACGTCATCTCCGACATCCTTGGCGGCGCATCGCCGACGTATAAGATCGGTTCGAACACACTGACGCTCGCCGGCGTGAACACCTACAGCGGCGGCACTTTCATCCGGGGCGGCACGCTGAACGTGAGCAACGACACCGCGCTCGGCGCGGCGGGCGGCACGTTGACCATGGGGGGCACCTCCATCGGCGGCGCCACGCTGTGGACCAGCGGCGACATGACGCTGAACAACCGCGCCGTGAAGTTGGACGGCGCAGGCACGTTCAACACCGACGCCGGCACGACGTTGACGATCACCAACGTCATCAGCGGTCCCGGCGCACTGTACAAGGATGGCGCGGGAATACTGACCGTGAACAACGACATCATCATCACCGGTCTTATGAACGTCAATGCCGGCACGCTGAACGTATCCGGCACCAGTACGAACCTGGCCAACATCAACCTCGGCAACGCAGCCGGCGCGAGAGCCGTTCTGAACATCCAAGGCGGCACACTGATCACTGCTATCTTGAAAGCGGGCAATGCCGCTGGCTCAACGGGCATCATCTACCAAACCGGCGGCACAGTCGGACCGAACGGCACGTCGGTACAAGTCGGCGGCACGGCCGGTTCCTACGGCGAGTATCACTTCTACGGAGGCTCGCTCAACGCCGGCCCCAACCTGTACGTCGGCGTGAACGGCAACACCATCGGCCTTTTTGAGATGACCAACGGCACCATGACGGCCACCACGCTGGTTGTTGGACGAAACAACACCGCCGGCGCGACCAACATTACAGCCTACTATTACCAATCCGGCGGAACAGCCACGGTTACGACGCTGAACCTTGGCGGTGGCGGCGGAAACGCCACCAATGTCTATGGCTTGTTGGCCATCAGCAACGGTACGTTCAGCGCAACCACGTTCAGTTCATTTGCCAGCGGTGGCGGCAACAACACCTCGCAAGTCTATCTCGGCAAAGGCGCCTTGGTAACCTTGGGAGCGTTCCCGTCGGCCCGCGGCGGAAACTCCTACGCCGACATCACCTTCGACGGCGGTCAACTCAGCCCGTCCGCCGCCAGCGCCAACTACATGACCAACCTGAACCACGCCTACATCACCACCAACGGCGCGATCTTCAACGTCACTCTTGGCAAGGACATCACCATCGCTCAACCTTTCGAGAACGCCACCGGCCACAACGGCAAACTCACCAAGACCGGCGACGGCGCTCTCGTTCTCACCGGCACCAACACCTACACCGGCGGCACCACCGTCAACGGCGGCGTCCTCACGGTTCTCAACACCAACGCACTCCCGCAATACAACACGCCGGGACAACTCTCCGTCTCCAGCAACGCCGCCATCGGTATCCGCATCGGTGGCGCGGGCGAGTGGAATGATTACGCTGTGATCCTGGACATGGTCACCAACGCCAACATGTCGGCGGGATCGCTCCTCGGCTTCGACACCACCAGCAGCAGCGTGACGATTTCCAACAACCTCACTGACCTCTCCGTTTCCATTGGCTACGCCAAGCTCGGCGCGAACACGCTCACCTTGACCGGCACCAACACCTACACCGGTCCGACTTGGATCTACGGCGGCACGCTCAGCGTGGATGCCATCAGCGACACGGAAACCAACGTTGGCATCGGCTTTGGCAATCTGCTTCGATTCAACAACACCGGCACGCTTCAGGTCACCGGCAGCGGGGAATACAGCACGATGCGCCAGATGGAGAGCCTCGGCACACTGGCCGTGTTCGACATCACCAACGCGGCTGCGAAACTCGTCCTCAGCGGCAACATGAGCGGGGCGGGCGGACTCACGAAGTCCGGTCTCGGTGCGATGGTTTTGTCAAACAACGTTGTCACGATTGGCGGCACCTTGAGTGTCCAGCAAGGCAATCTCGTCTTCGACAATGCCTACGTGACAAACACAGCCAATGTCATTGATTCCATCGGCAACACCCCGGGAAACACTGCGACGTTGACGCTCCAAGGTTCCAGTCTCTATTACCGCACCGCCAATGCCCTGCAATTGGGCAGCAACGCCACCAGCAAGGGCGTCATGGTCATCATGAACAACGCGACGTACATCGGCAATGCAGGACTGAATGTGGGTTTGAATGGTACTGGCCTTGTGTACATGAGCGGCGGCGTACTCAACAACAACGGCACGATCAGCATTGGTTCCACGGGCGTGGGTGCCGTGGGGGCTTTCTATCAAACCGGCGGCCTGATCAACAACATGAGTGGCCAGCAATTCTATATTTCCCGACACGATTCGGGCTATGGATTCTACCAGATGTCCGGCGGCACCCTCACCAACAACGGTTACATACAAGTTGGCAGCGATGGCGTGGGGCTTCTCTATCAAGACGGCGGCAACATCAGCGTATTGGCCAACGGCATCCTCGTCGGCAACAACGGGGGCACCGGCGTTCTGTACCAGACGGGCGGCACGATCTACAGCACTCCATCCACTACCATCGGTTGGAACGGCGTCGCAGGCTCCTTCGGCCAGTACACGATTGCCGGCACTGCCACCTCCGTGTTCGCCAGCGTCATATTGAACCGAAGCGCCGGCGTCGCCGGTGGCATCGCCATCTTCAACCTGAACGGCAACGCGCTCCTCCAAGCCGGTAGCGTCCAAAAAGGCAACACAAACACGCTGGCCATCGTCAACTTCAATGGTGCCACGCTCCTCGCCGGGGCCAATTCGGCCACCTTCCTGCAGGGCCTTAGCTACGCCAACGTGTATGGCGGTGGCGTGACCATTGACTCCTCCACCAACAACATAACCATCGCGCAAAACCTGCTCACCCCGGCCGGGCAAGGCATCACCAACATCACTTGGACTGCTGGTAGCCTCGGCGGCTACATTGGCGCGCCGTTCGTTTCCATCACGGGCGGGGGTGGCACGGGAGCGACAGCAGTCGCGTTGTTCGATTACACCAGCGGCACCGTCACTGGCGTCGTCATCACCAGTGCGGGCTTCGGTTACACCGGCGCGCCGACGATCACGCTCATGGGCGGCGGCAACACCAACTACGTCGTCGGCACTGCCGACATCGGCAGCAACACAAGCGGTGGCCTCACCAAGCTCGGCGTCGGCTTGCTCACTCTCACTGGCACCAACACCTACGGCGGCGTCACCGACATCCGCGCCGGTCTGCTCTCCATCGCCGGAACATATTCGTTGCCCGGCTGGGACACGACTGGCCGGTATGCGGTCTCCAACGGCGCGGCGCTCGCCGTCGGCAACGCCGTGAGTGATGCCGATATTGACACCATTCTGAACACAGGCAACTTCGCCGGCGGCACCGGCCTCGGTTTTGACACGACGGCCGGTGACCGCACCTACGGCAACGTCATCAGCAACACGGCCAACGGCACGCTCGGCTTGATCAAGCTCGGCGCCAACACACTGATCCTCCCCGGCGCGAACACCTACAGCGGCGGCACGCTCGTCATCAGCGGATTGCTGACCGTCGCCAACAGCGCCGCGCTCGGCTCGGGTGCCGCCACGGTTCTGAACGGCGCAGGACTGGCGCTCTCGAACAGCATCTGCCTCCCCAACGACATCACGATTGCCGGCACCGGACCAAGCGCCAACGGGGCATTGCACAGCATTGACGGCGTCAACACCAACGGCGGCCTTATCACCTTGAGCGCGCCGTCCTCGATCCAGACCTACAGCGGCTCGACGCTTTACCTGACCAACGTCATCAACAACGGCGGCTACACATTGACCATTGTTTCCTCCGGCGACACCATCATCAGCGGCCCCATCACCAACTCCGGCGCGCTGGTCAAGAACAACGCCGGCCGTCTGACGCTCTCCGGCGCGAACACCTACAGCGGCAACACCACCATCAACAACGGCACCCTCACTTATGGCGTGGACAACGCCATCAACAGCCCCAGCAACGTAACCGTCAACGCCAACTCGGCAGGCGCCACCGCGGTGCTCGACCTCAACGGTTACAACGGCACCGTTGCCGGCCTGACCATGGGCGGCTCCGGCGGCACCGCATCGAGCGTCAACAAAGTCCTGACCGGCGCGGGCGTGCTGACCTTGGGCGGTAACGTAACCGTCGTCGCCACTGGCAATCCAACCAACCTTGCCTTGATCAGTGGCAAGCTCGACCTCGGAGGTGCCGACCGCATCTTCAGCGTTGCCGACAGCACCACGGCAGCCGTTGATCTCGATCTGCAAGCGGCCATCACGGGATCGGGTGTCGGTTTCACAAAGACCGGCGCCGGCACCATGCAACTGTCCGCCTCGAACACCTTCACCGGCGTCCTCACTCTCAATGCAGGCACGCTGCGAGCAACTTCGTCCGTCGGCGCACTCGGAGCGGGCACCGTGCAGCTTAACGGCGGCACCCTCTATCTGGCCAACGACGCCGGCCTGGCATTCAACCGCGCCGTCACCGTGAGCAGCAACACCACGATCACCGCCGACAATATCACTTCTTCCGGAAATAGCAGGACGTTCACCTTTACGACTCTGTCAATCAATCAAGCCACGCTGACGGTCACTCGCGGCGGCAACATCACCGGCATCGGCGACGGCGTGATTACCTTCAGCGGACTCACCACGTTGACGAGCAATGCGACGTTCAGCGTCTCCACGGACGGAAATCGTGTTCTGAATCTGAACGGCGGCGTGACCAACGTCGGCGGCGCCTACGGTTTCACCAAGAGTGGCGGAGGTCTCCTCGTGCTGGCCGGCGCCGGCACGTTCGCGGGCGATGTGACGCTGAACGGCGGAACTCTGCGCGGCACCGTCGCCAATGCCTTTGGCACCGGTAGAATTGTCAGCATTGCCGGCAGCACTCTGGACCTTCGCAATGCGAACGCCGCCACCAACCGCGACGTGGATGTCACCACCGCCGGCACGCTCACCCTGTTGCTCGCCGTCAACTCGGCCACGAAGTTTAACCTCAACAGCATTGACGTGGATCCAAGCCTTGCTTTGACCATCAGCGTCAACCGCAGCAGTGGCACCAACACCAACATCACACACACGCTCAATACCGTCATCTCCACACTCGGCGCGGCGACCTTGAATGTCACGGGCGGCAATGGTTACTCCCTGATTCTCGATGGCCCCGGCAACCTCAACATCGGCGGCGCCCTCAACTTCAACGCCACCACCGCCGACGTGGAAATCAAAGACCCCATCACCGACGGCGCAGGCTCCTACGGCGTGACGTTTGGCCAGGGCATCGCCAATATGAAACTGAGCGCCGTCAACCTCTACAACGGAAACACCGTCATCACCAAGACCAACGGCCTGTTGCAACTCGGTGTGGCCGACGCCATTCCTTACGGCAGCGGCAACGGCAACTTCTCGATGAGCCCGGTACAGGGCATGGCGACGTTTGACCTCAACGGCTTCAACCAAACACTCAACGGTTTCTCCAGCAGCGGCGCCGGCAATAGCATCGTCACCAACAGCGCCGCCACCGCGGTGACGCTGACGATTGGCGACAACGACCAAGGCGGTTCATTTGCCGGCTCGATTGGCGACAACCCCAGCGGCACGCTCTCCCTTACCAAGACCGGCGCGGGACTCATCGCGCTCGACGGCACGAACACCTTCATCGGCCCCACCCTCATCAACGCCGGCACGCTCAGTATCAACGGCGCATTGCTCAACAGCCCTGTCACCGCTAACAGCGGCGGCACACTCGGCGGCACCGGCTTCGTCAACAACTTGACGATTGACGGCGGCGCGCTCAGCCCCGGCAACTCCGCCGGCACGCTTGTCGTCGGCGACCTCACGCTCACCAACAACCCGACGCTCGTCTTCGACCTCGGTCCCATCAGCGACCTCGTCATCGTCACCAACACGCTCACCTTCGCAAACATGGAGACCAACTGGTTCTTCTTCAGCGACGCCGGCATCGTCCCGAATACCACCTACACGCTCTTCCAAGCCACCAACCTCAACGGCTCACTCGGCGCCGGCACCCACTTCACCGGTATCGCCGGCACCAGCTACGACGGGGACCTTTATATTGACGGCAACAACGTCCAACTCATTGTCGTCCCCGAACCCGGCTCTGCCACGCTTGTCGCCGCCGGCCTTGCCCTCATGTTGTTATTGCGACGGCGACGCTGAACGGCGCCGGTCGTTCACTCCAGTTTCGGGCCGGCGATTCGTTCCCCGCGTTGTTGGCGGGTCTGGTCGGCAGGATCGAACGTCCCGTAAAATAACGCGTTGGCGTCCATCCACGTGACGAGGCGCTCGATGTCGCCGAGGCTGAACGCGACGTTCTTGTGGCCGCGCAGCAGCATCTTCATCAATGGACTGCCGCGCGCGCCAAAAAAGTCGGGGCGTGTGAGGGGCTCGCCGTTGCCGTCGGGCCTGCCCCAAGAGGAGAATGAAACACGCGTCGCCAGCGCGTTGTACGAAGCCGTGTACTTCCCTTGCGGCGCGCCGGTCAACGTGATGCCGTTGGCTGGCTTCTGGCCGCTGTGGCAGGTGACGCAAAGTTTATCCAGCACGGGTTGGACGAGGATCGGGTAACTCAACGGACGCGAGCCGTCGGGACCGGGCGTGATGTCCGACGGCGGACGTTTCAACGCGAGCGCGACGTTGCGCGGCGTTGGCGCGCTGGTGCGCGGTTCGTGACAACCGACGCACGAAGCGTTTTCGCCGGGCTGGAGATAGGTGATGCTGCGCATGGTCTGGACAGCTTGGCCGCGTTCATCGAGCGCCTGGAACGCAAGCCCGATGCCGGCAGGCGCGCGAAAGAACGCCGAGCCGTCCGACTCGACGGGCACGGTGCCGAGCACTTGTTTGCCAGGCGAGGCGTTGGCGAGGCCGACGGGCGGCGTGTTCGCGTGCGGCGTTGTCTTCGGCAGAACTTGGAGGATACGCAAGCGCGTGATCGGCACGTCAGGCAGATACGGCCACGCGGCACGGACGTTTTGAAGGAAGAACGTACCGGTTGGTGCAGCCACTGGTTCCGTCAGAAGCACCGGCGGTTTTGGCCGGGCGCGCAACGGCACCGGCCAAAGGCTGCTGATATCGGGATCGCGATAAAGCAGTTCCTTGTTGCCGAAACAATCCACGAGATAGAGACCAAACTGGTTGGGTGGGTTTGCGCTCGGCTCGCCGATGAGCGGATCGAAACTGTACGCAGCGAGAAAATATTTCTCCGACAACGGCCACGGCGTCCGATAACAATGCCCCGGCCAACGCGCTTGTTCCGCCGGAACCTCCGGAGCTTTCGCAACACCAGCCGGCGCGTGCCAGAAACCCTTTCCTTTGTCGCCGTGTGAGACCGGCGCTTCGCTTTCCGGAAAGAGCGCGTCAGGTGTGAGTCGCGTGATCGGTTCGAGGCCGTCAATGCCGCGCGATACATCGAGCAGGATGATCGAGCCGGCGGTCATCGCGTGGTGGGCGGCGGCGGTGGCCATGACGCGATGTGAGCCGGGCACCGGCTTCGCCTCCCAGACGCCGACGGGGTTGAGCGTGTGGTTGCCGTAGAACGCGCGGACGTTGCTGCCGTCGGGTCGGACTGTCCAGAGTTGTTGGTAATACACCGCGTTCCGGTCCACGTAGTCCCAGCGCGTGTAAATAACGCGCCCGTCGTTGAGCACGGCGGGATCCCACTCGTGCGTCTCGTGGTAGGAGATGGTGCGCGGATGGGAGCCGTCGGCTTCGGCGATGGCCAGCGTGTAGGTCGGACACGGCCCGCGCCCGCATCGGTGAAATCCGCCGCGTCGCGTCGAGATGAAGATGATACGTCCATCCGGCAAATAACGCGGCGCGAAATCATCGAACGGGCCATCGGTGAGTTGACGTACCGCGCTGCCATCCGCCTTCATCTCGTAGAGGTGATAGAAGTGGTCGGGATGTTCCTCGCGGTTCGCCGGCGCCTTTTCCACCCGACAATACGCGAACAACACACGTTTGCCGTCGTGCGAAACTTCCGGGTGTTGGTAACTGCCGGTAAGCGCAGCGAGTTGCCGGCAACGCGTCGAGACGCCGGGTTCGTCGAGGACGAAGATGCCGCCGCCGGGGCGGGCGCAACTGCCCGGGTATTGCGTGAGCTGGTGGCTGAAAATGCTCGGCACCTGCTTGACGAACAGCAGTGGGCCGACCCGTGCCAGCGGGTTGCTCAGTGCGATTTGACGGCGAAGCTGGTGGAGTTTGCGCCATGTCTCTTCGTTGCGCGGTGCGTGGCGCAATTGCTCCCATTCGGGTTGCTCGCAGCGTAGGTCGGCGATCAACGCGTCACCACGCTTCAACAGCAGTTCGATGGCGGCGGCGTAGGTGCTGGGGTTGCGTTCCGTGCCGATACCGTCCTGCATCCGCCAGTCGCGCTCGATCAGCGCTTGATCCGCCCACGCAGCGCAACAGCAGAATAGAATGAGCAGAAGTAACCGGTTCATCGCGTGATTTCCGACTCCAGTATCTTGAGGTAGTCCGCTTTGTCAACGTCGCGCCATTCGCGAATCCGCGTCAGCTTGCTCTGCTCAAACGTCTGCTTGAACAACGGGAAACGGCTTCGCGCCAGCGGACGCAAAGCTTGCTGTGTCCGCGCCAGTTCCGCGATGGCGTAATCCACGCTCATCCGCGAACGGCGAATGCGGTCGAGCGCGGCGTCATCGTTCGCCACGAGCGCCTCGGCTTGTTCCCAAAGCGCGTTTGATTGCGTCAACAGTTCGGGCGTCAGGTGCGGGCTGGTCGTCTTCGCGAAGATGCCGACATGGATCGGTTTGCCGTGAATGAGGTTGAGATATTGCTGAATCGCCGGCGCGGCGGCGCCGTAGTAAGCCGTGAGAAACTCGCGCGTCGCCAGCGCCTCGTCGTAGTTCGGGTTCCAGAGAAACTTCGCGATCAGATACGCCTTCAACGCGACCATCTCGCTGTCGGGCGTGTCGTAGGTGCCCTGCTCAAAAACGCCGGTGACGCGGTTGGCGGCGAAGAGGCGGATGTTGTCATCGAGCAATCGCTTGTTCGGAAACGGCAACAGGTAGTGCGCGTAATCGGTCGTGTAGTCCCAGATCCAAAGGCGGTTGCAGACTTTGGCCCACGCTTGGAGGTCTTTCACGAACTTCTGGTTCGCCTCGTTGCAGCCGCTCGCCAGCGGATGCGCGAAACAGCACTCGATGTCGCAAAGCCGGATGACGACGTTGGGGCGCAGGCGAAGCGTCTTTGGCGGTTGGCGTGACCATTGATAGGCAAGCGTCTCGACCATCTTGTCGGGAAACTCCTTCTCGACCGCTTCGGCGACGCGGTTCACGAGATGCAACAGCGGACCCATCCCGCTTTCCTCGGCCTTGACCAGCGCGACGCAACGGTCGCACTCGCACGGTTCCTTGTTGTCGCTCTGGCTGAGCGAGAAGACCGTTGCTTCGGGTTGTGCGCGCATCCCGGCGCGGATCGCCTCGGTGCAGAGACGGACGACATCCTCGTTGGTGCTGCAAAGCTGGGACGGTTTCCGTTTGCCCTTCCGCAACGCGAAGTATTCCGGGTGCGCGGCAAAATATTGGCTGGCCGGCACCAGTTTGTCGAACGTGTGCACAAAAAACCCGAAGCCGAACCGGACGCTGCCGCCGTGCCGCGCATCCAATTCCGGAACCGGCGGACGAATGTTCTGCCGTTCCAATAGGCGTCCGCGCCCGCCCTCACCGTTGAGCCGGTTCCGCGCCATCCAGTTCCCATCGTAGCTCTCCCACGTGTAGGTCTCGCGGTATTCGAACACCGGCACCTTGCGTTCGTTCAATTGCGGCAACGGAAGCCGTCGCGCTTGCGGCACGCGCTCAATCTCCGGTGTGAACCACCGGCAACCGAAGTGATCTTCCAGCAGACCATAGACACCGTAAAGCGTCCCTCGCGGCTCGCCGCCCATGATTGCTAATCGTTCGCCGGCGGTGCGCAATACATAACCTTCTTTGCCCAATCCGTCCGGCAAAACATAATGTCGCGATTTACCGACAAGAATCTCATGCGGCCGCTCCGGCTCGGCGTCCGTGACAATCGGCAGCCGCGCGCCGGTGATTTTTTGCAAGTAGTTTTGGAGTTCCTGCGCGGCGTAGTTGACGGACGGCGAGCAGTTCTTCGCGACAACGATGCGGTAATCGGACCGGCCTGCGTCGGCCAGCATGACCGTGGCTCTTTTCGGAGTGGCACATCCTCCAAGAAACAAACACAGCATCGCCAGATGAATGCGATTCATGACGACAGTGAGGATAGATACAGACGCAACCGCACACAAGAGCGAAATCCTCAAGTTTCACCGCGGCGACGATCTTGCTTCGCGGCGCGCGCTGCGATACAAGTTTGCACATGAAGCACCGTTTCTCTCTTTACCTTGTTGTCTTGGGATTCTGGAGGGAACCTCCGGTAACTGGTGTTATGCTGTAGGCCGCTTCTGCGAAGCGGCGAAATCCTTCGAGGAACCGCCGACTTACAAAGTCGGCCTACAATGGTTGCCGAGTTACCGGAGGTGCCCTGAAGTGGTTTGGGAACAACAAACGACTGGCCGACGTGGCGGCACAACAACGGGCGCACGGCGGCTTCGTCGCTCGAACTCCCCGGCACGCTGCATCTGCAATGGAAACGCGAATTGCCTCCGCCGGCACCGACATTCCCCAATGATCCGCGGTTGTGCTTCGACAAATCCTACGAGCCGGTCGTGTCGGGCAAACGGATGTTTCTGCCTTCGATGGTCACCGACAGTGTCAACCGTCGAGACAGCGTCGCCACCGCGAGATCGCTGGACAACGCGCGCCGCTGAAATCCTCAAGCAGACCGGCGTACGCGACGGCTACTGCGTTGTCTTGGGCGTCGGGAGCGGGCGATTGATTGAGGAACTCGTGCGGCAGTCGGCGCTTCGCGTGATCGCCCTCGAACCCGACACCGCAAAGGTTGCGTCGGCCCGATGCGGGTTCTTCAAGCAAGGCGTCTATGGTTCACGCGTTCACGTGGTGCCGGGCGATCTCACGACGCTGAAGTTGGCTCCTTATCTGGCGAGCCTCGTCGTCTCGGAAGAAGATCACGCTGTCGAGCCAGTCATGACGCTGCTGCGTCCGTACGGTGGCGCGGCGTGTTTCTCGACCGTCACGCGCCAAGGCGCGTTGCCCGGCGCGGCGGACTGGTCGCACGCCAGCGGCGACGCCGCGCACACGTTCGCCTCGCAGGACCAGCGGATCGCCGCGCCGTTGGGCGTCCTCTGGTTCGCCGGCGGACTGGATCGGACGGTCCTGTGGATCGAAAATGACCCGCCGAAACTGCCCAGCGAAGCGGAGTGCTCCGGCTTCGCCGGCGCCGGCCCGCCGCCGCGCGTTGCCGGCGGACGGATGTTCATCCAAATCGGCGACGATCTTTTTGCGTCCGACATCTACACGGGCCGGCACCTCTGGAAGAAGACCGTGAAGGCGCTCGACAATTTTGCCGCGACCGAAGACAGCGTCTATGCCGTCGCGGGAAGAAACTGTCTCCGTCTCGACGCCGCGACCGGCAAACAACAGGCCGAGTTCCGCGGTGACTGGCGCGAAGTTCGCATTCGTGGCGATTTGCTTGTCGGCACGACGGGCAAGTTGTTGGTCTGCGTGGATCGGCACACCGGCGAGACGCGTTGGAAACTGGAATCACTGCGCGACGAATTTGGTTTTGCCGTCGGTACTGACCGGGTGTTCTGCGTGGACTACTGGCAACTCGCACATCGGCAGAAGGACGACCCGAAGACCGAGGAAGCGGAGATCATCGCGCTGAAGCTTGCCAGCGGCGAGGTGCTTTGGCGGACACAAGCGACCACGCCCACGACGGCGTTGCCGAAGCCGAAGAGTTTCGCGCCGCCGCTGAAACCGCAACTGGCGTTCTCGGAGGCGAGCGACGCGTTGGTCTTCACGCGCAACCAAGCCACGACGGCGGCGTATCGCGGCGCGACCGGCCAGTTGCTTTGGTCGAAGGAACTGCTGGCCAAAGACGCGCCGACCTCATTCAGTAGTTATCATCCGCCCATCGTGCTGGCCGACCGGCTCATCACGCACAGCGGTCGCGTGTTTGGACTGTTGACCGGTGAACCGTGGGGGCTGCGGATGTGGAAGGGCGCAAACGTTGACTTCCGCGGCTGCGGCAGGGCGCTGGGTTCTCCTCGACTGATCACGGTGCGCGACGGCTACGCATCGTATTTCGATCTCGGCACCGGTGCGCACACATACTTTCGCGGCATCCGCGCCGGCTGCACCAGCAGCCTCATTCCGGCCGACGGCGTCGTTGTTGCGCCACATTACTCGCGCCACTGCAACTGCAATTACCCGCTCAGTTTTTCGTCCGCGTTCGTGACGATGCCGGAAGCGGCGGCGTGGGACGTTGCTAACGCGGAGAAGTCGCAGTAGCGGCGCGTTCCGCGACACGTTGTGTTCCGGTTTTGTTCCGGTTGCTGGTGGGTTATACTATCCGGTTCAACGACGGCGCGGAGCACGTGTTTGCAACAAGCGGTTGTTATGCAACTTGTGCCAGTTCGACAGGTATCAGATTGGCCTTTTGAAAAAAAGAACGTCCCGAGAGTTGAACGTCACGTCTTGCTCGGGATTCACGCGCGAATAAGAAATCCGTGAGACTTACTAATGTGAAATAATCGGATACGTCAGATGCTTTGAGGTACGCATGCTTACTCAAGGTGAATGGACGGATCATCGAGACGACCACTTCCCTGTTCCCAATTGTGGTCAACCATTCGAACCTGTATCCTTCCCTCTCAAGCTCACTTTTCGGAACGGTAAAGGTTAGTCCAGAACCATCAAAAACGTGTCGGACGATGGGATTCACGTAATTAGCAGCCCTTGGACTCACGTAGCAGTCCGGAAGGACGTAACTTTCTGGGTCCGCACGCACACATGCTATCATCCTTTGGCTTGATTCTAAAACCCCACCAACAACTCGCGCCACTGTTTCCTCAATATCTCCTGAAAACATCTTCTCATGGAACCGTATAGGTAGTTCAACGACCCTTTCCATAAGTTTCTGGTACACGCGTGCTGTTTCATCTAACCCTTCATTGACACTTGACAAGGAAGTCACATCGCTCCATTCGTCGAATAGAGCAAAAAGCTCAGAGCGGAGTGACGCTCTCGCTTTTCCACTCGCCACATTGGTCAACAAAGACGTGAAACGAACTGCCGGACATGCAGACCAGCCATCTTTCTCATAGCTTCCGCACATACTCCAAAATGCCATGGCACTCGCAATTCTGGTATCAAATGCCGCACCCCGCCGATCCCAAGGGAGCTTACAGGTTTGCAAAACTGCCCCATACGGGCTGCATGTACCCTTTAGGAGATAGTTAAGAAAAAACTCTGTCTCTTCAGCGCCGTATGTGTGCCACACATCCTGTATTTGAATCAGAACGGCTGAGAGTTCGAAAACTTGCCAAGGCTGAAGGGAGACTCCAGTTTCCGTTGCGCGTGGGTTATGAGTGTACTCCCTGATGCGCTCATGAGCTTGTGCGGCGGCTGCGAGCAGTACCTCAACTGGCTTATCCCAAAGTTCGTGTGATCCATGCACGAAACCTCTTGGGAGACCGAGCTTAGGAATGAAAGGCAACTTAACTGGAACCCATGGTTCTCCCGACTTTCGTTCGGGTAAAAAGGACAATTCCCTTGACCGGAGTTGGTCAGCAAGACCACACCAGACCGGTAGGGGCACCGGGATGCAGTTCGCCGTTTCGTCAAGCAAGTGGGGCAACAACTGTATTAGGTTAATGGCCGCTTGCACTCTAAGCTTGAAGATACGTGCGCTATATGGAGACAGGAGGAAGTCGTGAAAGTGGCGCACCTCATGAGTTACCGCGCTTGTTACCGCTAACCACTCGAAACGTTCGTCGTCGCTTTGACTAGAGGGCTGGATGGGGTCACTTGACTTTAAAAAGCTGTCGAACGTTTCCCATGCCCTTCTTGTGCTAAAACTGGTTGTGATGCCTACGAATGCCGGGTCGAATCCACCATAATCAAGTTGAATCGCTGTGCTCACTCAGTTGTGGTATATGCGGTTTTGAGTAATTCAACTATCTCATCCTTTGTAATGTTTGTGGACTTGACCAACTCGACTGTCTTTAGTGGAGTCTGGATGATTACCTTGTTGGCCCTGCTCTTAGCCAACCACCGAGCCACTTTAACCCCGAGCTCGCCAAAATAGAATGCACTGGTCACAATGGTTACAATTGCCGACACGGTAGCCAAGTCGAATCCGAGGCGGGTGGCGTCCCTGTCCGTCTGTTCCGATTCAATTGTCAGTCGGTCGGTATTAGCCGCCGCAAACGCCTTGAGTTCGGACGTGAAGGCGTCATCAGCAATAAACACAACGCGATGTTTCCGATTCATGTGTCTGGCTCCTCATTAAGTTTATGTCTAGCTGCATAACGTTGGTACTGGGACAAAGTTTTCAGCAAAAGACAGACTGAACAACCTTGTCCGTTTGCCAGCGAGAGTAGGCAGCAAAGGAAAGGCTGTCAAGCGCGTTGGCAAGCGGGGGCACGGTGAACGCATTTGGAGTGTTGGTGGGAATTTCTTTGTAAGCGGGCCGGTAGCAAGGAGATATTTTGATTCCGGTTTGGATGGATTTGTGGTTGAAGATAGGGATGCACAATCAACCCCAT
>Ga0233425_10004459_pt1 | contig 23482 bp, 22 predicted proteins | sample Watercolumn_Towu_2_FD_181712 | JGI IMG/M metagenome (GOLD analysis project Ga0233425, IMG submission 181712) | Freshwater microbial communities from Lake Towuti, South Sulawesi, Indonesia - Watercolumn_Towuti2014_140_MG | ecosystem: Environmental > Aquatic > Freshwater > Lake | place... | reverse complement strand
TGCCGGTGCGTATCTCGCGCACTTCGCCGCGCACGGCTCGCCCGTCGACGCCGCACGGTTCGCGACGCGGATTGCCGCCTGGGTCATCGAGCACCTCGGCGCGCGCCCGGCCGCCGACGCCACGCTCGCTCGCGTGATTGCCGCGCGCTGAAGCCGCGCACGGCAGCCGGCGCGCTCAGGCGCGCAGACCGTCGACGGAGTCTTTCACCGCTCCCGCGTCGTTGTGCGAGTGCGTGAAGCCGAGTCGTCGTTCTTCGCGCACCGTGTCGCTCGAGCGGAACGCCACGATGTAGGCGCGACGCCGCGACGCCGAAGTGTTGCCGCCGGAACCGTGCAGCACGCCCTCGCAGTGCACGGTGATGTCGCCGCGCGCGATTTCGACCGGGGTGGTCTGCTCCCCATGACGCAGGTCGGTCACGAGCGTGTGGCTCGCGTCGCGATCGCCGTGCAGCGGGCGGTGCGGGCGCACCGGTTCGTGCTGCGAACCCGGCAAGAACTGCATGCAGCCGTTGGCGAGCGTGGAGTCGTCGACCGCCAACCAGCAGGTGGCAGTGCGACGGTCGGGTGTGTCGATCCAATAAGCCTGGTCTTGGTGCCAGGCGAACACTGCATCGTTGCGGAACGGTTGCTTGGCGAGCAGTTGGTCGAAGTCGATTTCCATGCCCTCACCGCACAACTGCCGTGCAATCGACGCGGCGCGGCGCTCGAACAAATTGCCCTGCAACGACGGCAGGTACTTGCGCGGCAGCATCACGTTCACGATCGCGTACGACGCCGGGTCGGTGCCGAACTCGCCGGTCGTCATGTCGTTGAAGTCGCGCCCGTCGACGGCGACGCGCTTCTGCAAGAACGCGTCGTAGGCGTCGTCAATCATCTTCATCTCCGACTCCGACATCACGCCCCGCAGGTGCACGTAGCCGTCACGGCGGAAGCGATCGAGTTCTTCCTTCGTGACGATGTAGTCGTCGCCGAGCCGCCGCGCCGCACGGTCAGCAACACGGTCGTGCGACTTGCTCATGCGCGCTGATTCTCCGGCGGTGTGAGCCCGTCGGGCGGCAGTCGCTCGCCGCGCGGCAACGGAAAGTAGCGGTGGTGCCACGCGCCGGTCACCTCGTAGATCGCCGTGCCGCGCTGGCCGTCGCTGGTCGTCACGAGCATCTCGTTCAATCCGCCGCCGAGCGAGTTCGGCTTGCCCGGGTTGAACATGTCGTAGCGCTGCGCCCAGCGACCTGATGCGTCGACGTCGATGCTGCGCCCGTTCTCCAACACGAACGTCACCCGACCAGCGAGACCGCGCACACTCTCGCCGTGCCGCTCGTACGACGTCGGGTTGCCGGACTCGTCGGTCCACGCGAGGTCGTGTCGGAACTCGCGCACGCTGATCGGCTCGCCGCCGTCGCTGGGCGACAGGCATCCGTCGGTGTAGATGCGCGCGCCGTTGGGCAGCTCCCAGCACCACACCGCAAGCATTCCTTCGGGCACGTGGATGGCGAGCCACATCCACATCGGGCAGCGGTAGTGCGTGCGGATGCCCCACGAGTGGTCGCGCTGGCCCCACCACTTCTCGATTTTTCGCGTCTCACCTTTGTGCGTGACGGTGCCGTCGTACCAGCCGCTCTGGAACATGTGCGACTGGTCCCACACCACTTCGTGGCCGGCTTTCATCGTGCCGCGGCGCAGTTGATACGGCTGCACTCGCGCCGTGTACGTGATGTCCATCGCGAGCGGCACCGGGCTCATTGACGTGCCCGCAGCGTCGGCGTCGACGCGCAGCCGCACCTTTTTGCGCGGCTCGACGATGTCGATGCGCACCGGCCCCACGTTCCAGTCGTCGTGGTCGCCGTCGACGTGCCGTGCGTGACGCGCCAGGAGCGGCGTGGTGCCCCAGCGGCCGAGTTGCAGCGAGTCCATCTCGTTGCGCGCCGGAAAGTTGGCGAGCGTGAGGATGAACACGTCGCCGAGTTGGTCGGTCGGATGCATGACGAAAAAGAGGCTCTCGCGCCAGTCGTGATGGTGCAGCACCGTGTTGCGGAACGGTTCGGGCAACTGGTGCCCGAAGCGCTCGTCGGCGGCGTCGTAGCGGACCATGCGCCTAGTTTCGCACAGCAGCGAGCGAATCGAGGTCGACGGCGTGCTGCGCGTGCCGGTTGGCCATGGCAAGAAACATCTCGTCGCCGCGCGGCGTCTGCTTCACGATCATCGAGGCGATGACCGCCATCATGAAACCGGCGAACGCGTAACGCCGATACTCCTGCCAGGCATCGTCAGAACTCAGCGACACGCCGTAGGCGCGCAGACCATCGACCCACTGCTGCACGAGGTCGCGCTCGTGCGCGCGGCGCACTTCGGTCACGAGACCGGCCCCGATGAAGTACGCGAGGTCGAGCGCACCGCTGGCGTGCGTGACCGTCTGGAAGTCGACGACGCCGATCCGACCATCGCCGGCAAAGAGCAGGTTGTCGAGCCGGTAGTCGGCGTGCACCACCGTGGTGTTGGGCGGAATCCGCGTCGAATACGTGCCGGGGTCGCGCGCGAATTCGTCGCCGATCATTCGCGCTTCGGGCGTGAGGCGGTCGCGGTATCGCTGGCTGAAACCGTCGTAGACCAACCGCATGAGTCCGTAACTCGCGGTGCGCTGCTCGGGCGTGGCGCGGTTGAGCCACGGCAACGTCGAGAGGAACGGCGAGTTCCACAGCGGGCTGTGCAGTCGCACGAGCTCGTCGATGCAGGCACGAGCCTCCGCCGGCGTGCAACCCGCGATCTGGTCGCCCTGGTGGCACGGTGCGAAGTCTTCGAGCAGCAACAAGAAGTCGTCGGTCGCGTCGTCACGCTCGACGAAATAGCAGTGCGGTGCGCCGACGTGGAGCGCATCGCGCAGGTCGCGATAGAACGACGCCTCGACTTCGTAGCAACGCGTCGCCTTGCCGGTCGCCCTGCTGGTCGGGTCGTCGCTCGGGAACTTCGCGATCATCGTCGCCGGCAAGTCGCAGGGCTGCGTGTATTCGAGTCGCAGGCGTCGTGACTCCGACATCTGGCCGGTGCCGATTGCTTCGGCGCTCACCCTCTTGACACGTGCCTCGCCGAGCCGCGGCGCGAGCACTTCGTTCAGGCGATCGACATCGGGCGCACTCACGACTATCAGTCTTCTTCGCCGATGTCCTCATTCCAGAGCGTTGGCTCGTCCCGAATGAAGTCCTGCATCAGTTGGTAGCACTCCTCATCGTCGAGTACGACGACCTCCACACCGTGACTTCGCAACAAGTCTTCCGCACCCATGAAAGTGCGATTCTCGCCGATGACCACGCGCTTGAACTTGTAGAGCAACATCGCGCCAGTGCACATGTGACAAGGGCTCAGCGTGGTGTACATCGTCGCCCGTTGGTACACGCTCGCCGGTTGTCGGCCTGCATTTTCAAGTGCGTTGGTCTCACCGTGATGGATAGCGGAACCGTGCTGGACGCGACGGTTGTGCCCCGAGGCGAGGATCTTGCCGTCGACCACGATGGCCGCCCCGATCGGGATGCCGCCTTCCGAACGCCCTTGTCTTGCTTCGGCTATCGCCGCAGCGAGATATCTCCTGTCGTCTGACGTTGCTGGCATGGCACCCTCCTATAGACGTCGATATGGCTTGAGATACGAACCCGGATACGGCACGTTTCGTCCCGAAACCGCCAAACCGATTATTACGGCGAGGAACGGCAATGCGAGCAACAACTCGAACGGAACTCCGGCGAAAGCGGGGACCAGCCGCAGCTGCAATTGTCCGGCATTGACCAACGAGAAGATGGCCGCACCGAGAATGCTGCGCCCGACGTTCCACCTTCCAAAGATCACCAGAGCAAGAGCAACCCAGCCGCGACCGTTGATGATGTTGATCGTAAATTGACCGACATACGCAAGCGTGATGAAGGCGCCAGCGAGAGACATAAAGATCGTGCCGAGAAGCACCGCCTGATATCGGGTGCGGGCGACCGGAATGCCGGCGACGTCTGCCGCTTCGGGATTCTCGCCGACCGCTCGCACTCGAAGACCGAAACCCGAACGCCAAATGATCCACCACACAAGCGGTGCACCCACGAAGAGCGCGAAATAGGTGAACAAGTATTGATCGAGAATCGGACCACCGAACCCGATTGATTTCCACGGTTCAACACGAACTTGTCCGCCATCTGCCGTAAAAAGAATCCGATTGACCGTATTTGAGACGCTTATCAGAAACAGAGTCAGACCGAGTCCGGCGACGTGCTGGTTCACACCGAGTGTGACGGTCAAGAACGCGAGGATGAGCCCGGCGACCAGCCCAGTTACGACGGCAACCATGAGGCCGATCCACAGACTGCCGGTGTACGATGCGGCGGCGATACCCGAGAACGCGCTGGAGTACATGATGCCCTCGATGCCGAGGTTGAGCACGCCGGCACGTTCGGTGACGATCTCACCTAGAGCTGCAAGCAGCAACGGAGTTCCGATTCGAAGCGTGGCTGCCACCAAGTCGATGATGAAGTCGATCACGATTGGCCCTGCTTCCACACCACTCGATATTTCTGGATCACCAGTGCGGCGACGACGGTGACGAGCAGCACGGACTGCACGACTTCGCCCATGGTTGATGGGATGGACAGCGCACGACTAGCCGAGAACGAGCCGACATTGATGATGCCAAGCATCAGCGCCACCAACAGTGACCCGATGAAGCTGAGCGCCGCGAGCGTCGCGACGATGACCCCGGTATAGCCAAAGCCCGACGAGATGCCGATTGTCAGTTGGTGGGCGACACCAGCGATCTCGCTCGCACCGCCCATTCCCGCGATTCCGCCACTCACGAGCGCGGTAGTCAGAAGTGTTCGCTCGACCTGCAGACCAGCGATACGAGCCGCACCTGGCGCCAGCCCCACTGCGCGAAGTCGAAGGCCTCCGGCCATACTTCTGATGAACCACCAGCAGCCCAGCGTCACGACGATGCCGAAGACCAAGCCCAAGTGCACTCGAGTGTCGGGCCACACCACGGGCATCATGGCCGATTGCGCGATCACATCGCTGTCAGGGAAGCCCGTCTCGCTATTGCGCCATGGACCGTTCAGCAAGCCCGTGATCACGAGCAGAGCGACTGGGTTCAACAGCAAAGTCGAAACCACCTCGTCGATTCCGAGCCGCGCGCGGAGAAGAGCTGGGAGCAACGCCCACGCTGCACCTGACACGGCGCCCGCGAGGAGAATCCCTGGCACTGCGACGAATGACGGCAGGCCTTCGGCATGCAACCCGAACCACGTGGCGCCAATAGTGCCTGCCAACAATTGGCCTTCCGCGCCGATGTTCCAATAACCAGCCCGAAATGCGATCGCCACCGCAGCCCCAGTGAACACAAGCGGCGTGGCGGAGAGTATCGACTCGGTAAGTCCAAACCTTGACTGCAGTGGATTTATGAACATGTACCTGAACGCGGCAATTGGACTTCCGCCGGACCATCGAATCAACGCTGAAGTGACAATGAAGGTGACGAGCACCGCGAACATCACCAAGAGCGGCCCTCTCCACCACGGCTCGTCGGCCCTCAGGACAAAGCGGGGTTTCACACCAAGACTCCTGCCATCATCTCGCCGAGTCTCTCTCGAGTCACTTCGTGAGCATCTAAGATTCCGACGACACGACCGCGATACATCACGGCGATACGATTTGCGAGTTCGAGCACTTCATCGAGATCTTCGCTCACGAGCACCACTGCCGTGCCCGACGCACGCGCATCCGCGATGAGCGACCGAACGTATCGAGTAGACGAAACATCAAGTCCGCGCGTGGGTTGCGAGACGATTGCCGCTTTCGGAGACCGACCAAACAGTCGCGCGAGTAAAACCTTCTGCATGTTGCCGCCCGACAATGTGCCGAGATGTTGTTGCGGTGTCGCTTTGATTTCGAACTGCCTGATTGCGACGTCGCATCGCTCGGCCATGGCTGACCGATCAAGATGACCTCGGCGCGTTACAGACTGCAGTTGGTCAAGCACGAGATTCTCCACGACTGGCAAGTTGTGCACAGCAGCCGCGTGCCGATCTTCGCCCAACATTCCCACGCCTGCAGCAAGCAGGGAGGGCGGCGTCACGTCAGCCAGATGAGAACCGCCCACCTCAACTTGACCCTCATCGACACTTAGGGTTCCCGAGAGCACTTCGACAAGTTCGGATTGGCCGTTGCCTGAGACGCCCGCGATTCCGAGAATTTCCCCAGCGCGGACCTCAAAGGTGATGTCCTCCAATCCCCCATGTGATCGCTTCACCGACACACCACGCAACGCGAGCGCCACCGGGGCATCGTCATTAATCGATGAAACCGGACGAGCCACAGACTCGCCTGCGTCGCCGCCAACCATTAGCGCGATGAGTTCTTTGGTGGTCATGCCTCTGGCAGCAGTCGACGCCACTACCGCGCCGCGGCGCAGCACCGATACGCGATCTGCGACTCGTTCAATCTCCTTCATCTTGTGACTGATGAGCACGATCGACATCGACTCCTGGTCGCGGAGTCGCTCGATCACACCCAAGAGCGAATCCACGTCCTTCGGACCAAGCACGGCGGTCGGCTCGTCGAGAATCAAGTATTTGCAGCCTGCAGCGAGGGCTTTGAGTATCTCTGCGCGTTGCTGCAGAGCAACGGGCAGTTCGGCCACCACAACATCGGCAGGCACCTCGAAGCCGTAACGTTCTGCGGCATCGACGGCAGTGCGACGGGCTTTCGCCAGATCGACACTCACCAGACGTGCTTCGGAGAGCGCCAAGTTCTCTGCGACGGTCATGGTCTTCACCAGCGAAAAGTGCTGCGTCACCATCCCGATACCCGCTGCACGCGCATCTCGCGGTGACTTGATGACGGTTGCGTTGCCATCCACTTCGATTCGGCCTGAGTCGGGTTGCGTCAGGCCGAACAGCGTCTTCATCAATGTGGTCTTGCCTGCGCCGTTTTCGCCCAGCAACGCGTGGATCTCGCCTGGCACTAACTCCAGAGTCACGCCGTCAAGAGCGACGGTGACGCCGTATGACTTTCGAATCTCTCTCAACAAAACAGACGGGGTGGCGCTGCTCATCACAGCCCCACCCCGCCCATTGAATTCCGATTGCTGATTACTTGTTGACTACCGAACCTGCCGGCACGGCTTCGTTGACATCCACGCGGAACACGCCCGACTTGATCGATGCCAGCGCCGCCTCCGCCTTCGTCACCAGATCACCCGGCAGACCACCCTTCACCGCGGTGTTGATCTCCGCAAGCGAAGAGCCGCCCTTGGCGAACATCGAGAAGTCCTTCAAGTCTTGCGCCGTATACGAACCTGCGTTCACCTGATTGATGATGTACTGCACGGTCGGACGCATGTTCCAGACGTTCGAAGTCACCACATAGTCAGGAGCAATCGCTTTCTGGTCCATCTGGTTGCCGAAGGCAAGCAAGCCCTTTTCTGCCGCAGTCTCGATCACGCCTGCTCGCTCTGCAAACATGATGTCAGCACCCGCGTCAATCTGTGCGAGCGCCGCGTCTTTGGCTGCTGCGGGATCGAACCACGATGAAATGAAGGTGATCTTCACTTCGACCGCCGGATTCGACGACTGTGCCCCAGCGATGAACGCATTCACGATGCGATTCACCTCCGGCACTGGATACCCGCCGACGACGCCAATCTTGTTCGACTTGGTGAGCCCACCAGCCAAGATGCCAGAGACATACGCAGGCTCATGAATCCAGTTGTCGAAAACAGAGAAATTCGGCTCAGCAGGTCCGCCGCCCGAACCCATCACGAATGCGATGTCCGGGTAGTCGAGTGCGACCTTGCGTGCTGCTTCTTCGTTGCCGAACGAGTCACCGAAGATGATGTCTGGTTTGTCTTCTTCAGCAATTTGTCGCGCGGTGCGTTCGAAGGCACCAGAGGCGTATCCGATCTTGTCGATGAACTTGTAGGTGATATGTCCCTCTGCCTCGGCTTCGAGCAGAGCTTCGTGGATCACGCCATCCCACGGTTCTTCGATCGCCGATGAGTATGCGGCTACAACTTTGAGAACGTCCGAGTCTTCAGAGCCGCTTTCGTCACCCGAGTTGCCACCGCACGCAGTGATTGCGAGCCCTGCCGCTGCCACGATGGCAAGCAGACGAGCTCGTCGTGTCTTCTTCATGACCTGTACCCCCTTGTTGTCGGTCGGCCCAACCGTAGTGCTTGGTCACGATGGTCCCAAATCCGGTCGGTGCGTCGGGCACCGCCTTGGTCTACACCGTCTGGGGTTCGCGCGACAAACGGGCGGCCACGCGGCCGATCTTGTCGATGCGCGCCACCAGGTCTTCTTGCGCTTTTTGCGCCGCGGGCGACAGGCCCGACACGTCTTTTACGTTCCAGTGGCGGATCACCACGGGTTCGAGGATGACCTCGTGGTGGATCTTGAAGTCGTAAATGCCGGCCTTGGCGATCTGCTTGGCGTGTTCGTTGAAGTTCGGGATTCCGGTGCCGGGCATCGCGAAGTTGCGCACGGCGCGTTCGATGCCGATCATCATGTTCGACGGATCGGCCTCGAGCGCGGCGGTCGCGAGATCGCGGTAATAGAGGTAGTGGAGGTTTTCGTCGTTGCCGACGCGCAGCATCACGTCCTGTCCGGCCTTGTCGCCGATGAGCTTGCCGGTGTTGCGGTGGGCGATTCGCGTGGCGAGTTCCTGCATCGAGAGATACGCGAGTGCCTCAAAGATGTCGTCAGGGGCGGGCACCTGCGCGCCGCGCACTTGGTGCATGCGAGCTCGCTCGAGCGCGACAGGGTCGAGCGCCCGTGTCACGGTCAGATAGTCGCGGATGACGATGGCGTGCCGACCTTCTTCGGCGGTCCAGTTGCGGGCCCACGCGCCGTAGGCGCTGTCGCTGCCGAAGACCGAGTTGATGTCGCGCGTGTAGTACGGCAGGTTGTCTTCGGTGAGCAGGTTGACGAAGAGCGACGCGCGAACCGCGTCGGGCAGGGTCCACTCGCTGCCGCCGAAGTCGGCGTCGTCGGGTGACCACTGGTGCTGCGGATCGAAGTCTTTGCCACGGCTCCACGGCACGTACTCGTGCGGAAACCACTCTTTGGCCACGCCCATGTGGCGGTCGTACAGTTTCGCCGCGGTCGGCTCGAGCACTGCGAGCAGTTCGGCGGGGGTCATGTGCTCAGGCTAACCGTAGGCGCTTCACCAGTCGCGCGAGCGGCATGCGAAAGTCGTCGAGTAGCGCGATGCCTTCGTCACTCATTCGTTGATTCGCGAGCACCGAATTCGCGGGGCGCGGTGCTGGGCGCGCGGGCTGCAAGTCGCGCGTCTTCACCGGCTTCACTCGCTCGGGGTCGAGCCCTGCGGCGCGCATCACTTCGCGCGTGAACTCGTACCAACTCACGGCACCCTGGTTGGTGACGTGCCAGGTTCCGCGGCGTTCGTCGGCGGCCATGCGCACGATCATCGCGGCCGCGTCGTCGGCGAAGGTCGGGTTGCCGATTTGATCGTCGACGAACGTGAGCGTGTCGTGTTGTGCGGCGATGCGCAGGATCGTCTTCACCATGTTGGCACCGTGGAATCCGCACACCCACGAGATGCGCACGATCGCATCGAGCGCGAGGTCGAGCGCCTGCTCCCCCGCGAGTTTCGATGCCCCGTACACCGACTGCGGATTGGGTGCATCGGTCTCGACGTACGGCTGCGTCTTGGCGCCGTCGAACACGTAGTCGGTCGACACGTACACGACCCGAGCACCCGCCTCGCGCGCAGCGCTCACCACGTGGCCCGTCGCGGTGCCGTTGAAGAGAAACGCCTTGTCGCGGTCGCTCTCGCACGCGTCGACCGCAGTCCACGCCGCTGCATGCACGATCACATCGGGTCTTTCCCGAGCCACCACCGTGCGCACGGCCGCCGCGTCGGTCACGTCGAGGTCGGCGCGAGCGAGTCCGCGAACGTCGTGGCCCGACTTCACCGCGGCATCCACCAACTCGCGACCCAACTGGCCGCCGGCGCCCGTGACGAGGATCTTCACGCGCCGCTCACGACTTCGCCTTGAGCGGCTCCCACCACCAGCGGTTGTCGCGGTACCACTTCACCGTCGACTCCAGCGCCTCGTCGAGCGAACGTTTGCGCTTCCATCCGAGCGCGGTGACCTTGGCGATGTCGACCGAGTAGCGCCGGTCGTGACCCTTGCGGTCTTGCACGTATTGCACGCTTGATTCGTCTTTGCCGAGCAGCGCGAGGAGCTTGTCGACGAGCACGCGATTCGGCGTTTCGTTGCCGGCGCCGATGTTGTAGATGTCGCCGACCACACCCTTTTCCAAAACGAGGTGCACGCCCGCGCAGTGGTCGTCGACGTGGATCCAGTCGCGCTCGTTGAGGCCGTCACCGTAGAGCGGAATCTTCTTCCCGTCGAGCAAGTTGGTGGTGAAGAGCGGAATCGCCTTCTCCGGATATTGGAACGGCCCGAAGTTGTTGGTGCAGCGCGTGACGAGAACCGGCGTGCCGTGCGTGGTGTGGTACGACAGCGCGATCAGGTCGCTGCCCGCTTTCGACGCGGAATACGGCGAGCGCGGCTCGAGCGGGTCTGATTCTTTCGACGAGCCGACTTCGACGCTGCCGTACACCTCGTCGGTGCCGATGTGCAGCACGCGTTGCATGCCGAGGCGCCGCGCCGTGTCGACCACGACGTTGGTGCCGAAGCAATTGGTGAGGATGAAATCTTCGCCGCTCTCGATCGAGCGGTCGACGTGGCTCTCGGCGGCGAAGTGCACCACCCAGTCGTGGCCGCGCATCGCCTGCTCCAAGTCGCCCGGATGACAGATGTTGCCTTTCGCGAACGAATATCGTGGGTTGTCGTCCAAATCGCGCAGCGTGGAGAGATTGCCCGCATACGTGAGCGCGTCGTAGACGGTCACTGAGTGGTCGGTGTGCTGCAGCACGAAGCGCGCGTAGTTGCTGCCGATGAACCCGGCGCCGCCGGTGACGAAGATTTTCACGATTAGCGCGCGCCTCGCAGCAGGGCGCGACTGCTGTTGCCGACTCGCGACGTGGCGCCGTCGTTCACGTGCGCATTCCCCACACCGGCTGGAAGTTCGGGTCGATGTCTTTGCGCAACGGGTTCGCCTCGTCGCGCTTGGAGAGCGTCGGCGACTTGACTCCCCAGTCGGCGCCGATCGCCGGGTCGTTCCACGCCACGCCGAGTTCGTCCTTGGGGTTGTAGTAGCCGTCGACCAAGTACGTGATGGTCATGTCGGTGAGCGACGAGAACCCGTGCGCGACGCCCGGCGGGATGAACACGCCGCGGTGGTCATGCGTGCCGTCGCTGCGCGCGCCGAGATCGATCACCTGCGTGGCGCCGTCAGTGGGCGAACCCTTGCGCAGGTCGTGCAACACGACGCGGCAGGTTCCGTACGGCACGTACCAATAGTCGGCCTGGTGCAAGTGGTAGTGCAGCCCGACGATGGCGCCTGCCTTGCGGTCGCCGCGGTTGCCCTGGATCATCTCGCGCCCGAGCGGAAACCACTCGCGACGGTACGTCTCGATGAAGAATCCGCGCGCGTCGCCGTGCATCTGCGGTTCGACGATCTGCACGCCCTTGATGACCTCGCTCTCGGTGATCTTGGCCATCTAGGCGTCGAGCTCGACTTTCGAGTCGTCGCCGAGCATCAGACGCAGCGCGCGCGGCCGGCGCTGCGAGCGCACGACTTCGACGTTGCGCCCCAAGAGCGCGTCCGTCAACTTGTGCACGTCGTTCACGACGCACCCGTCGAGCAAGACCGAGTGGTCGACCTCGGAGTGCGCGATGTGGCACTTGTTGCCCACCGACGTGTAGGGCCCGATGTAGCTGTTCTCCACCACCGTGTCGCAGCCGATCACGACAGGTCCGCGCACGCGCGAATTGACGATCTTGGCGCCCTTCATCACCACGACACGGCCCTCGATTTGCGAGGCGAGGTCGACACTGCCGTCGTTGCGCGGCTCGAGCACCTCGAGCACGAGTCGGTTGCACTCGAGCAGCGGGTCTTTCTTGCCGGTGTCGATCCACCAGCCGCGCAACACTTCGTGGCGCACCGTCTTACCTTGTTCGATCAGCCACTGGATGGCGTCGGTGATCTCGAGCTCGCCGCGCTTCGACGGCTTGATGGCGCGCACCGCTTCGTTGATGGTCTTGTCGAAGAGATACACGCCGACGAGCGCGAGGTCGCTCGGCGGGTCCTTGGGTTTCTCGACGAGGCGCTTCACATGGCCGTCTTTCGTCACTTCGGCGACGCCGAATTGGCGCGGGTCGTCGACGTGGCAGAGAAGTATCTGGGCGGTCGGGGCACTCTTGCCGCCTTTGGCGCGGGCCGACTCGAACTCGTTCACGAAACCATCGAGGCCTTGCTCGAGCATGTTGTCGCCGAGATACATGACGAAGTCGTCGGCACCGAGGAACTCCTGCGCGATCAGCACGCAGTGCGCGAGCCCGAGCGGCTGGTCTTGCGGAATGTACGTGACCTTCACGCCGAACTGCGAGCCGTCGCCGACCGCGGCGCGGATTTCTTTTTGGGTGTCGCCGACGATGATGCCGATCTCGCCGATGCCGGCCTTCTTCATCGCCTCGATGCCATAGAACAGGATCGGCTTGTTGGCGATGGGCACCAGCTGTTTGGCGCTGGTGTGGGTGATCGGCCGCAACCGCGTGCCGGCGCCGCCGGCGAGGATGAGACCTTTCATCGCCAACTCAGGCTAGTTGAGCCAGAATAACTAGGGTTTTCATCGTGCCGCGCACCTACCTGCACGCCTTCACCAAGCCGTCTCGCACGGAGTTCGTCACGATGGTGCGCGGCGAAGGCGCCCGGCTCTACGACGACGCAGGCAAGGAATACATCGACGGCATGGCGAGCCTGTGGTACTGCAACATCGGGCACGGCCGCAAAGAGATGGCCGACGCGATCGCCGCACAGGTGACGACGCTCGAGTCGTACAACAACTTCGACCCGTTCACCACGGACATCACTGACGAGCTCACCGACAAGTTGCACTCGCTCTCGCCGATGACGGGCAACCGCGTGTTCCTCTGTTCGAGCGGCTCCGAGGCTGTCGACACCGCGATGAAACTCGCGCGCCTCGCCCACGTGCAGGCCGGGCAGCCGCAACGCACGATGATCATCTCGCGGGGCCGCGGATACCACGGCACCAACTTCGGCGGCACGAGCGCACAGGGCCTGCCGCTCAACAAGGTGGGCTACGACCCGCTTGTACCAGATGTGTCGCAGGTCGACCCCGACGACATCGAGGCGTTGTCGGTGGCGATGAGCCGCGACGGTGAGCGCATTGCGGCCGTGCTCGTCGAACCGTTGCAGGGCGCCGGAGGAGTGTTTCCTCCGCGCGAGGGCTACCTCGAGCAGCTGCGCAAGTTGTGCGACCAGCACGGCGCGTTCCTCATCTTCGACGAGGTGATCAGCGGCTTCGGACGTCTCGGCAGTTGGTTCGCCGCGCAGCACTACGGCGTCGTGCCCGACTTCACCTGCTTTGCCAAGGCCGTGACTTCGGGATACGTACCGCTCGGCGGCGTGTTCGTCGGGGCTGCCCCGCTGCGCGCACTCGAGGCCGACAAGAATTTTTTCCTGCGCACCGGCTACACGTATTCCGGGCACGCGACGGCGTGCGCGGCCGCGCTGAAGAACCTCGAGATCATCGAGCGTGAAAGCCTCGTCGAGCGCGCCGAGCACGTCGGGGGGCTCGTGTCGCGGGCGCTGCACGCGCTGCATCGCGACGGCCTGCTGAAAGAAGTGCGCGGCGAAGGCGGCGTGTGGGCTGCCGGGCTGCACCAAGGCCACGACGCGATGGTCGTGCGCGACATCGCGCTGCGCAACGGCGCCATCGTGCGCGGCATCGGCGCCGACACCAACGCCTTCTGCCCGCCGCTCGTCACGACCGATGCGGAAGTCGCCCGACTGATGGATGCGTATGCCGCGGCGCTGCACGAGCACGTGAAAGCATCCGGCATCTGACTCGCCGGCCTTCGCGCAGCCTCGCTATGGTGGCGAAATGAATCTCGCCGGCCGAAATGCGCTCGTCACGGGCGGGGCGAGCGGCATCGGCGCCGCGGTGGCCGAGTCGCTCGTGAAAGCCGGTGCGCGCGTGACCATCGTCGACGTGAATGCCGAAATGCTCGAGTCGACGGGCAAGCGCATCGGGGCTCGTGCCGAAGTGCTCGACGTGTCGTCAAGCGAAGCGTGGAGTGAGTTCATCGCCTCGCACGAGCACTTCGACCTCGTGCACCTGAACGCCGGCGTCACGACCAACCGCCAAGTGCTCGACGGGCCGATCGACCCGCTGCCGCCGCCGCTCATGAACGTCGGCGACGACGACTATCGCCGGGCGATGGGCGTGAACGTCGACGGCGTCGTGTTCGGCGCCCGCGCGGTGATACCTGGAATGTACGAGCGTCGCGCCGGCGACATCGTGGTCACCGCATCGATGGCATCGTTCGTGCCGATTTCTGCCGATCCCATCTACGGCCTCACGAAGTACGCGGTGTCAGGCCTCGTGAAGTCGCTGTCACCGCGACTCGCGGAGTTCGGCGTGTGCATCAGCGCGATCTGCCCGGGGTTCGTCGACACACCGCTCATCACCGAGCGCGCACGCGAATGGATCGCGCTGCTCGGGATGCCGCTTATGTCGACGCAACAAGTCGTCGATGCCGTGCACACGTCGCTGACGCGGCGCGTGAACGGCGCGCACTGGATCGTCCTGCCCGACCAAGACCCGATCTTGCACGAGCAGGCAGTCGTGCCGTTTCCGAACATCGCGCGACCGACGACCGAAGCGCAGTGACGACCAAGGCCGTCTTCAACCCGTTCGATCCGGCGTTCCGCGCCAATCCGCACCCCTTCTACGACGCGCTGCGCGCGGACGACCCGGTGCACGTCGCGCCGGGCGGCCTCGTCGTGCTCACCCGATACAGCGACGTGGCCACGGTGCTGCGCTCGAACGACTACAGCCGCGACGTGGAGAAGTCGGCAAAGCCGCTCGACAACCCCGTGAGCAACCGCATCCGCGAGCGTCGTCGCGACTCGACGAAGTCGATACTCAACCTCGACCCGCCCGACCACACGCGGCTGCGCCGCCTCGTGTCGAAGTCGTTCACGCCGAGCGCGATCGAGTCGCTGCGCCCGATGGTGCAGCACTACGTCGACGAGGCGCTCGACGCGGCCGAGCGGCGCGTGCACGAAGGCTCGCGGTTCGAGTTGATCGACGATCTTGCGTTCCCGGTGCCGTTTCTCGTGATTTCGGCGATGCTCGGCATGCCGATCGATCGTGCCGACGAACTGCGCGAGTGGTCGCAGGTGATCACCCGCACGCTCGAGCCGACGACGGGCTTGGCCGAACTCGACGAATCCGACCGAGCGTTCGGACTGCTGTTGCCGTTCCTCAACGAGGTGATCGCCGACCGTCGGCGCAACCTGGGCAGCGACATGCTGTCGTCGCTCATCAGCGCCGAAGAGTCGGGCGACAAACTCGGCGCCGACGAACTCGTCACGTTCGTGGTGCTGCTGTACATCGCGGGGCACGAGACCACCGTCAACTTGATCGGCAACTCGATGCTCGCCCTGCTGCGACACCCCGACCAGTTGGCGCTCGCCCGCGAGACGGGGCTCGACTCAAACGCCGTCGACGAGCTGCTGCGATTCGACGGGCCGGTGCAGCACACCGTGCGCGTGCCGATCGTGCCGGTCACCTTCAGCGTCGGTGACCGCAGCATCACGGTCGAGCCCGGTGAGCGCGTGCTGACGAGCCTGGGTGCAGCAAGCCACGACCCGAGCGTGTTCGACGAGCCGCATCGACTCGAATTGCGACGGCCCAACGCCAACAAGCACCTCGCGTTCTCTGCCGGCATCCACTACTGCCTTGGTTCGGCGCTCGCCAAACTCGAGGCGCAAGTGGCGATTGAGTCGTTGTTGAGGCGCTTCTCGTCGGTCGACCTCGCCGACGAACCGAGCTGGCGCGACCGCCTGACTATCCGCGGGGTCGATCGCCTGGTGCTCGCAGTCGCGCGATGAGCGACGAAGTGTCCCACCTCCGCCCGCCCATTTGCACCACTTCGCCGTAGAAGTCGTTGACCATCTCGGTGATCGGCAGGTCGATGCCGAGCCGCTCTGCTTCGTCGAGGCAAATCGCCAAGTCTTTGCGCATCCACTCCACGGCGAATCCGAAATTGAACTCGTTGCGCACCATCGTCTTGGACCGGTTGGCCATCTGCCACGAACCCGCCGCGCCCTGCGAGATGACTTCGACGAGTGCGTCGGGGTCGAGCCCCGCCGCCATCGCAAGAGTCAGACCTTCGCTGAGCCCCTGCACGATTCCGGCGATGCAGATTTGGTTGACCATCTTCGCCAGCTGCCCCGACCCCGCGTTGCCGAGGCGCTTGCACACTTTTGCGTAACTCATGAGCACGGGGTGCGCGCGCGCAAACACCTGCTCGTCGTCAGCACCGCACATCACCGACAACTGGCCGTTCTCCGCGCCGGCTTGACCGCCCGACACCGGCGCATCGACGAAACCGACGCCGCGCTCGGCGCACGCCTTCGCCAGCTCGCGCGCGAGCGTCGCCGACGCGGTGGTGTGGTCGACCACGATGCCACCCCGTGCGATGCCCGCGAGCACGCCGTGGTCGCCGTAGATCACCGAGCGCACGTCGTCGTCGTTGCCGACGCACACCATCACGATCTCGGCCTGGCTCGCTGCTTCACGCGGAGTCGCAGCGCTCGCGCCACCGTTGGCCGCCACCCACGCGGCGGATTTTTCGGCGGTGCGGTTGTAGACGGTGACCTCATGGCCCTTTTGCGCGAGGTGACGCGCCATCGGCGCACCCATCACACCGAGACCGACGAACGCGACCTTCACGAGAACGCGGGGCCTTCCGGTGTCACGTATGCCGACGTGATGCCGCCGTCGATCACGAGGCTCTGCCCCGTCATCCAGCTGCTCTCGTTCGAGGCCAGAAACAATGCGCCGTTCACGATTTCGCGCGGCTCGCCGAAACGCCCCATCGGAATGTGCACGAGCCGCCGCTCGCGCTTGGCGTCGTCACTCAAGAACTTCGCCAGCAGCGGCGTCATCACCGGCCCCGGGCACAGGGCGTTGGCGCGCACGCCGCGGCGCGCGTAGATGGCGGCGATCTCTCGGGTCATCGCGAGCACCGCGCCCTTCGATGCGGTGTAGGCCACCTGCGGCGTAGCCGCGCCGAGGTGTGCGACGAACGAGGCGACGTTGACGATCGACGACGACTCGCCGCACTTGTTCGCCGACTCGATCATGTGCGGAATCGCGTGACGGCAGGCGTACAGCACGCCTTTCACATTGATGTCGAGCGTCTTTTCGATCACGTCGTCGGGCGTGCTGACCGGGTCGTCGTCGGCCGACAGCATCACGCCGGCGTTGTTGTAGAGCACGTGCAGGTCGCCGAAGGTCTGCACCGCGAATGCCACCGCATCGCGCACCGAGGCGTCGTCGCTCACGTCGCACTCGACCGATGCCGCAGTGCCACCCTCGCCCGCGATCGCCCGCATCGTGTCGCTCGCATCGCCGACGTCGGCGATGACCACGCGCGCGCCTTCTGCGGCGAACAGTTCGGCACCGGCGCGACCAAGCCCGCTGGCGGCCCCGGTGATGAGCGCGACTTTTCCGCTGAGACGATTCATCGTTTACGCGCGATCAAAATACCGCACGCGCTCCCAGTCGGTGACGGTCTGGTTGAAGGTCGACCATTCGTGCCGCGCCATATTCAGCAGGTGGCGGTGTACCTCGTCGCCGAAGCACTCGCGCGCGACGTCGCTGCGCTGCCACAAGTCGGCGGCTTCGGCGAGCGTCGCGGGAATGCGCACGAGGTCGCTTGCTTCGTATCCGTTGCCCTCATACGCGGCCGGCAACTGCAACTTGTGCCGGATGCCGTAGAGCCCGGCTGCGATCGTGCCGGCGAACGCGAAGTACGAGTTGGCATCAGCACCAGGAATGCGGCACTCGACGCGCGTCGATGCACCGTGGCCGACCACGCGATAACCGAGCGTGCGGTTGTCGACGCCCCATGCCACCGCGGTCGGCGCCCACGAGCCGGGCTGGAAGCGCTTGTAGCTGTTGACCGTCGGTGCCCACAAGATGCTGAAGTCGCGCGCGGCGGCGAGTTGCCCGGCGAGATACATGCGGAAGTGGTCGGTGAGCGAAGCAGCGTCGCCGTGCGCACCGTGCGCACCGTGCGCGCCGTGGCCGCCGTGCGCACCGTGCGCGCCGTGGGCACCGTCGAAGGCCGAGCCGCGCACCGCGCCCTCGCTCAAGTGCCACAGACTCGAGTGCACGTGGCACGACGAGCCCGTTTCGGCGAAGTCGTACTTGGCCATGAAGGTCACGCTGCGCCCAAGCCCGCCGGCGATCTCTTTGGCCGCCGTCTTGTACACCGTGTTGCGGTCGGCCATCTCGAGCGCGCGCGCATACGCCAAGTTGATCTCGTGCTGGCCGCGCCCCGCCTCGCCTTTCGAGAACTCCACGGGGATGCCCGCGGCTTCGAGCCCGCGGCGAATCTCGCCGACCACGTACTCGTCGCGCGTGGTCTGCACGACTTGGTAGTCCTCCATGAACGGCGAGTGCGGGGTGAGCCCCGAATATCCGCGCGCATGAATCTGCTCGTAGGAGTCGCGGAAGAGATAGAACTCGATCTCGCTGCCGATCATCGGCTCCAAGTTCATGCGTTGCGCGGCCGCCACTTGGTCGCGCAGCACTTGTCGCGGCGACACCGCGATGGGTTCGCCGGTCTTCACCGAGTGGAGATCGCAGAGCACGAGCGCGGTCTTGGGCACCCACGGCGTGAAGCGAATGGTGCCGAAGTCGGCGCGCGCCAGCATGTCGCCGTAACCGAGGTCGTACGACGCAAAGTCGTAGCCGGGTACCGCCACGTCGTCGAAGTCTGTGGCGATCAGGTAGTCGCAGTTCTCGGTGCCGTGCTGCGCGACTTGCTCGAGGAAGAACCGGCCGGTCGTGCGCTTGCCGACGAGACGCCCCTGTAAGTCGGGGAACGCCATCACCACCGTGTCGATGTCGCCGCGCTCAATCGCGCGCGCGAGGTCGTCGCGCGAAGGTTGCGACGGCACGAGTGCTACTGCTTGCTCGACGCCTTGGGCCCGGACGGCCTCTTCTTCGCGTCGCCTTTGGGCTCGGCCTTGCGCTTGCCGCCGGTCGAGGCTCGACCCAGTTCTTGCAGGCGCGAGCCGCCGGTGGCGCTCAGCACGCCCTTTTCGAGTGCTTCGTCGAGAAACCGCGTGGCTTCTTCGGTGGAGCAGCGCTTCGAGGGCGCGATCTCGGAGATGAGGTTGAGGCGCGCCCGCTCGTACATCGTCTTTTCCGCCGCCGACAATTGGTTCTCGCGGTCGCGGGCCGCGAGGTTGCGTACCACTTCTGCCACTTGGTACACGTCGCCGCTCTTCAGCTTCTCTTGGTGGTTCTTGAAACGACGCGACCAGTTGGCCGGCACGCGAGGATCTGGCTTCGACAGCACGTCGACGAGGTCTTGCAATTCACTTTTTGACACCGGCGGGCGGATGCCGAGGTCGTACACCTTGGCGACGGGCACCGACAGCGTCATGCCGTTGCCGGTCGTGTCGGTCATCACGGTCTCCAAGATCAGGTAGTCCTGCATCACGTCGAAGGCGCGGATGCGTTTGATGGCCTTCACGGTGCACGCGCCGTGCTGCGGGTAAATGACGGTGTCGCCTTTTTTGAACTTCTTCACTGCTGCAGCGCCTCCAACGGGTCGGTAAATGCTAAGGCGTAGTTACGTACGAAAAGCGAGTTATTGTGACTTGACCGCGGGACGAAGATGCCCAACTACCCTGGTGTTACCACATCGGATAGTTGAACTCATCTCCTTGCTTCTTTCGGCGGAAGAGATTGAGAAATCGCCTCCAAAAGCTTCGCTTTCGCACTCTTTCATTGTAGCCATCCCCGCTTTGCCATCTCAGCGCAAAGCAACACTGCGACTTCCCTCTGTCCGCGATCGTTGAAATGCAAGGGGTCGAAGTAATAGTCATCAGTGCGTGCCAAGAGCCATCGTGAACCGTCACAGACCGCGACACTCTCCGGCTTGCCAGCAAACTCTCTCTCCTGAAGTGCCAATTGCAGGGCACCAAAACGAGGCGCGAGCTGGTCATAGTATTCCACGGCAAGGTCGGCTAACCGAGGCATACGCTCGTTAAAGAAGTGGAGAATCTTCTGCTCCGCGCTCGCACGCGCATTAGCCGTCGGCCAGACCATCGCAGGTTGAAGGACCTGCAGGAGCTTTCTTCCCTGTGAGGCGCAGATCGCCGCAAGAGTATGAACATTGCGAAGGTACCAATCGACGGACTCCCGCCTGACCGACCACTCGACTGGATTGTCCCATACGAATCCATGAGAGCTTCTAGCAAAGGGCGTAGCTTCTTCTGACCGTTCTTGCTTCTTACGTTCACGTCTTATGGCTCTCTGGGATCGTCGCCGTTTAAGTTCGCGCGAAATCTCCTTAGACAGAGACCCATCCCACGTTAAGACCGCCTCCAGATTGTCATCAAAGGACCTCGTAGTATTAGCCAACCACCGACCGTTCGAATACTTCGTTCCCCACGTGGCGTGAGCGAAGTCATTCCAGCCATCCAGGGCCACCACAATGTGTGGTTCGAGTTCGATGAGCTCAGTCACAAAATAGATGAGCGATTGCGAACTGGCGTAGTCGCCGACAGCGCAATTGAGCACCTCGACTGGTCTGGTCGCTGAAGCACTCAGGAAACCCAGAAGATGATCGCGAATGGTTTCTCCCCTGCGAGAGGCACCTAGCCCCATGGCGGCTGAGCCACCCAGCATCATCACCCTGAGGACATCGTCTTGGGGAGGACCCCATGGAACTGCCTCGTCATGCCCATAAAAGCCGTCACTATTGGTTCCCAGCCACGGGTAACCCCAAGTCTCGTCGACATGCTTTCCATCCGGGTAATTGCGGCCCAATCGATGCCCAAGTCGTGGATCGCGGATGTATCGAAGACTTAGATCTCTATAGAAGAGAGAAGGATGCAACACGCCAGCTCCATAGTAGACGAGTGCTCTTCGATCAGTAGTTGATTTTCGAGAAGTGTTCAAAACAGAAATTCATTTCCCATTGCGATTGCAAATCAGCCAACGCTCGCGCATCGCATCGAAATCCAGAGGCTTCAGGGCATCGGTTGGTCGGTCAAGTCGTTCCGTCAGACTTCTCGCTCCAAGATCAGGAATCGCTGGACACGGAATCAATTCACCTCCGCACACGCGTCTAGTTTCGTAAGCAGCTGGTCAGGCCGTGCGCCCCCGGCAGGAATCGAACCTGCAACCTACGGATTAGAAGTCCGTCGCTCTCTCCAATTGAGCTACAGGGGCCAGACTCGGTCGGACACCGCGTTTGTCCCGCCTTCACGGTACGCAGGCGGGAGCGCCGCCCTGGGGAAGGCGTGGCGGGAAGGCGTGGCGGGTGGCAATCGGCCCACCAGCCCTCGGGGGCCGCCCGGACTGTCCGCGACAGGCTAGAGCGGCGGGCGACTTGCCCGAAGTATGACGGTTTCATTACAAGTCAGGCGCAACAGTAAACCACCTGTAACCGTCTTCGTGCCGCTCTGAACGCCGTCCTGCCCTAGAACTGACCCGACCCTACAAGGGTGGCCATCCGGTCGCTCGGGTCGAACAATGGAGGTAATCCAACAATGCTGCTTGCAGAAAACTCACTGGGGCTCGAAGGAGCCCAAGCGGACCTGGTGTACAACGGATTCTCCTTCGCCGTCGCGGCGATGGGAATTGGATTCGTGTTCTTCCTGGTTTCGCGCAACCGAGTAGCGCCTGCCTACCGCAGCGCCGTCACCATGTCGGCGATGATCTGCGGTATCGCGGCCTACCACTACTGGCGCATCTTCGGTCAGTTCAACAGCACCGAATGGAACGAGGGCTACCGCTACGCGGACTGGCTGCTCACCGTCCCGTTGCTCGTTGCTGAACTCGTCGTGGTGTCAGGTCTGAGCAGAGATGCAGCCAAGAAGGTCACCCCGCGACTCGTCGTGGCGGCCCTCCTCATGATCGCCACCGGCTACCCGGGCGAGACTGCAGCCGACGGCAGCAGCACCCGCACGGTCTGGGGCATCATCTCGGCGATCTTCATGCTCTACGTGCTCTACGAACTCTTCGCCGGCGAAGTGGGCAAGGCCCTCAAGTCGCAGAGCGGAGAAGTCGGCAGCAAGCTCAACAACGTGCGCTATCTGCTCCTCTTCACCTGGGGTGTCTACCCCATCGCCTACATCTTGGGCGACGAGAAGAGCTGGCTGTCGGACACGCTCGGCTTGAGCACCAGCGACGCAACCACCGCGATCCAGTTCGGCTACACCATCGCCGACGTGTTGGCCAAGCCTGGTTACGGCTTGATCATCCTCGGTATCGCGATGGCGCGCTCCAATGCAGAGGGCTACCGAGCCGCCTGAGGCTCGCGCAGTCTCCCACCCTGCAGGGTGGACGAAGGGCCCCGGTCGCAAGACCGGGGCCCTTCTGGTTCGGAGCAGCCTCATTCGAAACCCTCGAGAGTGGGGCTAGTTGCAGAGCAGCGCGAGAATGTCTCGTCGCTCATCAAACGCAACCGGTCTTCGTTGTTACCAACGAAAAAAATTCCAAACCCACATCACAAACAAGACTGACCAGAAAATCCTGGCCGCAGGGCTGCCGAGCACGGCAGCCTGACGCACGGCCGACCTATATTGACCGAGGGCGATTCCGAATGATCTGTTGATTGCTACGAGAAAAACAAAATGTATCGACGCGGCCGTTGCAAGCAAGGAGACCATCAGATTATTCGCTGCTGCCTCAGACAGTCGGCCGGTGACCAATGAACCAACGGCACGAGTTCCTCCACAGAAGGGGCATGGCTTGCCAGTTATTTGCGCAAACGGGCATAGCCCGAACCGTTCTAGATCTGGCGCAAAATCCACGTCTGAGGGTCAGGAAAGAGGCAACCCGTCCGAATCAGTGACGTTTCGCATCGCGATGAGAATCAAGTCTATGAGCGCCCAGATACCGCATCCTCCCAGAGTCAAGAGCTTTCCAATGCCGACTCCGGTATGACCAAGATAGAAACGATCGACGCCTAATGTTCCCAGGAAGATACTCAATAACAAGGCAGTCATCCACTGCTTTTGGGAGAAGACGCCTGGGACAGTGTTCGCTGGGACCGGATAATTCAGTCCATCTTTCTGCACCAGAGTCGTCGGCTGGATCGCTTTGGCCTTCGCGAGTTGCTGCAGCTCCAAAATGGAAAATAGCCTGCCCGCGTACGCTGGAGAATGAACTTGGTAGTCCTGAATGGTTGGACTGGGCTGGGGAAACGCACTACTTGACGACATAGACCACCATCAAGAACAATCACCTTTCCGCTCTGGACCATTTACACTTCAGATTTACGAGACCGATGTAATCGATCCCCATC
>Ga0233425_10004458_pt1 | contig 23482 bp, 19 predicted proteins | sample Watercolumn_Towu_2_FD_181712 | JGI IMG/M metagenome (GOLD analysis project Ga0233425, IMG submission 181712) | Freshwater microbial communities from Lake Towuti, South Sulawesi, Indonesia - Watercolumn_Towuti2014_140_MG | ecosystem: Environmental > Aquatic > Freshwater > Lake | place... | reverse complement strand
CACCCACCCCGAGCCATGATCTCGTGAGGGAGCGCCAGCGACCGAACACGCGTAGCGAACGGAGCGGCCCGCGTAGCGAACGGAGGCCCGCGTAGCGAACGGAGCGGCCCGCGTAGCGAACGGAGCGGCCCGCGTAGCGAGCGGAGTGGATGGAGCGGAGCCGGTTTTGCGGAGCGGAAGTAGCGGAGTGGAAGCGGAGCCATAGTCACGGAGCGGAGCCGGTCTTGCGTAGCGGAGTGGAAGCGGAGCCGTAGTCACGGAGCGGAAGTAGCGGAGTGGAAGCGGAGCCATGATTACGGGCACGGTGGCCGCGGTGGTGCTGGCGGCGGGCCGTGGCACGCGCCTCGGTGGCGAGGTGGCGAAGCCGTGCGTCGCGGTTCGGGGCCGGCCGATGGTGTCGTGGGTGCTCGACGCGGCGATCGCGTCGGGGCTCGGCCCTGTCGTGCTCGTCGTCGGCCACGAGGCCGACGCGGTCGCCGCGTGCGCGGGCCCTGGCGTCGAGGTCGTTGTCAACCACGAGCACGAATCGGGGATCGCCTCGTCGCTGCATGCCGCGCTCGCCTGGCTCGCGGCGCGTGGCATCGTGCACGCCGCGGTGATCGGTCTCGCTGACCAACCCGGGATCGGCGCCGAAGCCTGGTCCCGCGTCGCTGCAGCGTACGAGCACGGTTCGTCGCTCGCTGCCGCGACGTACGGCGGCGTCCGGGCGAACCCGGTGCTGATCGGGCGTGACCTGTGGCCCGATGCGCTGGCGCTGACCGGCGACGAGGGCGCGCGCCAGTTGATGCGGGTGCACCCGGTCACCGAGGTCGACTGCACCGGTACCGGTGACCCGCACGACGTCGACCAGCCCGCCGACCTGGCCGTCGCCGACCCGCCGGCATGAGCGCCCGGGGCGTTGCCGGCCGACGGGGTTGTGTCCGGATGGCGCACGGCTCCTAGCCTCGTCGAATGGAGCACATCAAGGATTCGTTCCGGGTCGCGACTCCACTGGAGCAGACGTGGGCGACGCTTCTCGACATCGAGCGCATCGCGCCGTGCATGCCCGGCGCCCAGCTCCAAGAGATCGAAGGCGACGAGTACCGCGGGATCGTGAAGATCAAGGTCGGCCCGATCCAGGCGCAGTACAAGGGCGCAGCGAAGCTCGCGTCGGTCGACGAGGCCACCCGTACGATCACGATCGACGCCAGCGGGCGCGACACGCGCGGGCAGGGCAACGCGTCAGCGATGATCACGGTCACGATGGCCGGCGATGACGCCGGCACGACCGTCGATATCGACACCGAACTGAACGTCACCGGCAAGGTCGCGCAGTTCGGTCGCGGAGAGATGAGCAAGATCTCCGCGAAGTTGCTGAAGCAGTTCGTCGACAACCTCGAACGCGACGTCCTTCAGGGAGAGGCGGTCGCCTCCGCCGCGCCTGCGAAACCCGCGAAGGCAGGACCTGCGAAGACGGCGACCGCGAAGAAGGCCGCGGCGAAAAAGCCCGCCGCCGCGAAGGCGACCGCGACCAAGGCGAGTGTCACGCCGGCTACAGCAACGCCGGACATGGCGGGGGAGGCGTCCCGCGAACCCGAGATCGCACCGAGCGCTCCGGCGGTTCGCAAGATCGACGCGCCCGAACCCGAGCCGATCAATGCCCTCGACCTCGCCGGCGGCACGACGATCGCCAAGCTGGTGCTGCCGCTTGCCGGTCTCGCGATCTTGCTGTACCTGATCTTCCGGCGGCGCAAGTCCTGACCCGCGCGCCCGACGATGCACGCGGGTCCGGTATCCCGCGCGTGGCGTCGGCATGCGTCTAGGGTACGAACCCGTGTTCGACCCGCGCGATGACGACGCTTCTCTTGCGGGCGCGGCGGACGTCTCCGCGCCGATCCTCGGGATCGATCCCGGTCTGTCGCGCTGCGGCTATGGCGCGATCATGCGTACGGGCGCCACGGCCCGCGCCGTCGCCGCGGGCGTGATCCGCACCGACGCTCAGCTCGCGCTCCCGCTGCGCCTCGCCCGGCTCCACGACGAGATCGAGGCGTTGCTCGACGACCTCGTACCGCGGGCCGTCGTAGTCGAACGCGTGCTGTTCCAGGTGAACGCCCGCACCGCGATCGCCGTCGGTCAAGCGAGCGGGATCGCGCTCGCCGCGGCCGCGCGCCGGCAGATCCCTGTCGTGCAGTACTCGCCCAACGAGGTGAAGCTCGCGATCAGCGGCGACGGAGCCGCCGACAAGCGCGCCGTCCAGTTGATGGTCACCAAGCTCTTGCGGCTCCCCGTCGCGCCCGAACCGCCCGACGCGGCAGATGCGCTCGCACTGGCGCTCTGCCACGCCTGGCGCGACCGTGTCGAGCGCGCCATTGCCGGGACCGCCGGGGTGGTGGCCGGCGACCAGGATCCCGGCACGCGAGTTGCTTCGCGCCTCCAGGCCCGCATCGACGCGGCGCTCGCGCGAGGTCGGGCATGATCGGGTCGATCCGCGGCAGCGTGATCGAGCGCAGCACCGCGGGCGAGGTGCTCGTCGAGGTCGGTGGTATCGGTTACCGCGCCTTCGTCCCCCTCTCGAGCGTGCCGCAACTCGAGCCCAACGCGATCGCGTTCCTCTTCACGCACCTTCACGTCCGCGACGACGCCATGATCCTCTACGGCTTCCTCACCCGCGACGAGCGCGACACCTTCGAGGCGCTCATCGGCGTCACCGGGATCGGGCCCAAGCTGGCGCTCGCGATGTTGTCGGTCCACCCCCCGAACGCCCTGCGCCGGGTGCTCGCCGACGACGACCTCGATGCCCTCTGCCTCGTCCCCGGTGTCGGCAAACGGACCGCGCAGCGTCTCCTCATCGAGTTGAAGGCGAAGCTCGACGTACCCGACCTCGATCTGTCCGGGCCCGACACCGGCGCTCCGAGCGCCCGCGCCGAGGTCCGTGACGCGCTCATCACGATGGGCTTCGCGCCCGACGAGGTCCGTGACGTGCTCGGCGCCCTCGACGACGATGCAGCGGTCGAGACAATGCTGCGCGAGGCGCTCAAGCAGCTCGCGGGTCGAGCGTGACGGTGGCGACCTGATGAGCCGCGACGAACTGCTCACGCCCGGCGCCGATCCGGTCGAGGCGGCCGAGGAAACGACGCTGCGACCGCGCCGCCTCGCCGAGTTCGTCGGCCAGCCGACGCTCGTCGAGCACCTCGAGATCATGCTCGGTGCGGCGCAACGCCGCGGCCAGGCGGTCGACCACATCCTGCTCGCCGGTCCGCCCGGGCTCGGCAAGACCAGCCTCGCCGGGATCATCGCCGCCGAGATGGGGGCACGGCTCCAGCCCACGAGCGGGCCGGCGCTCGAACGGGCCGGTGACCTCGCCGCGATCCTGTCCAACCTCGACGACGGTGATGTGCTGTTCATCGACGAGGTTCATCGCCTCCCGCGACCCGTCGAAGAGGTGCTCTACCCGGCGATGGAGGACTTCCAGCTCGACATCGTGATCGGCAAGGGTCCCGCAGCTCGCAGCATCCGCCTCGACCTGCCCCGGTTCACCCTGGTCGGGGCGACCACGCGCACCGGGCTCATCACCGGACCGTTGCGCGACCGGTTTGGTTTCGTCGCCCGGCTCGACTACTACGCGGCGGGCGACCTTGCCGCGATCGTCGAGCGCGCCGCCTCGATTCTCGGTGTGCCGCTCGAGCCCGACTGTGCGACCGCGATCGCTGGCCGGGCTCGCGGCACGCCCCGCATCGCCAACCGATTGCTGAAGCGGGTGCGCGACTACGCCGAGGTTCGTGGCGACGGCCGAGTGGACGCGGCCGTGGCGCACGACGCGTTGGCCTTGTTCGAGGTCGACGCGTTGGGCCTCGACAAACTCGACCGTGCGATCCTGCAGGCGTTGTGCCGCACCTTCGCCGGTCAACCCGTCGGGCTCTCGACGCTCGCGGTCGCGATCGGCGAACAGCCAGAGACCGTCGAGGACGTCTACGAGCCGTTCTTGCTCCAGCGCGGGTTGCTGCAGCGCACGCCGCGCGGCCGGGTCGCCACGGCCGCGGCGTACGCGCATCTCGGCTTGCCGCCGGTCGCGGCGGCGACCGAAACTCCCACCCGACCGCTCGGATTGTTTGACCCCGCGGAGGATGTCCCCGAATGACCGTGAGCTACGAGGTGCTCGACCGCATCGGCCTCGCCATCATCGACAACGGCAAGGCCAATGTCCTGTCGCCCGACGTCATCGGCGCCCTCGACGCGGCCTTGACCGAGGCCGAACAGGCCGGGCCCGAGTCGGTCGGTGCGCTCGTCATCGCCGGCAAGCCGGGGTTTCTGTCCGGCGGCTTCGACCTGTCGATCATGATGAGTTCGGGCAAGGCCGCGGGCGAGTTGGTGACCGCCGGCGGAGCCTTCTTCGCCCGCTGCTTCGCCTCGGCGCTGCCGGTCATCGGCGCGTGCACCGGCCACGCGGTCGCCGCGGGCGCGCTGTTGTTGCTGGCGTGCGACGAACGCGTCGGCGCCGAGGGCGAGTTCAAGATCGGGTTGATCGAGACCGCCAAGGGCATGGTGCTGCCACGCTGGGCGATCGAACTGGCCGAGGAGCGCCTGTCGCGCCGCCACTTCCAGGTCGCGACCGTCGGCGCGCGCATGTACCCGCCGGCCCAGGCGCGCGACGCCGGATTCCTCGACGAGGTCGTCGCGCCCGATCAGGTCGTCGAGCGGGCGCTGGCGATGGCGCGCGACTGGGCGGCGCTGCCGCACGCGGCCTACGCCGGTCAGGTCCAGGCGAACCGCGGCGCGCGGATCGACCGCCTGAACGCCGCGGTCGCCGCCGACCGCGGTGCCACCTTCGCCTTGCCGTGAGCGCCGCGCCTCGGCCCGGACGTCTGCCCGGAAATGAGCCCGAAATCGCCGAGCGCGGCGAAATGCTCCAGATGCGGCAGGCGGCACTCCGACCCGGGGTGCCGCCGGGCCACGACTAACCTGCCCCTGTTCTCCGGCGGGAGACCTCCGATGACGTCGGAGTGGACCGAGAGGCAGACGTGAACGCCCTCATACCTTTGGTGTGGTTCGCGGCGCTTGCTGCGCTGTTCTTCGTGTTGATCGTGTTGCCACAGAGGCGCAAGATGCAGGCGTTCTACGCCATGCAGTCGCGCGTGCAGGTGGGCGACGAGATTCTCACCACCTCGGGGCTCCACGGCACGGTGCGTGCCCTCGGCGACGACCACCTCGACCTCGAGATCGCGCCGGGGGTCGTGGTGCGCTTCGCCCGACAGGCGATCGGGCGGATCGTGAGCGAACCCGCCGAACTCGATCTCACCGCGGATCCCGAGCCGCCCGGACCGGGATCGACGGGACCAGCCGCGAGCGCGGACCCTGACGCCGCGGGGCAACCAGACGCGGAGCCGCGCTCGTGAAGTGGTTCGGTGCACTCGTGGGGCTCGGCATCGCCGCGCTCGGCGCCTGGCGCTTCGACGCGACCCCGTCGAAGGTCACCTGGGCCGTCGCGGTGGTCGTGATCACCGCCTTGTTGCTGTTTGTGAAGCGCGACGCGAACCGCGAGCCACGGTTGCGGCTGTGCATCACCGTGACGCTGATCCTCTGCGCGTTCGTGTCAACCCTGTTCGGCACTGACCGCCCCCAACTCGGCCTCGACCTGCAGGGCGGCGTATCGATCGTGCTCTTCCCGGTCGACGGCTCCGACCTCTCGCAACTCGACACCGCGATCAGCGTGATCCAGAACCGCATCAACGGGTTGGGCGTGACCGAGCCCGAGGTCAGCCGGCAGGGCAACACGATCGTCGTCGACATCCCCGGGTTGAAGGATCCCGAGCGCGCGGTCGCGGTCGTCGGACGCACGGCGTGCCTGCGGTTCCGCCCGGTCACCGCCGGACCTATCGAAGTCGCGGCGACCGTCGACACGACCGTGCCGACGACATCGACGACGGCTGCGCCCACGACGACGACCACCTCCGGGGCATCGACGACGAGCGCGCCCGGAGGATCGAGCCCGACGACGGCCCCGTCGGGCGGGTCGAGCTCGCCAACCGCGACGAGCGATTCGACCGCGACGAGCGATTCGACCGCGACGAGCGAAAGCGATGCCGAGTCGGCGGGCGTGACGATCAGCACGGCGCCGATCGTGGCGTCGCGACCGCTCCAGGAAACGACGTCGACCGTCGGCTCCTCGGCGACCACCGCGGCGACCGACTCGAGTACGGGGACCACCGGCACGAGCACGGCATCCACTGCGCCCGACACGACGTCGACCACCACCGTGGCGGCGCCACCGCTCGAGTGTGACATCTCCAGCGCGGCGTCCGACCCGACACTCCCCACGGTGCCGCCCACGCCCGACACGACTGGTCCCGCGGAACCGACCGGCCCCGACACGACCGAAGCGAGCGGTCCCGCGATCTCACCGACTACTCCCACCTCCGCCAGCGAAGCGAGCGCTCCGACGGACACCACGGCCGACGCGTCGGGTGTCAGCATCGCCACCGCGCCGATCGCGCAGCGCCGCCCGGCGCAGGAGTCCACGACCACCGCGGCGACCACGGCGACGACCGCGGCGGCGAGTTCGACCTCCGCAACGACGGTCGCGGGTGCCACCTCGACCAGTGGGGCGGCGACGAGCACCACGATCGCACCGAGCACGACCTCGCTCCCGGTCGGGTCGAACATCTGCGAGACCCTTGTCGGCAGCGACGATCCCGACGGCAGCGTCTGGCTCTACGACCAGGCTGACGAAGATGGGAACCACGAGTACTGCTACCAGGTCGGTCCGACGGTGCTCACCGGCCGCTCGATCAAGGACGCCGGAACGAGCTTCGACGGTGAGTGGAAGGTAGACGTCGAGTTCCGCAACGACGACTTCGTCACCAACGTGGCGACCCCCTATGTCGGCCAGCGCGTCGCGATCGTGCTCGACGACCAGGTCGTGTCTGCGCCGGAGATCAACGAAGGCATCACCGGCCGCGACGTGCAGATCACGGGCAGCCCGTTCACGGAGAAGGAGGCGCGAGATCTCGCGCTCGTGCTGCGGTACGGGTCGCTGCCGGTCCAGTTCGACGAGAGCGAAACCACCCGCGTGTCGGTGTCGCCGAGCCTCGGCAAGGACCAGTTGCGAGCCGGGATCATCGCCGGCGTGATCGGCCTCGCGTTGGTCGCCCTCTACATGATCTTCTTCTACCGGCTGCTCGGTTTCGTCGTCTGGCTCGGCTTGGCGCTCACCGGGCTGATCTTCTTCACGCTCGTGAGCTTCCTCGGCGACGCGAGCGGCCTCACGCTCACGCTGTCCGGCGTCACCGGCCTCATCGTGTCGGTCGGCGTCACCGTCGACAGCTATGTCGTCTACTTCGAACGGTTGAAGGACGAGGTGCGCAGCGGCAAGACCATCCGCAGTTCGCTCGACGTCGGCTTCACACGCGCGTTCCGCACGATCGTCGCGGCCGACCTGGTGTCACTGATCGGTGCCGCGGTGCTCTACTTCCTCGCGATCGGTTCGGTGAGAGGCTTCGCGTTCTTCCTCGGGTTGTCGACAATCATCGACCTGTTCATCGCCTACTTCTTCATGTATCCGATGGTGTGGTTCCTCGCCCGGCGCCCCGGCTTGGTGCGGATGCGCACGATGGGGGTCGCGGCGGGTCTCGATGTCGCCGGAAAGGTCGGAGTATGACCACGGCCACGGGCAGTCCCGAACAGACGCACGCGGAGGTGGAGTCCCGGCCCGGTGTCGATCGCCGTCACCGTCCAGCGGACTTCATCCACGAGCGCACGAACTTCCATTTCATGCGGCATCGCCGCCGCATGCTGTTCGTCTTCGTCGGCGTGGTCATCGTCAGCCTGCTCGCGTTGTCCGTGCGTGATCTGAACCTCGGCCTCGACTTCGAAGGCGGTGTCTCGTGGCAGGTCGAGGTGGCCGGCGGGCGCGATGCCTCGGTCGCGGAGATCCGCGACGGACTCGCAGGCACGCCGTTCGCCGACGCCAAGGTGACGACCACACGCAACGCCCAGGACGGCACGACGACCATCCGCGTGCAGTCCGAAGAGATCCCCGACGACCCCGTCAAACAGATCCGTGACTCGATCGCCGAGGTGCTCGGTGTCGAACCCGCCGACGTCACCGCCGACATCACCGGGTCGCGTGGAAGTTTCAGCGTCAGCGGCGTCGACCAGGCCGATCAGGCCGCGATCGAAAGTGCGCTCGCGGCGATCGACGGCGTCGATGCGACGGTCACGGTCACGCCCACGCTCGACGCGTTCAACGTCGGAGTGGTCATCGAGGACCTTCCTGAAAGTCCCCGCGACGAGGTGACTGCGGTGCTCGCCGACTATGCGGGCCAGGACGTCCGAGAGGTGTCGATCAACACCGTCGGTCCGACGTGGGGTGACGAGGTGAGCCGCAAGGCGCTCTACGCGCTGTTGCTGTTCTTCCTGGTGCTCGCGGTGTACCTGTCGCTGCGGTTCGAGTTCAAGATGGCCGCATCGGCGATCGTCGCCGTGATCCACGACATCATCTTCACCGTTGGTGTCTACGCGATCGTCGGGTTCGAGGTCACTCCGGCGACCGTCACCGCGTTCCTCACGATCCTCGGGTTCTCGCTGTACGACACCGTCGTGGTGTTCGACAAGATCAAGGAGAACACGGTGTCGGTCGGCGGTCGGGTCACCTATGCCGACATGGTCGACCGGTCGCTCAACCAGGTCCTGATGCGCTCGCTCAGCACGTCGTTGGTGGCGCTGTTGCCGGTGTTCTCGCTCCTCATCATCGGGTCGTTCGTGCTGGGAGCGACCGCGCTCGAGGACTTCGCGCTGGCGCTGCTCGCGGGTTTGTTCATCGGGACCTACTCATCGATCTTCGTCGCCGCGCCGATGTTGTGCGCGTGGAAGGAACGCGAGCCGCAGTACCGGGCGGTGCGCGAGCGGCGCGACCGCAGCGACGCCGCGTCCGGACGCGCGACCACGCGCCCGACCTCCGATCGGGCTGCGGGCGCGCCGCAACGACCTGTCCCGGCCACCACGAACACGGCCACCGCGAACACGTCCGGCGCCGTCGCGTCGAGCCCGGCGACCCCGAGCGACTGGGACACGACGGGCGTACCCGGCCCGCCCGCCGTCGGTCGGGTCACCGCGCCGCGACCGCGTCAGCCGCGCGGCAAGAAGCGGCGCTGATCGGCGTGCCCCGGGCCGCGGCGCACGGGCCCTCGGGCTCGCGCGACGGGTCCTACACTCGGTCAATGGCGGATTCGGCGTGGCTGAAACAACACGTTCGTGACCTGCCCGACCACCCGCAACCGGGCATCGTGTTTCGCGACATCACGCCGTTGCTCGCGAACCCGGGAGCACTCGGCCTCGCCGTCGACCTTCTGGCGTCACCGTTCCGCGACGAGGCGATCGACAAGATCGTCGCGGTCGAGGCGCGCGGCTTCGTGTTCGGCGCCCCCGTGGCGACGGCGCTGGGCGCCGGGTTCGTTCCCGTCCGCAAGCCCGGCAAGCTTCCGTGGGCGACCCATCGCGAGGAATACGCGCTCGAGTACGGCACCGACAGTCTCGAGATCCACCAGGACGCGCTCCGCGCCGGCGAGCGCGTCCTGATCGTCGACGACGTGCTCGCGACCGGCGGCACCGCGGCCGCGACGGCCGCGCTCACGGCGCGGTTCTCGGCGGTCGTCGTGGGGCTGTCGTTCCTCATCGAGTTGTCGGCGTTGTCAGGCCGGCAGCGCCTGCGCGACCATCGGATCGCTTCGGTCCTGGAGTACTGATGGCCATCGGTGCGCTCACCCGCCGGCGCCCCGAGCCGCAGCCGGACGCGCTCCTCGGTGAGCTGCTCGAGCACTACCGAGCCCGACACCCCAAGGCGCCCACGGCCCGCATCGAGCTCGCCTATCAGGTCGCACGCGACGCGCACGACGGGCAGTTCCGCCGGTCCGGCGATCCGTACATCACGCACCCGGTCGGCGTGGCGCTCGTGCTCGCGGACCTCGGCCTCGACGACGTCACCATCGCAGCCGCGTTGCTGCACGACGCGGTCGAAGACACCGACATCACCCTCGACGACCTCGCCGGAGACTTCGGTCCGGAAGTCGCGGCGATCGTCGACGGTGTCACCAAGCTCGACCGCTTGAAGTTCGACTCGCGCGAGGCCCAACAGGCCGCCACGATGCGCAAGATGCTCGTCGCGATCGCCAAAGACCTGCGCGTGCTGCTCATCAAGCTCGCCGACCGCTTGCACAACATGCGCACGATCGCGTCGCTCGCTCCCGACAAGCAGCGGCGCATCGCAACCGAGACACTCGAGATCTACGCGCCACTCGCGCACCGGCTGGGCATCGGCGACGTGAAATGGCAACTCGAGGACCTCGCGTTCGCAGTGTTGCATCCCAAGCGGTACGCGGAGATCGATCAGATGGTCGCGCAGCGCGCTCCCGCGCGCGACGAACAGATCGCGGTTGTCGTCGCCGAGGTCAAGGCGCGCCTCGCCGAACTGAAGATCGATGCCGAGGTCACCGGCCGCGGCAAGCACTACTGGTCGATCTACGAGAAGATGGTCGTGCGCGCCCGCGAGTTCGACGAGATCCACGATCTGCTCGGCGTGCGCATCATCGTCGACGCGGTCAAGGACTGTTACGGCGCGCTCGGCGCGATCCACGCCGTCTGGCGGCCGGTGCCGGGCCGCTTCAAGGACTACGTCGCGATGCCCAAGTTCAACCTCTATCAGTCGCTGCACACGACGGTCGTCGGACCGGACGGCAAGCCGGTCGAGTTCCAGATCCGCACCCGCGAAATGCATCGCCGCGCCGAGTTCGGAGTGGCGGCCCACTGGGGATACAAAGAACACGCCCAGCCGACTCCCGAGGACCTGGCCTGGTTGCAACGTCTCGTCGACTGGCAGACCGAGACCGACGATCCCGACGCGTTCATGGCGAGCCTGAAGATCGACCTCGACACCGACGAGGTGTTCGTCTTCACGCCTCGCGGCGAGGTGATCACGCTCGTGACCGGCGCGACGCCCGTCGACTTCGCGTACGCGATCCACACCGAGGTCGGGCACCGCTGCATCGGCGCGCGGGTGAACGGCAGGCTCGTCCCGCTCGAGACCGCGCTGGCGTCCGGCGACACGGTCGAGGTGTTCACGAGCAAGGTCGAGGGCGCGGGACCGAGCCGCGACTGGCTCGCCTTCGTGAAGACGCCGAAGGCGGGATCGAAGATCCGGCAGTGGTTCTCACGCGAGCGCCGATCCGACTCGATCGATCAGGGCCGCGACGAACTGGCGCGCGAACTTCGGCGAGCGGGTCTGCCGGTGACGAAGTTGGCACGTTCGGCGGCATTCGAAGCCGTGATCACCAAGCTCAACCTCCCCGACATCGACGCGCTCTACGTCGCGATCGGCGAGGGCCACGTGTCCGCGAAGGCGGTCGTGCAGCGACTGCAACGCGAAATGCACGGTGGCGAAGAACAGGTCCCCACCACTGCGCAGCGCCCCCCGCGCTCGCGCGTGCGCCCGGGCGGTGCGGGCGTTCACGTCGAAGGGCTCGACGACGTACTCGTGCGGCTGTCTCGCTGCTGCACGCCGGTTCCGGGCGACGAGATCATGGGATTCGTCACCCGTGGGCGTGGCGTCTCGGTCCACCGGACGGACTGTGCCAACGCGACGAGCCTCGGGAGCCAACTCGACCGGGTCATCGAGGTCGAGTGGGACCGTGACGCGCCCACGACCTATGTCGTCGCGGTCGAGGTCGAGGCGCTCGACCGCTCGAAGTTGCTGCGCGACATCGCCGAGGTGCTGTCCGACCACCACGTCAACATCTTGGCGTGTTCCAGCCAGACTCAGGCCGATCGCATCGCCCGGCTCCGCTTCGAGTTCGAACTCGCCGATCCCGGGCATCTCGACTCGATCCTCAGCGCGGTGAAGCGCGTCGATTCGGTCTACGACGCGTCGCGCGCGCTTCCCGGCCGCGAGGTCGGCTGAGCGCGGCTGCGTTGCGCGTCGCGGGTGAGTCCCGCGGTGCCAAGGCAGTCACGTTCGGTCTCCGCTCAAGTCGACATTCCGTCCTATTCGGGAGCGCAATCTCAACGCGAACCGGGACTTTGGTCGTTGCTCTCCCGTGGCGAACACCAGGGGGAAGCAGCGACGCCGGTTCCGCATCGCGTCGCGGGGCCGAGGCGCGGGCGGATTCTCGCTGCTCGAACTCGTCGCGGCCATCACGATCCTGGCCATCGTCGCGACCGGATTCGCCGTCTCGGTGTCGCTCGGCTTCCGCGAGGTCGCGCTCGCCCGCCAACGCCAGACCGCCGCGGACCTGGCGAGCGCCCGGCTCGAGCACCTGCGGAGCGTCCCGTACACCCAGATCGCGGTGAACCCCGCGCCCGCGCACACCAGCGACACGACAAACCCCGACTACTACGTGAGCGCCGACGGCACCACCTACGACGTCGACGGTGAAGGCACCATCGAGACGCTCGTTATCGACACGACGTCGGGGGGTGTGCTGCACCTCGAAGATCCGGTCCAGGTCGGAGCCACGGTGATGGAGATCTATCAGTACGTCACGTGGGTCGATGACCCGACCATCACCGGCACCCAGGACTACAAGCGCGTGACCGTCGCGGTGCGTTACAAGGCGCCGTCGGTCCATGGCATCAACCGCATCGTCCGCGCGACCTCGTTCTTCGGGTTGGGAACCGTCACGATCTCGGGTGCGACGACCACCACTGCAGGTGTGACGACGACGAGCGTCGGCGCGACGACGACTACCGCTGGCGCAACCACGACCACCGCGCCCGCGACCGCCTGCCCTGGCGACATCGATCCCCCGACGGGTTCGTTCACGCTGAACGGGACCTCGGCGGCCGAGGCCGGGTTCACTGCGGGAACGAACGTGACGCTCAATCTCTCGCTGTCCGACCCGTGCGTACCGATCGCCGCGCGCGTTCGTAACGAGGACAGCGTCTACGGCGAGTGGTTCGCGTACGACTCGCTGAACCCGACGGTCTCATGGGCGCTCACGGCAGGAGACGGGGAGAAGAAGGTCCGTATCGAGATCGCCGATGCGGCGGGGAATACGACCCAGACGAGCGATGCCGAGATCATCCTCGACACGACCTCGCCGACGACGCCAGGCACCCTCACCCGCACGGCCTCCTGTTCGGGCTCGACCCGCACGGTCGCCCTCGCGTGGAGCGCGGCGAGCGATACCTACCTGCGCGGTTACCGCATCTACCGGAGCACGGACGGCACGACGTGGAACGTGCTCAACACCACGACCGCGTTGACCGAGAGCAACAGCCACTCCAAGACGTTGGACAGCGTCCGTTTCTACGTCGTGGGCTACGACAAGGCAGGCAACGAGAGTGCGGCGACGAACACGATCTCGCTCAACAAGAACCAGTGCAGCTGAGCGAACGCGCCGCGCGGGGGAGCACGGCGTTTCGCTCATCGAGCTGACGATCACGGTGAGTCTCGTCGTGCTCGTCGTCGGCGCGATCCTGAGTTCGTTGTACAGCGCGCAACGCAGCGAGCGGTACGCGTCCGACCGGAGCGCGGCCCTCGACGAGATGCGCAACGCAATGGCGCGCTTCACCAAGGACCTCCGCCAGGCCGACGGGCTCGAGGAGGGAGCGACCTCCAGCAATCTCGAGGCCGATACCTACGTGAACGGCGTGGCCGCGCGGGTCGAGTACACCGCCGCGGGAGGTGTGTTGACCCGAGCCGTCAACGGAGGAAGTGCCGAGATCCTGATCAACCGGATCACCGAGGACACAGTGTTCACCTTCGAGCCCGATGCGACGAGCGCCGAGGTCGTGAAGATCACTCTCGTCGTCGCTCCCGTCAGCTCGCCCGACACGACCATCGAGCTCTACTCCGAGGTGCGGATGCGGAATCGAGGCACGACATGAGGCGCCACCCCGACATGAGACGCGGCCCGGGGGAGTCCGGTTTCGCGATGATCACCTCGGTCATCGTGATCCTGATGACCGCGGCGCTCGCCCTCATCATCCTCACGAACGGCGAGCATGCTGACCGCTCGAGTCAACGCGGCCGCAACTGGGAACTGGCGATCCAGCACGCCGACGCCGGCGTGCAACAAGCGGTCGCCAAGCTCCAGGCCGGCAACGGAGCGGTTCCCGCCGCGTTCACTGGCACCACGGCCGAGGGTTCGTATTCGGTCACGGTGACCTACCTGGGCCGCAAGCGCTACCAGATCGACGCGCAGGGATTCGCGGGGACCCACACGAGCCTCGCGGCCGATCGATCGGTGCGCGTCATCTACGGCCCGCCTCGTTCGTTCAAGTACGCGCTCTTCTCGCTCACCGACATCGACACGAAGAACAACGACACGGTCGACGGCGACATCTGGGCGAACGGCAGCGTCCGAGTCGACCAGAACGACGTCATCACCGGTTCGGTGAACGCGGCGACCGGCTGGGTGTTCCTCGACAACGGTTCGTCGATCGCGGGCGACGTCGTCTCGGGCGGTTACGACCCGGCAACGAATCGGGCCGTCGAGGTGTCGACCGGCGCGCTGATCGGCGGCAAGGTCACCGCCGCCTCGACCGTGCCGGGTTGTACCGACGACGTCGCGCACTCGGCGTACCACGTGCACGCGATCGGTGACATCACCGGGACCGTGAAGACCTGGGGGGTCAAGACCGGTGGCGGGTCGACCGGCACCGTGACGACCGGGGTGTGCAGCGCGGCGCCGGCGACCAAGCCGATGCCGACCTTCACCTACAACCCGGCGAACTACTCGCCGCCACCGATCGAGTTCGCCGACGTCGCCTCGTTCAATGCCTTTGTCGCCACGACCGGGACGAACCTCGAAGGCACCTACTACGTCGAGGGCAGCGGGGCGATCGACCTCAACGGCGTCACGATCGCGGGTGACACGACGATCATCGCCGTCGACGCAGCGATCGACGCGTTCGGTGGCGTCGGGATCAACGCCGCGAACAACAACGACAAGATCCTCGTGCTCGTGAGCTACTACCAACCCGCCGCGGGAACGGCGTGCACGAACAACGGCGGCAATCCGCTCGACTGCGCGATCGGCATCAAGAACAACTTCCAGCCGGAGAACAACACCGCCACGCTGCTCTACGCGCCGAACGGGCCGGTGGCGTTCAAGAACAACGCCGAGTTCGACGGCGCGGTCTACGCCAACGACATCGTGCTGAAGAACAACATGGAGTTGGTGTACGACGCGCGCGTCGAGCAGATCATCGGCTTCGGCAGCGTCAGCCTCGAACTCGAAAGCTGGGTCGAAGTGTGAGCAGCTGACGCCTCGGGCGACCGCGCCAAGCTCTGCAGGTGCCGGCGCGGACGGAACGCTCAAGCCGGGCAGCTCACCCGTCGATACCTCCCCCGAGCGGCTGGGGAAGCTCATCGGCAGGAGAGCAGGGCCCGGGAGAGGTTGACGTGGTGCGATCGTCGGGGCGCAAGGCCCCCGGGGGAACGATCGAACGGATGCGATGCCGTGCCGACGCGCGCGGCGTCTCCCTGCTCGAACTCGTGATCGCGGTGTCGATCCTTGCCATCTCGTTGCTCGGCATCGCCGCGACCATCGACAGCGGCCTGAACCTGACCCGCAGTAACCGCAACCGCAGCGTCGCGGCGAACCTCGCGAGCCAGGAGATGGACCTGATCCGTTCGAGCGACTTCACGACCCTGGCTGCCGGGACGTCGGTGCAGACCGTCAACGGTGTCGACTACACCGTGCACCGCGACCTGACCTGGGTACCGCGAGACGCGACCAACGGCCCGTGCGACGGAGCCAACGGCAGTCCCGAACTGCTGCGGGTTCACGTGTACGTCACCTGGGCCACGATGAGCGGCGTCAAGGCGCCGGCCGCTGACACGGTGCTCACTCCACCGGTCGGCGCCTACGACCCGAACACCGGACACGTCGCCGTCAAGGTGCTCGACCGCAACGCCGCGGCCGCGACGGGCGTGACCGCTTCGGTCGCCGGACCGACGTCGCGCTCGGCGCCGACGAACTCGGATGGCTGTGCGTTCTTCGCGTTCTTGCCCGCGGGGACCTACACGGTGTCGTTGAACACGGCGAACTGGGTGGACCGCCAGGGTTACGCAAACCCGTCCGACACGGTCGGCGTCACGGTCGGGGCCACGACATCGGTCCAGTTCGACTACGACCAGCGCGCCGCGATCACGGCCACCGCGCTCGGCGCCGTGAACGGCGACGTGCCCGACAACTACTCCTACACGATCGGGAACACGGGCCTGTTGCCGGCCGGTGTGCGCAGCTATACCGGGACGACAAACCCGCGATCGATCACGAACCTGTTCCCGGCGAGCGACGGCTACACGGTCTGGGCGGGTTCGTGTGCCGACTCCGATCCCGAGGGACTCGACATCGTCGGCGACCCGTACTACCCGGGCGCACTACGTTCGGCACCCGTCGAGACGACCCCGGGTGCGACGGTCGCGACCGATGTCGTGCTCAACCCGGTGCGCGTCGTCGTGACGGCGGCCGGGATGCCGGTCGGTGGCGTCGAGGTCGTCATCACGCATGCTCCCGACCATGTCTGCGCGACCGGTGAGACCTTCGGCGTCGGCACGACCGAACTCGACGGGACGCTCGACGCCGAACTGCCCTACGGCTCGTGGACGGTGACCGTCACGGGTCGTCTCCCGCAAGGCACGAGCCCGACGGTCGCGATCAGTCCGCTCGACGGGTTGCCGCGCGCCGATGTCGCGGTCCCGGTGCTGTGATGCGTTCGGCGCGTCCGCAGCGGTGCGATCACCGTGGGAGCCAGCTCATCGAACTCACCGCGGCGGTGGCGCTCCTCGCGACGTTCATGGTGGCGTTGTTCCAGGGCTTGAACTCGACCACGAACGCGGCGGAAGGCGCAAACCTGCGCTTGCAGAATCTCGACGAAGCCCGGACCTTGATGGCGGTGCTGAGCAAGGACGTCCGCACCGCGGTACGCCTCTCGGCCGGCACCTCGCCCTTCGTGCTCGCCAACCGCAACGAGGTCACCTTCTACGCGAACCTCGACACGGCGGGCGCACCGAAAAAGGTGCACATCTACATCGACGCCAACGACGAGTTGATCGAAGAGTCGTGGGAAGCCGACGCCGGCAGCGTCGCGCCCGACTACACCTATACGGGCGCGCCGTCCGTGCGCTTCGTCGGCCGCTACCTCGACAACGATACGACGAACCCGCTCTTCAGCTACCTCGACCAGAACGGCACCGCGCTCACGAACTACCCGCTGTCCGCGACGGATCGGCTCGCGGTCAAGGCGGTGCAGATCCAACTGATCGTGAAGAAGTCGACGACACGGACCTTGAACCCGATGGTGCTCGTGAACCGGGTCCGGCTCCCCAACATGGACTACAACGCGGTCGCGGGGTGATGACGATGATGGCGATGACAGCGATCGACTCGCGGCGCCGCGGATCGAAACTTCGTTGGCGACGCGCGCGGGGCGAGGCGGGTTTCGCGCTGGCATCGGTCGTCGCGGCAGGCACCGTGCTCACGTTGCTCGCCGTCGCGGTGATCTCGTACGGGGTCGGGTCGCAGAACATCGGCCGGCGTGACCAGGACTGGAACGCCGCGCTCGCCGCGGCCGAGGCAGGCATCGACGACTACCTGTTCCGACTCAACGAGAACGGGAACTACTGGCAGTACTCGGCGACGAACCTGCCGCCCGACGCGAACGGCGCGTTCGCCGACTGGGTGGCGGTCCCCGGCGGCAACACCACGTCGGAGTTCACCTACACGCCCGACATCGCGACGATCGGCACCGACGGGCGCGTGAAGCTGACCTCGACCGGACGGGTCGGCCGCACGACCCGCACCGTCGTGGCGACGTTGCGCCGTCGATCGTTCCTCGACTACCTCTACTTCACCGATTACGAGACGGTCGACCCGGCGCTGTACACGGGCACGCCCTTCACGCCCGCCGTCGCGCAGACCCGATGCGCGAAGTACTACTACGGCGGTTTCAACAATCAGCGCGACGTGAACGGTCGCAGCGACTTCACCGGCGACTCCGACAGCAGCGGCAGCTACTGCAGCGACATCAACTTCATCTCGGCCGACACCCTGAACGGCCCGATGCACACGAACGATGCGTTCTTGGTGTGCGGTTCGCCCAGTTTCCTCGGCGACACGAGCACGTCGTGGTCGGGTTCGGGCGGATCGATGTACCGCGTGAACTCGAGTTGCGGCGCGGCGGCCCCGGTCTTCGCCAACCCGACCGATCCGCAACTCCTGCCACCTCTCACGATGCCGCCCAGCAACTCGGCGATCAAGGCCGAGACGGCCGCCGGGCTCGGCGGGTGCCTCTACACGGGCCCGACGCGGATCCGGCTGAACGCCGATGGGACGATGACGGTGAACAGTCCGTTCTCGAAGCAGACGAACAACTCGCCGTGCCCGAAGAGCGGCACGGGCGCGCTCCCGAGTAACGGCGTGGTCTACGTGCAGAACGTGCCGTCGGTGACGACCGACCCGAACTACACGTCGGGGTGCCCGTACAACGTCGCCGGTCGCGTGCATCCACTCGGGATGCCGATCGCGTCGGACCTCACGACCTATGGCTGCCGCAACGGCGACGTGTTCGTCGAAGGCACGCTCGACGGCCAGCTGACGATCGCCGCGGAGAACAACGTTGTTGTGACGTGGCACCTGCAGTACGACGGGGGTCTCAGCGGCACCGACCTGCTCGGTCTCGTCGCCAACAACTTCGTCGAGATCTACCACCCGGTGTCGTGCACCTCGCAGACGTCGTCGTGCAACCTGAACGCCAACTTCCCGCTCGAGACGCCCCGCAACGCCAAGTTCAGCGATCCGACGTTGCACGCGGCGAACCTCTCGGTGAACCACTCGGTGCGAGTCCAGCAATGGAATCGGGGTTCGCCACTCGGTTCGTTCCACATGCGCGGGGTGTTCGCGCAGCGCTACCGGGGACCGGTCGGAACGAACAGCGGCGGCACCATCGCCTCGGGCTACACCAAGGACTACGTCTACGACCAACGGCTGAAGTACCTCTCGCCGCCGAAGTTCCTCGACCCGGTCGCGAGCCAGTGGGGCGTGAACACCTGGGCGGAGAACAAGGCACCGACCGGCCTCCCCGCCTGATTTTCCATCCGTCGCCTGCGGTGCCTGGGTGGGTGCGGTTTGGGCCGGATGTGGCGCATCGGGTCGCCTGCGCGCCGTGGGTGGGTGCGGTTTGCGCCGGATGTGGCGCATCGGGTCGCCTGCGGGCCGTGGGTGGGTGCGGTTTGCGCCTCATGTGGGGCATCGGGTCGCCTGCGGGCCGTGGGTGGGTGCGGTTTGCGCCTCATGTGGGGCATCGGGTCGCCTGCGGGGCCCCTGTGGTCGTGGGCGGTCGCGGGTGGGGGTCGGTTGGGTGGTGACGGTTTGCGTCGGATGTGGCGCATCGGGTCGCCTGCGCGCCGTGGGTGGGTGCGGTTTGCGCCGGATGTGGCGCATCGGGTCGCCTGCGCTCAGGCGGCGAGGGAGTCGAGTCGGCGTCGGATCGTGCGACTGAGGCGGGCGAACTCGACCTCCGGCTGGTCCCGGAGTAGGCGGGCGGTCATCCTGAACGGCAACCAGCCCTGCTCGACGAGTGCGTTCTGACGGTTCCGGTCGTCGTCGAAGACGTCCTCCGTTGCGAGGTGGACTCCATAGCCGTCGAACTCGCCGAACACCTTCACCGCCGCCCACGCGACATCGAGGAACCGGACGTGGCCGTCGACGACGACGCGGTAGTTCACCTCGGGGCGCGACAGCCCGTACTGGTCACACAACGCGAGGACAAGTCCTTCCCATTCGCTGCGGATCCGCTGAAGGTCGGGATGGAGTTCGGCGAGGATCTGGAGCACCTTGTACGTGCCCGGCCGCGACGGGTTGGCGAGTTCGCGAGCGCGCCGTTCGAGTCGGTCGATGCGGATCATCCTCCGCGCCGCTGCCGTGGTGATCACAGCGCGGACCGCGTCGATCTTCGCGTGGTCGCCGTAGGTGAGGATCGTGCGCACCGGGTTGGTCGCGGGCAGGCCGCGGACGATGGCGATGTCGGAGTTGGGAAGGTCGACCGATGAACGCACGACACCGCGGCCCCGCTTCCGACTGCGCGGGACGATGACGTCGGGTTCGTCAGGTGGGTCGATCCAGCTGTAGAGCCCGGCGGCTGACGCCCCGCAGGCGACCGAACGCTTCGACAGGTACCGCGCGTAGAGCCGATCGACGAAGTCGAGCCGCGGCGCGGCCGCGAGCCGAAGCACGCGTGGTTCGACCACCTCGTACAGCCCGGCCTTGATTCGCCGGCGCCGGGTCGTCGCCGAGATGCCGCACTCGATCGACTGGGCGATCGTGAACATGCCGCGTTGTTTGCGGGTGTAGCGGGCGAGTGACGCTTCGCGCTCGGCAACCGATGGGCGAGCGGTGTCGGGCTCGGTGGATTCGGGGTCTGTCGGAGTCGATGAAGCGTGGTTGTGCATGAGGGACCTCCTGGCGCGCGTGAACAAGACGGAATTGAGGGGGAGGTCAACTGGGGGAGGTGCCTCATCGTCGCGCGCGCCTCGGACACGGCCACTGGCCCACGCTCGGCGGGCGACGGTCGGAGCCGGGTTGCTGCTTCGGGTCGCCGGCGTGGCTGGTCGCGCGTCTGGTGGGTGCGGGTTGCGCCGGATGTGGCGCATCGCGTCGCCGACGCAGGTCTTGTCGCCGGCGCGTCTTGACGGGCGCGTGGGTGGCGATGGTTTGCATCGGATGTGGCGCATCGGGTCGCCTGCGCTGTGTGGTTGGCGGGTGGGTGGGTGCGGGTTGCGCCGGATGTGGTGCATCGGGTCGCCTGCGGTGCCGTCGGTGGGTGCGGGTTGCGTCGGGTGTGGTGCATCGGGTCGCCTGCGGCGACGGCGCCGGCGGGGAATGCAGCCCGGGGGCGGGGGAGTGCGTCGGTAGCATCGCTCGATGGCCGCCGACCGGGATGTGTTTCGCGCGCCGAAGGGTGTGCGCGACGTTCTGCCGCCGGAGACCGACCGCTGGATCGACGTCGTCGCGCGCTTCGCCGACCGCGCCCGACGTTTCGGCTATGGCCTCGTGATCACGCCGATCTTCGAGCACTACGAGGTGTTCGCCCGTATCGGCGAGTCGACCGACGTGGTCAGCAAGGAGATGTACGACTTCGACGACAAGGCGGGTCGCCGCCTGGCGCTCCGTCCCGAGGGAACGGCGGGCACCGTCCGCGCCTATGTCCAGCACCGCCCCCCGCTGCCCTGGAAGGTCTGGTACGTCGCGCCGAACTTCCGCTACGAGGCCCCCCAGGACGGTCGCTACCGCCAGCACTTCCAGGTCGGTGTCGAGGTGCTCGGCTCCGACGACCCCCAGGTCGACGTCGAGGTCATCGATCTGCTCGCCGGCTTCTACCGCGAAGTCGGCCTGCGCCGGGTGCGCCTGCTCGTCAACTCGATGGGCGACCGCGAGAGCCGCAGTCGGTTCCGCGAGGTGCTCCTCGGCTATTGGCGCGACCACAAGGACGCGCTCGGCGACGAACTCGCCCGCGCCGAGCAGAACCCGCTGCGGATCCTCGACAGCAAGCGCCCCGACTGGCAGGAGATGATCGAACGCGCGCCGCAGATCGTCGAACATCTCTCCGAGTCCAGTGCCGCCCGCTTCGCGCAGGTGCAGGGTGGCCTGCGCGGTCTCGGCATCGAGTTCGAGATCGCCCCGCGCCTGGTGCGCGGCCTCGACTACTACACCGGCACCGTGTTCGAGTTCGTCGCCGACGCGCTCAGCGGCGCCCAGAACGCCGTCGGCGGTGGCGGCCGACTCGACGACCTCGTCGCCGACATGGGCGGTCCGCCGACCCCGGCGATCGGCTTCGGTTGCGGCATCGAGCGGCTGCTGCTCGCCTGCGACGCCGAATCAGTCGGGGACCCACGACCAGCCGGCGTCGAGGCGTTCGTCGTCGACATGCTCGGTACGGGCGACGCCCTCGTGTTGCTGCACGAGTTGCGCGAGGCCGGGATCGCCGCCGACCGGGCCTACGGTGGCCGTTCGCTGAAGAAGCAATGGAGCGCCGCCGACCGCTCCGGCGCGCGTCACGGTGTGATGCTCGCGCCGCGAGAGTTCGAGACCGGCCACGTGATCGTCAAGGATCTGCAGACTGGCGCTCAGGTCGAAGTCCGGCGCGACGAGGTGGCCGCCTGGTTGCGGACCCAGAAGGAGACTGGCCCAGCATGATGCGCACTCACCGACCGGGCGAGCTGCGCGCCGAACACATCGGCACATGTGTCGCAGTGTGCGGCTGGGTCGCGAACCGGCGCGACCATGGCGGAGTGATCTTCATGGACGTGCGCGACGCCACCGGTGTCCTTCAGGTCGTCGTCGACCCTGCGGCACCCGGACTCGATGTCGCGCATCGCGTGCGCAGCGAGTGGGTGCTGCGAGTGAGTGGCGAGGCCCGGCGCCGGCCGGCGGGCACCGAGAACCCCGACATGGCGACCGGCGAGGTCGAGATCGGCGCCACCGAGGTCGAGGTGCTGAGCGAGAGCAATCCGATCCCGTTCCCGCTCGACGACCGGGTCGACGTCGACGAGGTCCTGCGGCTCCGTCACCGCTATCTCGACCTGCGGCGCGACCCGATGCAGCGCAACCTGCGCGTCCGCGCCGAGGTCAATCTCGCGCTCCGCAACGCGATGGCGGAACTGGGCTTCTGCGAGGTCGAGACCCCGATGCTCATCGCCAGCACACCCGAAGGCGCGCGCGACTTCGTGGTGCCGAGCCGGCTCAAGCCGGGCACGTTCTACGCGCTGCCCCAGAGTCCGCAGTTGTTCAAGCAGCTGCTCATGGTCGGCGGGTTCGACCGCTACTTCCAGGTCGCCCGCTGCCTGCGCGACGAGGACTTGCGTGCCGATCGTCAGTTCGAGTTCATGCAGCTCGACCTCGAGATGAGCTTCGCCGACCAGGACGACGTGCTCGATGCGGTGACCCGGGCCGTGCGCGCCGCCGCGGCCACCGTGCGACCGGGCGAGATGACAGGCGACGTACCCCGCATCACGTGGCACGACGCGATGGAGCGGTACGGCTCCGACAAACCCGACATCCGCTTCGGGATGGAACTGGTCGAGTTGACATCGATCTTCGCCACGACCGAGTTCCGCGCCTTCCAGAGTGTGGCCGCGATCAAGGGCATCCGGGTCGAGGGGCAGGGCGAAGCGTCGCGCGGCACGGTCGATGCGCTCGTCGACCGTGCGAAGCAACTCGGCGCCGCCGGCCTCGTGTGGATGCGCGTCCGCGACGTCGAGGGTCACGTCGACGTCGAGAGCCCAGTCGCCAAGTTCCTCTCCGATGACGAGCGTGCGGGCGTCGTGCGCGCGCTCGACGCCGTGCCGGGCGACCTGGTGCTCATCGCCGCGGGGGAGCGTCAACCGACCGCGCACGTGCTCGGCCAGATCCGTCTCGACCTGGGTCGTCCGCCGGTGTGCGACGGACTCTCGTTCATCTGGGTCGTCGACTTCCCGTTGTTCGAGTCGATCGGCGATGACGGCGCTCCC